>Ga0075426_10003788_pt1 | contig 10796 bp, 9 predicted proteins | sample SoiMethybrSBSTD5_FD_75304 | JGI IMG/M metagenome (GOLD analysis project Ga0075426, IMG submission 75304) | Bulk soil microbial communities from a Populus tree surrounding site in Tennessee, USA - Soil MetaG P. TD hybrid SBSTD5 | ecosystem: Environmental > Terrestrial > Soil > Tree plantation...
CACGCCGCCCAGCATGAGCACGAGGCCGGCGGCGACGGGAATGTGCGAGCCGACTTCGAAGAGCGCGATCGACTGCGAGCGCCCGACGGCGAAGAGCACGAGGCCGAACGCGAGCGACACCGCGCCCGCGATCGTCTCTGCGGCTTCGACGCGGCCGGCGAGCGCGTCGCGCGAACGCCACACGAGCCAGGCGAAGACCGCGAGCACGATCGGGCCGTGCGCGTACGCGTCTTCGCGCCACAGGCCGCGCGCGAGATCGACGTACGTCGGCACATACAACGCCAATAGCCCGGCGACGATCGCGAGCCACGCCGCGCGATGCGACGCGGTGCTCCCGAGGCGGGGTTGCGCGAGGACCGTCGACATGGCGGCCCCGGCGCGTCAGTACGCGTTGATGACGGTGCCGACCACGCGCGCGCCGGTGCCTGCAAGCTCGTGGACGACCTTCGACGTCGAGGAAACGGTTGTGTGGTTCTTGCGCGCGACCACCAGCGCGTCGCCGGCGCGATAGGCGACGCTTTGCGCGTCGGCGTACTTCCTCGCGGGCGGCGTGTCGATGATCACGACGTCGTAGAGCGACTGCAGGTCCTTCACCAGCGCGGCGAACGCGGGCCGCGACAGGAGCTCCTGCGGGTTCGGCGGCAGCGGTCCGGCGGGCAGCACCGACAGGCGCGACAGGCCCGGGATCGGATAGGTCGAGCTGTGGTCCTCGCGCCCGGCGAGCAGCGTCGAGAGCCCCGTGCCCTGCGGCACGCCGAAGATCTGGTGCTGGCGGGGCTTGCGCAGGTCCGCATCGAGCAGGAGCGTGCGCGCGCCGAGCTGCGAGAAGACGACCGCGAGGTTGGCGGCCACGTAGCTCCTGCCCTCGTCCGCGTCGGGGCTCGCGATCACGATCGAGTTGCGCTTCGCCTGCGGGTTGTACCAGCGGATGAGGAGCTGCGTGCGCAGCCCCCGCATTTCCTCCGTGCGCGGATGGAACGGCGCGAACGCCGACACCAGCTCCGTCGAGGGCTGCACCGCGGTCTCGTCGGAGTCGTGCACGAGGTGCGGGAAGTCGTACTGCTGCGAGAGCGCATAGCGCACCTCGTCCTCGGTGACGAGGTGCAGCCGCACGGCCGCCTCGCCGAAGCGGATGCCGAGGTCGGTCGCGACCTTGAGCACCCGCGCGACCAGGTCGTGGGTAAGCTTGCCTTCCTCGACGAGGATCGCGCCGATCAGCCGGTCGGAGCGGACCAGCGCGCGCGGCGGGTCGAAGGAAAGGACGTTTTCTTGCACGCTCATGCGAATGCTCTCCTCAGGTGGGGCTCGGCAATGCCTTGGGCTCGCCGCCGCCGAGGATGCCCGACGGATGCCACGGCAGCAGCGTGCCCAGCAGCGGCGCCTCGATGCCGATCTCGAGGTCGCCCGTCGAGCGCACGCGGCGGTCGAGAAGCTCGAGGAAGAACACGGCGGCGAGTCCGAGCAGCACGCCGACGAAGAGGCCGACGGCGAGGTTGATCGACATGCGCGGGCGCAGCGGCAGCAGCGGCTCGGCCGCGGTGTTGAGGATCGTGACGTTGGTCTGGCGCGCGGTGGACTCGACCTTGTTCACGAGGTAGCGCTGCAGCGCCGCGTCGTAGGCTTTCTGCGCGGTATCGATGTCGCGCATCAGCACGACCGATTGCGAACGGGCGTCGCGCAGCTGCTCGACCCTCTTGCGCTGCTCGGCGAGATCGCGCTTGAGCGCCTGCTCGCGCGCGTAGCTCGACGCGGTCGCGCTCTGCACGCCGCCGATCACCTTCGACATCTCGGCGTTCACGCGGTCGCGCAGCGCTTTCACCTCCGCCGCCTGCTGCACATACTGCGGGTGGTTCGGCCCGACGCGCGTGGAAAGCTCCGCGAGCTTGGACTCCGCGCGCAGGAGCTCGGCCTTGAGGCCCTGGATCATCGGATTGGCGAGCACTTCGGGCAGCGACTCGGGCGAGGTCCGGCCCTTCGCCTGGCCGAGCTTGCTCGCCGAATCGATGCTCTGCGCGGAAGCGGTGAGCGCCTGGTTGGAAAGCTCGTTCAGGCGCGTGCTCTCGATGTCCATGCGCTCGTCGGTCGCGATGATGCCGTTGGCGCGCTGGAACGCGGCGAGCTTCGCCTGCGCGTTCTCCAGATCCGTGCGCAGGCCCTTCAGCTGCTCGTCGAACCACTGCGCCGCCTGCCTCGTCGGCTCGACCCGGAGGTTCAGGGTCGTCGCGACGTACGCTTTCGCGAACGCGTTGGCGATGTCGGCCGCGAACTTGGCGTCGCTCGCGGTGTACTTGAGCATGATCACGCTCGACTGGGAGCTGTCGACCTTGAGGTCCGCGAGCAGCCCGCCCGCGACCCAGTCGACGATGTCGCCGCGTCCGCCGGTGCGCTTCATGAACGCCGCCTTGATGCCGGGGTTGTCGGCGAGCTTCAGGTCCTCCACGACTCTGCGCGCGACGCGCTGGCTCTGGATGATGTCGATCTGCGTCTGCATGTAGCCGAGCTGCTGGCGCGGCGAGCCGAGCGGCGTGTTCAGCATCTGGTCGTCTTTCGCGTCGACCAGCACGGAAGTGACGGCCTCGTAGGTCCTCGGCATCACCAGCGTCACCAGGAACGCCGCGATCACCGTGGCGCCGAGGAGCGCGACGAAGATCGTCCAGCGGCCGCGCAGCGCGAGGAGGAACTGTTGGAAGGTCATGTCAGAAGAGGCTTTCGCGCACGAAGATCACGTCGTCGGGCTGCACGGGATCGGTGAGCGCCACGTCGATGCGGTGCACCTCGCCCTTCGCGTCGCGGCGCGAGAGCTTGATGCCGCGCTGCGTGCCGCGCGGCGTGATCCCGCCGCCCAGCGCGATCGCCTGCATCACCGTCATGTTGGGCTCGACGCGATAGGCCCCGCCCTTCTGCACTTCGCCGTACAGGTACACCATCGGCGCCTTGTGCACGTAGATCGTGTCGCCGGGCGCGAGCTCGACGTTCTTCGTGAGGTCGCCGTTGCGGAACATCGAGGCGAGGTCCACGTCGCTCTTCGAGCCGTTGCGCGAGACGATGGTGACGAGATCGGAGCCCGTCGGCGCGATGCCGCCCGCGGTGGAGATGAGGTCGGTGAGGTTCACGTTGAGCGAGTCGAGCGGATAGCGGCCGGGCTTGTTGACGTTGCCGAGCACCGAGACCTGGCGGCTGTTCACCTGCGCGATCGAGACCGTCACCTCCGGATTCACGACGTACTTGCCGGAGCGCAGCTTCTCCGCGATGCGCGAAGCCGCTTGCGTCGGCGTGAGGCCCGCCACCGGCACCTCGCCGATCATCGGGAAGAGGATCGTGCCGCGCTCGTTGACGCGCGCCTCCGTCGTGAGATCCGGGTTGCGAAAGACGGTGACGCGCACCATGTCGCCCATGCCGAGCGCCTCGAGCCGGTCGAGCGCCGCCGGCGTCGCGTCGGGCGCCGAGGCCGGCATCGCCGCGGCGAGCGAGGGCTGGGTCACGCTGAGGGAAGCGGCTTGAGCCGCGTTGCCGGTGCCCGGAAGCGCCAGCAGCGCGAGCGCCAGCGCGCCGCAGCCGGCGAGCTGCACGGACAGAGGCTCGAGTCGAGAGTGTTCGCGATCCATGTTCGTCTCCACTAATGTAAGGTTCGGTGCGCGACGCTTCCCCGTCACCGCGTCCGCGAGGACCGGCAAGCGTTCAAATCCCTGTCGTTGTTGCTAGCGGCGCGAGCCGCGACGCACGATGTAGCCGACGAGCGCGAGACCAGCGAGCATCATTGCCCAGTCCGAGGGCTCCGGCACCGGCGTCACGGCACCGAAGCGCGCCGTCGGGCGGCTCAGCCCGTTGCGCGCGCCGGTCGCCCCGAGCGGCCCCGTGTTGAGCGGGTCGCTGCGCGCGCCGGCGGGATTCGCGTCGAACGAGAAGGAGCTGCGTCCGCCGCGCGCCGCGGGGTTGTCGCGGTTCGAGAGCTGCGCGTGGGCGACTGTCGCGACGCTCGCGAAGCAGGCGGCAAGGGTGAGGGTACGAAGCACTGATCTCATGGGCATCTCCTGGTGTAGAGATACCCTAGGGCGAGAGCGTGAAAACACTCGGGAGGCGCTCGCGCGGCAGGGTGATCCGAAAAGACTAGTGCCGTCGGCGCGGCGCTACGGATCAGAACCCGAGGCGCCCTTCGACGAAGAAGATCCCGGCCTCGTAGTCGCCGGTGAAAAGGTCGGAGACGCGCACCTCGCGGTTGTAGCCGGCGTTCACGACGGACTTGCGCGTCGGCCGGTAAGCGATGCTCGCTCCATACGTGCGCAGCCGGTGTGTGAAGGTGCCGCCGAGGATCGGGTCGCCGCGATACTCCCAGCGGTCGTACTCGACATTCGCCTGAAGGGCAATTTTTTCCGTGATGTCCCATTTCGGCCGCACATAGGCGCCGGTCGCGAGCACGAAGCTCGTGGTCACGTCCTCGGCCGGGCCGATGTCGCGGTAGATCGCGCTCACGACGGTTATCTTCACCGTCGGCATCCAGGTGTAGAGCGCGCGTCCGGTGAGGCCGCTGAAGTTGCGGCGCGTGTCCGCGTCGTAGCCGCGATGGACGAAGAAGACGCTGCCGTCGAGGCGCGAATGCGGCGTGAAGGCCCACGCCGTGGTCGCGCCCACGGCCGTCTGGCGATACGTGTTGTCGATCGGAATCGGCCCGGGGCCGATCGTCGAGGGACGCTTTCCCCGCTCGGCGCGCGCCACCGCGGCGACCGTGTTCTCCTCGCGCGTGACATAAGCGAGCGCGAGCTCGCCCGACACGGTCTCGATGTCGTTCACGCTGCGAAGCTCGTCGCTGTGCTCGCTCTTGCCCCACTCGAGCCGGGTGCTCCCGCGCCAGCTCGGCGTCGCTTTCCAGTTGCCGCTCGCATACGCCGTGCGCGTGGTGACGAGGTCCTGGGCGTTGCGCTGGATGTTGGAGAAGCTCGCGAGGCCCCGGGAATCGTTGGCGCCCAGCGTGCCGTAGAAACGATGGTCGACCATCCACGCCCAGTCAAGCGAGGCGAGATGGCCTCTGAAGTTGAGATTCGAGTAGGTGTCGTAGCGGGTGTATTGCCACGTATACGCAGCCAGGAAGTGCTGCAGGCTCACCGGGATATCGGCTGAGACTCCGAGCTTCGTCGTGTTGTAGGTGTCGCCGAGCTGCTGCGCCCCGACGGAGGCGGGATCGACGTTCTTCGAGAGCCGGAGAAGATTCGTTTCGTGGGTGATGTTTTGGGCCGCCCAGAGCTCCACCTGGTCGGCGAAGAACGCCCTGGCGCTCACCGGATCGAGCAGCAGCATGACCGGTAAAACTTTCCTCAGGAGACGGGTGCGGGTGCACCTACCAGAATTGCCAGCTGCCCGTGGCGAGGACATAGGTGCCGAGCGCTACGTTTGTGATCGCGTGAGAAAGGATCGCGGTCCAGAGGTTCCCGCTCCTGCGATACACCCACGCATACGCCGCGCCCGCGAGAAGCCCCGCGAGCCACAGCGAGTGCTCAGAAGCGAAGAGCGCCGAGGATAGCGCAAAAGCTGCGGGCCCCGCGCGGCGCGGATCCAGCGCGAGGAAATCGCGCGCCGCGATCCAGCGCATGAGGAAGGAGCGCCAGAAGAGCTCCTCCATGACCGGCACGACGGCGGCGAGGGCGAGCAAACGCAGCGCCGCGTCGATCGGCGTGGCCGGGATGAATCCGCGCTTCGGCTCGCCAACCTGCATCCAGCCGTGATCGAGCGTGATCCACGCGCCGAAGATCGCGAGGCCGAGCGCGGCGGCGAGAAACCAGTCGGAGGGTCGGGCGCGAGGCGCTCTCGCGAGCTCGCTATAGTCGCGCCAGAAGAAGGCGATGAGCGCTGCCGCAACGCACGCGCGGCCGATGGGGCCGACGCCGAGCGCCAGCAGCGCGATGAACGCCCCGAAGGGCGCGATGCGCGCTAGGGATTGACGAGCCGCAGCGCGAGCGCCTTGCCCACCGCCTGCGTGCGGTTCAGGACGTTCAACTTGCGCAGCGTCTTCTGCACGTGGTTCTTCACGGTGAGCGGGCTGATGTCGAGGATCATGCCGATCTCGATGTTGCTCTTGCCGTGATAGATCCATTGCAGGATTTGCGTCTCTCGCGGTGTGAGGAGGCCCGTCTTCGCCGGCTTGGGCGCGCCCGCGCGCTCCAGCGGCCAGGTGACCTGGCTGCGCACCCACGCGGCGTGCATGTACGGGACGACGAGGTCGGCGAGGTAGGTCTGTTTCGGGCCCGCGGCGCCGGGGCGGCACGCGAACACGAAGAAGCTGATCATCTGGCCGGTGGCGTCATGCGTGCCGTGGGCGAGCACGTGGCTCGCGCCCAGGCGCAGGAACTCGCGCGTGAGCGCGCTTCCGGCGAGCGGCCCGCGCTCCGTCTCGCAGAGCACGGCGCGGCAGCGGTTCTCTTCCCAGAGCTTCACGAGGTGCGGCACCAGCGACACGTCCTGCTGGAACACCTCGTTCAGCCGCGCGCAGTCGACCGGCGCGGTCGAGAAGCTGTCGACGCGCATCGCCATCTGCCGGCCTTCCTGCAGGCCGCAGACGAGCACTTCATGCGGGATCAGGCTTTGCAGCGCGCCCTGGACCCAGCTGAAGAGTTGCGCACGCGTGTGCACGCGCAGCGACACGTCGATGTTGAGCAGCAGCGCCTCGCGCTCGGAGTCGTTCAGCCGCGCCGGCGACGCATCGTTGGCGGCGGTGATCTCTTCGGGCTTGTCGCTGTCCGGAGTCATCTGCGTCATGGGTTCGGTTCGCATGACCGCCGACGATACCCATGGATTGTGAAATGCCGATGAAGTCCTGTTGAAGACTTGATGAAGTTCCTACAGCGTTTTCGGCACGGAGGCGCGGCGGTAGTTCCATGCGACCAGCCCGCATCCCATCTCCTTTTGCATTCGGCGGATACGTTAGGCGCAGTCGCCACATCCATGCCAGAAGCTTCCTACGCCGCGGAGCCATGCTAGCTACAGGTCACACCCAGCCGGGAATGACACCGGGACCGCTCGCCCCGGCGACACTCGTGCGCATGTTCCTCGAGGCGGTGATCGCCGTCGGCACGCTCGTCGCCTCGGCCGCGTTCTTCGGCGAATTCTTCGACGGCCCCTACATCATCCTCGCGCTCCTCGTCTTTTCGCTCACCTTCCCGGGGCGGGCGCCCCAGGGCACGAGCGCGCTTTCGATCGCGCGCGAAGTTCTCACCGGCTGGATCGTCGTCGTGATGCTCCTCCTCCTCCTCGGCTGGGCGACGCGCACGCTCGGCGCGTTCGATCCGCGCACGCTGGTCGCGTGGGCCGTGGCGACGCCGATCCTGCAGTTCGCGGTGCAGATGTCGGCGCCGACGCTCCTGCGACGGCTCGCGAACGTCGAAGGCGTGCGCCGCAACGCCATCATCGCGGGCGCCGGAGGGCTCGGCCGCCGGCTCGCCGAGCGCATCCGCGGGACTCCATACCTCGGCGTGCACATCGCCGGCTTCTTCGACGACCGCTCGACCGATCGCCTCGAGGACATCGAGCCGCGCGAGATGCTCGGCAGCGTCGAGGAGCTCCCCGCCTACGTGAAGCGCAACCACGTCGACATCATCTACATCACGCTGCCCATGGCCTCGCAGCCGCGCATCATGCGGCTCCTCGACGAGCTGCACGACACGACGGCCTCGATCTATTTCTGCCCCGACATCTTCCTCGTCGACCTCATCCAGGCGCGCATGGACACGATCGGCGGCATCCCGGTGCTCGCCGTGTGCGAGACGCCCTTCTATGGCACGAACGCCTTCGTGAAGCGGCTGAGCGACATCGTGATCGGCGGCATGATCCTCATCGCGATCTCGCCGCTGCTCGCGCTCATCGCCGCCGGCGTGAAGCTCTCCTCGCCCGGTCCGGCCTTCTTCAAGCAGCGGCGCTACGGCCTCGACGGGCGCGAGATCCTCGTCTACAAGTTCCGCTCGATGCGATGCATGGACGACGGCGTCGTGGTGAAGCAGGCGACGAAGAGCGACGACCGCGTGACGCCTTTCGGCGCCTTCATCCGCCGCACCTCGCTCGACGAGCTGCCGCAGTTCATCAACGTGATCCAGGGCCGCATGAGCATCGTCGGCCCGCGCCCGCACGCGGTGGCGCACAACGAGCAGTACAGGAAGCTCATCAAGAGCTACATGATCCGCCACAAGGTGCGCCCCGGCATCACCGGCTGGGCGCAGGTGAACGGGCTGCGCGGCGAGACCGAGACGGTGGACAAGATGAAGGCGCGCATCGAATACGACCTCGATTACCTCAGGCACTGGTCGCTGAAGCTCGACCTGCAGATCATCTGGCGGACGCTTTTCGTGGTTTGGAAGAAACAGAACGCTTACTAAAGCTTGTTAAGGCCTATCAAGAGAATCTTTTTGCAGCGAGCTATACCCAATTGACTTTGACGCCATGAACCTGCATCCCCTAATCCTGGCCGGCGGCAGCGGCACGCGCCTGTGGCCGATGTCGCGCGAAGCTTGCCCCAAGCAATTCCTGCCGCTACTGCCCGATTCGACGAGCCCGTTCCAGGCGACGATCAAGCGCATAGAGGCGATCGGGCGCGTCCAGCCGCCGACGATCATCGCCAACCAGGAGCATCGCTTCCTCGTCGCCGACCAGCTGAAGTCGCTCGGCGCGGCGGCGCGCGCGACGTACCTCGAGCCGTGCGGCCGCGGCACCGCCGCCGCCATCGCGCTGGTCGCGAACGAGCTCGTGCGCGACGATCCCGAGGCGGTGATGCTCGTGCTGCCCGCCGACCACGACATTCCCGACGCGAGCGCCTTCGCCGAAGCCGTGGAGACGGGCGAGATCGCGGCGCGCCAGGGCGCGCTCGTCGTCTTCGGCGTCGAGCCGCGCTGGGCGGAAACCGGCTACGGCTACATCGAGCGCGGCGAGGATGTCGCCTGCGCTCCCGGCTGCCACCGCGTCACGACGTTCGTCGAGAAGCCCGAGCTCGAGATCGCGACGCGCCTCGCGGCTTCGGGACGCCACTACTGGAACAGCGGCATTTTCCTCTTCGGCGCGTGCTCCTACCTCGAAGAGCTCGGGCGCCTCGAGCCCGAGCTCGCGAGCGCCTGCCGCGCCGCCGCCCAGGCTTCGCGCGACGAGGGAGCGTTCCGCCGCATCGACGAGAAGACGTTCGCGCGTTGCCGCTCGATCTCGGTCGACCACGCGGTCCTCGAGCACACGCAGCGCGCGGTGATGACGCCGGCGCGCTTCCGCTGGTCGGACATCGGCTCGTGGGACGCGCTCTGGGACCGCGGAACCAGGGACGAGGACGGCAACGACGTCCATGGCGACGTGCAGCTGCACGACGTTTCCGACTCCTACATACGGTCCACCCACCGGCTCGTCGTCGGCATCGGCCTCGAGGACACGGTGGTGATCGAGACGCCCGACGCCCTCCTCGTCGCCAAGCGCGGCGAGACCCAGCGCGTGCGCGAAGCCGTCGACAGGCTTCGCGCGGGCGGCCGCGGCGAGCACCGCGCGCACCGCACGGTGCACCGGCCGTGGGGACGCTACGAGGACATCGACGCGGGCGAGCGTTTCCGCGTGAAGCGCATCACGGTCGAGCCGGGGCAGAAGCTCTCGCTCCAGTGGCACCACCATCGCGCCGAGCACTGGGTCGTCGTGAGCGGCACGGCGAAGGTGCAGCGCGGCGAGCAGACGATGCTCCTCGCGGAGAACCAGTCGCTCTACATCGGCATCGGCGAGCTCCACCGCCTCGAGAATCCCGGCAAGGTGCCGCTGCAGATCATCGAAGTCCAGACCGGAACCTACCTCGGCGAAGACGACATCGTGCGTGTCGCCGACGACTATCAACGCGTCGCTTCAACTGGAGACTGACCATGTGCGGAATCGTCGGCGCCGTCGCGCGCCGCAACGTCGTGCCCATCCTGATCGAGGGACTGAAGCGCCTCGAGTACCGCGGCTACGACTCGGCCGGGCTCGCCGTCGTGAACGGCAAGCTCCACCGCGTGCGCAGCATCGGTCGCGTGGCGCAGCTCGGGCGCCTGGTCGACGAGCACGGCGTGCACGGCACGATCGGCATCGCGCACACGCGCTGGGCGACGCACGGCAAGCCCACGGAGATCAACGCGCACCCGCACGTGAGCGGCGGCATCTCGGTCGTGCACAACGGCATCATCGAGAACCACGACGAGATGCGCACGCGCCTCAAGGCCCAGGGCTACAACTTCGTCTCCGAGACCGATTCCGAGGTGATCGCGCACCTCGTGCACTCGCACGCGAAATCCGGGCTCGGACTGCTCGAGTCGGTGCGCCGCAGCGTCCAGGAGCTGCAGGGCGCCTACGCCATCGCCGTCATCGCCGAGGACGATCCGGCGCGCATGGTGTGCGCCCGCATGGGAGCGCCGCTCCTCGTGGGGCTCGGCGAGAACGAGAACTTCGCCGCCTCCGATACCTCCGCCCTGCTGCAAGTCACGCAGAAGGTGATCTACCTCGACGAAGGCGACTGCGCCGAGGTGAGCCTCGCCGCGGTGCGCATCGTCGAGAAGGCGCGCGGCGCGCGCGTCGAACGGCCGCTCCACGTGACCAAGCTCACGGCCGATGCCGTCGAGCTCGGCGCCTACAGCCACTACATGCAGAAGGAGATCTTCGAGCAGCCGAAGGCCCTGCGCGACACGCTCGAGCTCGCCATCAACGCGAAATCGATCACCCCGCAGCTCTTCGGCACCGAGGCCGAGCCCATCTTCCGCGACACCGAATCGGTGCTGGTGCTCGCGTGCGGCACGAGCCACCACGCGGGCCTGGTCGCGCGCTAC
>Ga0075426_10003789_pt1 | contig 10793 bp, 10 predicted proteins | sample SoiMethybrSBSTD5_FD_75304 | JGI IMG/M metagenome (GOLD analysis project Ga0075426, IMG submission 75304) | Bulk soil microbial communities from a Populus tree surrounding site in Tennessee, USA - Soil MetaG P. TD hybrid SBSTD5 | ecosystem: Environmental > Terrestrial > Soil > Tree plantation...
CGTATTCATGCCGGACTTTTTCTTTCCCTTTTTCCGTATTAGCAATGAATAAGGAGTCCTGGACTATGTAATCGCAGGCCAGTTCGTAATCAATAATATTTTTGCGGATGCCCTCACAGCCGGAAACCACAAAATCCCACAATTCCTTGGCGCAGGACGGGCCGTAGCCGGCAATAAGGGTGCTGAGTTCCAATTCGGAATCCGGCGTAATAAAGCCGGAGCTTTTGCCGCTGGCGCCCGCGCCGCAATACTGGCCTTCCAGCACGGCCACCGAAGCCCCAAGTTTTTTTGCTTCTTGCGCCGCCATCAACCCCGCCATGCCGCCGCCGACAATGGCAACGTCAACGGAGATGTCATTGGCCAAGACTTGCCCCTTAGGTTCTGGCAGTAATGTGTACCAATAAACCTGGTCTTTTATAGCCATAAGTTTTCTTTTGGCTTAGTTTAGGTGTGAAGCGAATTTTTCATATTCGCCTCATTCCCTTAGTGTTTAATGATAACGGTACCATGCCGCCCCGACTGGGGCGGCTTTTAGTTATTTTATAGGTATCTTTTTAACCGCTTTTGTCGCTTCAATGTTGTGATCAGATCCCGTATTTTTTCTTCTGAGCTGCCTTTGTCGGCAACCAACAAAGCATCGCCGGTATTAATGACAACCACATCTTTTAGACCGATAGTTGCTACCAGTTTATCTGGCTCGTAATTATAAATTAAGGAATCCTCGGTCGCTATAGCTTCTACGCGCCCCTTTATGATATTCCCGCTCCCGCCGGAAATGGTATCATGGACGACTTTCCAACTTCCGACGTCAATCCAGTCAAAGGCGCCCTCCAGGACCGTTATTTGTTTGAGTTTTTTGATAAACCCAGTTTCAAAATCCACTTTCGGCATGAGTGGATAGATGCGGTCAATTGTTTTTTGCTGTTTTGTGGTCCCTAACGCCGGTCGGATTTGCACTAGGCGTTTATAGACTTCGGGAACATGGGTTTTATATAGTTCCAAAAAACGGGTTGTGGTCGCCGCCAGGTAGCCGGTGTTCCATAAATAACCTTTCTTAAAATATTGCTCGGTTGTTTTGCGGTCGGCCCGGATCTTGAAAGACTTAAGTTTGCGGGCATGGCCGACACCGGGAAACCTGATGGGCCGGCCGGGTTCCAGGTACTCAAAACCGGTGTGGGCGAACCGGGGCCGAACGCCAACTACAATAATGTTTTCCGGTTGTATTTGAAGCAAGCGGTCAGCTTCGTCCATGGTGCGGAAATAAGCCTGCTCGTCGGCAATATAATGGTCGCTCCAATTTACGGTAAAACTTGATCCCGGGTACTGATGGTCCATAAGCAACACCGCGAGCCCCATTGCGGTTCCGCGGTCTTTTAATGATGGCTCTATGGCGAAGTGGGTTTTCGGGACGCCTTTTACTTGGGATCGGATGGCTGGAAAAATTTTTTTACCGGTACCGACAAAAATTTGCCGCGGCTGGAAATGCTTTCGGATCCGCGCGTACGTGTTTTCCAGTAGGGTTTTGTTATCAATGAATTGAAGCAATTGCTTCGGTTTGCCCGTGCGGCTCACTGGCCAGAGGCGCGTGCCGGAACCGCCGGCTAAAATGAGAATGTTCATAATTAAGGAGCAGGCGGGGCAGCCGGCCTTCTTTCGTATAAGTCCAGCACGACTTTTTCAATCCGCTCCGGCGAAGGCACCCGTTCAAAGACGAACCGTTCCACGGTGCCGGCCGTTTGCACGTAGACGTTGCCGAACTGGAACATTGTGGCGAACGCGCCGGTCGCTTCGCTGGTCACGTCTTCAATCTTATCAATGTGCAGTTCGGAAATGCGCCGGTGGAACAGGCCTCGCTGGTCAATATCCACGATGCGCAAGTTAGTGATAATCTGGATGTTTAAGTAATAGAATACCCAAATCAGGAATACGCCCAGTACCAACATCATCACATATAACTGGCTGAACAGCCCGACGACGCGGCCGGGTACCCCCTGGAACAGGCCCGGCACAATGCCGGGGCCGAAGTCCTGGAACGCCAGCAACATAGCGAACAAAAATACTACAATAAGCAAACGCAGCAACAAAAAAAACCAATGCTCCCTCACCACGAGGAAAATGGTTTCGTTGTCCTGCTGGCTGGGGAATAAGCGGCGCATTCGCATAGGCTTAGGCAATGCTGTGGAGCATCGCTTCCGTAGTCCCGAGCATGGTTAAGAAAAAAAAGATGTAGACCAGGCTGACCAGCAGCGAAAGGACGCGGCTGCGGCCGTGGGCGGCCAGGAGGAATACGCCGAACAGGCTCAAAATGGCCAGTACGCCCATGGCTATGTAATAGGCGCCGTAAAGGATTATTGATAGAATCGTGCTCGCGTCACCCATAGTAGTATTATAGGATGCTTTGTTGCCGTTCAGCGCCGCCACCGGCAGGCTTGCCTAAATGTTGGCGCGCCAGGTCGGTGGCCTCGCGGCCACGCGAAGTGCGGTTGAGCAGGCCCTGGCGGATTAAGAACGGTTCATAAACGTCGGTAATGGTGTCTTGCTCTTCGCCCGTGGCCGCGGCCAGGGTGCTTAAGCCCACCGGGCCGCCCTTGAACTTATCAATCATTATTTCCAGCAGGCGCCGGTCGGTGCGGTCCAGCCCCAGGCTGTCCACGCCGATAAGCTCTAAGGCCTCCCGGGTTACTTCCAGGTTAATTTTATCATGCTTATGGACCTGAGCAAAATCGCGCACCCGCTTAAGCAGGCGGTTGGCAATGCGCGGCGTATAGCGGCTGCGCTCGGACAATTCCAGGCTCGCTTCCGGTTCCAGTTTGGCCCGCAAGATTACTGCCGAGCGGGTAATGATTTTTTGGATGTCAGCGCCGGAATAGTAGTCCAAATGGTAGACCAGCCCAAAGCGGTCGCGCAGGGGAGCGGAAATCAGGCCGACGCGGGTGGTCGCGCCGATTAAAGTAAACTTCGGCAGTTCCATGCGCACGCTGCGGGCTCCGGGCCCTTTGCCGAGCATAATGTCCAAGACCCCGTCTTCCATGGCCGGGTAAAGGACCTCTTCCACAATTTTGTTGAGGCGGTGGATCTCGTCTATGAAAAGTACGTCGCCTTCGCTGAGGTTGGTCAGCAGGGAAGCCAGGTCCCCGGCCCGCTCAATCGCCGGACCGGACGTGACTTTAATGTTGGCGCCCATTTCACGCGCCACAATGTGGGCGAGCGTAGTCTTGCCCAAACCCGGCGGCCCGTACAACAGCATATGTTCCAGGAATTCCTTGCGCATGTCAGCGGCTTGCATGACCACTGCCAGGTTTTGCTTCAGTGATTCCTGGCCGACAAACTCGCCCAGGCTTTGCGGCCTTAGTGTCTGCTCCAGTACCGCTTCATCGGGCGTCGCCTCTGCTGCGGAAATGCTTTCGTCTTTATTGGAGGAATTTATCATAAGGAAGTGGATGTGGGGGTGGCCGTCGGCGCCGGGCTCGGCGGCGGGACGGGAGTTATTGTCCCACCGGAAGAAGGCGGTTCGGCGGCGCCGGGAGCACCCGGGGCAGGAGTTGACCCCGGGGTGGTGGTCGGCGTTGTGGGATTAGGCACGAACTGTTCTTGTTTATGGAATAGTGCCGGCGGTTGGTAAACGGAGTTAAAAGTATGGGTATCTTTAACGCCGTTCTTTATGACCGTGCGGGTCCAGTAGGCTTTCATGGCCCCGTTAGCTTGGCGGTCGAACTGTACGGGGTCGTTTAGAATTACTTGTCGGTTGTCCTTGGTGCCGTAAAAATCAAAGAACAAAGTGGTGCCAGGGCCGAAGTAAGGCCAAATCAGGATACTGCCCGGAGTGTCGTTGACGAACTTCAAGTCCTGCACGCCGGGGTAAATGGTCGCATCTGTCCCTTGCGGCGCGTAATAGGACACGGCATAAGAATGGTTGCGCCGTTCGGTTATCGGCAAACCGGCCTGCATGGCGGCGCGGAAAGTCGTGGATGAAACCTGGCAGAGCCCCCCGCCGAACTCGGGCACCGTACCGGTGGCTTTAATGACCAGTTCCGGCAGGAACCCTTCGGCCGCTTCCACCGGGCCCAAATATTTATTGAAGCTGAACGTATCTCCCGGCGCGACAATGACACCCTTCATTTTATCTACGCCAATGGCAATGTTGTGCTTGCGGTTGGCCGGGCTATTGCCGTAGTTAGATTCGCCGCGGCCAACCAGTTCTTTGATGCCCAGGTTATTCAGGTCGCCAAGCTGGGTCCGCGGCTGGGTCGTGTCCACGGTCAGCTGCGCCGTGGCCTGCCCGCTTTCCAAAGCCTGGATTATGTTTAAAGTGGTTTGGTATAAGTTCAAGGTGCGCCCGGTTTGCGGCGGCGTGAAGCTTACTACCCGGCCGTTCTCTATATCCATGGCCGGTTCCTGCGCCCGCACATCCATACTGACGCCCAAAGTGGAATTCAGCCATTGGTAAATGGCCGCCGGATTATAGTAATAGGTGCGGTAAGCAGGGCTGGATTTGGCCGAGTTGCGGCCAAGGTAGCCGTTAACCAAATCTACCAACGTCGGCTCCGGTTTGTAAACTAAAGAAAACGTCGGCAATTTGTAAAAACCCTGCCAAGCTTTAGCCAGGCTGGGCGCAATGGTTACGCTGGTCGGCGGCTGCAGCGCCGGCGTGGTTTTATCCAGGGCGCCGGCCGCCAGAGCGGCCGGGATCGGCACAGCTAAAAACAATCCGCCAGCGGCTACTATTAATAGAGAGTAAAGTTTAACTGACATCCCTGGTTAAATAAATATAAATGGTTTGCTTGGGCAGTTTGGTTTTTATTTTATCCGCCCATTCTATTACGGTAATGATGTTAGTCCGCCCCCAGCTGTCGCTTAGGCCCAGGACGTCCGCTTCTTTAAAGCTTTTGACCCGGTAAAGGTCCAGGTGGGAAAGGAAAATTTTTTGTCCGGCTGCGGTTTTCAAGCGGGTCGGGAACTCTTGCAGGACGATAAAGGTCGGACTGAGGATTTTTCCTTTCACTCCCAAGGCCCGGCCCAGGGCCTGGGTGAAGGTCGTCTTTCCGCTGCCTAGTTGGCCTACTAAAGCGAGAATTTCGCCGCCGCGGAGCTTGGGCGCCAGCGCCCGCGCCAGGTTTTTAGCCTCGGATAACCCCGCCCGGTACTCGGTTTTCATGCCCTATTGTAACGTGAATTGACCTCTTTAGTAAAATTTTGTATAGTAACATATTGTGTTCCCAAGCAACTTATACCATGGAAGCCCCAATTAACCAACAAATCGCCGACCACATTAACCGTTCGCGCAAAATCCTGCTGGCCCTGCCGCTCCACGTGACCGTGGACCGGCTCTGTAGCGCTTATGCTTTTAGCCGGATTTTGCAGAAACTGGGTAAAGAAACCACCATTGCCTCTGCCGCGCGGGCTATTCCCCACACCGATTTCCTGCCGGACATGCCCGCCGTGGTCCAGGCGCTTAATACCGGCCAGTCCCTGGTCATTAACGTATCCACTGCCCGCACCCAGCTGGACGAGCTAAGTTACCAAACTGAAGCCGGCCGCGTCCAAGTTTTTTTGAAAGCCAAGGACGCCGGCCAATTTACTCCGGAAGACGTGACCGTTGGCGCGGCCGCCGAAAATTTTGACTTAATCATTGTCCTAGGCGCGCAGACCCTGGAAGACTTGGGCGACTTGTACTTGCAGAATACCGACCTGTTTTTCAACACCCCGAAAATCAATTTGGACATTGACGCCGGTAACGATTACTTCGGCACCATCAATTTGGTTGATGTTACCGCCAGTGCCACCTCAGAGGTAGTGACCCAGATTATCGCTTCGTTGGAAGCGGCCGTCACAGACGAAAACGTGGCCACCAGCTTGCTCGGAGGCATCATCGCCAACACTCATAGTTTCCAGGACGCGGTGACCACGCCGAAAACTTTGAACACCGCCTCTTCGCTTATTGCGCAAGGAGCGAGGCAGCAAGACATCATCCAAAGCCTGTACAAGACAAAGGATTTTTCGCTATTGAAGTTGTGGGGCCGCGCCTTGGCGCGCATCCGCACCGTGGCCGACTCGTCTTTACTTTACTCCATTTTGACCCGGTCCGACTTTGAACGGGCGGGCGAAGACAACGACAGGCTAACCTTGGTCTTGCGCGAGATGCTGGAAAACGTGGGCGGTTTCCAGGTAGTTGCCCTGCTGGGAGAACAGGACAACCCAAAAGGCATGCGTTTCCTCATTGCCGGACTTCCCCATGCCAACATCACTGCCATCGCCCGCAAGCTCAACCAGGAAAACGCGCATCCCATCCCACTGCTTGGCCTTTACCAAGTTGTGGTCGTGGATGTTCCCGGCTTAAGCCCGACCGAAGCTGAACAGCGCCTCCTAAAAGCGGTGCGCGGCTAAAATAAAACCTCCGCCCGAAGCGGAGGTTTTTAAAATTCAATCGGGATATCCACTTTCCTGCCCACCGGCCCGGCCCAGTCTTCCAGCCGCTTGATCCGGTAGTTGGCGCCCATCATTTCTTCTTTTAAGGTTTTGATGTCGCCAGCCATATTAACTACCGTAGTTTTTACCAGGCGCATGTCAGCGCGAAGCTCGGCTATTTCTTCCTTAATTGGAATAACGGCTTGGTCAATATAATTAAAAATTGGTTGGAAGTTGATGTCTGCCATGGCTTGTAATATTCACTATAGCATACCCGGATTCATATAAAATTAAAATCTTTATAAAATCCGGATAAAATCTTGAAGTGGGCAAATATGCTATAATAAATGGGAATTCAGGCCTAAACTTCCCGAAACCAAAACCAATGGCGCATACATTTTTATCTTCCACCCCCGAAGACCTGGCCCGGTCTTTGGGCGACGCTAACCGTTCGATGCAGGAGCGCGAGGCCCAACAGCGCGCCCTCACCCTAGGACTGCAATACGTTAATTTGCAAAGCTTCCCCTTGGACTTAAGCGTGCTGTCTTACTTCACGGAAGAAGAGGCCCGCGCCGCGGAGGCCGTGCCATTTTTCCGCGACGGCCACGATTTGCGCATCGGCACGACCAACCCGGACAACCAGCTGCTGCAGCAAAAACTGGAAGAGTTCGCCGAGAAGTACAACATTATTTTGTACTTAATTTCCAAAGGCAGCATGGAAAGCACTTTGCGTTTTTACAGCAAAGTCCTAGTGCCCAAGCAAACCCCGGAAGACGTCATCCACGTAGATGACAAACTGGATTTTGCCGCGGCCCTGGATAAGTTGAAAGACCCGGCTATCCAGGAACAGGCCACGGCCAGCGAACTGCTCGGGGCCCTGTTCGGTTCTGCCATCTTTCTCGGCGCTTCCGACATCCACATGGAGCCGGAAGAACACTTGCTGAAAGTCCGCTTCCGCATCGACGGCGTGCTCCAAGACATGGCGCACCTGGAGCAGGCCCTGCACAAAAAGCTGGTCGCGCGCATCAAGATCCTGTCCCATTTGAAACTAAACGTAAACAACGTCCCCCAGGACGGGCGGTTGTCGTTTTTCTACGGTGATAAGCCGGTTGATGTGCGCGTGTCCATACTGCCCTCCGGCTATGGCGAGTCGGTCGTCATGCGCTTGCTTGGCATCGGCGCGACTAACCTGAAGCTGGCCGAGCTCGGCTTGCGCGGGCGCGCCTACGAAGTAATAGAGGCGGAATTGGCCAAACCGAACGGCATGATCGTTACTACCGGCCCGACTGGCAGCGGCAAGACCACGACCTTGTATGCCTTTTTAAATGAGTTAAACGAGCCGGGCGTAAAAATTATCACCCTGGAAGACCCGATTGAGTACAAACTGGAAGGCATCCAGCAAACGCCGATCGATTACCGCGTGGATTTTAGCTTCGTCAAAGGCCTGCGCGCCATTTTACGGCAAGACCCCGACATCATTATGGTCGGCGAAATCCGCGACGGCGAAACGGCCGACACCGCCCTGCAAGCGGCGCTCACCGGCCACATCGTTTTGTCCACGCTCCACACTAATGACGCAGCTGGCGCTATACCGCGCTTGATTACCATGGGAGTAAAACCGTTTGTCATTGCTCCGGCCTTGAACGCCATCATTGCCCAGCGCCTGGTGCGCAAGCTTTGCACTGCTTGCCGCCGGCCAGCCAAGATTACCGCCACAATGCTTGTACACGTGAAAGAAGTGCTGCGCACGGTTCCCGCGTCGGCCAAATTGGCAATCCCGGACCAGCTGGAATTTTTCCATTCTCCCGGCTGCCCGGCTTGCCACAACTTGGGCTACCAGGGGCGCATCGGCATTTACGAAGTCGTGGAAATCAATGACACCATGCGCGACCTCATTTTGAAAGACGCTTCCAGCCGCACCTTGCGCGAACAGGCGGAGAAAGATGGCACTATCTCCATGTTGCAGGACGGCCTGGCCAAAGCATTGGAGGGGATTACTGACGTGGAAGAAGTCTTTCGGGTGGCAGGAGATTAAACCCCTAGAGATTTAAAGAAACCCCCTAAATAAAGGGGTTTTAGTATTGACAAAATAGGCAAAATAGCGTATAATTAGCAGTTTTCTATATAAACTGTTTTTTTATTGGAACATTGGCAGTTGCCCAAACCGCCAATTTTCTTGCAAAAAAAAGTTTTTCGCAGTTCCAATCCACACGGCCAACGCAAGTAAGGCCGATTCCAAAAACAGACCAACATTCCTTAAGGAGATCACAAATGACAAGAAAGCTTCTTAGCATAAGTTTTGTTTTGGCGATTTTAGGTTTTGCCGGGCTGGCAATTCCCGCGAACGCCCAGACCCCTCAAGGGCCGCCCGACAAAATGCCGGTAATGCGCCTGCGCGACATCGGAACCCGCGCTGACATGCCGACGGCACAAAACGTCGTTTCGGCGAATTCAACGGCGGCGGAAAAAGGGCAAGCGACAGTGCAGTCGGATTCGGGCATGGTTTCCAAGCGCCGACGAACGCCGTTACTGCAAAACGCGTTCTTAAGCGATTTCAATCCGACCAACTTCCTGCCGGAAATCGTCTTCACGATGACCGGCGCTACGCAGGACCCGAATGAAGTGATTTTACCGGCGGGTTCAACAGTAGTTACCACCCGGCTTCGGCCAAATGGCGATGAAAGCATCGAGCAGTACTATAACCTCAACTACGATTTCACCGGGAGGTTTGGCATTCTGGTTTGGTATGGCGATGTGCTCGACGGCAGCGCAACGTTCGGCGTCTATGTCCGCACCCCGGACGGGCGGTCTGACTCAATCTATTATTATTACGATTACAGCGGCGGGGGTACGCGATTCCCTAAAGCTCTAAGCGTGAGACGCCAAAACGGAACGCCGGCTACCTTGGTAATTTCCGGCCGGTTTTCGCAAGAATTGCCCGCGGTAATGATAGACAGTACCGTGGTCAACCGCAATGCGATCGTGCTGGCAACGTTTAGCCAAGTGGTAGTCGACCTAACGCTGGATCCCCAGTTCACTTACATCTGGGGAGGTTATCACACGATCACGGTCAAGGGGCAAGGTTCATGTGACACCCTGTCACAATACCTGGATCAGATCACGATCCAACCTTTCCCGCCGCCGCGACCCGACGGTAACCCGCCGGCAAAGACGGAAAGTTCGTCTTCGTTGCAGTCGGTCAACCAGAAGGTGAGTCAACCGACAGGAGTCATTATTGTCGGCGGACTGGACTCAACCGACGGCGTGACCTCCGATACGGACAAGAATAAAGACAAGCAGGCTAAGAAGCAAGACCAGCCGAATATTAATTAATCAGGCTGGAACCGGCCGTGGCGGCGCATCTCGCGTTGCCACGGCCTGCTTCTTTTTAATATATGCGATTTGCCAAATTTCCTCATATGTGCTATAATTAAGTCAAAGTTAGTTCACGTTTGAAACAAAAACAAAAGTAAAATATAATATATAGCTATGGACACTCAGTCCGAACTGCGCCCCTTGGCTCCCGCGCGCAGTTTCCACGATTTAGGCGTGGTTAGTCCGGCGACGGTTTTGCTGCCTCCGCCGGCTCCATCGTTAACTTCCGAAATTTTGCATACCAAAGTTCACAGCGTAGTGAGTTTGGCCATGGTGGCGACTTTTGCCGTGGTTGTTGGCGTGGCCAGCGTAGTGGCCGGCCAGGAGCGAATTGCCGCCGCTTACATGGAAAACCCGGGGCCGCAGCACCAATTGTCGGCCGCGTTGTCTTATGCGCAGATCCAGCCGAAAGTTTTGGGCGCGACCACTTCCGTGCCGGCGCCGGTTACCAGCCTTAGCATCCGCGCCGATTTTGTTTCTTATCTTTACCGCTGCATGCTGCAGCGCGAGCCTGACCAAGCCGGCGTTGATTTTTGGGCTGGCACCATGGCCACGGACCCGGATCCGGTTAACCATCTTTACCGGGCCTTTTACGAGGCTACGGAATTTAACAAACAGATGAGCAACACCGACTTCGTCAACATGGCCTATCGGTGTATCTTGTTCCGCCAGCCGAACGACCCGCCGGACAATGATTTTTCCGGCCGCGACTTTTGGGTCAACAACATGAACAATACTGCCGGCAGCCAAACGGACAAACAGCACCATATCATGGATGCATTCCTGTCTTCCGGCGAATACAACGACAATATTTTGCCGAAGCTGTCCGCTTTGCCGGTCAGCGTGGCTTCGCCGCAAAGTCCCGTCACGATTTCCTTAAGCGCTTCACCGCTGACAGTTTCCGCCGGAGGCACGGTTTACCTTTCCTGGAGCGTGGCTAACGCGGACAGCGGCACTATCAGTTTCAATAACGGCATTGGTGCGGTTGGAACTTCCGGGAATAAGGTAGTCAA
>Ga0075426_10003791_pt1 | contig 10791 bp, 10 predicted proteins | sample SoiMethybrSBSTD5_FD_75304 | JGI IMG/M metagenome (GOLD analysis project Ga0075426, IMG submission 75304) | Bulk soil microbial communities from a Populus tree surrounding site in Tennessee, USA - Soil MetaG P. TD hybrid SBSTD5 | ecosystem: Environmental > Terrestrial > Soil > Tree plantation...
CGCCGCCGGCCGCCGTGACGGTCCCCGCGCCGGCCGCCACGCCGCCGGTGCCGGTGCCGGCACCCGCGCCATCGCTCACCACGCCGAGCAGCCCCGCCAAGGTGCTGGGCGCGCCCGGTGAGCGCAAGCAGTGGGCGCGCGTGGACGGCAAGGTCCAGTCGGTCGAAGGCGCGCTGCTCGTGCTCAAGGCCGACAACGGCTCGGTGGTGATGGTCGACATCTCCCAGCTCAACCCCAACGTCAGCCAGGCGCTGCGGCGGGGCCGGCTGGTGAGCGTCTACGGCTATCCGCTGGAGCAGAAGTTCGAGGCCGCCGGCTACATCGAGCTCGACCCCTCGCACCCCGAGCCGCCCCGGCTGCGTTACAGCCGCTAAGCGTTCGGGGGCAGCTCCACGCGCCGGCCGGAGGCGCTCGAGCGCAACGCCGCGTCGAGCACCTCTTGCACGTCGCGGCCGACGTCAGGGGCGCACGGGCCCATCACCGTGCGCCCCTCACGCACACACGTGAGGAAGTAGGTCGGGCCGTCGCGCTCCTCACGCGGCAATGCCGGCGGCTCGACGAAGCGGCCGCCATCCCTGGTGACGACCTGCACGCGACCGCTTCCCGCCGGCTCGCCCTCGCGCGTCGCGCGCGGCTGATGCACGAGCAGCGTGCCCCGATCGCCGTAGACGATCATGGCCAGCGCGGGCTCGCCGCCGATCTGGTTCCAGCTCGCCTCCAGCACGCCGAGCGCGCGCGGGTAGGTGAGCACGACGACCGCGGTGTCCTCGCTCGGCAGGTCGGGCTTGCGCAGGTGCGCGGCCACCGCGGTGACCGCCTGGGGCCGTCCCAGCACCAGCCGGCAGAGCATGGCGCCGTAGCCGCAGTAGTCGACCAGCGCGCCGCCACCGTTGCGCTGCGGGTCGTAGAGCCACTCCACGAACTGGGGCGAGCAGCCATACTCGCGAGGGCCGGCGTGGCCGCCACGGTGGCTGAGCTGCACGGGCTCGCCGACCTCTCCGGCCGCGGCGAGCGCCAGCCCGTGGCGTAGCGCGGGACGCCAGGCCGTCGGCCAGTTGACCATGAGCGGGACGCCGGCCTTCCGCGCGGCGGCCAGCAGCGCGTCGGCGCCGGCCAGGTCGGCCGCCATCGGCTTTTCGATCATCACCGGCAGCCCGCGACCCAGCGCGCGCACGCCCAACGCGGCGGACGCCCGGTTGTCGGAGAAGACGAGGACGGCGTCGACGTCGCGGCGCTCGAACAACGCGTCGTGGGTCTCGTGCAGCGCGACCGAGCCGTCGAGCGCGGCGAGGCGCTCGCGCAGCCGTGGGTCGGGATCGCTGGCGGCTACGAGGCGGCCGAGGCCGCCGGCGGCCAGGGCGGCCACGTTGCCCCACACGTGATCGTGGCTGAGACCGAGGATGCCCACCCGCAGCGGCGGCATAATGCGGGTCATCGTACCGCCCTCTGATAGTCTGCTCGGCATGGAGGTGTCTCCATGCCGTACCGTTTCCTGGCGCTGATGCTGGCCGTCGTGCTCGTGATCTCGCTGGCGACGCCGGCCAAGGCCGAGGCGTTCGATGTGATGACCGGGCTCGCCATCGCGGGCGCCGCCATCATCGTGCTCGTGCTCGTGGTCTACCTCGTGGTCGCCAACGTCGAAGGCCCGAAGATGGGGAAGGTGCCGGACCTCGACGGTCCGCGCGTCGTGGAGCAGCCCGTGGTGATGTACGTGGCCGTCGCCGGCCCGTCCGTTGCGCGCGAGTCGCCGTAGGTCATCCGAGCGACAGGACGCGGCGCAGCACGCGGCGTAGCTCCGCTCGCGCCTCGGGCGCCTCGCCGCGGCTGCGCCAGGCCACCTGGCCGTCGGGTCGCACGAGTACCGCGCCTTCCCGCTCGATCTCCCACGCCTGCCGCCAGCGATCGTCGGGGTCCTCGAAGTCGGCGCCCGCGCGGACGACGTCGAGCGCCACGCCGTGCTCGCTCGCCGTGACACGCGCGGCGTCGCACCACGCGCCGCCGCCGGCGCCCGACAGCAGCACGAACCGCTCGCCGAAGAGATCGAGCACGGAGCGCCGCATGCCGTTGCGTGCCAGCCATACGTGAGGGGCGCGATGGCCGGGGCGGGCGCACGGTCGATAGTCGGTGATCGGGTTCTCGACCGTGGGCGGCGGCGTGCCGTCGGGCACGATCGCTGAAGACTCGTACGACGTGCCGAAGATCATCCCGAGCTCGTTGAGGAACTCGGGGCGCCCCCGGGCGGGCGCCGGAGCCGCCGTGGCCTCGGGCCCGCCGCGCCCCAGCGAGCGCGCGTTGATCAGGCTCTGCTCGGTGATGGCGCGCCCGTAGGGCAGCCGCTCGTCCTCGTAGGAGTCGAGCAGTGCCTCGCCGCCCCAGCCGTGGAGCACCGCGGCCAGCTTCCAGGCCAGGTTGTGGACGTCCTGCACGCCGGTGTTGAGGCCGAAGCCGCCGGTGGGCGGCATGTGGTGCGCGGCATCACCGGCCAGGAACACGCGCCCGCCACGATACCGCTCGGCCACCTGGGCAGCGGCCACCCACGGCACCGCGCCGAGGATCTGCACGTCGAGGTCGGGGACGCCGGCGGCCTGGCGCACGACGGCGGTGCAGCGCTCGGGCGTGTACTCGTCGCCGGCGCCGTCGGGCGACAGGTTGTTGACGAGGAAGCCCCAGCGATTGACGCCGTTGATCGTGAGGAAGGTGGCCTTGAGGCCCGGCTGCTCGATGAAGTAGAGCGCGGCCGGGCGATGCGCGGTCCACGGCGTGAGGTCGGCGTGGAGGAGCACGTTGATGCTGCGGTAGAGCGCCGGCACGCCGCGCAGCGGGATGCCGAGCGCCTCGCGCACGCGACTGCGAGCGCCGTCGGCGGCGATCACGTACCGCGCGCGCACGCGCGAGGCGCCGGCGGCGCCGCTCAGCGTGGCGGTCACGTGGGTGGCGTCCTGCGCGAAGTCCGTCAGCTCGGTATCGAAGGCCAGCGCGCCGGGCGCCAGCGACTCCGCGTGCCGCCGCAGCACGGGCTCGAGGTCGTCCTGGGCGCAGAGACAGTTGCGCAGCGGGCTGTACTGCGCGGCCTCCTCGCGCGCGCGCCACGGCACGCGCCGCTCCAGCTCCTCGCCGGCCAGCGAGCGCGCCCACACGATGAGCCGGGCGCGCCCGGGTGGCAGGCCCGCCGCGCGCACCGCGTCCTCCACGCCGCACTGGCGGAAGATCTCCATCGTGCGCACGTTGATGCCGCGCGCCTTGGGATGGATCGACGTGCCGGGGTGCCGCTCGACGAGCAGCGAGGAGACGCCGAAGCGCGAGAGGAGAATGGAGGCGGTGAGGCCTACCGGCCCGCCGCCGACGACGAGAACGTCGACCTCGCGCATGGGGTGGGATGGTACAGTCGAGGCCGCCCGAAGACCATGGATCCCGTCAGCATCGTCATCAGCCGCCAGGCCACGGGCCCGACGCCACCGGAACCCTCGCAGGGTTCCCCTCTTCCCCTCCTGACCGCGCTGCACACGCGGGTCGCCGACGTCGTGGCGCAGATGGGCCCGCCGCCGTGGTCCAAGCGCATCATCGCCGACGAGCGCCAGCTGGTGACGCTGATCGCCAGCGCGCCGCGTGGCGGCAATCGGCCGCACTGGCATCGCGAGTTCGACGAGTGGTGGGTGGTCCTGGCCGGCCGGCTGCAGTGGGAGCTCACCGGCGGCGTCGTGGTGCAGGCGGCCAAGGACGACATCGTGTGGGTGCCGCGGGGCGCCGTCCATCACATCGTCAACGTCGGCACCGACATGTCGCTGCGGCTGGCGGTGGCGATGCCGCCGGCCAACCACTACTTCAGCCCGTGCGAGCAGTGCGGCTACACCGACGACGGTCCCCGGGAGTGGTGCGCATGAGGATCCCGCGCTTCGGTCTCAACCGCTTCGACTCGCGCTCCGTGGACGCCTTCGCCGCCGACGTCAAGCGGGCCGAGGCGCTCGGCTGGGACGCCGCGCTGCAGCCGGACTCGCAGCTGCGCCGCCGCGACACCTACGTGCTGCTGGCGGCGGCCGCGCGCGCCACCGAGCGGATCACGCTGGGCACGCTCCTGGCCAATCCCATCAACCGCCATCCCACGGTGACCGCGTCGTCCATCGCCACCATCGACGAGCTGGCGCCCGGGCGCGTGCTGCTGGGCTGGGGCGTGGGCGACACCGCGGTGCGCCTGGCCGGGCTGCGCCCGGCGCGCGTGAAGGAGCTGGAGGCATCCACCCGGCTCATGCGCGTGCTGCTGGATGGCGGCGAAGTCGAAGTCGGCGCCGAGCGACCGGCGCGGCTGCCGCATCACCGGCCGGTGCCCATCTGGATCGCCGCCGGTGGCCCGCGCACGCTGCGCATGGCCGGCGGCGTGGCCGACGGCGTCTTCATCCGCGTGGGAACGCACGCGGCCAACATCAAGACAGCGATCGACCTGATCCACGCCGGCGCTCGGGAGGCCGGGCGCGAGCCGGCCGCCGTCCGCCTGGGTGCCGTCTTCCACACCGTGCTGGTCGACGACCCGGCCCGAGCGCTGACGATGGCCAAGTCGATGGCCGCCGGCTACTACGAATACTCGCCCGCGCTCTTCGACCCGCCGGGGCTGCGCTGGAACGGCCCCGACCCCGAGCGGCTCAAGCACGAGCATGGCGTGTGGCCGGACTTCCACCACGCGCCCGACCTCCACGCCAGCGGCCGCGTCGTGGACTTCCTGCCGGCCGCCGCCGCCGACGCGTTCGCCCTGCGCGGCGGACCAGCCGAGGTGGCCGACCAGTGCGTGCAAGTGCTACGCGCGGCGCCCGCCGAGTTCGACTACGTGGTGCTGCACCCGATCCCCAATCCACCAACGCCCGACGACCCCGAGCGCGGCTACACCGCCCGCGTCGCCCGCGAAGTGCTCCCGCGTATCCGCCAAGCGCTGTCGACAGCGTGAAGAAGATCAACGACCTGTAGCCATCAACGACGAAATCCCGCGGAGCCGCGCGCGAAGCGCGCGCTCCGTCCGTCGCGAGCCGCAGGCTCGCGAACGCTGGGGGGGTCTAGGGGGAGGAGCGGCGCCGCTCCCCCCCTTGAAGAAAGAAGGAGACATGAAACTCACCGTCAACGGCATCAACGTGAACTACACGCTCGAGGGTCTCGCCAACGCGCCGGTGGTGACGCTGAGCCACTCGCTGGCCACCGATCTCTCGATGTGGGACCCGCAGATGAAGGCGCTGACCGCGCGCTACCGCGTGCTGCGCTACGACACGCGCGGCCACGGCGCCACCGACGCCCCGGCCGGCGCCTACTCGCTCGGCCAGCTCGCCGACGACGCCCGCGCGATGCTGAAGGCCCTGGGCGTGGCCCGCACGCACTGGATCGGTCTCTCGATGGGCGGCATGATCGGCCAGGCGCTCGCGCTCGCCTCGCCCGAGCTCTTCCTGAGCCTGAGCCTCTGCGACACCTCGAGCCGCATCCCGGCCGAGATGAAGTCGGCGTGGGCGGACCGCATCAAGACGGCCGAGACGCAGGGGATGGAGCCGCTGGTGGAGCCGACGATCGGCCGCTGGTTCACGGCGCCGTTCCGCGAGCGCCGCAAGGACGTGGTGGACACGGTGCGCGCGATGATCCGCGCCACGAAGCCGCAGGGCTATGCCGGCTGCTGTCACGCCATCGCCGCGCTCGACCTCACCGACAAGCTGCCGGCGATCAAGATCCCGACGCTGATCGTGGTGGGCGAGGAGGATCAGGGCACGCCGGTGGCCGCCTCGCAGGCGATCCAGGCCAAGATCGCCGGCTCCGAGCTGCAAATCCTGAAATCGGCGGCGCACCTGGCCAACCTGGAGCAGCCCGAGGCCTTCACCGCCGCGCTGACGTCGTTCCTGTCCCGGGTGGGCTAGCCCCTCCGCTGACGCTCCGCTGCGGAAGCTCGAGCGTGAAGACCGCCCCGCCTTCGGGGCGGTTGCTCGCGTAGAGGCGGCCGCCGTGCTGCTCGGCGATGTCGAAGGACACCCACAGTCCGAGGCCGGTGCCCTCGCTGGCCGCCTTGGTGGTGAAGAAGGCGTCGAAGATCCGCGGCAGCGCGTCCTCCGGGATGCCGGGGCCGGTGTCGAGCACCTCGACCAGGACGCGATCGATGGCGGCCCGCGTGCGCACCGTGAGCACGCGCTCGCCCGCATGCACCGCCATCGCCTGCTGGGCGTTCTGCAGCAAGTTCAGCATGACCTGGCGGATCTGGTCGGGGTCGGCCCACACCGCCGGCACCGGCTCCAGCTCGCTCACGGTGCGGATGCTCGTGTAGTCCCGTTGCGGTTGCGTCAGACTGATCACCCCGCGCACTTCCTCGTGGAGCAGGCACGCCCGGCGCTCGACGCGCCGCGGCCGCGACAGGCCCTGCACGCTCTTGAGCAGCCGCGCCGCCCGCGAGGTCTCCTGTACGATCACCCGCAGCCGCTCGCGGCTCTCCGGTGAGCCCTCGGCCTCGCGCATGAGCAGGTGGGCCTGGCCGAGGATCGCCGCCAGCGGGTTGTTGATCTCGTGCACCAGGCCGGCGGCCAGGCGCCCGACCGTCGACAGGCGCTCGCCCTCGGCGGCCTGCGTCTCGGCCTGCTCGAGGTCCTCGAGCTGTCGGCGCGTCTCGGAGTAGAGCCGCGCGTTGTCGAGCGCCAGCGCGAGCTGGTTGGCGGTGGCTTCCAGCAGCGTGACCTCGCCGTCGGTGAAGGGTGTGGGCGTCGAGCGGCCGAGCGACAGCGTGCCCAGGATGCGCCCGCGCGTCTGCAGCGGCACGCACACGAAGCCGCGCATGCCTTCCTCTTCCACGACCGGCCGCGCGCTGGCCCACAGGTCGGGCGAGACCCTCACGTCGTTCACGCGTGCCGTCTGCCCGGTGGCGGCCACGCGACCGATGAGGCCGACCCCCACCGGCAGCTCGCGGTTGATCTCGCGCAGCCGCGGCGAGAGCCCGCGCTCGCCACGCAGGTGCAGCATCTGGCGGTCGGCCGAGAGCAGGTGGAGGCTGGAGGACTCGTGGCCGGTCACGTGCGTCAGCGCGTGCAGGGCCAGCCGCAGCGTCTCCTCGAGGTCGAGCGCGCTGCTGAAGGCCTGGGTGAGGCTGCGCAGAACACGCGCGTGCGGCTCGGCCATCGGCGGCGGCTCCAGGTTGCGGTCGACGAACGCCTGCAGCTGCTCCTGCTGCCAGTCGGCCAGGTTGATGAAGTGGAACGCGAAGCCGTCGACGTCGGCGCGGACGAGGACGGACACGACCTGGAACGTGCGGTGTCCCTCGCCGAGCGGAAACGACAGCTTGGCGACGGCGGCCGGGGTGACGGCGCCGCTCGTGCGCACCTTGACCCCGCGCGCGCTGAGGTCCACGGTCGTGGCGTCCCAGCCGTTGCCGCCGTACTCCACGACGCGCACCGGCAGGGTCACGCGGGCCCGCGGGGCGGCGCGCCGCTCGGGCGAGCGCACCGGCGCCTCTGCGACCGGCTCGGCCAGCGGCTCCAGGCAGAGCAGCACGTCGCGCAGGTGGTCGAGGACGATCGGCTTGCCCAGATAGTCGACGGCGCCCAGGCGCAGGCAGTCGCGCACCTCGGTCTCGGTGAGCATCCCCGAGATCACCACGATGGGCACACCGAGCTCGCGCGTGCTCTGTAGCTGCAGGAAATCGAGCCCGCTCATCCCGGGCAGACGGATGTCGAGCAGCATCGCGCCCGGCCGCGGGCCGCGGAGCACCTCGCGCGCTGCCTCGATCGTGGTGGCCACGATCGGCTCGTGGCCGATCTGCGCGAGGTAGTCGCGGAAGATCTCACACAGGCGCGGGTCGTCCTCGACGACGAGCACGCGCACTCAGGCACCCTCGCTGAACATAGCGGTACCCAAAGAAATAGCAACGACCGTGCCCCGCCCCGGGGCGGCGGCCAACTCGTTGCCGCTAAACGTTTTGTAGGGAGGGCGGGGGCGGGAGGACTGGTGAGATCACGACCGGCCGGCCAGCCGCCCTGGTCAGCGACTGACCGGGGACATAGAGGGGCGCCACGGGTTCCCCGGGGCGCCCCGAACGTTGGGGGGTGTGGGGGCCATATCGGGGCCCCCACGTCCTAACTGAGATGCTTGTGGACGAACTCGATGATGCGCTCGATGGTGCGCGCAGCGGCCTTGGGAGACTTGTTGATGAACCCCTCGGCCTCGCCCTCGAGGAGCTCGAGGTCGACCTGGCCACCGGCCTTGCGATAGGCAGCCACGAATCGCTCGAGGTGCGGGCGCGGATGCGCCTGGTCCTTGTCGCCCTGGATGTAGATGGCCGGCGGCATCTCGACCTTCTCGCCGCGCTCGAGGGCCATCACCGGGTTGCCCTCGGCCATGTTCGCCTCGGTGACCCAGTACTGATCGTGGCCGGGCAGCACGCGATCCACCACCTCGGGATAGGGCTTGCCGCCTTCCTTCAGCTTCTTCGCGTACTGGTAGCGCCCCAGCGGATCGATGACCGGCCAGCACAGCACGACCGCCTGCACGCGCGCGTCCACCGCCGGCGCGCCGGCCGGCAGCTTGACGGCCGCGTAACGCGCATCGGCCGGCCGCATGGCGGCCAGCATGGCCTGATGGGCGCCGCTGGAGCTGCCCTTGAGCGCCACCCGATCGGCGCGCGCCTTGAAGCGGGCGGCGTTGGCCTTGAACCAGCGGACCGCGTAGTTGATGTCGACCATGGAGGCCGGATAGCCAGCCTCGGGCGGCTGCCGGAAGTCCAGCGCGGCCACGACCACGCCGCTCTTGGCCAGCGCCTCGTTCATGAGGTTGTCGCTGTTGCGGTCGCCGCGGAACCAGGCGCCGCCGTGGAGCTGGATCACCAGCGGGAAGGGGCCCTGGCCGCGCGGGGTGAAGACGCGCGCCAGCAGGGGCTTGTCGCCGTGCCGGAGATACTCCACGTCCTGGACGTCGATCTCATGGCTGCTCGCTGTCATGGGGCCTCCTGTGGGGGACGTCGGCGCGACGTCGCCTAAGACTACTCCCTCGGCGCGAGTCCGTACACTCTGGCCGCCGTGTCGTGGAAGAGGGCGGCCTTCTCGTCGGCGGAGAATGCGGCCGCGATGAGCTTGAAGGAGTTCCAGAGCACGCGGTAGGACGCGCTGACCTTGTCCACCGGGAAGTTGCTCTCGAACATGCAGCGCCCGACGCCGAAGCAGTCGATGGCGTGCAGGTACCACTCGCGCGTGGCGTCCGCCAGCTCGGCGGAGGTCGGCGGCTGGGCGCGCTTGTGGAAGCCGAAGCCGTTGAGCGGCATCACGAGGCCGCCGAGCTTGGCCACCACGTTCGGACAGTCGGCCAGCGCGCGGACGGCGTCGCGCCACCACGCGAAGACCTCGGTGCGGCGGCCCTGGTAGGGGCCGATGCCGAGCGGGCCGCCGAAATGGTCGAGCACGATCGTGGTGTCGGGGAAGGTCTTGGCGAGGTCGGCCACCTCGAGAATCTGCGGGTGATAGCACCAGGCGTCGAAGGTCAGGCCTCGCCGCGCCAGCTCGGCGAAGCCGCGGCGGAAGTCGGCGTCACCGAGCAGGCCGCGGGGCGGATTGGTGTGGGAGTTGCGCACCGCCTCGCTCGCGTCCCAGCCGGCGGCGTGGCGGATGCCACGGAAGCGGGGGCTCGCCGCGCGATGGGCGTCGAGGACCGCGCCCGCCGCCTCGCCGAGCGTGAGGTCGGCGAAGGACACGATGCCGGCCGCGACGCGGGTGGGGCCGTAGCGGCCGCTCGCGCTCATGGCGGCGATGCCGTTGACGAACTCCGTCTCGCCCACCGGGCGCAACGCCGCCGGCCCCTGCGCGCGGTACATCGACAGGCACTCCACGAACACGGTCGCGCGCACGTCGTGACCGCTGCCGGTGTCGGCCAGCAGCTCGTCGAGCAGGTAGCGGCGGCCGGGATGGTCCCACAGGTGATGGTGCGGGTCGCAGATCGGCAGCGCGGGCTCGAGGACATCCTCCGTCATCGGAGGCATCAGCGCGCCCCGGCGGCGCCGGCATGGATCGCGGCGTTGCCGCGGTTCCACGCGACCGCCTGCCGCACGCGGCTGATCCGCCAGCCGCGCGGCGTGCGGACCAGCACGTGGGTGTAATGGGCCAGGGTGTCGAACGTGTTGTCGCGCTCGCGGGCGGGATCGAGCCGGTGGATGAGCATGGCCGACACGCAGGTGGCGCGGTCGCCGTCGAGCGTGACCAGGTGGTTCGTGCTCATGTGATGTGTCGTCAGGCGCTCGAGCGCCCAGTCCTTGGCGTCCAGCGCGGAGGCCCAGCGGACGATCGTGTCCACGATCGCCTGGCGGTCCGCCAGCGCCTGCAGCGCGGCCGATTCCATCGCGCCTCCCTTTTCCGGACGAGATTGTAGCGCTCGCGTAAAATCATCGCTCGTGCCGAACGTCCTCGTCACCATGCGCTTCACCGAGGTCCAGCTCGACCGCATCCGCCGCGTGTCGCCGTCGCTGTCGGTGGCGTGCGCGGAGGCCGAGGCCGCCGATTACTCCAAGGTGGACGTGCTGTACGCGGGCATGCCGCCGCGCGATCTCGGCCGCGCGCCCGCCTTGAAATGGGTACAGCTCCACATGGCCGGCGTCAACGCGCTGCACGACCATCCGCTCTACACGGCGAGCGTGCTGCCGCTGACCACGACCAGCGGCGTGCACGCCGGCACCATCGCCGAGTACGCGCTGACCGTGCTGCTGGCCCTGGCCCACCGCGTGCCGCGCATGGTCGAGTGGCAGGGGCGGGGCGGCTGGCCGCCCGACCCGCAGCGCTGGCCGCTGTTCGTGCCCACCGAGGTGCGCGG
>Ga0075426_10003794_pt1 | contig 10779 bp, 11 predicted proteins | sample SoiMethybrSBSTD5_FD_75304 | JGI IMG/M metagenome (GOLD analysis project Ga0075426, IMG submission 75304) | Bulk soil microbial communities from a Populus tree surrounding site in Tennessee, USA - Soil MetaG P. TD hybrid SBSTD5 | ecosystem: Environmental > Terrestrial > Soil > Tree plantation...
AACGCTTCCGAGCCGCCCGCCACCATCGCATCGGCGCGCCCCGCTTGTATGGCGTGCATCGCCTCGCCAAGCGCCATTGCCGATGACGAGCAAGCGGTAGCGAAATTGGCGAACGGACCGCGCAAGCCATGGCGCACGGCGACGTTCGAGCCGGCAGCGTTGTTCATCGCCATCACCACCGTCAGCGGCCGCAGGCGCCATTCGTTCGCGCCATACACTTGCCGGTAGGCCGCCTCGAGGGTCCCGGCGCCACCGAGTCCCGTGCCCCAGTACACGCCGATCCGCTCGGCGCGCGCCTTGGTGTCGAGCCCGCTCGCCGAGATTGCTTGGGCCGCGGCGCCGAGAGCGAACTGCGTGGCGCGATCGAGATTCGCCGCTTCGCCGGCGCTAAGCAGTGGCTCGGGTTTCCACTCGACGGTGGCGCCTACCTGCACCCCCGAGCCCTGTGTGACATCGGCCGGCAGCTTGCGAATGCCCGGACGCGCGTCGATGAGCGCGCGATGGAAGTCTTCGAGAGTGCTGCCAAGCGGCGACACCACCCCAGCCCCGGTGACCACGACGCGTCGCTCGCGCATGGCGCGTGTCAACTCTTGCCGGCGGCGGCGAGCGCGGCGGCAACGTGACGCTCGAGGTCGCCGAGCGTCTTGATGCCCTTCAGATCCTCGTCCGAAACGCTAACGCCGAACTCCTCCTCGACCTTGAACATGAATTCGATGAAGGAGAGCGAGTCGATGCCGAGCTTGTCCAGGGGCGCGGCGGCGTCGAGGGCCTTGGCGTCGAGCGAGAATTCCTGGCTTGCGAGATCCTTGATGCGTGCGAGCGTGTCCATCGCGCGCCATTATAGTGGCTCGCAGCCGGCGAGCCGGGGCAAAGCCCTTATAATCTGCGGCCTTAGCGCGGCTTCGGATGTCTCTCTACGCACTCGGGCTCAATCACCAGACGGCGCCGCTCGCGGTGCGCGAGCGCGTGGTGTTCCATGTCGAGCGCCTGCGCGAAGCGCTCGCCGAGCTGAAGCGCGGCTTCGCGCGTGAAGCGGCGATTCTTTCCACCTGCAACCGCACCGAGCTCTACGTCGCGGGCGAGGAGCCGGCGGCGACCGCCGAGTGGCTCGCGCGCTATCACCGCTTCGAGCCGCACGGCTTGAGCCCGTATCTCTATACGCTGCCGCGCGAGCAGGCGGTGCGGCACGTGTTCCGCGTCGCCTCCGGCCTCGATTCCATGGTGCTCGGCGAGCCGCAGATCCTCGGCCAGATGAAGGAGGCGGCGCGTGCCGCGGAGTCGGCCGGGACGCTCGGCACGCTGCTGCACAAGCTCTTCCAGCGCTCCTTCGCCGTGGCGAAAGAAGTTCGCTCGACTACTCAGCTCGGCGCGGCGAGCGTCTCGATGGCCGCCGCGGCCGTCAAGCTCGCGGGCCGTATTTTCCCGAGCCTGAAGGACCAGAAGGTGCTCTTCATCGGCGCCGGCGAAATGATCGAGCTCTGTGCGACGCATTTCGCGGCACAGGCGCCCGCGCGCATCGCGGTGGCGAACCGCACGCTGGAGCGCGCGGCGAAGTTGGCGCACCGCTTTAACGCGCAGGCGGTGGAGTTGAAATCACTCGCGGAGCACCTGCATGAATACGACATCGTCGTCTCCTGCACCGCCTCATCGCTTCCCATCCTGGGCAAAGGGCTGGTCGAGCGGGCATTGCGCGCGCGGCGCCGCCGGCCGATCTTCATGGTGGACCTCGCCGTGCCGCGCGATATCGAGCCGGAAGCGGGCGAGCTCGACGACGTATTCCTCTACACGATCGACGACCTTGGGCAGATCGTGAGCGCGAACATCGACGTGCGCCGCTCCGCGGTGGCGCAGGCCGAGGCGATCATCGACACGCAAGTCGGGCAATTCATGCACTGGATGCGCTCGCGCGAGAACGTGCCGCTCATCCGCGCGCTGCGCAGCCGCGCCGACGAGGCGCGCCGCGAGGAACTGGAGCGGGCGCTGAAGCTCCTCGCGCGGGGCGAGGCGCCGGCCAAAGCGCTCGAAGCGCTCTCGCAAGGACTGATGAACAAGCTGATGCACGCGCCGACCGAGGCACTGCACGAAGCGGCGGGCGACGAGCGCCATTCGCTCGCCGAAATGCTCGCGCGGCTCTACCGCCTGCAGTGAAGCCGTCGCTTCGCACGAAGCTCGAGAGCCTTGTCGCGCGCCGTGCCGAGCTCGAGCGGCTGCTCGCCGCCGAGGACGCGACGCGCGACATGGAGCGCTTCCGCAGCCAGTCGCGCGAGCACGCCGAGGTGTCCGCGATCGTCGGATTGTTCGAGCAGTGGCGCCAGGCCGAGGGCGATGCCGAGGCGGCGCGCGAGCTCGCGCTCGACGACGAGTTGAAGAGCGCGCGCGCGAGCATGGATCGCCTGGAAGCCGACCTGCAGAAGGCGCTGCTGCCGAAGGATCCGAACGACGAGCGTAACGTGTTCCTCGAGATTCGCGCCGGCACCGGCGGCGACGAATCGGCGCTCTTCGCGGGCGACCTCTTCCGCATGTACACGCGCTACGCCGAGAGGAGCCGCTGGCAGATCGAGCTCATCTCGGAGAGCCCGTCCGAGCTCGGCGGCTTCAAGGAAGTGATCGTGCGCTTCATCGGCCAGGGCGTGTACTCGAAGCTGAAATTCGAGTCGGGCGGCCACCGGGTGCAGCGTGTGCCGGCCACCGAGGCGCAGGGGCGCATCCATACCTCCGCCTGCACGGTGGCGGTGCTGCCCGAGGCGGACGCGCTGGACGACGTGGTGTTGAATCCCACGGAGCTTCGCATCGACACGTTCCGCGCCTCCGGCGCCGGTGGACAGCACGTGAACAAAACCGAATCGGCGATCCGCGTCACGCACCTCCCCACCGGCATCGTGGTCGAGTGCCAGGATTCGCGCTCCCAGCACAAGAACCGCGAGAAGGCGCTGGCGGTGCTCGCCGCGCGCATCCGCGACAAGCAGCAGCGCGAGCAGCAGGCGAAGACCGCGAGCACGCGCAAGCTCCTCATCGGCTCGGGCGACCGCTCGGAGCGCATCCGCACCTATAACTTTCCGCAGGGCCGCGTCACCGACCACCGCATCAACCTGACGCTCTACAAGATCGACCGCATCATGGACGGCGAGCTCGACGAGCTGCTCGATGCGCTCGCGGCCGAGCACCAGACCGAGCAGCTCACCGAGCTCGCCGAACAAACCGCTTGACCGTCGCGGAAGCCCTGCGCGGCGCCGGCATCGATGCACGCGACGCTCGCATCCTGCTCGCGGCCGCCACCGGCTTCAGCGATGCGAGCGTCATCGCCTTTCCCGAGCGCACGCTTGCCGCGGAGGCTGCGGCGCGCTTCGCCGATTTCGCCGCCCGGCGCCGCCGCGGCGAGCCGGTCGCCTACATCGTCGGCGAGCAGGAGTTCTACGGCTTGCGTCTCAGCGTCAATCCCGCGGTGCTGATCCCGCGGCCGGAAACCGAGCTACTGGTCGATCTCGCGCTAGCGCGCGACTTCAGCGCCATGGCAGACCTGGGCTCGGGCTGCGGCGCAATCGCCCTCGCCGTGAAGCACGCCCGGCCCAAGACGCGCGTAGTCGCGGTCGAGGCGAGCGCTGCGGCGCTCGCGGTAGCGAAGCGCAATGCGGTGCGCTACGGCGTCGACATCGATTGGCGGCATGGCCGCTGGTGCGAGCCGCTCGGCGCCGAGCGGTTCGAACTCATCCTCGCCAATCCACCGTATGTCGCCGCCGGGGATCCGCACCTGGCGGCGCTCGTCTATGAGCCGACGCAGGCGCTCGTCGCGGGCGCCGACGGGCTGGACGCGATCCGCACGATCGTTGCGCAGGCGCCGGAGCATCTCGCCGCGGGCGGCTGGCTGCTGCTCGAGCATGGCTTGGGACAGGATCGCGCGGTCCGCGAATTGCTCACTGCGAGAGGACTTGCAGACGTGCGCACTTGGCCCGATCTAGCGGGTATTCCTCGGGTTTCCGGGGGGAAGGCGGTAAAATGACGACTATGGACATCAAAGAGCGCATCAAGCAGCAGGTAACGAGCGCGCCGGTCGTGCTCTACATGAAAGGTACGCCGCAGATGCCGCAATGCGGTTTCTCGGCGCTCGCGCTGCAAGTGCTGAACGCCTGCGGCGTACGCGACTTCACTACGGTGAACGTCCTTGCCGACGCGGAGATCCGCCAGGGCATAAAGGAGTACGCCAACTGGCCGACGATCCCGCAGCTCTACATCAATGGCGAGTTCGTCGGCGGCTCCGACATCATGCGCGAGATGTACCAGTCGGGCGAGCTGCAGAAGCTGCTAGAGAGCACGCGCCAGAAGGCGTAGCGCGGCGCGCACCTGCTCGAGGTAGCCGCCGCCGAAGAGGTTCAGGTGGTTGAGCAGGTGATAGAGGTTGTAGAGCGGCTTGCGTCGCTCGTATTCGCGCGATAGCGGCCAGGCCTCGTTATAAGCGCCGTAGAACTCCGGCGGAAAGCCGCCAAAGAGCTCTGTCATCGCGAGGTCCACTTCCCGGTCGCCGTAGTACACCGCCGGATCGAACAGCACCGGCGCGCCCCCGGCGACGAACCCAGCGTTGCCGTTCCACAAATCGCCGTGCACAAGCGACGGCGCGGGTTCGTATCCCTCCAACAGCAGGCACACCGGCACGTCATCCAGCCGATAGCCGTTGCGTCGCGCGAGCTCGAGCTGCGGCTCCAGGCGCCGCTCGCGCCAGAAATCTTGCCAGCTGCCGCATGCGCCGTTCGCCTGTGGCGTCGGGCCGATGTAGTTGTCGCGTCGCCAGCCATGGCGCTCGCCGACGCGGCGATGCATGCCGGCGAGCATGCGTCCCAGCGACGCGTAATCGCCGCTTGAACCGAGCTCCAGGTACTCGAGCAGCAAATAAGCGCTTCCGCCGCAGCTGCCGTAGGCGAGCGGGTCCGGTGCTCGCGCGCCGGCATCGCGCAGCGCGGCGAGGCCGTCCGCCTCGGCCGCGAACGCATCCGCGAGTGGCCGATGGTTCACCTTTAGGAAGAGCGCGCGGCCCTCACGCCGAACGCGATAGCAGCGGTGGATGCAACCCCCGGTCAGCGGCTCAGCATCGCTGATGCCGAGATGCTCGCGCAGCGCAGCGTCCACTAGCCCGAGGTCAGGCGGGTATTCGCGAGGTTCAGGCGCTCGACCAGGATGCCGATGAACGCGCGATCGAAGTTGGCGCGGCAAGCCATGCTCGCCTGCTCAAGATCGGCGGTGCGCATGCGCAGGACGCGCGAGGCCGCGCTCGCGGTGACGGTCGCGCCGCGCTCGTGCGGTCCGAGCGAGAGGTACGCCATCTCGCCGAAGCATTCGCCGGCGCCCAGCACCGAGAGGAGCTTCTTGTTCTTGCTGACGCGCGCCTCGCCGTCGAGCAGCACGCAGAAAAAGTCGCCCGGCTCGCCTTCGCGCAAGAGCACCGTTCCGGCGGCCACGCGCTCCCAGATGCCGAGCTTCACCACTTCCCAGAGCTCCTGGTCGGCGAAGGCGCGAAAGAACGCGAGCGCGCGCAAGAGCGAAAACTTGTCCGCTTCGCCGAAGCTCTCTGCCGCGCTGTCGCCGAGTCCCGCGCGCAGCGCGGCGATCAGCTCTTCGCCGAACTCGTCGCCGCTCTGGTAGCGCTTTGCCGCTTCTTTCTGCATGGCGCGGCGCACGATGCGATCGAGCGACGCCGGCACGCCGCGGCGCTCGGCCGAGGGCGGCGGCGCCTCGTACTGGGTGATCTGGTAGATCATGCTGTACTTGTTGCTGCCGCGAAACGGCAGCACGCCCGTCAGCAGCTGGTACATCACCACGCCGAGCGAGTAGAGATCCGTGCGATGGTCGACCAGCTCCTCGCGGATTTGTTCAGGCGACATGTACGCGGGCGAGCCGACGCCCGTAATCTGCGTCGTCTCTACGCTGATGTTCATCGCCAGGCCGAAGTCGCTGATGCGTACGTCGGTCGGCGTCGTGGCATAAAGGATGTTGCCGGGCTTGATGTCGCGATGCGTGACGCCCTGCATGTGCGCGTAGGCGAGCGCGCGCGTGCATTTGAACACCAGCTCGACCACCTCTTCGTGCCTTAGCAGCGTGTCGGCGGCGCAGAAGCGTTCCATCGTGCCGCCGGGCACGTACTCCATGACAATGTAGCCGGAGTCCTCGCCGATGCCGGCGTCGTAGATCTGCGCGATATGCGGATGCTCGAGCTTGCCGGCGAGCGCCGCTTCGGTGAAGAACAATTTGCGGAAGAGCCGCCCACGCACCGGATCGCGCAGCGCCTCGGGGAAAATGCGCTTTACCGCGACTTCGCGATTACGGAACGGATCCTGGCAAAGGAAGACCTCGGAGGTTGCCCCTTCCCCGAGCTTGCGCACGATCGGATAGTTCGCGACGTGGTCCACGCGCTCATCCGGGCGCAAGCCGCTTGCGCGCCCGCGCCGCGGCACGGCGCACTTGCGCGGGCGCCGTGCCGCCGACGTGGTTGCGCGCGGCGACGGAGCCTTCGGGTGCCAGCATGCGGCGGACATCGGCGCCGATCTGCGGCGAGAAGCGCTTGAGGGTCGCAAGCGGCAGCCGCGCGAGATCGGTGCCGCGGCTCTCGGCTTCACGCACGGCACGCGCCACCACTTCGTGCGCATCGCGGAACGGCAGGCCTTTGCGCACGAGGTAGTCGGCCAGGTCGGTCGCCGTGGCGTGCCCTTCGGCGAGCGCCGCGCGCATCGCGCGCGGCACGGGCGAGAGACCACCGATCAAGCCGCTGAACACGCCGAGGCAGTCCTTCAGCGTATCGACCGCGTCGAAGAGCGGCTCCTTGTCCTCCTGATTGTCCTTGTTATAGGCAAGGGGTTGGGCCTTCATCAGCGTGAGCAGCGCGACCAGCGCGCCGATGACGCGCGCGCTCTTCCCGCGCACGAGCTCGGGCACATCGGGATTCTTTTTCTGCGGCATGATGGAGGAGCCGGTGCAATAGCGATCGGGCAGGCGCACGAAGCCATAGCGCGGGCTCGACCAGAGGACGAGCTCTTCCGCGAGCCGCGAAAGATGCACCATCGTCATGGCCGCGGCGGCGCAGAACTCGATGGCGAAATCGCGATCGGACACGGCGTCGAGCGAGTTCTCCGCGACGCTGTCGAAGCCGAGTTCCTTTGCGACGCGCGCGCGGTCGATCGGGAAGCTGGTGCCGGCGAGCGCGGCCGCCCCGAGCGGCAGCTGGTTCACGCGCTTCCTGCAATCGGCAAGGCGCGCGCGGTCGCGCTCGAGCATCGCCACATAGGCGAGCAGGTGATGACCGAACGTGATCGGCTGCGCCACCTGCAAGTGCGTGAAGCCGGGCATGACGAGTGCCGCGTGGCGCTCGGCCTGTGTGATGAGCGCGCGCAGGAGCGCTACGAGAAGCTTGTCGATCGCGTCGATTTCCTCGCGCAGCCAAAGCCGCAGATCGGTTGCCACCTGATCGTTGCGCGAGCGCGCCGTATGCAAGCGTTTGCCGGCTTCGCCGATCAGCGTCGTCAGCCGTCGCTCGATATTAAGGTGCACGTCCTCGGCGTCGAGCGACCAGGCGAATTCGCCCTTTTCGATCTCGCGCTGGATGCGTGCGAGACCGCGCTCGATCGCCGTGAGGTCCGCCTTGCGCAGGATGCCGGTCGCGGCGAGCATGCGCGCGTGCGCGAGCGAGCCGGCGATGTCTTGGCGCGCGAGACGGCGATCGAAGTCGACCGACGCGCCAAAGCGCTTCACACGCTCGTCGAGGGGCTCGCGAAAGCGGCCAGACCACGGTTGCGGCTTAGTCGCCATGCCCGGACAATGAGCTTGAATGCGGTTTAAGACTTGTTCGTAACCGTGCCGAGTATAAGGCAAACCGCCTATCCAGACGTTCTGCCGGACTTCCGCAACCTCGCGGTCATGGCGCGCGTGCTGGTCGCCGTGAACGCGTTGGCACTCACGGGCGCGCTTTACACGACGACGGGCGTCCTCGCCGCGCTCGAGCATTTCGTCTATGTGGCGGCGTTCCTCGAGCCGCTTTTGCTGATCCAGCTGGTGGCGCTTTCCGCGGCCTCGGGCTTGCTTGCGCGTGTGCCCTACTGGGGTGCCTGCCTGCTCGTCATGGCGATCGCCGCCGTGCTCGCGGGCACCTACCACGGCGTGGTACGCGCGTTCTTGGTGCAATCGGTGCCGAGCCTCGGCCGCACGCTTGCGCTCGCGATACTCGTGACCGGTTTTCTGCTCGCCTATTTTTATCTCCACACCAAAGCATTTTCGCCGGCGCTCGCCGAGGCGCGATTGCAGGCGCTCCAGGCGCGCATCCGACCCCACTTTCTTTTCAACAGCCTGAACGCCGTGCTGGCACTCATCCGCCGTGACCCGAAGCGCGCCGAGCGCGCGCTCGAGGACCTGGCGGATCTTTTTCGCACGCTCATGGCTGACGCGCGGCAGTTCGTGCGCCTTGCGGACGAAATTTCGCTCCTTGAGCGCTACGCCGACATCGAGCAGCTGCGCCTTGGGGATCGGTTGCGCATCACCTGGGACCTCGACGCAGCGCCCTCCGACGCGCTGCTGCCGCCGATGGTGCTGCAGCCGCTCCTCGAGAACGCGGTCTACCACGGCGTCGAGCCGGGCACGGGGGCGGGCGACGTCGTGGTGCGCATCGAGCGGCGTGGTGACCGCGTGCATGCCGTGATCGAGAATCCGTATCTCGAGGCCGGCGGGCAGCGCGCCGGCAACCGCATGGCGCTCGAGAACATTCGCGAGCGGCTCGCGCTATTCTTCGATGCCGAAGCGCGCCTCGAGACCCGCATCGCCAACGGCCGTTACCGTGTCGACATTGAGATACCTTACCGCCGCACATGATCCGCGTCTTCATTGCCGATGATGAAGCGCCGGCGCGCGAGCGCCTGCGCGAGCTCCTGGAGGACATCAGCGCCGAGGTGCCCAACGCGGTGGCCGGGGAGGCGCGAAACGGCCTGGAGGCGCTCGAGCGCCTGCCGGCGAGCGCCGCGCACGTCCTGCTCCTCGATATCCGCATGCCCGGCATGGACGGCCTGGAGCTCGCGCGCCACCTGAGCGGCCTCGAGGAGGCGCCGGCGGTAATCTTCGTCACCGCGCACGACAAGCACGCGATCGAGGCGTTCGAGCTGAACGCGCTCGATTACCTCCTGAAGCCGGTGCGCGCCGAGCGCCTCGCTTCGGCGCTCAAGAAGGCGGCCGCCACCGGTGCGCCACGCCGCGAAAATCTCGAGCGCGCGGCCGGCGCGCCGCGCGAATACCTGTCTGTCGCCGAGCGCCACCGCATCGTGCTCGTGCCCGTGCGCGACATCCTTTTCCTGCGTGCCGAGCAGAAATACGTCACCGTGCGCACGCGCGAGCGGGAGCACCTGATCGAAGAGTCGCTGGTCGCGCTCGAGCGCGAGTTCAGCGGGCCGTTCGTGCGCATCCATCGCAACTGCCTCGTCGCGCGTGCCGCCATCCGCGGCTTCGAGCGCACCGGCGGCGGCGATGAGGAAGCGCACTGGCAGGTGGTGCTCGACGGCGTGACCGAGCGGCTGCCGGTCAGCCGGCGGCAGTGGCCGGCGGTGCGCGAGCTCATCGCCGAGCGGCCATGAACCATCTCGTGATCGCGACGCGCCGCAGCGCTCTCGCGCTCTGGCAGGCGGAGCACGTCAAGTCGCGCCTCGAGGCGCTGCACCCCGCTCTGCGCGTCGAGCTCTTGCCGATGAGCACGCGCGGCGATGAGCTTCTCGACCGGCGCCTCGATCAGGTCGGCGGCAAGGGCCTCTTCGTGAAGGAGCTCGAAACGGCGATCGCGGAGGGCCGTGCCGATCTCGCCGTGCATTCGATGAAGGACGTGCCGGCCGACCTGCCGCCCGGCTTTACGCTGGCCGCGATCACGATGCGCGAGGACCCGCGAGATGCGCTCGTCTCCAACCGCTACGCCGCGCTCGCCGATATGCCGGCCGGCGCCGTCCTCGGCACCTCGAGCCTGCGACGCGCCGCGCAGGCGATGGAACGCTATCCGGAACTGCAAGTGAAGCTGCTGCGCGGCAATGTCGAGACCCGCATCGCCAAGCTCGATCGCGGCGAGTACGACGCGATCGTGCTCGCCGTCGCCGGCCTCGTACGACTGGGGCTTGCCGCGCGGATCCGCGCCCGGCTCGCGATCGACGACAGCCTGCCGGCGCCAGGGCAAGGCGCGCTCGGCATCGAATGCCTGGCCGCACGAGCCGAGGTGCGCGCGATGCTCGAGCCGCTCGAGCACGCCGATACCGCGCGCTGCGTGCGCGCCGAGCGAGCGGTGAGCCGCGCGCTCGGGGGCAGCTGCGCGCTGCCGCTGGGCGCTTATGCGACCACCGCAGGCGAAGCGCTGCAGCTGCGCGCGCTCGTCGCCTCCGCGGACGGCAAGCGCGTGATCCGGGCGCGAGCAACGGGCGGCGATCCGGAAGCGGTAGGCGAGGCGGCTGCGCAATCGCTGCGCGAGCGAGGCGCGGACGCCATACTGCACGGCGGGCAATGAGCCTCGGCGGCCGCGGCGTAGTAATCACGCGACCGCGCGAGCTCGCGGAGTCGCTGGCGCGCCTGCTCGAGGCTCGCGGCGCGCGGGCGATCCTTTTCCCGGCGATTGAAATCCAGCCGCTGCCGGCGCCGGCGGCGCTCAGGCGCCTCACGGAGTTCGATCTCGTGGTGTTCGTCAGCCCGAGCGCCGTGCGCGTGACGCTGGCGGCGCAGCCGCCATGGCCGCCGCGGGTCGCGGCGGCGCTCGGCGAGGGCACGCGACGCGAGCTCGAGCGCGCG
>Ga0075426_10003801_pt1 | contig 10771 bp, 10 predicted proteins | sample SoiMethybrSBSTD5_FD_75304 | JGI IMG/M metagenome (GOLD analysis project Ga0075426, IMG submission 75304) | Bulk soil microbial communities from a Populus tree surrounding site in Tennessee, USA - Soil MetaG P. TD hybrid SBSTD5 | ecosystem: Environmental > Terrestrial > Soil > Tree plantation...
CACCGTCACCCTGCTCGACGGGCTGGTGATGGCGCGCGCGGCCTTCAGCCATTCCATGAACTATCGCTCGGTAGTGGTGCTGGGAAAAGCGATTTTAGTGGAAGATGTTGAAGAGAAAATGGCCGCGCTGCAGGCCATTACCGAGCATATTGTTCCCGGTCGTTGGGCGGAAACGCGGTGGCCCACGCCGCAGGAACTGAAAGCCACCAGCGTCCTCAAGCTGCCCCTGGCCGAGGCTTCGGCGAAGATTCGCACCGGCGGCCCGAAAGACAAAGAGGAAGACCTGACATTTCCAGTATGGGCGGGCGTCCTGCCGTTCAGCCTGGTACCCGGCAACCCGGTGGAGCATGAGACCAGCGCGGTGCACGACGTGCCGGAATACGTGGCGCACTATTCACGGAAGGCCGGAAAATAGCACTTCGCAATTAGCACTTAGCCCATGAACCGTGTCTTGCAAGCTGTCGAAAACCTGGGCTGCCGAAAGGCCAACGGCTAATTGCTTTTCGACATGAAAATCGGCGTTCTGGCTCTGCAAGGCGATTTTGACGCGCACCGCAAGCGGCTGGAAGAGCTTGGGGCGGAGGTCGTCCTGGTGCGCAGGCCGGAGCAATTGGATGAAGTGGATGCCCTTGTGATCCCCGGCGGTGAATCCGGAACCTTCCTCAAGCTGCTGGGCGAACAAGGACTAGAGAAGCTAAAGCAATTTGTGCGGGCCAAGCCTACCTTCGGCACCTGCGCGGGCGCCATTCTTCTGGCTACTCAGGTGGAGAACCCGCATCAGCCCGGCCTGGGAGCTTTGGACATCACGATTCGACGTAATGCCTACGGCCGGCAGGTGGACAGCTCCATCCGGCAGGCGGAGACTGCGCTCGGCGGCGACCCCCTGGAAATGGTGTTCATTCGCGCCCCTAAAATTGAGCGGGTGGGCCGGGATGTCGAGGTGCTTGCCCGCGAGGGCAAGGACCCGGTGCTGGTGCGTCAGGGCAAGACAATGGCGGCAACTTTCCATCCTGAGCTGAGTGAAGACAAGCGGGTACACGCTGCGTTTCTGGAATTGGTGCGGAAGCGCTAGCCATCAGCATTTAAGCAGCAATGAGCCGAGAATGGCAGCAATTAGCAATTGCTTTTAGCCTCTGAAGATGGCTGCCGGATCGGGGGCCAAGGGCAAATCCCCAATGCCGTACCGCCTTCGAATGCACTCCACCGCTGAGCGCTGCCAGCTGAAAGCTGAGTGCCTGCTTTTCCTGCGTTATACTTGCCGTTGATGGCGCAGACCCAGGAAAAGACCTTCTACATCGAGACTTTCGGCTGCCAGATGAACGTCCATGACTCGGAAAAGGTCATCGGCACGCTCCTGGCCGAGGGCTACCGCCAAGTCCAGACTCAGCAGGAAGCCGGCCTCATCCTCTACAACACCTGCTCCATCCGCGACAAAGCCGAGCAGAAGGTCTTCCATCGCTTGGCTGACTTCAAAAAGATGGCCCAACAGGGTAAGAAGTTCGGCGTGCTGGGTTGCGTGGCGCAGCAGGAAGGGGAAAAGATCTTCGAACGCGCACCGCACGTTTCCATCGTCTGCGGCTCGGCCTCCTACCGCAACCTGCCGGAAATGCTGGTGCAGATTGAGGCAGGGAAGCGGGTCACAGGATTGGATGACCGCGAAACCGACGAGTGCTTCGAAACCGAGTTCACCTCGCGTTCCAACCCGCATCGCGGCTACATCACCATCATCGAGGGTTGCGACAAGTTCTGCGCCTTTTGCGTGGTGCCCTACACGCGCGGCAAGGAACGCAGCCGGACGTCAGCCTCGGTTCTGGAGGAAGCGCGGCGCATGGCCGATGCCGGCTACACGGAAATTCAGCTGCTCGGGCAAAACGTGAACTCCTACCGTGATCCGTCGGAAAGTAAAAGTTTTGCCGACCTGCTGGCGGCGGTGGGGGAAGTGCCGGGCATCCGTCGGGTGCGCTTCACTACTTCCCATCCGAGGGATTTTGGCCGCGATATTGTGGAGGCGATTGAGGCTGTTCCCGCGCTCTGTGATCAAGTGCATTTGCCCGTGCAGAGCGGTTCCAGCCGCGTGCTGGGCCTTATGCAGCGGCTGTATACGCGCGAGCAGTACCTGGAAAGCATTGGGTGGATGAAGTCGGCGCGGCGGCCGATCAGCATCAGCACCGACATCATCGTGGGGTTTCCCGGCGAAAATGAAGAGGACTTCGAGCAGACGCTCTCGTTGCTCGACGAGGTGGGCTACGACAGCGTATTTTCCTTTAAGTATTCGCCTCGGCCCAACACCCCGGCGCTGAAGTTTATTGACCACATTCCTGACCAGGAAAAGGCGCGCCGCTTGGCGCTCCTGCAGGAAAAGCAAAAGCAAATTCAGAGCCGCAATAATCAGAAGCATGTTGGGGAAGTACTGGAGGTAATGGTGGAAGGCCACAATCCCGCTCGCGGGCAGTGGGTGGGGCGCACTTCCCAGAACAAAGTGCTAAACTTCACCGCCGGTGAAGGGCTGGCCAGCGGAAGCTACGCCCAAGTGCGGGTGACGCAGGCCTTCCCCAACAGCCTCGTGGGAGAACTGGCGTTTCCCAACAAAGAATCCGCCGTAACCGAGTTTTTAAACAGCCAATCGCAGGAATTAGCGTTCTAATGTAGCAGGCACCATGGAAGGCGGGAGCTGTGATGGGCAGGGAGGGCACGATGGAAGTCGAGATGAAAATTCGCGGGTTGATGATGGACCCGGTGACCAATATGCCCATCGTGATCCTGAAAGACGTGGCTGGAGACTCGGTATTGCCCATCTGGGTGGGAATTTACGAGGCCAATGCCATTGCGCTGGAGATTGAAAAGGTCACCACCCCCCGGCCCATGACCCACGACCTGCTCAAAAACGTGCTGACCGGGCTGGATACCGCGGTTCACAAAGTGGTGGTGACAGAGTTGCGCGAAGACACCTTTTTTGCCGTGATCTGGCTGGAGCGGGATGGACGGGTGATTAGCATTGATTCGCGGCCTTCGGACGCGCTGGCCCTGGCCCTGCGCGTGGATTGCCCCATCTTCGTCGAGGACGACGTTCTGAAATCCTCCAAGTTGGCCAGTTCGGTTTCCGACCGCGTCTCCAGCGAGGAATTGCGCAAGTGGCTGGAGAACCTGAATGACGAGGATCTGGGGCGATATAAGATGTGACGCCGCTTTGCGGGCGCGAAGCGGATAAGAACCGTCACTCGTAAATCTTCAATCGTCAATCCCCCAATGCCCGACCCCGCCGAACAACTGCAGCGCATCTACCTGGCCGGCTTCCAACTGGAAACCTTCGAACGCTTTCCCAAAGCCATTGGCGTGGTCCGCGAGAACGTGATCGCGCTGCTGGAGGCTACGCCTGAAGGGCTGCGCATGATCGGCACGCCCGGCTGGCGCATGGGCGAGGCCATGGGCGTGCTCATCCAGATGGGGGGCCGCCAAGTATTCCAGCACAAAGCCGAAACCCTGGAGGCTACGCCAGAGCGTCTGGAGACGCTGCGGCGGGTGCGGGAAGAACTCGCAGGCTTGCTGGCGGAAAACCATTGAAGGAGAGGTTATGGAGCCTCGCCCGTTGCTGCGTGCGAACTTTACATAATGTCTGTTATCGGACGTTGAATCTAGGTCGTAATTCAGTGCGGGACTACCCGGCCCGGCTTCCCGTGGGCTGTGCCTCTCCTGCCAGCACGATCCCGGGATGAAATAACGTGCCGGCCACCCGGGTAGCGATGGCGATCAGTTCGCTCTGGCCCTGGAACACCTTTACCTGGCGGGCGCGCGACATCTCTGGCAAGTTAACCGCACGCCCCACCCGGATGCGCGCCACGGTTTCCTCATTCGCTGTCACGCTGGGCATTTGCGGCAGTAACTTTCGGGGATGGATGAAGATTTCCTCGGTATAGCCCTGTTGGCAGGCCACCTCCAGCTTTTCCAGGGTCTGTGCATCCGACAAGCCGAATTCTCCCACCCCAGTGCGGCGCAGCGACGCTAAATGTGCTCCACAACCCACCAGTTGGCCCATGTCGTGGGCTACGGAACGCATATACGTACCGGAGGCCACCCGGGCGCGAAAACGGGCTTGCTCCCCGTCCCAGTCCAGAAGCTCAAATTCTTTGATTTCAACCTCCACCGGCTGGAGTTCCACCTCGCGCTTCTTGCGGGCCAGTTTGTAGGCAGGCACGCCGTGGACCTTCTTGGCGGAGAAAGGCGGCGGTATCTGGCTGATACGTCCCTGAAATGTCATAGCGATTGCCTTTAGCTCTTCAAGTGTTGCATTAAGTACATGGGGCGCCGCCAGGGGCTCGCCTTCAGCGTCGTACGTATCGGTCGCAAAGCCAAAACGAATGGAGCCCTCATACGTCTTCTCGGAGGCGGTATAGAACTGGGCCAAGCGGGTCATGCGGCCGGCTACCAGGGGCAGAACCCCGGTGGCGAGCGGGTCGAGGGTGCCCAGGTGTCCCACCGAGCGCTCCTGCAGAATGCGGCGCACGCGGTTAACCACGTCGTGGGATGTCAGCCCAGCGGGCTTGTCGATTACCAGCACTCCATCCATAACGGTCTGTCTGCTATCGTGAAGGCGGCGGCCCTATTCGGTCAACCGCAAGCGAGACTTCCCTGCCGTTGGCTTCGAAGCGGCCGGCATACGATTGGCGCATGATTCCCCTTAAGGACGACACGCCGCGGTTCAGCACACCTTACATCACGTATTTTCTGATCGCGCTGAACACGCTGATTTTCTTGTACGAGATGCTGGCGTTTGGGCCGCACGCGCGCAACCAGTTGATGTTTCAGTTTGGCATGGTCCCGGCGCGCATTACCGGGCTGATGAGCGGCCTGCCGCGCGCCTCCTCCGGAACCGCGTTGCTGCCCATCCTGACCTCCATGTTTCTGCACGCCTCCTGGCTGCACCTGATCGGAAACATGTGGGTGCTGTGGATTTTTGGCGACAACATCGAGGACTACCTCGGCCACTTCGTGTATATCGTTTTTTATCTGCTGAGCGGGCTGGCCGCGGCCATCGCCCACATCCTGCTGAACGCAGGTTCGGTAATGCCCACCGTGGGCGCCAGCGGAGCCATTGCAGGAGTGATGGGCGCTTACCTGATTCTGTATCCGCGAGCCAAAGTGCTGACGCTGGTCCCGCTGATCATATTTTTTACCTTCTGGTGGCTGCCAGCATGGATCGTGCTGGGCTACTGGTTTGTTATCCAGTTCTTCAGCGGAGCGCTCACGGCGGTGGCGGTCTCCAGTCAAACCACCGGTGGAATCGCGTTCTGGGCCCACGTCGGCGGCTTTCTGGCCGGCATTATCCTGATTAAGCTCTTCCCTGCCCGGGTGCGTCGGCTCCGGTATGGAACGTGGTAGCGAGCAATTGGCAGCTGGGGGTTGGCACTTCAGCGCTTCGTCTATGGTGTTAAGAGCCGCCACAAACGGTCCCATGGCTGAATGCTAAGGGCTAATTGCCAGCTGCTTCTTCACAACGCCCCAGCTGTCGGCATCAGCGTAATCTCCTCGACCGTGCTTTCCGGCGGCAGAAGAAGCGCGTCGAGGATGGCCTGCGCCACGGTCTCCGGACGCAGCATGCGCTGACGGGGCGCCTCCGGCCAGAACTGGTTCCAGATAGCAGTGTCGGTAGCCCCCGGCATTAACGCGATGACACGAATGCCGCGGGGCCGCAGTTCCTCCCGCAGCGTGCGCGTGAACCCCAGGGCGCCGTGCTTGGCGGCGCAGTAGGCGCTTTGGCCGGCAAATACGTGGGTGGCGGCCATGGAAAGATTGTTGACGATGGCGCCCCCGCGGCGAAGCAAGGGCAACGCCCCTTGCGTCACCAGAAACATCCCGGTCAGATCGGTTTCGATGACTTCGCGCCAGATTTCAATCGGCAGGCGCTCGACTTCCGCCATTGCGTGAGAAATGCCGGCGTTATTGATCACAATATCGAGCCGGGCGAAATGTTCCTTAATGTCGGCGAACAATGCCTGCACTGACTTCGGCTGGCGCACATCGGCAGTGCAACTTAGGTTTTGAGGCGCGAGCGTCCTTTTGCCCCGCAATGCCTGTTTAAGCGCCCTCTCGGCAGCTTGCAGAGCTTTCTGATCGCGGCCCGTGATCACCAGCTTCGCGCCCTCGCGGGCAAGAGCCTTGGCGACGGCGAACCCAATGCCGTGGCTGGCTCCGGTAACCAGGGCGATTTTTCCAGCCAGATTGCGTGGTGCTGCCATTCGCGGAATTTAATCACAGAGAGCCACGGTTCACCACCAAGGAAACGACTGGCAAAAACAGCCCCAGCTAAGCGCACCTGCCTACGGAGTTCCGTACAACTGCCGGTAGACGGTGGCGTTGCGAACAATGGCTTGCACGTACTCGCGGGTTTCGGTGAAGGGGATGGACTCCACAAATTCCGGAGAATCTTTGAAGTTGCCGTTGGAGACCCAATCCTGTACCCGGTCGGTGCCGGCGTTGTAAGCGGCCAGAGCGTATTCGACGTTGCCGTTGTAGTGGTCCAGCAGCTCGCGGAAATAGCGGGTTCCCAGCCGCAGGTTCATGTTGGGCACCAGCAGCAGAGGGGTAGAGAAATGGCGCACGTGCTGCTGGCGCGCCAGAGTTCGGCCCACTTGCGGCAGCAACTGCATCAGGCCCCAGGCATTGGCATGGGAAACGGCGCCCGGATTGAATTCCGACTCCTGGCGAATCAGCGCCGCCACCAGGAATGGGTCCAGGCGGTTACGCAGAGATTCATTCTTCAGCTCCGTCCAGTACGGGCGCGGGAACAGCGCCTGCCAGTAAGAGCGCGGCATGGCCGAGAGGTCGTAGGAAAAATAATCGGGCGCGATGTGCTTGACCAGTTCGATGGCCAAGTTGTACTGACTCGCGTCCTGGTAAAGTGACACAATCTTGTCGGTGGCCCAGGTGGCCGGCCCTTGCGGCGCCGCGGCGGCCTGCAGTTCCCGCACGGCGAAGGTTACAAACCCGCCGTTCTGCAACAGCAATGCCTTCTCGACACGCACGTCGTCGGGCGTGTCCTGATCCTGCCCCAGCGCGGGAGGCAGTGTCGCCGGAGGAATTTTTTCCAGCAAGGGATCGGGAGGCGGGTCGGCGACGCTGCCCAGTTGCTTCAGGCGTTGCCGGGCCAGGCCGGCGTAGTAGTAGCCAGAAAAGCGGTCGGTCAATTTCTGGTAATAGGCGTGCGCCTTGACCGGATCGTGATCCTGTTCGGCCATGCGAGCGCGCCAGTAGAGCGCCGCTGGAACCTCCGGCGAGCCGGGATAACGGGAGATCTGCTCTTCTATTTCCTTCCTGGCTTCGTCGGCGCGGTTCTGGCGCAAATTCAGCCAGGCGGCCTTCCAGTGAGCATAATGCGCGCGCGGGCTGTCGGGAAAGCGCTGGTCCAGTTCGCGGTAAAAATCTATCGCCTTGTCATTGTCGCGCTTGAGCAGGCAGGCGTTGCCGGCCAACAGCAGCCCGCGATCGAACCATGAACTGGCGGGAGCTTCCTGGCGCTGCTCAGCCACCAGCTTCAAAATCTGGTCCTGGTCGTCAGCGGCACGGGCTATTTCCATCAGCTCATATACGCGCTCCGCGTTGACTTCTGTGTCGGCTCCCGGGATGGACTGCAGCAGCTTCTTCGCGTCGCTGTCCTTGCCGTCATGATGCAATGCGATGCCCAGGTCGAGCTGGGTCGCGGGGCGTTCCTTCTGCGGCGCTGATGGCAGCAAGGCCTGGTACTCGCGCACCGCGTCGTCATAGTGCCGCGCCGTCAGCAGACTGTTGGCGCGCATTTTGCGCTCGTCGAAGGTAGCGACGGGCACCGAAGTTGGCGGCAGCTTCTGCAAGTCGCTATTGGCGGCGTCGGCCTCCGGCGCCAGCGGCATGGCGTAATAAAGGCGGTGCAGGATGTCCGCTCCTTGCGCGGTCTGCCCCGCCGCAATGTAGGCGCGCCCCAGGGCCAGCTCCACATCGGAGCGCACCGGACGGCGATGAGGCTGGAGCACGCTGATGGCATCCTGCGGCTTCTTCTGGGCCACCAGCGCATTGGCATCAATAACCGCCGCATCTACGGCGAAAAGCGAATCAGGGTAATTGCTTTCAAAGTTTCCCAGAGCTTTGACCACCCCTGCGGAATCGCCCTGAGCGCCATACGCCATGGCGAGAAAGTAATCCACGTAGTCGGCCAAGTCGCCTGCCCGCGGCTGCGCCCGTTTCAGCGCGGAAACGGCTTTGGCGTAATCGTGGTCGACGATGTGGGCATAGCCAAGGGCCAGCCACGCCAAAGCGGCTTCATCCGTGCCGCCATGTCGGCGGGCATAAGCCTCCACTCCGGCGTACGCGGCCCGGCTGCGGTCCTGGAACAACTGGCGCGCCATGGGCTTCAGATCGCTGGAGGCCACAAAAGCGCGCGTGATCCGCCGCACCCGCCGCGAAATCTTTCGCCGCTTTTTCTTCTTCGCCGTGCGCTTAGCGGCGGATTTCTTTTTGCCTGATTGCTTTTTGCTTTGGCTGCTATTGGTAGATTGCCCCTGGCGCGGGGACGCGAAAGCTCTAGACGCAGAACTGCACAATAGAGAAAGCGCAACAGCCAGTACCGGGACCCAGGTGTTCACAATTGAGTTTAGTTTAGCGCGAGAAACTGTCGCCCAGAAGAGAACGATCGTTGTCAGCCAGGTTCTGGATGATTTCCTGGTCGAAATAGCTGGCCGCGCCGGCGACGCTGCTGCCGTAGCGCTTTTCATAGGCGGCCCGGCTCTTCTCGATATCTTCCTTCAGGCGTTCGTAGAGGTCCCGATTCTTCTTGCCTTCCTGCACCTTGGGCTTGTTATAGAGCTTGATTTCGTCGACCAGCAGTTTGGCGAAGCGCCGGGCCTTACGATGGACTGCATCGTCCTCTCCGTTCATCGGAGCTTGAGCCGGGGTAGCGCTGGACGTTCCGGCTGCCGCCGAGGCGGCCATGGCCATGGGTGCTGGTTCCGCTTCAGCTTCTGCTTCTACCGCCGGTTCGGCTACCGCCTCCATCCCTGGAGCGGCAGGGGCCGCGCTTTCAACCGCAACAGCTTCGCTTTTGATGGCTGGAGCAGCCGCCGCATCCTCGCTCTCCTGGGCTGCGGTCGCCCGACGCAGGGCCACAATTTCCAGCCACAGGCCGCTGGAGAGCACCAGCACTTCCAGAGCGGCATCGTCCAGCTGCCCGCTGCTGTCGGTTCCGGCATCGGCGTAGAGCACCGCCGCTACCTTTTCCTTGAGAAGCAACGGCAGCAGGAGAACGCGGCCGTCTTGCGGAGCACCAAAGGTGGTGGTGAAAGCAACATCCAGATCTTCGGCGTTACCCCGGATCGGCGCCTTTTCTTCCAGCACCTGACCGCTCAGCCCGCTTCCAGCTTCCAGGGCGAAATTCTTCACGTCATCGTTGCGGGCAAACCCTCGGCCCTGCCATCCGACCACAGAGCTGCCGCGCACCACGAATAGGGCGGCGCGGCTGCTGAATTGGCTGGCGCCGTCCAGCAGGGCGCTAAGGATCTCTTTTTGTCCGCTGGCCTGGCGCACCGCTGCCATGATTTGCAGCAGATGCTTGGGACTGGGCGGGGCGGTGTTGGCCAGGTTGGGCTGCAGCTCTTCCAGGACCCTGTGCACCAGCTCATCGCGCATGGCCGGGAATTGACTTTCCAGCACCTGCGAGACCACCCGCCCCACCACTTCCTGGATCCAGTTGTTGTCGGCCATGGCTCGCTAAACCTTTGCCTGACGCACCTTTCCGTGAACTCTTTAGGGAGAACTACCTGTTTCATACCGTATTTGCCGGACACCAGCAAGTTACCTTCAGGCTGCGCCGTCAGGAGTCCCCCAAACCTGGGGAAGGCTCTTCTGCCAACCAAATCAGCCTACTGACGTCTAATGGGCGAAGCTTGCCCTCTGCGGCACGTGCTGGCGAAAACCTGTAGAATGAGGGCCGGGTTTCCGGCCACCGAGAAAAGTTGAATCGAACCATCATGGAAACCATCCAAACCAAAGTGAATGAGCCGGTCAGCGATGAGCTGAGCCTGGTTCAGGCCGCCAAGAAGGGCGATGTTGGCGCTTTTGGCGAGCTGGTCAAGCGCTACGACCGCAACGTGTTCCGCATCGCGCTGCACATTACGCAGAACCGCGAGGATGCGGAAGATGTGGTGCAGGACGCGTTCCTGAAGGCTTACGGGAACCTGGAGCAGTTTCAGGGACAGAGCAAGTTTTACACCTGGCTGGTGCGCATTGCGGTGAACGAGGCGCTGATGAAGTTGCGGCGCCGGCGCCCCGAGCGCATGGTTTCGCTGGACCAGGAAGTGCAGACGGAAGAGGACTCCATCCCCCGCGAGGTGGCGGACTGGAGCCCCAATCCGGAGCAGCTTTACAACCAGGCGGAGTTGAAGGACATTTTAGGCAAGACCATTCAGGGTCTGCCGCCCAGCTTCCGCACGGTTTTTGTGCTGCGCGACGTGGAGGGCCTTTCCACCGAAGAAACGGCACAGGCCCTGGAACTGAGTGTACCGGCAGTAAAATCCCGGCTGCTGCGGGCTCGCCTGCAGCTGCGGGAACGGTTGAACCGATACTTTAAGAAGCGCCAAGCTGGAGACGGGAAACAGTGACTTGCTCTGAATTCCTTAAAGAGCTGACAGACTACCTGGATGACGCCCTTGACACGCGCACAAGGGCGGAGTTGGAAGAACATCTGGCCTGGTGCCACAACTGCTACGTCATCTGCGATACCACCAAGAAAACCATCGAGATCTACCGC
>Ga0075426_10003802_pt1 | contig 10770 bp, 10 predicted proteins | sample SoiMethybrSBSTD5_FD_75304 | JGI IMG/M metagenome (GOLD analysis project Ga0075426, IMG submission 75304) | Bulk soil microbial communities from a Populus tree surrounding site in Tennessee, USA - Soil MetaG P. TD hybrid SBSTD5 | ecosystem: Environmental > Terrestrial > Soil > Tree plantation...
GAGATTTACGACAAATTTTTCCGCATCCGCACTGGTCTTGAATCGGTCCAATAAGCCGCTGATGCTATGCGAGCGCCGCTGGCCATCGAGTTTCCAGGTGATCTCCGCGCCCGCGCTCCACTGCTTGTCGCTTTGGTTGAGCGACGCAAAGGCGATGATCAGGCGATCGTTATAATAGAGGTTAGCCATATGGCCCCGGATTATAGACAGGTGATAACATTATTGCCAATAATTTCGGCTTCGACACGGTCGTCGCCGTTTGAAGCTTCGCGAACGCTCGGCACACGGCCGCCGCCACTTCCTTACGGCCCATTCCAACGCGATGAAATAAAATAGGGCGCGCACAGACAAGTGGAGCGGCCCGGCGCGCTAAGCGTCGACCGATCAACGGGCATCTCCACCCTCTTCGATCGACGTGATCTTTCCTTGCTAATTCCCAAGACTCCCGTCGCTTCGTTTCATCTCCAATGGCTTGCACTTTGCGTTTCAAAGCAGCCGTCGCGGCACACGGAGATCACCATTAAAACTCAGGAGACAACATTTATGAGCACGGCACTGGCACTAGTCGAACCGACGGACAGCGGAATTTTGGAAGATCTGTTTAAAAAGATTACACGCGACGGCGAGAAAAGACTGATGCTGGCTGTACTGGAGAACGCCACCGAAGATTTCCAAAAGTATGTCCTGGCGACCGATCAACGCGGCAAACAATTGTTTCAGGATGCCGAGGAGTGGATTTTAGATACCGACACATCCTCTTTATTTTCGTTCGCCAATATCTGTGAGCACCTGGAGCTAGACCCCGCGTACATGCGCCAAGGGTTGATGCATTGGAAGGCTGCCAGACAAAATGGCCAATCCAGGCAGTGCTTCAAAAGCGCGAGCCGGCGCGTGTCATAAGGTTTTATTTGAGAAAAGCCAAAAGCATTGAGTAAAACTTCGTTATCGGATACTTTCTGTCTCGCGAGGAGTATCCAGTCATGAATTCAGATCTCGAAGATGTAAAACACGACGTGGCGGCCGCGAACCGCGTGCTTGCCAATCTGGGCCTGGCGACCGGGCTGACTGCCGCCCTCGGCCACGCGAGCATGCGCGTGCCCTCAGAGCCTGACCATTTTTTCGTCAAAGGCCGCGAATATGAGTTCGACGCCTTGGCGATCATGGAGCCTGACGATATGGTCCTGTGCGACACCGAAGGATTTCTCATCGCGGGACGAACGGGCCTCACCCAATGTTCCGAAGTAAAGATCCATGCCTGCATCTACAAAACCCACCCGAAGATCCAGGCCATTGTGCATATCCATCCACGCTACACCATCCTGATGAGCGTGCTCACGGGCTCCTTGAAACCAATGCGTCAAGAAGGCGCGCAGCTCTTGCGCCATCCGCTTCCGATATACCCGCATGTAAAAACCATCCAGAGTGACGCCGAAGGCATGGAGGTCGCAAATCTGTTGGGCGAGAGCCCCGCAATGCTGCTGCGCGGCCACGGCGCCGTGACCACCGGAAAAACCCTCTCGGAAGCGGTCATGGGTATGGCCCATCTGGAGGAGCAGGCGCAGATGAACTATCTCGCCTACTGCGCCCAGGGCAAGGACTACGCGTACCTGAAGGACGACGTGCTCGACAAAATGTTAAATCGCACACCGCTGTCTGAGCAGCCGCACTTCAAAGATGTCCTCAAAGGCCGCGAACCCCAGCGCGACGGCATCTGGAATTATCAAAAACGCGCGGCAACACGAAAAGAGTGATGCGAGGAAGATTTCGTCTTGCAGGTCCAGCGTCCGATCACACAAATTCCTAACGACATCTGAATCCAGGCGATTAGATTCGCCAATAACCGTAATCTACTCAATCAGTCATATATTCGCGCCAATTTATCGGCCGGCGAGGGATATCCTTGTAAAAGCCTTCGCTGTTTCTGCAGACCGACGAACAACCGGAGGCAAAAGTAATAAGCAGCAACACAACAAACAAGCCATTTTTTTTAACGGTAAACTTCTGACTAACAATCAACCCAAGAATTGATATTACGATCTTCATTGATTCGCCTCCTCGTTTAGATCCGCCGTGGTTCGCGTCCTTACCTAACTGTCCGCGGTTTCGCAGATTGCTTCAAAGAAGCGCAAGCGTCCAGCTATAGATCAGCACGCCAATCGCGACACCACCACAGATCCACTGGATACGTAAACTTGGTGGACGCGGTGCGATGTACGCGACGACGATTCCAAAAACCCCACCAACCAAAAGACCACAGAGATGGGCCCAAACATCAACGCGCGCTCCGCCAGTTCCTAGCATCCCAAGCAGGGCGAGAGTTGCGGCGACGGATAGCCAGGCGCGGCGTCTGCTCGACGCGTTGCGCCGGTGCTTGGCCATGCTCAAACCGCCGATCACGCCGACCGCGCCAAAAACCGCGGTCGATGCTCCTATTGCCAGATGCGGGGCGCCGTGTAAAAACGCGTTGGCAAGATTCCCGCCCGCTCCAGCTAGCAGCACAAGAGCGCAACCAAGGCCCAAGCCCAACAGGCTAGATACAATGCCGAAGAATATGGCGGCGGCGACCGCGTTGCTCAACGCATGTCCAATATCAGCATGCAGGGTGAGAGCAGTCACGGTACGCCAAAGCTCGCCGTGAAGGATCCGATCAGCGTCCGCGCCGCCGCGCTCGAACCAAGAGACGGTCGGGAGCCAGACTGTAGTGACGTAAAACATGACCAGAATAGAGATTCCCGAAACCATACCTCCCGCCAGCAGACTGGCAGACCTTGCCGGCTCATGCTGGTCGGCGAATTTAACTGCGTTCTCATGGTCGTAGGCCAAAAGAGCTGCACGCGCCCTGTCTGCTTCTGCTTCCGGTACACAAAGAACAACACCGGCGCCACTCGGACGCACACTCGGAGATAGACCTTGAGCGAAAAGCACAAGCTCCCACTCCCGCACCAAGTTGTGATCGACGGTCACGCGCAAGAGAATTTCCGAACCCTGGTTCATAAAACGGTACTGCCATGAATCGATTTTGACTGTGGTGAGCAATAGCACTCGGGGCCGCGAGCCAAACGCAATACGTCAATTGGTATTTGTAGAGTCGTTCTTTGTCATTACCCTTTCCCGTTTGCTTTCCTCGACTGCGGTTTCTTCGTCTCACCTCCGATGGCTTGTCCTTTGCGTTTCAGAAGTATGCAGAACCGCGATGTGCCGGCTGTTTTGATTTCGATTCATAATGTGCCCAGGAAGATTCAAAGAAATGCGTCGGTATGCTGCCAAATTTCTCCGGCATTTCGTCCGCAACGATCGCCTTGGGCTGGCCTATCGCCGAGGCAGTGATCCAAAAATTTTCTTGGCTAGTCGACTCATGAAATGCTAGACTTTTAGAGAAATGGTACCGAAGAAAATCTTTTATACCAAAGGAGTCGGCGTTCACAGGCAGAAACTCGCATCTTTCGAGATGGCGCTGCGAGTGGCTGGCTTGGCGCATTGTAATTTGGTCTTGGTGTCGAGCATTTTTCCGCCGGGCTGCAAAGTCCTATCCAAGGAAGAAGGTCTCAAGGCTCTCCAACCAGGGGAGATTGTATTTGCAGTTTACGACCGGGAAAGCACCAACGAGCCGAATCGCCTGATCGCTGCTTCGGTCGGCGTCGCCATCCCAGCAGAACCTTCCATGCATGGGTATCTTTCCGAGCATCATTCATGCGGTGAGACCGACGAGAAAGCGGGAGAATACGCCGAAGATCTCGCGGCAAGCATGCTTGCGACGACATTGGGAATTGAGTTTAATCCTGAACTGGATTGGGACGAGCGGGAGCAGATTTTCAAAATGTCGGGAAAGATTGTTAGAACCGCTAATATTACGCAGTCCGCCATTGGTAACAAGGATGGTCTCTGGACGACGGTCTTTGCAGCGGGGGTCTTTATAAACGACGACAACCCGTCCGTCGAAGCGGGAAAACCCATAATTAACGACAAAGTTTCACTCCAGCAGGAAATCTTGTCGCAGTCCCTGCAAGGTCAGCCCAAAAATGTGAGTGCAGGCGACAGGTTAGCTCAGCGAAATGAAAACTCGCCCAAGTCCGGCATCGTTCCACGCAATTCTGTCCAGTCAATAAAGAAGAGCTTTTCGTAGAGCGAGTGACTCAATCGCGCGTGCACTCCGTGCGTCCACTCCGTGCGTCGATGGCAACCCTACAGTAGCTACTCTCTTGTCCCTGAAATTGGTTGACTAAATCTTTCACAGTATCTTGGCAATATACCTGGAGCACACCTGCACCTGCAGGATTAAACTGAGCGACGCCATTTAGCCGCGGTTAACAGAAATGTAACTGATCGCGCTTTCGCACTGGCGATCGAGATCGGCACGAAGGGAAAATACATCCTCCGCCGTGCATATTCCGTTGCGGCAGGCCAGAGCCATATCGATAGGTTTAAGATCGAGTCCAGGCGGTTGGACTTGGTGCAGATATTCGACGGCGCGGTCGTTGGAGTCGACGGCAAGCTTATCCCAGGTATAGATCAGGCGCGCGGCGTAGAGAATGGCGCGGATGTACGGTTTGCGGTCTTTGGGTTCGAGAGTTGTCAGACGGCTCAGCTCGGGCAATCTGGATTTCCAACTTCGCTCGATGCTATCGAGCTGTTCCTGATGAATCTCGTTTTTAGTCGGACGGCGGAAGGTGGGCTTGAAGGCGTGAAGCAAGGGAACGCCGTGATCGAGCAGGTCGAGCCGGTCGATCACCGGCAAGCGGCCCCAGGTAAAATCCGGATTGCCCCAAAACACTGAAAGCTTCTTGCCGTAGTCGGCATCCAAAGTTTTCGCGTTGGCAATCATTTCGCTCATTCGATCCGGTGGTTCCGCGCAGCTCAATATGAGGCCGATATCGATGTCACTGTAGATTTTACTGAAGCCGCCGTGCGCTAGGCTGCCGAGTCTGTAAGCTTCGACGAGGGATGCGCCCAATGCAGATTTGAAGTGCTCTGCGACTCGTACAACATATTTTTCGATGCCGTTCATGCGCCTGAAATTTCATCGGGCTGACAATTACTCGAGCCAAGTCGCCAAAACGCTACGTTTGCGGCTCTGCCGCGTTGGACGCTTCGTGGCGACTCGCTTAGTTCGATTATTTGCAGCCCAATTACTGCAGCCCATACAGTCGCCGTGGATTGTGGACCAGGATTTTTTCCGCGAATGGTTCGGGGATGTCCTCGCGCTTTTGCAACGATTCGACCAGTTTCTCTTCCGCCGATGGATCGTTGTGACCGTAGTCGGAGCCGATGACGATGTTGTCTTCGCCGATGCATTTGGCGAGGTATGGAATATCTTCGTCAGCCTCGCAGGCGATAAAAAGATTATAGTCGCGGAAAAGTTCGGCGCTGTTTTTGAACTTGGGCCGGTCCTTGAACAGCCGGCGCAAGATATGAATCATGAACGGCGCCCAGCCGGCGGAAGCTTCGATGAAGCCGATGCGCAAACCGGGAAACTTTTCGGGAATCCGGTTCGCGATGAGATCGCGGAACGCGAAGATCGGCAGCGCGCGGCCATGGGCGAAAGTGTGGTTACGCGCGTGCTCGAAGTACGGCAGCATCCACGGCGCACCCGAGCCGGTATGGATGCAGATCGCCATATCGAGTTGAGCGGCCTGCTCGTAAATTGGATGAAAATACGGATGGTCGAGGGTCTTATCGCCCTCGATGCCGCGAAAGAAGATGCCCACGGCACCCAATTCTTTAGCTCGCTTCATTTCTTTGAGCGATTCGAGGATCGAGCGCAGCGGCAACACCGCGACGAACTTCAACCGCTCGTTCGATTTTGCGCAAGCTTCGCCGAGCCATGAGTTGTAGGCCTTGGACAACGCCGTGTCTAGTTCCGGATCGTCGGTGATGTAAACCAAAAATAACGTCGGGTAGATCACCTGGACAGCGACGCCGAGGCGGTCCATATCCTTAAGCCGCGCTCCAACGTCGGCAACCTCGCGGCTCGCAATCGCGATGTCGCCGCGCGCTTTCTCCGCCTTCTGCGCCGACGGAGTCACCAGTCGATAACTCCCCTTCCCCGCCGGCTTGGGGAAAATATTGCCGTCGATAAGCCAGAGCGCGTTGCGATCGCCGAACCAAGTATCATCCGGCAAACCGACCAAAACCGGCCGGCGTGGCACCATCTTTTCATCGATCAATTTCCACATCGCCTCCGGCTCAGCGATATGCGTGTCGGCATCGACTACACCTTGCATGTTCGTCTCCTTCTTGTGCGCATGATATTTCTTCACGGTATACAACGCAGCATTCGCGCTTTGCAATCAAGTCCGCCCGTCACTCAGGCGCGAGCGCTGCTCGCGATCTTCAATCCTCCATCCTCAATCCTCAGTCTTGCGAAAGCAGGCTGGACATTTCGCCGACCTTGCAGTAAGTGGAAACTAATACGAATTGGAAGGGGCACATATGGGAACTACATTAATAACCGGCTTGGGACTGGTCGGCACTTCCTACGCGCAGCATGCGCTCAAACGGGGCGAGAACGTGGTGTTTTATGATTTTGCGCCGCGCAAAGATTTTCTCGCGCACAAGCTCGGCAGCGCCAACATTACCGTCGTGCAACGCGACGTGCGTGATCTGCCGTCGCTGATCGAGACGATGCAAAAATACAAATGCGACACGGTCATTCACACGGCGGGATTGATCGGCGGCAAAGTCGCCGATCCGATCTATTCCGGTTTGCAGATCAACGTCATGGGAACAATCAACGTCGCCGAGGCGGTGCGCCTGACCGGCGTGAAGCGCCTCGTCCAGATCAGCACCTTCGGCATTTACGACCGGCGCCAGGGCGAACCGACGCCGATCGACGAAAATTTCCGTCGCGGCCCGGGCGAGGCGTACGGCAACTCCAAAGTCGCCAAAGAATTGATGGTCGAGGCGTACCAGCGCATGTTCGGCTTCGAATTGATCGTGCTACGTCTGGCCAACGTCTATGGCGTCGGCCACTTCGCCGGGGGCTCAGGCGGCGGCGAAATGGTGCAGAACATGCTGCAAACCGGTATCAAAGGCGGTGTCGTGAAAATCGCCCAGGAAGTCGCGCGCGATTTCGAGTACGTTTATTACAAAGACTTGGGCCGTGCCCTCGACAAAGCGGTGACGACGCCGTTGAAAGAACCGGTAACACTCAACATCGGCACCGGCGTGGTGATCAAGTTCGACGACCTCGTCGCCACGGCAGAAAAACTACTGCCGAAGCTCCAGGTTGAAATCATTCCGGGCCAACGCCCGCGCTCCGCCAAACAGCCGATGGTGATCGAGAAAGCCAAGCAGGTGCTCGGTTGGAGCCCCGAATTCGACATCGAAGCCGGCTTCAAAGACTACATCGAAGAGCTGAAGGCGTTGGGATGATTAACGAAGATTCACCGCAGAGACGCGGAGCATGCAAAGAAATTACGGCCCTCACCACGAAGGTCACGAAGAGCACGAAGTTTAAGAGTCTTGATATCCAATACCTTCGTGTCCTTCGTACCTTCGTGGTGAAAACTCCTCTCGACTAAAAGGTTACCTCGCCTTTTTTACCGCTTTTAAATCCCGTATACCGCAGTTTTTTGCCGTCCGTTTCTAAGATAATTGCGCCGTCTTCGTAAGTGCGCAGCACCTCGGCGCCTGCTTTCTGATAGCGCTCAACGACTTCTTCGCGCTGCGATTCAGAGCGGCTGCGCGCACCGGTGGATAAGACCGCGAGCTTCGGCTGCACTTTCGCCAAAAACTCCTCGCTACTGGCGGTCGCACTGCCGTGGCGCGGTGCCGTCATCACGGTGCTGCGCAATTCGCCGCGCTGAGCCGCCAACAGGGTTTCGTCGCGCCTGTCGATGTCACTGGTAAACAGATGGCGAAACTGGCCGTACTCGAGCCGGATCACCACCGAGCCTTCCGCGGCTCGCTCACTCGGCGGATAGAGAAAGCAAAACCTGACCTGCTCGACAACTCGGCATGCTTCGCCGTCGTGCAAAGCCACGCGTGTGATTTGTGATTTTTCCAGCGTCTCTTCCAGATCCTCGAACCGGCGGGTCTGGCCTTTGGCCGCGCTGGACCAGAATTCTTTCGGCGTGAATTCGTTGACGATCGTGCGCATGCCGCCATAGTGGTCGATCCGCGCGTGCGTCACCACAAGATAGTCGACCTTGAGAATCTTTCGCGAACGTAGAAACGGCGCGATGATCCCCTCTCCCGTATCGAAATCCGACGTCGCCGCGCCGCCGGCGTCGATCAAGAATACTTTCGAGCCGGGCAGCTCGACTACCGCCGCGGCGCCTTGGCCGACGTTGAGATGAGTCACGCGCAATTCTTGGCGCTGCCGGCGCTCGCCCCACCAATACGCGCCGCTCGTGCCAATCGCGATCAGCGCGACCGCAAGCAGCGCGCCTAAATGAAGTCTTTTCCTGAGCGCGAAGGTGCCGAGAAGCAATCCGTAGAGAAGCGCGACTTCCCAAGCATTCGGCGACGGCACGGCAAAATTAGCCAATGGCAAGCGCGCAAAGACATCAACCATCCAGCCGGTGAGCGATAATAGTTTCTCCGCGATACCGACGACAAATACACCGAGTTCGGGCGCGACGACCGACAAGAAGCCGATGCTCAGGCCCAACGGCACGACGACAAACCCCACCAGCGGGACGATCAACGGGTTGGCGACAAAGCCGGCGAGTGAAAGGTGACCGAAATAATGCGCGATCAACGGTCCAGTCCCGAGGGTGGCCAAAACCGGCACCGCGAGATGCATGCCGCCTTGTCTAAGGCGCGGCCAAAGCCAGCCTTTTTCCTGCGGCAACTCGTCGCTTTTCTTGAGCGGAAACCATTCATGGATTTTACGCATGCCCCAGACGATAAAGAGCACCGCGAGAAAGGATAGCTGAAAGGAAATGTCGGCGATCACGGCGGGCCAAACCAAAGCGATCAGCAGCGCCGCTAACGTCAGGCTCGCGAAGACCTCTTCTTCACGATCGAGCAGCACGGCCAATTCGTAAACGCCGATCATGATCGCCGAGCGCACCGTCGGCACCATCGCGCCGGCCAGCGCCGTGTAAAACACCACGGCGACGAAAGAGCCGAAAGTGGCGAGCTTGAGCAAATTACAGCGCAGCAATAAAAAGGCGCTCAGCGAACCGAGGTAGCGAATCAGCCCGAACACCACCAAACCGAGCATGGCGACATGCAGGCCGGAAATCGACAGCACGTGATTGACTCCTGCGGCGGTGAAAGCGGCGCGCGTCTCTTTGGTGATGCCGCCCATGTCGCCGACGACGAGTGCTTTGAGCAACCCGCCGTTGCTGTGCGAAAAGCTGCGATCGATAAAAAGGCGGATTTCGCGCCGAAGTCTTTCGATCAAATCCCGCGCCGCGCCCGGCTGGCGCGCCAATAGCTCAACTTCTTCGTCGTTGTCGAGAAAACCGCTGACGTAAATATCCCGCTGCGCCAGGTAAGTCCCATAGTTGAAGCCGCCCGGATTACCGCTGTCTTGCGGGATCGAGGGGTGAATCCAAAACCGCACCCGGTCGCCGTAACGCCAGTCACGGCGCACGGCGCGCACGCCGAGCAAAATATCGCCGGTGATTTCTTGCGCGCCGGTCGGTTGCCAAATGCGTTCGGCGCGAATCTGCCAACGGCTGCGGTTCGTAAGTTTCTCCGGTTCATGGCGCAGCGTGCCTTCCAGATAAAGACGCTGCTCCTGGGCCATCACCGAACGCAAGTGATTTTCTGGAAACTCCGGATAGAGCAGTTGACGATGGCGCACGTAGCCCAAGGCAAAGGTCAGCGCGGCAAGAAAGACGAGCAAGGCCCGGCGGCGCCAACGCGGCAAGATGACAAAGCCCAGCGGCAATAATGATGCGGCGCCGGCGAACGGCGAGATCGCCCACGGCGCGGCAGCAAGCGCTTGACCGGCAAGCAAAGACACCGTCGGAACGATCAACCAAGCCGAGGGATGAAAACCGCTCTCTGTTCCATCGCTCGATCGAGGTTGGGCCGAAGGCATAGCCAATTCTCACTGCGGCGCGTCATGCAAGGCTTGCAGAATATCCTGCGCCACCCGCTCGTTCATCGACGGTACTTTCAGTAATTCTTCGAGACTCGCTTCCTCGATGCGCTTGACGCTGCCGAAGGCGCGCAGTAGGGCGCGCTTGCGCGTGCCACCGACGCCGGGAATCCGGTCAAGGGCGGAGTAAAGCGTTTGCTTCGAGCGCAGCTTGCGATGATGCGTGATCGCGAAACGATGCGCTTCGTCGCGCACGCGTTGGAGCAGAAAAAGCGCATTGGAGTTGCGCCTGAGGATCACGGGGTTACTTTGTCCCGGTAAAAACACCCTCTCTTCGGTTCTCTCGATCTCCGTGCTGCGTGGCGCCGCTTGCACGCGCATCTTAGCGAGACCGACTGCTTCTACGTTTTCGATGCCGAGCTCCGCCATCGCCGTGAGCGCCATCGCGAGCTGCCCCTTGCCGCCGTCGACAACGATCAAATCCGGCAGATCGGCCTCCTCCTTGCCGCGCGCGAAGCGACGCTTGAGCATCTCGAGCATCATGCCGAAGTCGTCACCGCCCGAAGAAGCATCAATGGTTTTGATGCGAAAGTGGCGGTAGAGGTTTTTATCCGGCTCGCCGTTGATAAACGTCACCATGGAACCGACCGCGTGCGCGCCGTGGATGGTCGAGATATCGAAGCATTCGATCCGCTGCGGATAACCCTTCAGGCGCAGATGCTGCTGCAGCTCGCGAAGCATTTTCTCCCGAGCTTTTTCCTGGTCATGCCGTT
>Ga0075426_10003803_pt1 | contig 10769 bp, 8 predicted proteins | sample SoiMethybrSBSTD5_FD_75304 | JGI IMG/M metagenome (GOLD analysis project Ga0075426, IMG submission 75304) | Bulk soil microbial communities from a Populus tree surrounding site in Tennessee, USA - Soil MetaG P. TD hybrid SBSTD5 | ecosystem: Environmental > Terrestrial > Soil > Tree plantation...
TTCGCCCGTATGCCCATCGATCTGCCAGTTGCGGTGAGCATCTTCAAAGGTGACTTTTTTACACCACCGAAGGTATGGGGCGACCAGACCTATTCGAAGCTCTTCTACTGGAACGAAGTTCCGAAAGGCGGTCACTTCGCCGCGCTTGAGCAACCTGAGATGTTCGTTGCCGAACTGCGGAAGAGCTTCGCTCAGGTGCGCTGACTGCGGAAGCATACGCGCGAGTTTTCGCAAGGGCGATATTCCCGACAATATCGCGTCATGAACTCTTCGAGGCCCATTTCAGCGCTCGAATCCTCGATTCGAGCGTCGAACAGGGGATGCAGAGCTGCGTGGCCGCGTCTCAATTGTTCGTGGAGCAAGGCTGAAATGTTCTCGCGCCGCATCTTTGTTCTCGTCATGTCGGCCGTCCTGGCGGCTTCACCAGCAACCGCTCAAACTCCGACGCCGGACCCGGCGCGCAGGTATCCACTGCCGACGTACGACGAAAACTGGCAATTCCTCAGCGATCCGACGCGACGCACCGACCCGTGGGACATCGTCAAGTACGTCCAGTTAACTGACGGAATGTTCGCTTCATTTGGCGGGGAGGCGCGCGAGTCGTACGAGAGGTTTGGCAACCAGAACTTTGGTTTAAGCGTGCCGAGTCCGAACGGATACCTCTTGCAGCGATACCTGCTGCATGCGGACGTTCACTTGGGCTCGCGCCTGAGATTGTGAACCGAGTTGAACAGCTCGTTCGAGAACGGTCGCGTCGGTGGCCCGCAACCCGTCACCGAAGAAGACAAGCTGGATTTGCATCAGGGGTTTGTGGAGTTCGAGATCGTTCAACGACCCGGCGTCGCCGTGAGCGTGCGAGGAGGCCGCCAGGAGATCGAGGTCGGGTCGGGACGCATATATGCGCTACGCGAAGGTCCGAACGTTCCCTTAAGCTTCGACGGCGTGCGGGCTACCGCACAAACGGGATCGTGGCAGTTCGATGCCTGGGTAGCGCGCCCGGTGACGACAACACCGGGAATATTCGATGACTCGTCGAGTCGCCAATTTAGCGTCTGGGGCGCCTACGTTACGCGCACCAGCCGCCGGCGAACGTCGCTCGACGTTTATTACCTCGGCTGGGATCTGCGAAACGCCAGCTTCGACAAAGGTGTCGCCAACGAACTGCGTCATACCGTTGGGGCCAGGCTCTGGCGAAATGGACTGTGGGCATACGACTTCGAGGGCATGTACCAATTCGGCACCTTCGGTGCGGGCAACATTCGCGCCTGGAGGGGCGTGGTCGAAGCCTCTCGCGGATTCGCTGGTCGATGGAATCCCCGCGTCAAGATTGACTTCGACGTTGCGAGTGGGGATCGGAACCGATCGAGTCCGAATCTCGGAACCTTTAACTCCTTCTTTCAGAGTGGTGAGTATTCGGGACGCGCGCAACTTCTCGGGGCGAGCAATTCGATTCGTCTCGAACCGACACTGACGCTGGTTCCGCGACGAAATGTCTCCGTTTCGACTGGGTGGGGTTTCTATTGGCGCGAAAGCGAGCAAGACGGATTGTACGGAATTCCTGGGAATCTGATCATTCCGAGTAATGGAGTACCTAAGCGCTACGAAGGGAGTCGCCCGATTGCGGAAGTTGCATGGACGCTGAATCCGCACCTTTCCGTACATCTCAACTACATCTTTGTGTTCAACGGGCGGTTCGAAGAACGGTCAGTCCATGCAACCACCACCGAAAGCTACATCTGTCCGTGGATTACGTATCGCTTTTAGTGAGGACGGCCATGGTAAAACGTGATGCTGAGCGTCGAGGCGGGGAACAATCTGGGTCTCGATTCATCGACGCTGTGCTCCAGGTCGTTCGAAACTGTCTCCGCGTGACTGGAACGAAATACGCCTGCGGCGTCGCAAAGCGCGGCGTCGGATCTGCGCGGGGGCGATCAGTGATGGTCGTCCCTACCGTCACTACGCTGTCGAGGATTTTGCCGTTTCAGTTTCCGGTATCGCCGACTCGCAATGCAGCCGGGCCGCGCCGGGTTGAGGTCTGGCGCACTCGTGTTTCAGTTCCGACGGGAAGACTGTTTCTCAAGCAGGTCGGCTACGCGGTCCCAATAGTTGACCAAGCGCACTTTGGTATCTGGTCCGCTTTTCAGGTGCTGACCGAAATTGCTGCCATGTCCTGTTCACCTGATGCCAGATTTCGCGGTTCATCTGACACTGAATGATCCTTTGATCTGTTAGCTGCCGATCCTCGCAGTCGTCGTAGGCTTGATTCAACCTGTCCCGAAAGTTCTTGATCGCCACGCTCATATCCTGAGCGTTCCGAAATTCGTGCAGTGAGGTGAGCCAACGTGGCGCTCAAGTATGGCGCATGGCGCCGATTCCGGCTCGGGATAAAACTGCATTTCAGTCAGGTTGCCGGCGATCCATGCGGGACTTCATTAACAAGCTGCTGGTCGTCGCGTCGCGGCTCGGTTTGCGCTCTTGACGTCGCTCGATCGCCCATGGCGGCCGCCAAACTGTGAGCGGCGACCCTGAGCATTGACGATGGGATTCGAGACTGGTGGCCATACATGACGAGAGAAAACGTCAACTGAAAACGTCTCGTCCACAAGGGACATGGTCAAAAAGAACCCTGTGGCGGGGATTGGAGCCTCGCCACAGGGGAGTTATTCAGAAGCGATATTTGAAGGCGAATTGGACGTTGCGGGCGCCCTGCGAGCTGTTCAGCAGCCCCAGTTGGCTCCCGACGCTGTTGTTCGGAGAGTTCAGAATCGGGGTGTTTGTCAGGTTAATGAACTCCGCGCGGAGATCGAAGCTCTGCCGCTCGGTGATCCTAAAATTCTTCGACAGATTGAAATCGAGAGTGGCCAAGCCCGGCCCTCGTACAGTGCCGACCCCGCAACTACCGAACGTGCCATTGGCGGGTTGCGCAAAGCCAGTGGGGCTGTACCATTGAAAACCATTTCCCACGGGCGAGCCCTGTTGGCCCAATACATCCGCGGGAGAGATGCAGTCCGCACGAGGGCCGCGGGATAAAGTATTCGAAGCGTCGTTGGCCGTGACTGTCAACGGGAACCCGGTGTGGAGGCTCAGGATGCCAGCCGCCTGCCAGCCGCCCGCCACCGCGTCGACGGCCTTGTTCATCCCCTTGCCGAAGTGGCGGTCGCGGCCAAACGGGAGGTCGTAAACCGCGTTGGTGACGAAATTATGCGTGGCGTCATAGTCGCACGGTCCCCATTCCGCCGCCGCATTGTAGATGTTCTGGTAGTAGTAATTGCTTTGGCCGGACTGGCCCCCCTGGCCGTAGTAGCCTAAATTGTTGGTCATACACTTGGAGTATGTATAGGCTATTGAATATTCCAGGCCGTAGCTCAGGCGCTTTTTCATCAGCATCTGCAGCGCCTCGTAGTCCTGATTGCCTATCGAGGCTGTGCCCGAGATCTGTCCGATCTCTGACAGCAGCGTGGGGTTGCCCGCGAGGTATTGAGTGGGCGACACGGTGCCGTCCGGGTTCAGTACCTTCTGGAAGTAAGGCATGGGCACCATCAGGTGCGTGGCGCGCTGTCCCACGTAGCTAGCCTGAACGGTCGTAACCGGGTCCAGTTGATATTGCAGAGTGAGGTTCCACTGATTCGACACCGCCGGGCGGATGTTTGGATCCCAAACGCGCAGCGTTGCGCCTGCAAACTGGTTCGCCGTATTGCTAGTGAAAGGCAGGAAGCCTTGATCGAGGGTGGAGCCGGGCATCACGCCGAAAACAGCGGAATTCGTGTATTGGGCATCATTCTCGTGAGCGAAGGGCGGGTTAATCGGCAGGCGTAAATTCGTGCCCGTTCCTTCGAGATAGTTCGAGAGAGTGTAACCGGCGCGCAGCACCAGCTTGCCACCGCGGGGGGTCCAGGCGACGCCGAGGCGTGGCTGGAAGTTGGTAATGCCGTTGTACTGGTTGTAGAGGGCATTGCAATCGCTGAACGGACAACTCTGTCCGGAGATGTACTCCTGACCGGTGGCGAGATTGAAATTCGCCTGGCGATTCCTGACTTCGTCCCAGGGCGTGTGCAACTCCCATCGCAACCCCAGGTTCAGCGTTAGGTTGGGAGTCACGCGCCAGTCATCCTGGAAAAATGCGGCGAGGGAATTCGAACGCTGGCCCCACGTGCCACCGTTTACGCCCCCCTGAATTTCACTGGGAAGCCCCAGCAAAAAGTCGGCCTCGGCGATGCCGCTGCCATTACCGGCCTTTAGGCCTGTCGACGTCGTCGTATATTGCCCGTTGAACAGGAAGGTCCCGGCTTCCCCATTATTGCCGGAATAGAAGGTGTCGATGCGGTAGCGGTATCCTTGGAAACCGATATGCATCGTGTGCGAGCCCTTGGTGTAAATTAGGGTGTCTTCGTAATGGATCACGGCGTCGGCGAAGAGTTGGAAAATATCGCTGTTGCCGAAGTTCGAGACATTGCCGCCGTTGAAATTCACGCCAGGCAGAAAGGCTGATGGCACGCCTGGGATACCGACGGTCTGGGCAAAATCGTTGAGGCCATTGGTTGCGGCGCCGTTGTTATTGAAGACGTAGTTCACACCAAAGCGCGCTTCGTTGACCAGCGAGGGGCTGATGGTCCGCGTCCAGTCGACCACCCCGGTGTGCGTGGGAGTAGTTGAGAAACTGTTGTAAATCAGAGGGTAAGTGTTAGTCACGGGATTATCGTACCGGCTCTCGGAATACCGTCCGTAGAACCGATCTTTGTCGGAGAGGTTCCAATCAATTTTCACGTCGCCTTGATCTCCGTTGATAGCAGTGTTCTGCGCGTATTGATAATTGTTTATCAGGTTGCCATTAGTCGGCTGCGGATAATACTGTGACGTCAGGATCTTGGAAGCCGCCGGACTGAAGAGCGAGGAAGGAATGACATTTCCAGCGAACGGCGCGCGATTTCCGGCGGCATTGACCGAGAACGGATTGAAGAGCTGGATCGGACTGGCTAGTGTCAGGAGCTGCGAAAAGTTGCCTTGCCGCTCCGCGGCGGTGTACAGCGTAGTCGTCTGGATGCTTGTTGGCGTGTCATCACGCGACCCCTGGTAATCGGCGAAAAAGAAAAGCTTGTCCTTCTTGATGGGACCACCCACCGTTCCGCCGAAATTGTTCCACCGGACCGCCGGGCGTGCATCGCCATTAAAGTTATTTGACCATTCGTTAGCGTTCAGCACATTGTTTCGAAAGAACTCAAAAGCGCTGCCGTGGTATTGATTGGTGCCGGACTTGGTCGTGACGCTGATGATGGCTCCCATGAAATTGCCGAACTCGGCCGGGGCGTTGTTGGTGATCTCGTTAAACTCTTGTATTGCGTCAACGCTTGGCGCGTAACCGACATCGTTTTCGGAAACCTGGTTGTTGTCCAGCCCATCGAGTATGAAATTGTTCTCCTGTTCCCGATTGCCGTTGACGTTGGGCCGTCCGCTGTTCATTGTGGTCTGGCCGTTCTTGAAAGTCGAGGGATCGGGATTAATACTCCCCGGAGCAAGCAAGGTCAACTGAACGTAGTTTCGCGTCGCCAGGGGCAAATCCTCGTTGGTGCGCGCGTCGATATTCTGGCCGAGTTGCGCGCCCTGGGTCTGGAGCAGTGGTTCGGCGGAGGAGACCTCCATGGTTTGCGAGAGGCTCCCAATCCGCAATTGGAAATCCAACCGCGCCACCTGGTTCATTTCCAGTGCGAGGTGCGACTGAGTGGCTGTCTGGAAACCCTCCTGTTCTACCTTCACGTTATAGGTGCCAATCGGTACGCGGGGGAGATTGAACGCGCCGTCACTGTTTGTCGTGGTCGTCCACGGCGTTCCGCGCTCGGTGTCGGTAGCCGTAACCTTAGCTCCCGCCACGGCGGCACCCGACGGGTCAGTGACCTTACCGGTGAATGCCGCGGTTACCTGTTGGCCCCAAGCGAAACTTGAAAGCCAGCCGGCCATTGCGGCGAACAAAACTAGCGAAGTGATCTTCCGTTTCACAAAGCCTCCTTTACAAAGCGATGAGATGGCATGTCCGTAGTAAAGCTACAAAGAAGTCGGGGTTGTAGGCGTAACAAATATCGTGTACTCAGGTGAACCTGATTTCATTCCCGGAAGAGCGCGCAGTTTACGAATGTATGCGATCGTCGCGCCGAAACCGCTTGCCAGTTAGGGAAGAATGCTTTGATAGAGTGCGCACAGATTGGCCTGCGCACTCGCAAGACGGGAATAAACCGAGATATCGCGAGGTACTCGTCAATAGGGCATGTCAGTCATCGACTCACCGATGTGGCGCATCAATCCACTTGGCCGAATGTCTTCCCGCCTATGGGGCAAGGAGTGTTGGTAACAGATATGTACGCGATTGCGTCTGAGACTGCAAACACCAACGCCTTTTGCGTCTGGCCAATCGAAGCGTCTGCCAAGTCACCCGCCAGTGAAGCTGACCTGGGATGAGAAGCGCCTGCTGCGATACCAGGAATACCTGTCGCGCCGGGAGCTACTGATCGTGGACGAACTCGGGTTCGTGCCGCTCAAAGACCGGTGCCGAGATGCTGTTCGAAATCCTCAGCCAGCGTTATGAACGCTCGTCGACGCTGGTGACCAGCAACCGCCGTTTGCCGAGTGGACCGAGGTGCTCGGTTCTGAGCGGCTGACCGGCTCCTTGTAGGATGCCGCGAGAATGATCAGAGTCTGGCAAGAATCGACTCCGCTCCTGACGGACATCCGCAGGGGGATGCACCAGCGATTTCGCCGAAAGCGATCATTGGCGAACTGCGCCTAAATCTCGGGCGAACGTGTTGCAGATGCGGCGCTTTTTTGCGTAAAAATGGCTCGATAAAATCCGGACGTTGTCTGGAGTGGGCTGGACTATGACCCTTCCGCTCCTCTGCTCCCTTCGAAAATCCTTGTGAGTACCAATGTCAATCACTTGCGCCTGAGCGGCAATACGTAACACGCGTAGCACATCGGTGTGTGAGGCTAATCGCATACATTACAAGACTGCCTACCGGTGTTCCGTATTCCATACCAGTCCAATTATTAACCCAACACTTCGTCTTCGGAGGCTACTATTTTCGGATTTCCTTGCTCTGTGGCAGCAATGTCTGGCACACGATGGGCATCGCATGCACGGCATCCGACATCGCACGTTCGTAGCCGCAGACAACCTGATAGACCAGACTTTCGACCAAGCGTCCTAAAAGGTGCTCGAACTCTTTTTCGGTGTACAGTTCAAGCGAGGTCTGAAGCAGCCCTTGATCGTCTAGAAATCGTATTATCTCTGCCTTCAGGATGTGAAGTGCGTGAATGGCTTCATGCAGCGGCACTGAATTCTCGAAGCAAAGACGCCCAAACTCGCGCCACCGCGAGAGCAACGAATCGTGATTCCCTGGTGCGACGCACGCACCGAGATTTTCCGTTATTTGTTGCAGCATCATGCCACAGCCCAGTTGCGGCAGCCCACGCAGTTGCTCAAGGTGAGCAGCCTGGTGAATCTCCTGCATCGCATGCCGGCAGATGACGTCCGCATGATCCCTGACCAATGCAACCAGCCTAGGTAACACTTTCGCCTCCCTTCCTCTCTCCCTCCATCGTGAGTGTTGTTAGAGTGATCTTCTTCATCATTCACCTTTTCCTTCGTCGGAGTGCTCTTCGATAATCCAGGACACTTGCACGCAAAGCTTTATTTCTTGTCATGACTGGGTTTAGGGATTATTGACACAATGTTTACAGTTATACCTCCGAATGTGGGTTTAACCAGCGCGTGCAAGATTCGGAACGTCAAGCCATGTCCCATCGGTGAGGTTCGCTTCCGTCGGTATTACTGGTCTTGTGGTTCCCACAAGTTGTGTCAGATTGTAGCTACTCTCCAAGGCCGTCTCATTTGAGAAGCTTGCGCTTGATATCCGGCCAGAACTCCTTGAGTATCTGCCCCACCATATCAGTTCCGACATAGGTAAGTCCCCACTGCGTCAGGACATCACCGGCGGTTCGCCCCTGGGTGTGATAGGTCACGCCAGCGAGCGCTGCAAGAGCGTTGCCGAGGAGTTCAGGGGAATTAAAGGTGGTGGCGCCCGAGTCAGATTTCGATACAAAGATACGATCAATAGCGTAGACAAGCCGACTTTTCTTTGAGCCTTCGCCCTTGCGGAAATAACGAGGATCCTTGTGAAACAATGCGGGTATGATCGCTTCCGGGAAGAAGTTGCTAATCACTTGATCCGCGTAACCGAAGCCATATCGATGTGCAAATCCTCGGACCCCCTGACGATATAGGTTATTGTCTGAACCCTGTAACTGCGAAAGACCAGCGAAGAAGGCCGTTGTCAGGAAAACAGGGTAATCGAATGAATCCTTTGTTGCGATAATGAATTTTTGTCTTGTAGTGATCGGCCGGAAAGGAGCGGATCCTTCGGCCATACGGTAATTCGGCAAAACACCAAATATGTGCTTGCTTTCAGGAGGTTGGTCGGGGCCGGGCTGGTCCTTATCCTCCTGGTTCGGCGGTGGTAAGGAATCCTGGGGAGACCTGCCTTGCGCAGCAGCTGGATTCTCCATATCGTTCTGGCACAGCCCCGAAATCCCGGCAAATGTTAGATCGGCCGGCCAACCAAACAAGGGATTAGCGGCTGGCGGACTCGGATTAAGAGGGTCTGGCTCCGCGATGTTCGTGATCGCCTCACCACATGTGTCAAGGGGCAGTGGCGCAGTATACCGACGAGTAGTATCGGCCGAACCTCGTCCTCCGCACCTTGTCTCTTTGTCCATTATTGGCACTCTGGCGTTGGGTGTGAGCGCACTTCTGCCGTCTGTTACTGGATCAATGGGGGTTCCCGTGATTGGCTGACCCCAAAGCACGGATAACGACCCGGTCTCAAATGAAATCAGGATTGTGAGCCAAACAGTACTAGAAGCAAGATTGGTGTACGTCACGTTGGTTCCTGAGTTGCGTTGTCTTTCTATACCAGGTGTCACGTGAAAACATTCCTGCGATGAACCAGTTCGCGGTGATCGTAGAATCGAGCCGATTGCAGGGTCGCCTCGGGCAAATCAGACATTCTGTCTACGTCAATCTCGCATCAGGTACGCGGCCTGGCTGCGCCGGAACAACACCGCACTTCGCCATACCCGTGACTTGCCGCTAGGCCAAGGCGGGGCTAGTCACCGGCACAAAGCCGCCCGTTGGCACACTGCCGAGCACTCGGAAAAGCAGTGAGGTAAACTCTGTCACCTCGTGAGTTCCGCAGGACATTCCGAGACGGAATAAACCAAACCGCAAACCAGTATGAAACATTCGGAGGCAACACGGAAATGAAAAGCAGCCCAGCACATCCTGTGAACCATAAAGGTATCTTTCCCGGCCAGAAAAGGACAGACAGGCCAATCATGGATACCTGCGACAGTGCACGATATACAGCGATCTTGCAGCGCAAGAAAACGGAACTACTGGTCGCGTTCCGCGGGCGCGGGGACCTCGCCCCTGTGTCTTCACCGGATAGTATCGAAGAGGTTCAACTCGCCGAAGTTAGAGAGCTGCAGATTGACAGCCTCGATCGGCGGGCTTGTCTACTGCAGGAAGTCGAAGGCGCGTTATCGCGCATTTCGGATGGCTCGTACGGACTGTGCCGGCTCTGTGATGCAAAGATCAAGCCAGCGCGCCTCAACGCGGTTCCCTGGGCACCACTCTGCATTGATTGCCAGGAAGACGCCGAGAGAAAGCAGGGCACAAACGGCCGATTCCTTTACAACGCTGTCGATGAGGCTGCGTAAGATGCAATTCTTCCAATCTAACACCTGCAACGTCACCAAGTCCGCTCACCTCACACAGCCCGCGTATTGGCCCATTCGCTAAGTTTGGCAGAGGTGTGTCATGTTCAGCCAAGCTAACAATACACCCCGGGCATGTCGCGCCTGGCTCGCGCCCGTAAAGAGCTTCAATGTCACGTGCTCGGAATGGATAGCAATGTGGTGCGGAGATGATCTGCCAGGAAACCCACCAGATTCTCGATGGCTACTTTGATGGCGAGTTGGATTTGGGCTATCGCCTTGACATCGACGGACATCTTAGGCGCTGCACTGGTTGCGCGGAAACTCTAAGGAGCTATCAAGAGCTGCGCCACGGCATTCAAGCGAGCACGATGTATTACAAGGCACCGGCTGAGTTAAAGGCCAGCATTCGAATTTCGCTTCAGGATACTCGCAAAGCGGAAGTGTCTTGGTGCCGGCTGACCAGCTCTCGAAAGACCCAGTGGTTAGCGGTAGCCGCTAGCATTGTCGCGGTTGGCATCGCCACAGCGATTGTGTTAACAGCACTGTCAGGCTCATCTGCTACCGAGGTCATGACTACGGAGGTGCTGGATGCACACCTTCGGTCAATGATGCGAGACCATCTGGTCGATATCTTTTCTTCGGATCGGGATGCAGTGAAGCCGTGGTTCGCTGGAAAGCTGGATTTCGTGCCCCCGGTCAGAGATTTAACCGATCAGGGGTTCTTCTTGATGGGCGGGCGCTTGGAGTATTTAAACAGACGGCCTGTTGCTGCATTAGTTTTCCGTCGCGGTCAACATACAATCAATCTCTTTGTATGGCCGGCGTCGCGCCCCGGTACATCGATCCATACCAACACAATCCAGGGTTATAATCTTGTCCACTGTAGCTGGCTTGGCGTCACCTACTGGGCGATTTCCGATCTAAATTCGGATGAACTCCGCGAGTTGGTTAAGTATCAACAAAAGTGACTTTGCCCGTGTGAGTTTACGGCCACGTCGGCACAAGGT
>Ga0075426_10003807_pt1 | contig 10760 bp, 8 predicted proteins | sample SoiMethybrSBSTD5_FD_75304 | JGI IMG/M metagenome (GOLD analysis project Ga0075426, IMG submission 75304) | Bulk soil microbial communities from a Populus tree surrounding site in Tennessee, USA - Soil MetaG P. TD hybrid SBSTD5 | ecosystem: Environmental > Terrestrial > Soil > Tree plantation...
TTGCCCGCAGGCAGCACGAGCACGGGCCCGTCCACATAGGTCTTTCTTGCTGCGGCGACGCGCGCTTGATGTTTTACTTCCCGTTCTGTCTCGATCGCCACGACCTCGCCGCCGTCATAGCGTTCGGCGCGGCGCAGCGCGTCCGCTTTGTTCAGGGTGGGTGAATCGGGAACCGGAACACCATAGGCGCGCGCGAGCAATTCTCCGAGATTTGTCGACGGCGTCAGCCCTTTTCGCCAATCCTTGCTCACTGCGTCGAGTAAACCGCCGTACGCCGGGCCTGAGGTATACGCGAAGGATCTGCCGTAGCTTGGCGTGCGCGTGGGCGCCGCCCGCAACCAAGCCGCGACGACCACGGCGTATTCTTCCGGCGACGAGGTGCTCAACTTAAATCCTGTGTACTCCGCCATCCCCTCGTGCATCTCCAGCGCATCTTCACTCGCCGCGGCTGCGGGAAAAAACGAGCGGCGGTAATTCCGGAAATAAATGGCATCCGCCACGTCGCGCTTGCGCTCTTCACCTTGCTGCCAGAAGGCGTGCTCGAGCGCGCGCCATTCCATCTGCAGCCAGATGCGTCCACCCAGTGAATCGAGATGCCCGTTCTGCGCATCCGTGGCCTGCAAGCCAATCTGCCCTTGCACGCGATGAAAACACTCGTGCATCGTCAGGCGCATGCGCGTTTGCTTGTACTGGGGTAGCGGCCACATCACCATGGTCCACTCGACGCCGGCCCATTTCGTCGCGGTATTCGCCACGCCCAATTCCTCGGGCGCGGTTCCCACGAACACGCCGTCGAGCGGTTTCAGCTTGCCCTCCGTGTCCGCTTGATTTGCCACGGCATAGCGCGTGCCGTAGTCCACGAAGAGCAATGGCCCGCACAGCGGAACTTTCCACAGAGCACCGTTGTCGCGATCCGAAAGCGCTTTCGCTTCCGCAAAATATTGCCGCGCTTTGCTGGCATCAATCGGCGGAGTCTGCGCCTCCGAGCTCATCGCCGCCAGCGTCATAAAAACGCTAAGGAGCAGGGAAGCGCAAACGAGGAAAGCCCTGGCGTACCAAGCTGGCTTTTTCATTGCCCACTCACGGTGCAGATAGAATGAACGCAGCTTATTTTCTTCGTCTGACGTGAAAAACGACCGTTGGTACGCAGAGATGTCACACATTCAGCGCGCGCAGGTAGGGAACGCTGGCCTTCATAAAGTCCAGGTTCATTTCGACGAAGTAATTCTTGACGCCGCCGGTTTTCGCTGCCGTAAAGATTTTCTTCCAATCCAAAGTGTCCTGGCCGACGGGCATGATTTTCTTGGTTTGCGCGGACCAGCCCTGGACGTGCATGGAAATGAAACGTCCCGGGTACTTCGTAAAATACTCCGCTGCGTCAAAACCCTGCCCGATGGTGGAGACCTGAAACTGGAACTTGATCAGCTTGGGGTCGAGCAACTCAAACAACACGTCGTAAGTACGCTTGCCGTTTACCGTGGAGCACTCGAAGTCTTCGTTGTGCAATCCTTGCTGGATTCCGGATTTGGCTGCCAGTTCACCCATTTTGTTGTATTCGTCTGCGGCGCGCTTGACGTCGTCCAGCGTGGGATTTTTGGGCCCACTAAGCGTGGCCACCAGCATTTGCGTCAGGCCTATTTCCTTGGCCCAGGCAATACGTCCCGGCTGATCCTTTCTCAATTCATCGAGGCCGAAGTGCGAGCTGATGCAAGCGACGCCGGAATCGCTGAGAACTTTTTTGAGCTCGGCGGGCGTATATTTTGCCAGCGCCCCGAAGCCGTACTCGGCGTAACCCGCGGGCGAGCAGAGTTCAATGTTCTGAAATCCTGCTGCTACAAGTTGCTTGAGCGTGCCCGGAAAATCCTTGGCGATCATTTCACGGACCGGCCACGTTTGGCATCCGAGCGGAAGGCCAAGGGGGTTCGCGCGAAGTTCGAGCGCGCCCGCGGCACCTGCGGATAGTAGGCCGGCCAATGCAGCTTGCTTGCCCGTGGTTTTCAGGAATTCTCTTCTCGTCATGGATGACATTAGCTCCTCCTAGGAGGCCTCCAAGATACACCTGCTTTCCCGTCTTCCGAAGTATGTTCGTCCGCAAAATGGGCGGTCTTGTGGGCAATGGTGATTACGCAGCGCCTCGCGCGGCGGATTTGACGTCACGGCCGGGGACGACGTCGATTTGCAGCACGGGATCTGCCGCCGGAATGTAAGTTGTTGCCAGCCCCAGTTCGCGACGCACAATGTTGCAGCCCTGCGCGATGGCGCTGGCCTTGTAGAAAGCGATTTCGCGATTGCAGCCCTGGCGGCCAAAGCCGCAATCGCTGGACACGATCAGTCGCTCGGGAGGGATGAACTTCAACGCCTTGCGGATTTCCCCGGCCACATCCTCCGGGCGATCGGCTTGCAGCGAACGATGGCTCACGGCGCCGACGGCTATTTTCTTCTTGAGATCGTTTTTGAATGGGGCGAACAGTTCGAGGTCCTTTTGCTGGCGGTCCTTCATCTCGAGCGTCCAGACGTCGCCGCGGCAGCGCTCGAGGTAAATGTCGATCGAGTTTGCGTAACTCGTGTCTTCCATGACGCGCTGCATGTTGGGATTGCCCCAGCAGGTGTGAATCCAGAGTTCCACATCGTCGAGCCCTTGAACCTCGCGATTGAAGGCATCAATCATGAACTTTACCTCGGGGTGGTCCTTGCCGTAGGTGTTGGCCATAAAGTGAAACGTCGGCTCTTCAATTTGAATACAGCGGCAGCCGGCGTCGCGGAGGCCAATCAGCTCCTTGTTCATGGCCTCGGCCATGTCCCAGATCACCTCGCGCTTGTCTTTGTATTTGGGCGTGTGAATGTCGAGGAAAAGCGCCATCACTTGCGAGCAGCAAGTCCCGAACTTGACCGGCTTACGCGTCTTGCCCTGGGCGATGCGCCACACCTTCGTGTAATCGAGCGGCCGGTGCTCGATTTTGTCCACCACGTGCGGCCAGCGCCAGCCGGTGTAAATTTCGTTCAGAAGCGTGCCCGGCGGGTAGTGCAGCCACGGAGCGGTGGTCTCTTCCGCCTGCAGGTGGTCGCCTTCGAAGCCTGCCCAGCGCTGCAGCGGGTAATGATGCCAGGCGCGCCCCGCCATATCTTCATCCACGTGCAGGTCGCCGTGCGTCAAGATGTCCAGTCCAGCGCGCTCTTGATCACTTATTACCACGGCCATCGCGTCCTGAAACTTCTCGCGAAAGCGCACGTCGAGCATGCAGGTGTCGAGCGGGCGTCCCCACATGCTCACGTCACACCAGCGGGGACGGGGGAATGACCCCGTCGTCGTGCTGGGGAGAATCAGGTTGGCAGTAGCGGTGAACATGGCTTCCTCCAGACCGCGGAATTATACGTCCACCGATAGTGCATGTGTCGGAATCTTCGACGGATTGGGCTAGGGCAAACGAGCCCCGCTCAACGGAGCTGCGAAGCGGTTGTTTTACGCCAGGGGATCAACACCGTGGGTGCACGTTGAGAAGGAGGTCCAGGTTGAAACCTCCATAGGCACGAAATACTTGGTTTTACGGCGCGGAAGCGAGTAGATTTTGACGGGCGAGAAATAATGTGAAAAACAGGAGTCCCGCGGTGAGCGCTTCTTCGACTTCTTCTGTCGCAACAACTGTAGCCGGTTCGCCAGCGCGACCGCTGGCTGCGATTTTCTGGGGAGGGCTGCTTGCCGGGATTTTGGATATCACACAGGCTTTCGTTGGATTTGGATTTTACGGCGCGAAGCCCTTTCGAATTCTGCAGCACATCGCGGGAGGAGTTTTTGGCGCGCGCTCGATGCAGATGGGGTGGACTTCTGCGGTGCTAGGGCTTGTGTTTCACTTCACCATCGCTTTCACGGCTGCAGCAGTTTATTTCCTGGCCAGCCGAGTCCTGCGCGTAATGGTCGAGCACGCGGTTGTCTGTGGGTTGATCTACGGCGAACTAATTTTCCTGTTCATGTATTTCGTGGTGCTGCCGCTCACGCCGCTGGGGCCAGCGCATTTCAACACAGCCACGTACATTACCGGCCCGATCGGGCACACTTTCCTGGTGGGATTGCCGATTGCGCTTTCTGTGCGACGTTTTGGCAGGTAGAGTCGAACAGAAGTTTGACGCCGCCACAAGAAGGGCCAGCGGACGGCGAGCGCCTACTTCGCACTCAGTGTTAGTGAAAGGCAGCGGAGAGGAGGTCGACCAGCAAGCGGATGGCAGTTTGTGCCGTGCGGCCGCTCGGATCGCGATAGGGATTTACTTCGACGATGTCCAATCCCACGAGCCTCCCTTTGGACGGAATACCGCGCAACAAGTCGTCGATCTCCGCGAAATTGAGGCCGCCCGGCTCGAGCGTGCCCGTTCCCGGCGCCAACGTCGGATCCATCGAGTCGACATCAAAGGTTATATAGATATTCTCACTTTGCGGAATCGCCTCGAGAGCGGCCGCGACGCCCCGCCGGTGAATCTCTTCGCTAGTAACAATTTTGGTGTGGAGCGCCTTCGCATTTCCCGCGGCTTCCGGATCGTTGGCAATGCCGCGCATCCCGAGCTGCGTGATGTGTTTTACGGTGGACAGCTTTGCTACCCGCAACACCCACGAAGCGTGATCGAGGTTGCCTTTTGCGCCGTTCCAGGTGTCCAGATGCGCGTCGATGTGTACCAGGGTCAAAGGGATGTCGTAGGCGCGCACGATGGGAAACGTAATGCTGTGGTCGCCACCTAAAATGATCGGGAAAGCGCCCTTGGCTAGAATCTTCCTCACGGCTTCGGTGATCTTCGCATCGGTTTCTTCCGCTACGGTTGGATAAATCAGGACGTCGCCGACGTCTACCCAGCGCTTGCCCTTCAAGACAGTGCGGTCGCCGTCGATGTAATAGAAGCCTTCGGTCAAGTCGTGCGCGTACTCCTGAGAATTCTCGCGCATGTCGCGCGGGCCGTAGCGCTCGCCGGGCTGGCCCCAGGTGCCTTCATCAAACGGCACGCCCAGCACCGCAAAGTCCGCGTGCAACTTGTCCAGATCCGGCTCGTACGGTGCGCTCAAGAACGTTCGCACGCCCACAAAGGTGGGTGCGGTCTGCGCTTGAGCAGTTCGGGTGAGCACGAATGTCGCGGCCAACGATAAGCATGCCAATACGCCGAACTTCTTCATCTTGCTCCTCCGCGTTTCTTGAGCCGTGGGGATTCTATCGAATTGACAACTTCCCGGACAAACGCGTTTCCATTGATGGATCATGGCGGCGGGCGGTCCTGCAATTGGCCATTCCTAGGGCTTGGCCAACTCTGTGGGCGGGTCATTGTATAATCGCGACTTGCCGCATCTTACCTGGAGGAAACATGTCCGAGCCGAGTTATGACGAATTGAAAGCGCGTGTCGCGGAGCTGGAAAAGAAAGGTGCCGGTCGCCGCACTGGTTCGCTGGAATTTCGAGTTGGCGAAAAAGGCGGAGTTAGCGTCTATGGCCTAGGGCGTTTTCCCGTCACGCTGTACTACGAGCAATGGATCCGGCTTCTGGATGCCTCTGCCGACTTGCGCAAGTTTCTGGAAGAAAGCAAAACGGAGGGGAAGCTGAAGCTCAAGGACAAATAGTCTTTGGGCGAGGACTAACAGACTTCTCGCATTGCCTATCTGTGGGCAGCCAGTGAGTGAAATCACTCCAGGCTCCGAGAGAGGAGGGGCTCCGGGCGTCTGTGGGGAGACGCCCGGAACCTAGGCGAGTAACAGGCAGGACAAAACCGATTTCCTACAGCGAAATCCGGGCACGAAAAACTCAAGCCCTCACTTCGAAGACTGAGCCGCCAGCAGGCAAATGCGACGCAACTCTTCGTACGTGAAGACGACCTTCTGGCCTTTGTCGTCATTCTCAACATGGCCCGTACCGGAGAGCCGGGAATAGCGGCGAAGCTCCGATTCTGGCATTCCGAGGATCACCGCAGCGCGATGTTCATCAACTCGATCCGGCATGTGTTGGTTCATATCAGCCCAAACTTTCTTGCAATGCCCAAACCGCAAGCGTAACGACCAAACTCGCCAGCTAAGTAGAGCAAACGAGAAGCCAAATCCTTAGGAGGCCTAAGTCTCCTATTTTCAGTGGGAAACCAGGCGCCCGGTCATCGGTCACGCAGGAGTGTTCATTTTTTTGCACATTCCGTCCACAGGGATAACCATCTGTAGGCGATTGGTTTCCGTCGACTTGCCGCCCGCTTGGCTGCGGCTGGCTTCAGGGGAGCCACGGCAAGGCATTCAGGTCGACGTTACCTCCAGAGAAGATAACACCGAGCTTCGGTGGGCGACCGTCCGGGCGAGGTGGCAAATTCAGCGAACTCACGACACCCGCCTTTAGCAGCGGCGCGAGAGCCACAGCGCTGGAGGGCTCGATAATGATCTTCATGCGTTCCCAGACCAGGCGTGCCGTTGAGATAATCTCTTCCTCAGTGACCAGAAGAATGCGTTCGACGTGACGGCGCAGAATGGCGAAGGTGCGCGGTGAGAGGGAAGCGCGGAGGCCGTCGGCAATGGTGTCGCTGGAATCCTGGGATTGCAGGGTTCCGGTGGCCAGGGACCGGTAAGCGTCGTCAGCGCGGGCGGGCTCGCAGCCGATGATTCGAATGTCCTTTCGAATGCCTTTGGCGCCGAGGCAGGTGCCGCTAAGCAACCCTCCTCCGCTGACCGGCGCAAACACGGCGTCAAGATCGGGCATTTCTTCTAGGAATTCCTTGGCGGCTGTGGCTTGCCCGGCAATGATGCGGTCGTCGTCGTAAGGATGAACGAGATGCGCGCCGGTCTCAGCCTGTACGCGATCGCAGGTTTCTTTCCGTGAAGAAACTTTGGCCTCGCAAAAGGTGATTTTGCCGCCGTAAGATTCAATGGCCTGAATCTTCACTTTGGGGGCGTTTTTGGGCATGACGATGTAGGCCGGGACGCGGCGCCAAGCCGCCGCGCAGGCCACGGCCGCACCGTGATTACCGCTCGACTGGGTGACAATCCCGCGCGCGGCCTGCTCATTCGAGAGGGAGAGAATAGCGTTGGCTGCGCCGCGAATCTTGAACGAGCCGGTTTTCTGGAGGTTTTCACATTTAAAGAAAAAGCGAGCCCCGGCCAGCGAATCGAGCGAGGCGGAAGTCAGGATGGGCGTGCGGTGAATCCGCGGCGCGATGCGAGCGTGGGCCTGGTCAATGGCGTCCCAGCTCGGGGCCTGGTAATTAGCGGATTCGAAAGTAGGCGCGCTGGTCATGAGGTCATGAAATCCATTCTTGCAACTTGGTCACAGGCAAAGGCATATTGCCGATTACTCTCTTTAGCGCCCTTTCAGGCCTATTGAAAGAGGCATTATGGCAGGTTCTAGGGCCACTTAACGTGCGTGGATGACTGAAAAAGGTACTGGTATTATTTGCCCAGCCCATCTTTGGTACTTGACCACGCGTATCTCTCTGATACGCTTAGATTAACCTTCCTTTTCGCGAGTCCTCGTTACCCCTACACTCGCCTGCGGAAGGACCTCATGAAAGCTAGTGAGCGCCGACAGCTCGCTCGGGTCAACCACCGGACGCCTTTGCGTTTCCGGGCGGTGGGAGTAGCTGCGGATAAGACCGAGCACTTTACCGAGGCGCTGAATGTCTCCCGAGGCGGGTTTTTCTTCGCATCCTCGGCTCCTCTCCAGGTCGGCATGCCCATCGAAGCCACCATTCGTATGCCCGAGGAAGTTACTGGAAACGCCGCGCAAGAGATGCGCTGCACTGCCCGCGTTGTGCATGTGCGCAACGAACCTTACGGGGACGGTCGAATCGGCTTCGGCGTGGAAATCGAAAAGTATCAAACCGTGGCCGTCCAGGAACGCTGGATGAGCTGAGGGAGAGGCTGCGCCCTTAGCTCGAAGTAACCTCTACCCTGGCGGCAATTCCAGCACTCAAATTCCAGTCCAACTACTTCGCGTTCTGCGGTTCAATCTTCTCAATCACAATGGCTTTGGAACCACCGCGCTGATAGACCTTTCCCGTGGCGGTCACTTTGGCTCCGGCGAAAGGCAAGAGCCTGGAGTTTTGACCACTTGATGGAGTAGAGTCCGCAATAGGCCAGTAAATGGTTCCGTCGTCCGCAAGAATTACAAGCTGTGAGCCCGCCTTGGCGCAAGAGATCGCACACTCTTTGCTGACGGGCTTGCTGAGACTCTTGGTGAACGCGCACGCGGAGTCTAGGACGTAGCCCTTCACGGTTACCGTAGGTGCGTCGGCAGCATTAAGCAAAATCGCCGCGGGAAGAAGAACAACGAGGACTGCTTTCGTAATGAAGCTCATGACTTTCATTTCGTATGTCTCCTGTCTGGATCCTTTTGGATCGCCCCAAACACACTAGCGCTTGTGCGTGGGAGCTGCGAAGGTAATTTTGGCGCCCGGACGCTTTGAAATGAATTATGGTTCGATCTCAACATAATCGAGTGCGGCGAGTTCGCCGCCATCAGGGGTTCCTTCGATGCGAATCTCATCGCCTTGGTGCAGCTTCACTCCGTTGATTTGACGGCGCGTGGAAGTGTCGCCTCCGAGTTTCGAATTCGGAAGAGTATCGTCGGCAACCCATTCGTCCAGTTGATGTCCAGCCACGACCACGCGAAACTTCGCTTTTCCATTGTTTTGATCAAAATATTGAATCTTCAACTGGTAGGTCCCGGAAGCTCCTCTGAAATCGACGCTGGCAGCGCACTCGCCCGCGGGCGGTTGGCAAACAACGGCCTTTCCGCCAGACGCAGTCTCGGAGGGCTCCACGTCTCCAGGCACATATCCCTGAAGCTGCATGGATTCCGCCTCGATGCGATGTGGGGAATGTCCCAAGCGGCCTTTGGCGTCAGGAATTCCCGACATACGCAGGAACCAATTACAAACCGCATCGCGCCAGACGATCGCGTGGCCTTCTTGGTATCTGAGCCTCTTTAAAACAAACTCATAACGCTCATCGTCGCCGACCAAATTTCGAATGGACTCCCACATCTTGACGAACTCACGCACGCGCTCCGCGCCTTCGTAGTGCGAATCGTAGATGTGCTGGATCAGCGTCTTACCCGATTTCAGCCGGTACGTGTACGGCACATGATGGAAAAACAAAAGCAGGGAATCCGGTGCGCCGGCAAGAGTTTCGAATTCCTTCTGAACTTCCGGCGAATACTGCCCCACATAACCCGTGCCGGTGGCGACGCTGCGGTCCATTCCAATCCCTTCATGATCGGCGCGGTGCCATTGGCCCCAGCCGTTTCTCTCTGACGATTCGACACCCGGCCCGTAGTGACTGCCCAAAATGTCCGTGAGCGTTCCAGCGCCGAGCGGCCCCGTGTAGCTTTCATACGTTGGCCATGACGAAAGCAGCATGGCGTCGATAGTGCGATCCACCACAGGATCATTTCCGAAGGTAAGGCGCGTCCACTCATCAGCAATCGTTGCGGATGAAAGGTTTGGATTCCAGGCAAGGCGCGCGAAGCCATAAAGATTCGCCATAGCCATGGGATTCCCCATCCAGTTGACGTCGAGGCCGACATTTGCGACGCCAGCGAATCCGCCCAGAGCACGGTGAAAGATTTGGCCCGAGACGATGTTCTTTACTGGAGTGGCGCGATCGCCCACGCGCATGTCGAAGTCGAGCGCTTCCTTCCACATGGGAACGAGAAAACACAGATGGCGTTGCTGCCCCATATATTCCTGCGTGATTTGCAGCTCGATGACGTCGTTGGTTTTTTCCAGGGCGCCCAAAAGGGGAGACGCTGGCTCGCGCACCTGAAAGTCGATTGGGCCGTGCTTGACCTGGACGATGACGTTGTCATCGAATTTGCCGTCGAGAGGGTGGAAGATGTCGTAAGCGGCCCTTGCCCGGTCGTTTTTTGGATTGCGCCAGTCGAGATGATGGTCGTAGACAAACGCGCGATACATGACGATGCCGCCATGCGGCTGCAGTGCACGCGCAACGACGTTCGCGGCGTCTGCCGGCGTGCGTCCGTAGCTTGAGGGGCCAGGGCGGCCTTCGGAGTCGGCTTTGACCAGGAATCCCGCGAAGTCCGGAATCAGGCGATAAATCTCATCGGCTTTTTCTTTCCACCAGGACTGCACGCGCGGGTCGAGAGGATCGAACGTGTCCAGGCCGCCAAGCGACTTAGGGCTGCTCAGATCCACAGAAATGCCGAGCCGCACGCCCCAGGGGCGAAAAGCATCCGCAATACGCGCCAGTTGGGCAAGAAAATCCGGAGCCAAAACGCGAGGGTCTGCGTTCACGTTGTTGACGACGCATCCATTGATGCCAACCGAAGCGAGCAGGCGCGCATAATCGCTGGAGCGCGAGAGGTCTGTGCGAACGCTGCCATTCTCAAAGAAGATGGAACGGCCGTCATAACCGCGTTCGATGCGACCGTCAAGATTGTCCCAGTCATTCACCCACCGAATGGGATTTGCGGGCTCCTGCTGTTCCTGCAAATGGCTTAAGCCCTCTACAAACGCGATCTTGCGAAGCAGAGCAAATACGCCATACAAAGTCCCACGATCTGTCGCGCCTGCGATGATCAAGCAGTCGTGTCCGTTGATGCGATCGTTCGCCAACCAAAAGCCGTCGGCGCGAAGCTCCACTGGCGCATGCAACTCGGGAGCAAGCAAATGCAGGTCGGCCAACGTTCCCAGGACGATCGCGCTCTCCTTTGGCAATTCCTTCTCGACACGAAGCTCGCGCCCCAACATGCCACGCACGCCGCGGATAAGTTCTTTCTGGGACGTTTGCAGCAGAATTGAATC
>Ga0075426_10003813_pt1 | contig 10751 bp, 8 predicted proteins | sample SoiMethybrSBSTD5_FD_75304 | JGI IMG/M metagenome (GOLD analysis project Ga0075426, IMG submission 75304) | Bulk soil microbial communities from a Populus tree surrounding site in Tennessee, USA - Soil MetaG P. TD hybrid SBSTD5 | ecosystem: Environmental > Terrestrial > Soil > Tree plantation...
CGCACTAACTGGTTGAACTTAGGTGAAGCCGGTATGATGGAGGCAGTCAGCCTGGTGGGCCAGTCGAGCGCACGCGCCGGGACTTTGATGAATAGTTCGGAAGAACTCATAGCGCGCGCCCGACGCGGCGAGGATGAAGCTTTCCGCCTGATCTTCGATCGTTACGCCAGACCCATCATCAGCTTCATTTACGACATGATTGGCCAAAGGGACCTCGCCGAAGAGCTGACTCAGGAAACGTTCGTGCGCGCGTATAAGAACTTGAAAGCGCTCAGAGATGACTCGAAGCTCTCGACCTGGTTGTTTGGAATCGCGAAGAACGTCGCTCGTGAGTCGCTGCGCTACAAGCATCGCGAGACTGATAAGATCGGAATTGACGATGATCGGGTCATAGAGCTTCGCGATGGAAAGCTGCCCCCCGATCGCGAGCTCCTCGACAAGGAACTTAGCGGCGTGATTCAACACGCGCTTGGCGCGCTGGATCACGACAAGCGATTGGTATTCACGCTGAAGGTTTTTCAACAGCGAAGCTACGAAGAAATCGCTGAGATAACCGGCTCATCAATACCAAAGCTGAAGACAGATTTGCACAGGGCGAGGGCGGAGATGCGCCGCCGGATACGTCCCTACCTTGGAGTGGGTTATGAACTGTGAGAACTACCAGTCACTGATCGAGGACCACATCGATGGTGCGCTCGATCAGAAGAGCGCTAGTGATGTGACGGCCCATATAAATTCTTGCCCTGCGTGCGCGCGATTTCGCGAAGAGCTTGTTCTGGAGCAGCAGCTTTATTCACAGTACGACCGCGTCTTGGAAGTGAGAGCGGAGTTGTGGTCTTCGATCGAAGCGAGAATCAAACAGGATCGAGCGACTCAAGCTTCTGGGACGGTCTCGCGAATTCGCGAGCGACTATCCGCACTAGTAGCCGCGCCTCGATTCAGTCCGGCATTCGCTGCGGCCCTTGTAGTGATCGCGATCGGCGTGACGGTGGCAGTCATGAGCTATTTGAATTCATCGAGCCGAGTTGCCATTGTCGCTACTAACAACACTGACACGGATCACGGTGCGGCGCCGAATAATCCGGTGGCTGCTCCGGGCGTTCCTGAGAAAACTCCCGACGCGAAGAAGTCTGTCGCACCCGTGCCGGACAACTCCAAGCCGGCTAAGGTGAATCTTGCGGTACCGAGAAGTAACGCAGCTTCGACTGCTACGCCGATGCCCGCGCAACTCGTTCGCGAAGCCGAGCAGAAGTACGTCACTGCGATAGCGATGCTCACTAAAGACGTGAACAGGCGTCGCTCGCAACTCGACCCGATGTTGCTGGCAAGATTTGACGCCGCGCTCACCGACATTGATAAGACAATCAAGGACACGCGCCGCGTCGCACGAGAGAATCCGGAAGACCCTATCGCTTTACAATATTTGCTTGCGGCCTATTCAAAGAAGGTTGATGTTCTAAGGGAGATGACTGCGTCAACAGACTAGCTTGCAGTGAGCCCATCGAGAATTCATGGGACGCAGAGACATGAGCAAAACACTTTTATGCGCAATGAAACATTGATAAGCACTTTAATTATCCTGATGCTTGGTTGCCCCGTCTTTTGCCAGGAAACGGCTCCGCCGGCGAGTGTACAAACCCCGCGACCGCCGAGGCCTGCAAGGCCAGAAGTGGCGCCTGGAGCCACTCCTGAGGCGCGTGCTCAAAAAGTCGAACAGGCTCACGTTGAACCGATCAGTGTCAAGCTGATACGCGGCGGGAAAGTCGCAATCAGCAATCGCTCAGGCCGAATCGTCGTCAGCGGATGGGATCGCGACATCGTTCAGGCAAGCGCTACCGGTGAGAACGGTGCCACGCCGCTTGTGACCGAAACCACCGGCGATCCGACGCATCCTCGACTACTGGTGACGACTTCTCCTCACCGCTACGGAAGAGACATCAGCATCGACTTGAAGGTTCCTCGCTATGCGGATGTGGAGACGCTTGAAGGCTCGCATTGTGCGGTAGAAGTTGCTGACCTGGACGGCTCAACTTTGATCGGAGCGGGCGATGGCGATGTCAAGGCAGCGCGTGTCAGCTCGATCAAAGTCGCGCGGCGGCGCGGGGACATCACCGTACGCGAGGCTAGAGGCGATCTCACCGGTCGCAGCTTTAGCGGTTCCATCTTTGCTGAAAACGTCCACGGTTCAGTCGACGTGGCAGCAGCGAACGGGGACCTGAGAGTAAGAAACGCCGGTGGAGATGTGCGCGCCAACTCAGCAACCGGGGAAATCGAAGTTCGATGCGCGAAGGGCAGAGCCGATGTGAGCACCGCGAGCGGGTCTATTACTCTGATCGGAGTGGCCGGGGATGCCGAAGCTTCGACAGCGAGCGGCGATGTTATTTTTAAGGGAGTAATTCGCGGAGGAACTTATCGCCTCAAATCACTGTCGGGTGACGTGTCGATGACGATTCAACCCGATGTGGCTGGCTTCTCCGCTACTCTGACGACCTACAGCGGAAAGATCGATACTGACTTTCCGTTGAAAGTCGATTCGCCTCTTCAGGGCCCAATAAATCGGCGAATAACAGGACGCTACGGAAAGGGAGAGGCAAAGATCGCTCTGGATTCATTCAACGGCGAGGTCAAGATCCTAAAGGGCACGACTGCTGACTTGAAACATTGCGAATGAGGTTTCACCCATTCGCGAAGATACTTGAAACCTCGCTCGTGTGATTGCCACTCACCTGCGGCACTCGAAAACACTTGTAGTTCTAATGGAGGAGGGACAATGAAAAACTACTTGCTTGCGGTCCTGTTGGTGGCTTCAATAGCGTTGGCATACGCGACGCAGTCGTCCGCTTCGCAATCGCAACAGCGTGAGCGTCGTCACGCAGCGGCCGCGGTCAACGACAGTTCAGATCAAGACTCGGACTTTACTCAAAAAGATGAGTTTCACCAAACCTATCAACTGGCGGCGGGAGCGCACGTTGATGTGAACGGCATCAACGGTTCGGTCGAGATCGCGACGGCGCCCGGCAGCACCGCAGAGGTCAACATATTTCGCTCGGCTCGCATCGCTGACGATCTTCAGTTTCACAAGGTGATTGTCGAGCAAACTGGCAGCAGCCTTTCGATCCACGGCGAGAAGAACACAACGGATTCGGGACATCACAACGTTCGCCAGCGAGTCATACTCTCATTGCCTCGGCTGATCGATCTCGGAGTGAGCGGCATCAACGGAAGAGTTGGAGTCGGCGAGATCGAAGGTCCGGCGCGGCTTAGCGGGATCAACGGCAGAGTCGAGGTCGCGCAGGCGGTAGGGTATTCGAACATTTCGGGCATCAATGGGCGAGTTAAGGTAACCATCTCGCGGCTCGGCGATCAGGGTATTCACGTGAGCGGAGTCAACGGCGGTGTCGAGCTCTTCTTCTCCGAGGACTTAAACGCCGATCTTGATGTTACGGGCATCAACGGGAGCGTCAACGCCGACGTCGCCAACGTGACCGTGTTCGGCAAGGTCGATCGTCAAAATTTTCATGCGAAGATCGGGTCGGGCGGTTCGCCGATCAAGGTCAGCGGAGTCAACGGACACGTAAGGCTCGCTCGCACCGGAGCTCCGGGCTAAGAATCAGCAATCATTTGGGCAGGATCGTGCAAGGTCGATCTGAAACCTTTTGCGTTTGTGTGCCACGAACTAACCGGTAGCGCAAGAAAACACTCGACCGAAAATTGGCATTGCGCATTGAGGCGACAAATCTTTGAAAGTCTTCCTAACTCAAGGAGGTGGTCAGATGAAGCAAAGCTTTGTATTGGGTTTATGCGCGCTACTGGCTTGCAGCGCCGTAGGCGCGGCCGGCGTTCGGGGCGACATTGATCAGGAAAAGACCGACCGGCAGCGTCGTGTTCAAGTCTCGACGACGAGTGGCTTCTTAGGAGTGGAGCTTGGCGAAATCAACTCCGAGGTGGTCCAAAGGTTAAAGCTGCGCGAGGAGCGCGGAGCATTGATCGAAGGTGTCACATCGGGCAGCAGCGCTGCTTCAGCGGGTCTTCAAAAGAACGATGTTGTAGTGAAGTGGGACGGCGCGCCGATCGAAAGCGCTCGCGAGCTGTCGCGTCACATTCATGAGACTCCAGCCGGCCGCACGGTACGACTGGGTATTATTCGCGACGGTCGCGAAACGGAGATCAACGTCAAAATGGGCGAGCGCACCGCTCTGGCGAGCAGCGTCAGGGTCAGTCGCGCAACGCCCGTCGCAAGAGTTCGAGTACGACCTGAAATCCCGCGCGAACGTGTGCTTCAAAGAGGACATCTTGGCGTCGAGCTGCAGAGCATGACTGAACAGCTCGCGGAATACTTCGGGCTCTCAAAGCGAACCGGCGCGCTCGTCGTTTTTGTTTTTGCCGATTCACCGGCGGCCAAGGCCGGGCTGAAAGCCGGAGATGTGATTCTTTCCATGGCGGGCGAAAACATCGAAAACCCGATGGATCTGCGGCGAATACTGGCGGCGAAATCGGAGGGCTCATTTGAAATCAAGATACTTCGCGATAAGCGCGAGCAGACGTTGACCGTTAAGGTCGAGAAGGGAACTCATTCCTGGCTTACCAATTCTGATGAGACCGGCGATGTCCTCGCCGATTTGACTCAAATGGACATCAACATTCCAGCGATAAGCCTCGCTCCTGTCGCTACGAGCGTTCCCAGAATAAACATCGCTCCGATGACCATCGCGGTGCCGAAAGTGAAGTTCGCGCCAGTCGCGATACCTTCGGTTGATATAGACATCGCTCCGGTTAAGTTTGACGTTCCGATGCTTGATTTCGCTCCAATCAAGATCGAGTTGCCGAAGATCAGTATTCCTTCAATCAAGTTTCGAGTTGTTCCAAGTCGTGTAATCCTCTAAGCCGAGTTAGATCATCAAATACGGCCGCGCGAATTGCGCGGTCTTTTTTTTAAAAGACTGAGAGCTGCCGGCAATGCCAGACTTAAGTTGACGCTGAAAATGACGGCACATACAATCAACTCGATCAAATAACTACACTACAAAGTATCGGAGGCGACAGAGTGGGTTTACTTCCACGAGAAGATAAGTATTTCAATATGCTCAATCAGCTTGCCGGCCAGGTGCGGCAGGGCGGCGAGCTCTTTGTAAAGATCTTTCAGGACTATCAGAATCACGCTCGCTACGGTGAGCAGATCAAAGAGATTGAAGTTTCCTGCGATGAGCTCGGTGCGAGGATCACGCAGAAACTAAACTCTACTTTTATCACCCCGATCGATCGCGAAGACATCTACTTGCTGGTGACCGAGCTCGATGACGTGATCGACATGATAAATGATCTCGCTCGCCGGATGGATATTTACAGCGTGACCGTTCCCAGGCCCGACGCCTCAGAGATTGCGAGTTTATTGAGTAAGGCTACGGGCGAAATCGAAAACGCATTCGTGCTGTTCGAACGTCACGAGGGACTCGGCGAGCACACACGCAACATTTCGGAGCTTGAGAAGCGCGCCGACTCGCTTTACAGCGATGCGGTCAGAAGGCTGTTTAGAGAAGAGAAGGATCCGCTCGAGGTGATCAAATGGATGTCGATCTACGAAGAGCTCGAGAATTCGATTGACCGATGTAAAGACGTAGCGGAAGCGCTCGAAGCGGTGATCGTCAAAAACAAGTAATTGCTCTACTCATGCCGCCGAGTGTAGTGGAATTAATTATTGACTTCATTTTCCCTCGATGTTACAAGATTATCGTTTGTAAGGTCAGTTGAATTATTGAATTACCTCAGTGGAGCGTGGTTACAAGCTGCTTGCCCCTTGAATAAATCAGTTTCGCTTCGGTTCACAACGACCGGCTTGGTCTTCTCTCAGAGTACTTGCCCTAAATCACCCCCGAAGAGCGTGTAGGCTGCCAGCGCGATGGCGTGATGAGAGTAGTACGGAGTCAACGGCTCCGTTTTGAGCGCGGCAGTTACACGCGAGCAACAACCTTCGAGCGATCGGAGGAAGGACTGGTTGCTAACTATGTCGGCGAAACTGGGTGAATCGCTTCTCAAGGACAACCTCATAACTCCGCAGCAGCTCAAGGAAGCGCTCGACTACCAACGCATAAACGGCGGGCGGCTCGCATCGACGCTCGTCAAGCTTTGCATGCTTTCCGATGAGGAAGTCACCGCCGTGCTTAGCCGGCAATACGGCGTACCCTCAGTCAATCTCGATCTGTTCGAAGTAGATCCCGCAGCGGTTGCTCTGGTCCCACAGGAAACAGCCGAGCGTTACTGCGTGCTGCCCCTGTCGCGAGTAGGCTCGACGATAACTCTGGCGATGGTTGATCCCACCAACGTATTCGCCATTGACGACATAAAGTTCATGACCGGCTTGTCTGTAGAGCCGGTGGTTGTGAGCGAAACCGCGCTCAACACGGCAATCGCAAAACACTACGGCAGTTCGCGCGAGCTGGAGCTCGCGAAAGTGATGGAGGACCTGGTCGCGGAGAGCAGCCTGCCCGACTTCGGCGATGAACTCGATCAACTGGAGCTGGAAAATCCCGACGAGGAGATTGATCTCGAGAATCTGGAGCGGATGTCGGAAGACGCTCCGGTCGTAAAACTGGTCAATGTGATTCTGGTCGATGCATTGCGGCGCGGCGCTTCTGATATTCACATCGAGCCCTATGAAAAAGAATTCCGTGTGCGCTTCAGAATGGACGGCGTGCTTTACAACATTATGACGCCGCCGATGAAGATGCGAGATGCGCTGACTTCTCGACTTAAAATCATGGCGAGACTCGATATCGCCGAGAAGCGGTTGCCGCAAGACGGGCGAATAAAGATTCGAGTAAGGCTCGAGAACCGTTCAAGAGAACTCGACTTTCGAGTGTCAACCCTGCCGACGATCTTCGGCGAGAAGATGGTGCTGCGGTTGCTCGACAAAGAGAACCTGCGGCTCGACATGACTCAACTGGGCTTTGAGCCCGAAGGTCTCGAAAGATTCAAGCGCAATGTCTCGAAACCATATGGAATGGTTTTGGTGACCGGACCAACGGGCTCCGGAAAGACTTCTACGCTTTACTCGGCACTTCAAAGTTTGAACACTCCCGAGACAAACATAATGACCGCAGAAGACCCCGTCGAGTTCAACCTGATGGGTGTCAATCAGGTGCAGATGAAGGAATCGATCGGGTTGAACTTCGCCGCAGCGCTCCGATCCTTTCTTCGACAAGACCCGAACATAATTCTCGTCGGTGAGATTCGAGACTTCGAGACCGCTGAGATCGCGGTGAAAGCAGCGCTAACGGGACACCTGGTGCTATCTACTCTGCACACCAACGATGCACCTTCGACTATAAGCCGCCTGATGAACATGGGAATTGAGCCCTTCCTGGTAGCGACTTCTGTGAATTTGATTCAAGCCCAGCGGTTGGTGCGACGGATCTGCAAGGAATGCAAGATCGAAGTGCGTCACCCGGACGAAGCTTTGATAGACGTTGGGTTTCCAGCGAGCGAGTTGAAGGACCTGAAAACCTACAAGGGCGCCGGGTGTGCTAACTGTAACGGCACAGGTTACAAGAGCCGCGTCGGGTTGTATGAAGTGATGGAAATTACCGAAGAAGTTCGAGAGCTGATATTAGTGGGGGCCTCCGGATTGGAGCTGCGACGAAAAGCAATTGAAGAGGGAATGCTTACGTTAAGGCAGAGTGGGTTGGAAAAGATCAGACTGGGAATGACGACGCTCGAGGAAGTGGTTAGAGAAACGGTGAAATAACTCGGAGGGACTATGCCTGAAGTTGCACTCAGCGAGCTGCTGCGAAAAATGATTGAACAAGGTGGATCCGATCTCCACATAACGACCAATGCGGCGCCGATGGTCCGGGTGCACGGTGTATTGAGGTCGCTTGAATATCCGGAGCTTTCGGCCGCCGAGACAAAACAGCTCGCATACTCGGTGCTGACCGACGCGCAGAAGCATCGCTTCGAGGAGACGCTCGAGCTCGACTTCTCGTTCGGCATCAAAGGACTCTCACGGTTCCGTGCAAACATATTCAACCAGCGAGGAGCGGTTGGCGCCGTCTTCAGATCGATTCCATACGAAATCAGAACGTTTGAAGAGCTCAGTTTGCCACCCGTAATCGATAAGCTCTGCGAGAAGCCTCGCGGACTCATTCTCGTAACTGGACCTACCGGGTCGGGCAAATCGACCACGCTCGCGGCGATGATCGATAAGGTCAATCGAGATCGCCACGAGCATATCATCACAGTTGAAGATCCAATCGAGTACCTTCACGGCCACAAGAACTGCATTGTGAACCAACGTGAAGTACACGCGGACACGCACACGTTTGCGAACGCCCTCCGTGCAGCGCTGCGCCAGGATCCGGACGTTGTCCTCATCGGTGAAATGCGCGATCTGGAAACGACGGAAACCGCCTTGAGAATCGCCGAAACCGGTCATTTGACTTTTGCGACATTGCACACGAATTCGGCGGCGTCCTCGATCAACCGCATAATCGACATCTTTCCTTCTGGGCAGCAAGCGCAGATACGAACACAGCTATCAATGGTCCTGGAGGGAATTGTGACTCAAGCGCTGCTACCGAAAGCAAACGGACAAGGTAGAGCACTTGCGATGGAAGTATTGGTGCCCAACTCGGCCATTCGAAATCTGATTCGCGAAGACAAGATCCATCAGATCTATTCAATGATGCAGACCGGGCAAGACAAGTTTGGAATGCAAACGTTCAATCAGTCTCTTGCTAGTCTTTACTTCAAGAAGCAGATCACACTTGAAATGGCGCTTGCGCGGTCATCGAATCAGGACGAGCTACAGGACCTGATCAACAGAGGCGCTGCCGCGCTGCAAAGTGCGCAGCCGCGCGTATCCGGTTATCCGGCTCAAGGCACCCGGCCTCAAGCGCCGCTCGGAAGAGTCGGTAGATGAGCCAGACAGACAGCGAATGATCAGGTGTCAGTCGCAGATTGTTGGCTGGTTACGTGCCCCCGAGATGAGTACGAGTTGTTCAGTCGAACTGGGAGATAGAAATGCCTACATATGTTTTTAAAGGGCGCAACCGCTTGAACGAGATTGTGGTCGGTGAACGAGTTGCAGCGGACCGTGCTTCACTCGAATCGATGCTCCGTCGTGAGCAGGTCATTCTTACCAATGCACGTGAGAAAGGGCGCGAAATCAGCTTGCCTAAGATCGGTCGAGAAAAGATCAAAAGCAAAGAGCTTGCTCTGTTCACGCGACAATTTTCGGTGATGTTGGATGCGGGTCTGCCGCTGGTTCAGTGTCTCGAGATCCTTGGACAGCAGCAGGACAACAAGTTCTTTCAGAAAGTCATTTTTCAAACTCGCGCAGATGTCGAATCTGGAATGACTCTGGCCGACGCAATGGCAAAGCACCCTCGAGTTTTCGAACTGCTGTACACGAATATGGTCGCAGCAGGAGAGACTGGCGGTATTCTGGATTTGATTCTGCAGCGCCTTTCTACATACCTCGAGAAGATGGTTAAGTTGAAGGGTGATGTGAAGAGCGCTCTCGTCTACCCAATAGCGGTGATTATCATTTCGATCATCGTCATTACTATAATAATGATAGTCGTCATTCCAGCCTTCAAGAATATTTTTGAAGGACTGCTTGGTCCGGGAGAGCGCTTACCCTGGTTGACCGAGGTCGTGGTTTCGATTTCGCAGTTCATGGCTAGCTATTGGTGGCTTATGGCTATTGTCATCGGCTTGAGTGTGTTTGGGCTTAAGACCTGGTACAAGACCGACAAGGGCCTTCACGCCATCGACAGCATGATATTGAAGCTTCCGGTGTTGGGATCAATCATGCGCAAGATTGCGGTGGCGCGATTCAGTCGAACGCTCTCAACTCTTTTGAGTTCTGGCGTGCCAATACTTGAATCGCTTGAGATAACTGCTCGTACCGCGGGGAACATTGTAGTCAGTGAGGCAATTCAAAAAGTGCGCACCGGAATTGAGCAGGGCCAAACCTTTGTCGAACCTCTCAAGGCGAGTGGGGTTTTTCCAATCATGGTTTCTCAGATGATTGGTGTCGGCGAGCAAACAGGTGCGCTCGATGCGATGCTATCCAAGATAGCGGATTTCTACGAGCAGGAAGTCGACGCCGCCATCGCAAACCTGCTCAGCCTAATGGAGCCGGCGATGATTATGTTTCTTGGCGTGACCATAGGTACGATCGTGATCGCGATGTATCTACCACTCTTCACGCTTATCGGAAAGCTGGCAGGAGCACATTGAGTACCAAATAATAAAAGAGCCCTCCTTCTCCTGATGAATCGCTGTCGATCCAAAAAGATCGGCAGCGATTTTCTTTCGTCGAGTGTCTCGTGCGGACGTCTTTAGAGAGTTATTTGCAGATGTTGATAGTTTCGCAGTTGACATGTTCGCCTGATTCGGTATAATCAACGTTTGCCCGCAAAGGCAGACAAGCGATCTTTGAAAACTAGATAGTGCGTAATGAGAACCAGACGTTCTGAGAGTTTAGCGGAAGTGACCAAGAGTAGAACGGTCATCTTAAGCTAATGCTTTTGATGACCAGGATCTTAACTGAGAGTTTGATCCTGGCTCAGAATCAACGCTGGCGGCGTGCCTAACACATGCAAGTCGAACGCGAAAGTCCCTTCGGGGGCAAGTAGAGTGGCGTCCGGGTGAGTAACACGTGGGTAATCTACCTCCGGGTGGGGAATAACCAGTCGAAAGATTGGCTAATACCGCATAATGCAGCGGCACCTAATGGTGATTAGTTGTTA
>Ga0075426_10003814_pt1 | contig 10751 bp, 10 predicted proteins | sample SoiMethybrSBSTD5_FD_75304 | JGI IMG/M metagenome (GOLD analysis project Ga0075426, IMG submission 75304) | Bulk soil microbial communities from a Populus tree surrounding site in Tennessee, USA - Soil MetaG P. TD hybrid SBSTD5 | ecosystem: Environmental > Terrestrial > Soil > Tree plantation...
GCAGCGGACGTGCTGCTGCGCGACGCGCGGGGCTACAAATACAACACCTTCAAGATCGATCTCGCGCGGCGCTGCATCGTGCGCGGGCTCAGTCAAGCCGCGCGCGGCACGCCGCAGTCGCAGTCGCGCAAGAAGATCGTGTGAGCACCGCCATGGCAGCCTACATCGGCACCTCCCAGTCCCGCATCGACGGCGTCAAGAAGGTCACCGGCGCGGCGAAATATGCCGCCGAGTTCAATGCGCCCCGCCTCGCGCACGGCAGCATCGTGGCATCGACGATCGCCAAGGGGCGCATCACGCACATCGATACGAGCGGCGCCAAGCGCGTCGCTGGCGTGATCGATGTGATCACGCACCAGAATCGCCCGTCCATGGCCGACAACGACCAAGCCTACAAGGATGAGGTGGCGCCGTTGGGATCGCCCTTCCGCCCGCTCTACAACGACAAGGTCGCCTTCAACGGCCAGCCGCTCGCGCTGGTCGTCGCCGAGACGTCGGAGATCGCGCGCGCCGCGGCATCGCTGGTCCGGGTGGAGTACGCCGAGGAGCCTCACGTCACCGACCTGTTCCGGCAGCGCGACGCGACCATCCCGGTCCCGCCGCCCACAAACCCGATCGAGGCCTTGTTCACGCCGCCGAAGGCGCGCGGCACGCCCGAGCAGGCGCTCGCCGCCGCGGCGGTGCGCCATGAGGGCGACTATTACGTTCCGATCGAGAACCACAATCCGATGGAGCTCTATGCCGCGACGGCGGTGTACGAGACCGACGGCAAGCTCACGGTCTACAACAAGACGCAGGGTGTGCAGAACGTCCAGCGCTATGTGTGCAGCGTGTTCGGCCTGAAGCCCGAGAACGTGCGCGTCATGTCGCCGTTCATGGGCGGCGGATTCGGCTCGGGATTGCGCCCGAATTTCGAGGTCGTGCTGGCGGTGCAGGCCGCGCTCGCGCTGCGGCGGCCGGTGCGCGTGGTGCTGACCCGCCCGCAGATGTACGCGCTCGGCTACCGGCCGGCGATGATTCAGCGCATCGCGATCGGCGCCAACACGGGCGGAACGCTCGATGCGATAACCCATGACGCGATCACCGTGACCTCGCAGAACGAGGAGTTCTTCCGCCAGGAGACCGGCTGGTCGGGCCTGCTCTACAAATCCGCCAACGCGAAATACGCTCACCGGCTCGCGCGGCTCGACCGCCCGACCTCGTGCGACATGCGCTGCCCGAGCGCCGCCACCGGCGTCTATGCGCTCGAAGCGGCAATGGATGAGCTCGCGGTCGCGCTCAAGCTCGATCCGCTCGAGCTTCGGCTGCGGTGCTATTCGGATCGCGACCAGAACAACGATCGGCCGTACAGCAGCAAGGCGCTGCGCGAATGCTACGCCCAAGGCGCGGCGGCATTCGGCTGGGAGAGGCGCAACCCCGAGCCGCGCTCGATGCGGGACGACGGCGACCTGGTCGGATGGGGCATGGCGACGGGCGTCTGGGACGCGATGCAGATGCCGATCACCGTGCGGATCGCGCTCGGCGCCAATGGCCATGCAGAGGTCGCGTGCGCGACCTCCGACATCGGCACCGGCACCTACACCATCATGGCGCAGGTCGCGGCCGACATGCTGGGGCTCCCGCTCGAGAACGTCAGCATCAACCTCGGCGACTCGACTCTCCCGCAGTCGCCGGTCGAAGGCGGTTCGTGGATCGCGGCCTCGGTGTCGAACGGCATCGCAACGACGGCCCGCGCCATCTGCGACGACCTGTTGCGGCTTGCCAAGGCAATGCCGAGCTCGCCGCTCGCGAATATCGCGCCCGACGCGGTCGCGCTCGTGGACGGCAAGCTCGTGAGCCGGCAGGACGCGACGCGCGCGGTCGCGATCGCCGATGTCATGCGGCATGGCGGCATCGATCGCATCGAGCAGGAAAAGACCACGTCCCCGGTCCCGGACGAGGGGCGCGCGCATAACACGCATTCGGCGGTCTTTGCCGAGGTCAAGGTGGACGAGCAACTCGGCGTCATCCGCGTCACGCGGGTGGTCAGCGCGATCGCGGCCGGGCGCATCCTCAATACCAAGACCGCGGCGAGCCAGATTCTCGGCAGCGTGGTCTGGGGCATCGGGATGGCGCTGCAGGAAGAGACGGTGATCGATCACCGGTTCGGCCGTGTGATGAACGCCAACATTGCCGAATATCATGTCCCGGTGAACGCCGACGTGCACGAGATCAAGGTCATCTTCGTCGACGAGCCGGACGACAGCAATCCGCTCGGCGTCAAAGGTCTCGGCGAGATCGGCATCGTCGGGGTCGCGGCGGCGATCGCCAACGCGGTCTATCACGCGACCGGAAAGCGGGTGCGCGATCTGCCGATCACGCTCGACAAGGTGATCGGCGTGGCGTGAGGCGTGGTGCGCCGGGCGGTAGGGCGGCCAAGACGGTATGGTGGGCAAAGGCGCGGAACGCGCCGTGCCCACGTCGCTTGAATGCAAAACGCGGCCCGCAAGGCCGCGTTCGTCGTTTTCGGGCCGTCGATTGTCCCGCTAGTGCCAGGCGCTCCAGCGCGTCTCAAAACTGTTGGAGGAGATCACCGGCTGGGCGCCCGCGATCAATGCGGGAGGCGTGGGCGTGGGAGCCGCGGGTTGCGCAGCAGCCGACGCAGGCACCGCGGCCGGCGGCGTGGGTGCGACCGCGGGCTTTCTCGCGCCGGCGGCGGGACGCGGCGCAGCCTTGGTCTCGGGCTTCGGTTTCGCAGCCGGCACAGCTGTCGCCGGCGGTGGCGGGGCCGGTTCGCCGGCGCCGAAACCGAGCCAGCGGCTCACGCGATCGATCGCGTCCTGCGATGAGGCTGTGCTGCCGGCGGCCGCGGGCAGGGCGCCGCCATCGGCGGAGGCGAGCCGCGCGGGCGGCGGCGCCGGCGCGGCGCTGATCGCGTCGCTCTCGAGCGAGCCCTTGGGCGGATTGACGTTGTTGCCCATGTCGGGCACGCGCGCGGTCGAAGCGAGCGAGAAGATGCGGCCGCCCTCGTCGAACTTGTCCTGCGAGCGCAGCTTGGCGAGGAACAGCTTGTTCATGCCGCCGTCCGCGCCAGTCTTGATCGGAGCCGTCGGCGTGCCGCGCGCCGCCAGCGAGGCGAAATCGCGCTCGTCGCGCTGCTGCTTCTGCGAAACCGCGGAGGCGATCTCGTCCGGCACCGTGTAGGCCGGGCAGCGGCCCTTCGGGTCGAAGCGGCCGCTCGATTCGGCGGCGAACACGTAGCGCTTCTCGCACACGTCCACCTTCGGCTCCTGGCGGGTGAGCTCGAAGATATCGTTGCCTTCCTTGATCATGCGCCAGAACGGCATGGCCGGGTTGTTGCGGTGCCGGGCCAGGTTCGCGGCCGTCATGCGGAACGGATAGGCCTGGACCTGGAAGGATTTCTGCCCGCCGAAAAAGGCTTCGCGGCCGAGCGCATAGATCTCGCCCATCTGCTCGTCGGTCATGGCGTAACAGCCGGCGGATGAGCAGTCGCCGTGCACCATCAGGAACGCGCCGGTGCGCCCATTGGCGCGGTCATAGGCGTTGGGGAAGCCGAGGTTGAACGACAGATACCAGTTCGAGTTCGGATTCATCTGCCCCGGTGTGATGGTATAGAAGCCTTCCGGCGCCTGGCGATCGCCTTCCTTGATCTTCGGGCCGAGCTCGCCCGACCAGCGGCAGATCGGATAGGTCTTGAGCAGCGCGTATCGGCCGGCGGCGTCCTGCTTCCAGACCTCGAGCTCCGCCTCTTCCTTGAAGATGCGGACCAGGATCGGCGACTCCTTCGGCATGCTCTTCTGCTCGAGGAGGGCCAGCATGTCGGGCGAGAGGGGCGCCATCGCGCGCGCCGACGTCGACGGAGACATGCCGTCGGTCTGGCAGCCGGCCAGTCCGATCGCACAGGCGATCGCCGCCGACGCGAGCAACGCGCGGACCCAACCGGAGTGCGGTTTCAACGCCAGACTCCCCGTGCCGTGACTGTCACGGTCCCCGTCCGAGAATCGTTATCCATAAGATATGGTCGAAGCAAGGCGAAGTTTTCCCGCCCGTGAGTTAGCCACGGCGGCGGTGAACGAACCGTAAATATTTCAGCCAAGTCGTTCCGGCGGCTCACGAAAATACCAATGTGGCGCTACAGCTCCCAGGAGGTCGGAAATACTGGCTCCAGCGCCGGCAGATGCTGCGCTTTACACGGTTGCCTTGCCGCAAGACTGCGAGGGCGGCGGCTCACACCATCGATCGCCCGATCGCCAGAAACTTGTCCCGCCGCTGGCGGCGGACGGTCTCGCGATCGAGCCCAGCCAGTTCGCCCAGCGCCGCCGCGATCGCGTCGCCGGTGGCCGCGATGGCGGCGGCCGGATCGCGGTGGGCGCCGCCCATCGGTTCCGGCACGATCGCGTCGATGACGCCGAAGCGGGCGAGGTCGTCGGCGGTGATCTTCATGCTGGTCGCGGCTTCCTGCGCCTTGGAGGTGTCGCGCCACAGGATGGAGGCCGCCCCTTCCGGTGAGATCACGCTGTAGATCGCGTGCTGGAGCATGAGAACCCGGTTTGCGGTCGCAATCGCGATCGCGCCGCCCGAGCCGCCCTCGCCGAGGACCACGGCGACGTTGGGCACGCCGAGCGCAAGACAGGCTTCGGTCGAGCGTGCGATCGCCTCCGCTTGGCCGCGCTCCTCGGCCCCGATGCCCGGATAGGCGCCGGCAGTGTCCACCAGCGCGATCACCGGAATGTCGAAGCGGTCCGCCATCTCCATCAGCCGCACCGCCTTGCGGTACCCCTCCGGCCGCGCCATGCCGAAATTGTGCTTGATCCGGCTTTCGGTGGTCGAGCCGCGCTCGTGGCCGATGATGCACACGCTCGCATCGCGGAAACGGCCGAAGCCGCCCACGATGGCGTCGTCATCGCCGAACTTGCGGTCGCCGGCGAGCGGGACGAAGCCGGTGATCAGCTGGGCGATATAGTCCAGGCAATGCGGACGCTGCGGATGGCGGGCGACCTGGGTCTTCTGCCACGGCGTGAGCGCCGCATAGAGCTCCGCGAGGGCGCCTGAGGCCTTGGCTTCCAGGCGGCCGATCTCGTCCTCGATCGCGACCGCCTCGCCGGTCTCCGCCAGCGCGCGCAGTTCCTCGACCTTGGCCTCCAGCTCGGCGACCGGTTTTTCAAAGTCGAGATAGCTGCGCATCAGGCCTCGGAAAGCGGATCGCGGGGGCGGGGCGACACAAGCCCTTGAGAGGCCTTGGAGTCAAGCAAGCGGCGGAACCCGATCGCGGAGGGAACCGGCCGTGACCGGGCGCAGCCGTGCCGGCCTGCCCGTCTCGCCCGCGGGCTCAATCCGGGTTGGAGAGCGGATGCAGGTCGCGCACCAGGCTTTTCAGCCGCTCGTCGAGCACGTGGGTATAGATCTGCGTGGTCGAGATGTCGGCATGGCCGAGCAGCGTCTGCACGACGCGCAGGTCGGCGCCGTTCTGTAAGAGATGGCTCGCGAAGGCGTGGCGCAGCACGTGCGGGCTCACCCGTGCCGCTCCGATGCCGGCCGCGGCTGCGAGCCCCTTGAGCTCGCGCGCGACGTGCTGGCGGGTCAGGTGGCCGCTCTCGCCGAAGGACGGAAACAGCCATTTCGCCGCGGCCTCGCGCTGCGGCTCGGCGAGCGCGTCGAGATAGGCGCGCATCGCGCGCTTCGCGGCCTCATTGAGCGGAACCAGGCGCTCCTTGCCGCCTTTGCCGCGCACCACCAGCATGCGCTCGTCGCGGCGCGCGGCAGCCGAGGGGAGGGCGATCAGCTCGGACACGCGCAGGCCGGTGGCGTAGAGCACCTCCAGGAGACAGGCGAGGCGCAGCGCGCGCAGCCGTTCGGAGTCGCCGCGCGCCGCATCGCCGGCAGCGGCGTGCGCCGTCGCAAGCAGCCGGTCGACCTCGGCGATCGAGAGCACCTTCGGCAGCACCCGTCCGCGTTTCGGGCCCTCGATCACCGCCGCCGGATCATCCGTCCGATGTCCCTCCGCATAGAGGAACCGGTAGAGCTGTCGGATCGCGGACAGGCGGCGCGCGACCGAGGAGGCCTTGAAGCCGCGCCCGGCGAGCGAGGCCAGATAGGCGCGCAGGTCGGCGGTGGTCGCCGCCGCCAGCGTCTTGCCCGCGTCCGAAAGGTGCTCGGTGAGATCGTCGAGGTCGCGCGTATAGGCCTCGAGCGTGTTGCGGCCCGCGCCGCGCTCGGCCGCCAGCATGTCGAGAAAGAGCCCGGTCAGGCGCTGGGCGGCGTTGCCACCGTTCTTGGTCGTCGGTTTCATGGGCGGGCGCGCCATCGGGGTCGGCCGAGCCGCTCAGTGCGGCTGCTTGACGAACTTGTCCGGCGGAACCGTCACCGTGATCACGCGCGGCTTGGGGTTGACGAATGTCGCAAGCGCGTAGATCGCCCCATAGCCGATGGCGAAGATGATCCCGATCACGGTGAGAAATCGCAGCAGGCTCGGCATGGTGATGGTGCCCGCCTAGCACCGATCATTGAGCGAGATCCGATCGACGCCGTGGCGGTGCTCGATTCGCAAGGCGTTGGGGCACATTCAAGGCGCGCCCGCGAGCCTGTCAAGAGTCCGGGCGTGGGATGCGGGCCGCTGGCCTGCTGGTTGTCTCGCCCGCGTGTTTGTGGGAGTACTCTGGCCCTTGCAACACTGGTCATGGCCGGGCATAGGCGAGCGAAGCGACGCCGTTCTTCGAACGGCTATGCCCGGCCATCCACGTCTTTCTTGGCGAAGGTCGCAAAGACGTGGATGCCCGCGGACCAAGCGCGGGACATGACCCAGGAACAGCCTCATGCCCGATGCCGTGGTGACAGACGATGCCATTGCAACGCCCGAGGACGCCCGACTGATCGCGGCGCTCGGCCGGCGTTCGATCGTGCTCGTCGGCATGATGGGATCGGGCAAATCGTCGATCGGCCGGCGCCTGGCGGCGCGGCTGTCGATCCCGTTCGTCGACGCCGACGCCGAGATCGAGGCGGCTGCCGGGATGACGATCCCCGAGATCTTCGACAAGCACGGCGAGCCCTATTTCCGCGCCGGCGAGGCGCGTGTGATCGCGCGCCTGCTCGAGCACGGCCCGCAGGTGCTCGCGACCGGCGGCGGCGCCTTCATGAACCGCGACACCCGCGCCACGATCCGTGCCAAGGCGGTTTCGGTCTGGCTGCGCGCGGAGATCGAGGTGCTTCTGCGGCGCATCAAGCGGCGCAGCGACCGTCCGATGCTCAAGACGGCCGATCCGACCGCGACCCTCACTGCGCTGGTCGAGGAACGCTATCCGGTCTATGCCGAGGCCGACCTCACGGTCCATTCGCGCGAGGTGCCGCACGAGACCATCGTCGACGAGATCGTGGCGGCGCTGCGCCGGCGCATTGGCGCCGGCCAAGGAGAGGCATGACGGCGCCGGTGCGCACCATCGAAAGCAAGGCCGAGCCCGTGACCGTGCGGGTCGCGCTCGGCGAACGCGCCTATGACATCGCGATTGGGCGCGGGCAGCTCGCCTCGCTCGGGCGGCGCATCGCCGCCCTCAAGCCCGGCGCCAAGGCCGCGATCGTCACCGACACGAATGTCGAGCGTCTGCTGCTCGCGCCGACGCGCGCCGCCCTCGCCGAGGCCGGCGTGGCGGCGACCCACATCAGCGTGTCGCCGGGCGAGGGCTCGAAGAGCATCGCCATGTTCGAGCGGGTGTGCGAGGCGCTGCTCGCCGCCCGGGTCGAGCGCGGCGACGTGGTTGTCGCGCTCGGTGGTGGCGTCGTCGGCGACCTCGCGGGATTTTGCGCCGCCGCGGTCCGCCGCGGGCTCGACTACGTCCAGGTGCCGACCACGCTGCTGGCGCAGGTCGATTCCGCGGTCGGCGGCAAGACCGCGATCAACGCGCGGCAGGGCAAGAACCTCATCGGCGCCTTCCATCAGCCGATCCTCGTCGTCGCCGACACGGCGCTCCTCGACACGCTGCCGGCGCGCGAGTTCCGCGCCGGTTATGCCGAAGTGGCGAAATACGGCCTGCTCGGCGACGCCGGCTTCTTTGCCTGGCTGGAAGCGAACGTGGACGACGTGTTCGCCGGCGCCGGCGGCGCGCGCGAGCACGCGATCGCGACGAGCTGCCGTATGAAGGCGGAGATCGTCGCGCGCGATGAGCGCGAGACCGGCGATCGCGCCTTGCTCAATCTCGGCCATACGTTCGGCCACGCCTTCGAGGCGGCGGCGGGCTTTTCCGACCGGCTGCTGCACGGCGAGTCCGTGGCGCTCGGCATGGCGCTGGCCTTCGAGTTCTCCGCCCGCCGCGGGCTGTTGCCGCAGGCCGATGCCGAGCGGGTCATCCGGCATCTTGGCAAGGTCGGGCTGCCGACCCAGATTTCGGATGTGCACGGCGGCGTGCCGGGTGTCGATGCCCTGATGGACCTGATGGCCCAGGACAAGAAGGTGCGGCGCGGTCGCCTCACGTTCATTCTCGCACTTGGCATCGGGCAGGCGTTCGTGGCCCAGGACGTCGATGCGGCCGAGGTGCGAGGGTTTTTGGCACAAAAGCTCGGGACATGAGCACCGCCGACTGGCTCATCTTCTTTTTCGTCGTGCTCTGCCTCTTCGGATCGTTCTTCTTCTCCGGGGCCGAGACCGCGCTGACCGCCACGTCGCGCGCCACCATGCTCCACCTCGCCAAGGAGGGTAATCCAAGGGCGAGCGTGATCGCGCGGCTGCTCGAGGCGCGCGACGACGTCATCGGCGCGCTCCTGGTCGGCAACAACGTCGCCACGATCACGGCCTCGACGCTCGCCACCGACCTGATGATCAAATGGTTCGGCAACCGGGGCCTCCTCGTGGCCACCGTGACGATGACGATCCTGGTCGTCGTGTTCTGCGAGGTCCTGCCGAAGACAGCCGCGATCAACGCGCCCGACCGCATCGCGCTGCGCATCGCCCGTCCGATCGCGTTCGTGGTGCGTGTCTTCACCCCGGTGCTCGCCGCCGTGTACTGGCTGGTCGATCGCATCCTGGCGGGATTCGGCTATCCGGTCGGCGCCAGCAAGCCGATCCTCACCCCGCACGAGGAGCTGCGCGGCCAGGTCGATCTGCTGCACCGTGAGGGGAGCGTCGAGAAGCTGGACCGCGACATGCTCGGCGGCCTGCTCGACCTGCGCGACCTGACCGTCGCCGACGTGATGATCCACCGCACCGAGGTGATCATGGTGGACGCCGGCAAGCCTCCCGAGCAGGCGGTCGAGGAAGTCCTCGCCGCGCCGGTGACGCGGGTGCCCCTCTGGCGCGACACCCCGGAGAACATCATCGGCGTGCTGCACGCCAAGGATCTCCTGCACGCGCTGCGCGCCGTGAACGGCGATCCCGCCAAGCTCGACCTGGCGCAGATCGTGCGCCCGCCCTGGTTCGTGCCGGAGACCCGCCCCTTGAGCGAGCAGCTCAAGGCGTTCCGCCGCCGCAAGACGCCGTTTGCGCTGGTGGTCGATGAGTACGGCGAGGTGATGGGGATCGTAACCCTCGAGGACATCCTGGAAGAGATCGTCGGCGACATCACCGACGAGCACGATGTCGCCGTCCCGGGCGTGCGGCCGCAGCCGGACGGCTCGGTCAATGTCGACGGCGCGGTCCCGATCCGCGATCTCAACCGGGTCATGGACTGGAACCTGCCCGACGAGGAAGCGACCACCATCGCGGGCCTCGTCATCCACGAGGCGCGGCTGATCCCGGAGCCCGGCCAGAGCTTCACCTTCCACGGCTTTCGCTTCCGGGTGCTGCGGCGCGAGCGCAACCGGATCACTGCCCTGCGCATCACGCCGGTCGCGACGCGGATGCGCTCCGCGCGCGCTGCCGGCTAGTCCGGCGCGCAGCGATCTCCTCCCAATCGCGGAGGAGTGCGCGCACGCTCCATTGATACTATTTTGGCGGTTTCCTCCTGCCTTTGTGTCGGTTTGCGGACCCTCGCGCAGCCCCTGTGCGGGAAAATTGCCCAGCTGGTGTGAACCACTTCACCAAGCATCCGCGCCGCTGACGTCATTCTTTCGTCAACGCGTGCTTCGGCTTCGATTGATGAGGAAGGAGCCTGCCATGACGATCCAAACTGTCGAAAGCCACCTCAATCAACGGCCGCGGTCGCTTTCCGATTCGGCGCTAACGGACAAGGCGATTCTCCTTGCGGTAGCGGCATGTCTGGCGATCGCTCTCGTCACACTGGGCCTGCTGGCCCAGCCCGGGTCCGACCCGGGTGGGTCTCAGTCCGGGGCCAATGAGATCGTGGCGATGATCGGGCTGTGAGCGGATCAGCGACCGGCGGATCAGCGACCGGATTGGCGGCGTGAGCTACACCGCGATGGTGTAAGTCTGCGCGCTAGTTCGATTTGGCCTTTCCGGCGATCTTCTCCAGCACCGGCCGCCACGTGTTCTGCTCGCCCTGCACGAAGGCGAGCGCCTCGGCCGGCGTCATGTGGCGCGTGTAGCTCCCCAGTCGTCCGAGCTTCTGCTTGAGCTCCGGATCGTCCACGACCTTGCGCAGGTCCGCGCTCACCTTCTGCACGATGGCGTCCGGCGTGCCGACCGGCGCCACCATCACCTGCCAGCCGGTCGCCGCGAAGCCCGGGATCGTCTCCGCCACGGTCGGAAGATCGGGAAAGTCGGGCAGGCGTTGCGCCGAGGCGACCGCGATCGGCTTGAGGAGGCCGGACTTGATCGAGCCGGCGATCCCCGAATAGCCCTCGATGATGAAGGAGACGCGGCCGTTGGC
>Ga0075426_10003821_pt1 | contig 10742 bp, 9 predicted proteins | sample SoiMethybrSBSTD5_FD_75304 | JGI IMG/M metagenome (GOLD analysis project Ga0075426, IMG submission 75304) | Bulk soil microbial communities from a Populus tree surrounding site in Tennessee, USA - Soil MetaG P. TD hybrid SBSTD5 | ecosystem: Environmental > Terrestrial > Soil > Tree plantation...
TGGAAAGACGATGCGCCGTTCGACGCAGATGGACCGGGCACGAGCGATCTCGATGTGACACTCGTCGGCGACCGCGCGCTGAAGTTCTTCAAGATTACGGGATTCTTCATCCCCGGCGTGCACTCGCGACCGGTGAGCGCCGACGATCCTGATATCGCCCCGGAGCTGGTCCCACTCCGCGAGAAACTGATGGCGATGATCCATCGGCCGGTGAACATCCAGGCGTCGCGCGACGTGGTGCTCGAGTTTCGCGGCGATCTCCTCGACCAGCCGTACCTCACGCTCTTCGAAGTACCCGAGCAGCCGTGACGGCGGTGACAGCGACGACGTTTCGCGTGATGACGTACAACATCTGGCGCGGCGGACGGCCGCGCGCCGACCGGATTGCGCGCGTTATCAACACCTGCGCGCCCGACGTGGTGCTGCTGCAGGAAGCGACCGATCCCGGCGTCGTGGAACGTCTCGCGGCCGAAACCGGCATGGCGGAGTGGCGTTCGTTCGCGCGGCAGTCGCTCGCGTTTGTCAGCCGCCGCAAGGTGTCGCACGCCGAGTGGATTCGTCCTCGCATTTCGCGCCACGCCTTCATCGAGATCGTGCCGGCCGGAGACGAGCCGCGGTTGTTCGGCCTGCATCTGAGCGCCGTGCACGCCGCGTGGACCGAGCGGCGGCGCGTGCTCGAACTGCGCGCGCTTCTGCGCAGCGTCGCACGGCATCAGGACGGGTTTCACGTGCTCGCCGGCGATTTCAACACGCTCGCGCCGGGCGAGCTGCTGCACCGCGAGCGGCTGCCGTGGCGTCTGCGTCCGTTGATCTGGTTGAGCGGCGGCCGCATCAAATGGCGCACGATTCAAACCGTCATGGACGCCGGCTACGTCGACGCATTTCGGATGAAGCACCCGCACGATGCGGGGCTGACGATGCCCGCGTGGGAACCGCACCTGCGTCTCGACTACGTGTTCGTTCCGCGGCGGTTCGAGGGGCGCGTCGCCTCGTGCGACGTCGTGCGCGGCAGCGAAGCCGAGGCCGCGTCGGATCATCTACCGGTCGTTGCCGATCTGCTGACCAGCTCGGAACACCCGATCTCGAATTCGTAATCGGAGGCGAAGCGTTTCGCGAAAAGAGGCGGATTTCAGCCAAGCTCAACAGGTACTCTCCTTGCCTCATCCATGGCGTGCGTCTCGGACCCATCGGCCGCCTTGCTCTCATCGCCATGCAACTGACAATGTGCGCCGCGCGCGTCCACGCACACCCCGCCGACGCCCCCGATGTGACGACGCAGGAGGTGAACAAGTGCCTCCGCCTCGTGCGTATCAGCGCGTCCCGCCGCCATACGCCGCCGCTCGTGCTCCGCTCCGCGTCGCGAAACTGGCAATCGATTTGAAGTCGTTTTCGGCATGAGAAGTTTAATTCGCGCACTGCTGGTGCTCGTACTCCTCGTGGGCCTCGGCGCGTTCTTCTTCGGCTCGTGGGCCGGGACGAAATGGCGCGATCACAGCAATACACGCTCGACGGCGCCGGTCGGGACCACCGGCACGATCGACACCGAGAAGGCCCGCGAACGCGGCGCCGAGATCGGCGAGAAAACCGCCGTCGCCGCATCGAAGATGGAGAAGGCGATTGGCGAAGCCAGCCTGACCACGAAGATCAAGGCGAAGATGGCGCTCGACGATCAGGTGAAGTCGCGCGCGATCGACGTGTCGACGACCGGCAGCACGGTCACGCTGCGCGGCACGGTCGGGTCGAAGGCGGAACACGATCGCGCGGTGTCGCTCGCGCGCGACACAGCAGACGTCACGCGAGTCGTCGACGAGCTGCGGATCGAACGCTGATCAGGATTCGGTTTCCGGCGGCGACACGAGCACGCGCGCGGTTTCCGCATCGTCGTACGGGACGATGATGCGGACGACCTGCCGGTCTGGCGCGACCGCTTCGATGACGAGCGCCTTGGGCGGCGTCGACCAGAAGTCGCGTTCGCGCAGCAGCGCCTGAATCAGGTCGCGGCCGGTGGGGCAGTCAGTGAGCTCTACCTGACCGCCCTTTTCGAGCGGAGCGAAGATGCGGAGGTTTTTCACTGCCCCGATCGTAACATCGGGCGATGCCCGGGCTTGACGTCAAACCTTACATCGATCTGCGCATCGTCACACACAATTCAGCACCGGGATCGAAAGCGCCGTGATTCGCGCAGGCCGCGCGGCAGCGCGATCATTGACGAAGAGTCGAACAAAGAGAGCAGGTGTGTGAACGGCGTGCGCGTCACGAAGATGGATCTCGTGAGTCGAGATGCCGGCATCCGCGCCGCAGGTATGCACGAGCGGATCGCGGAACGTCGCGCCGACGAACGCGCATCACTCGTCGGAGTCGACGATCTGCACCTGGACCGCTGAAATGATGTGACCGCCGAACCACGGACGGCCGCCGAGATCGGTCGCCTGCGAAATCGCTTGGCCTACCTCGGCCGGACGAAGTCCCTTAACGACGCGCTCCAGCACGTCAGCATCATGTTTCTGCCGGTCAATACGATCCCTGGGCGACATGTCGGGAATTGTTGCAACTCGGATGCCTCGGCACCGGTTTACTCCGTGAACCTGTACTTGAGCATCACCCACAGCGCGACGAATCCGTCGCGCCACGTGATCTTCTTGCCTTCGTCGTAACCTCGGCCGTCGTACGTGATTGGAATTTCGTAGACGCGATAGCCGCGCTTGAACACCTTCGCGGTGATCTCGGGCTCGATGCCGAACCCGTTCGACTTGAGCGTCATCGAGCGCAGCACGTCGACGCGCATCACCTTGTAGCAGGTCTCCATGTCGGTGAGCATCGTGTTGTAGAGCACGTTGGCGATGAACGTGAGGAATCGATTACCCAGGTAGTGCGTCAACAGGAACACGCGGTGGCGGCCGAGGAACCGCGAGCCGTACACGACATCGGCGCGTCCGAGGCAAATGAGCTCGATGAGGTCAGGAAATTCTTCGGGCGAGTACTCGAGATCGGCATCCTGAATGACGACGATGTCGCCGGTCACCGCCTCGAAGCCTCTCCTGAGCGCAGCGCCCTTGCCGGCGTTTCGCGGCTGACGCAGCAGCCTGAAACCGAGCTCCTGCTGCAGCGACTGCAGGATGTCGCTCGTCCCGTCCTTGGATGCATCGTCGACGACGATCAGCTCGATGCGCAGCTTGACCGAGAGCACGCGGCGAATCATCTCCTCGATCGTCGCGCGCTCGTTGTAGACCGGCATGACGACGGAGAGCAGCGGGTTTTGCGGAACGCGCGGCGTCCGCCGGCGTGAAGACGCGAGCTCCGTCATGCGGCGGCAGACGGCCGGCCGACCGCGACGAGAGAGAGGCCGATCGGCATCGGCGCGATTCGTTCGAGCGGCAGCGCCCAGGGCGCGACGAGCGTCTCGAACAGTGCGATCTGCCGCGAGCTGTGTGCGGTGGATTTCGTCACGCGCGAGTTGAACCACCATGCGAGCAGCCCGATCGGGTTCGTGTACCGCAGCACCTCGAGATGCAGGCCGGCCTGGCGAAATGCGGATGCGAGCTGCCGCTTCGAGTAGCGGCGATGATGGCCGAGCTCCGCGTCGAGCGGACCGTACACGCCTTGCACGGCAGGCACGAACACGAGCACATTGCCCCGCGTCGCGGTCACGATGTCGCGAAACGTGAGCAGCGCCGCAACGTCGTCTTTGATGTGCTCGAGGACGTTGATGCACACGACCGTGTCGAACCGCTGCGCGAGCAGCTCACGCTGATCGCATTCCTCGAGATGGCACGCGCGCAGCTCGAACCGCGTATCGCCTGCGAGCGTCTGGCGCAGTCGCGCGACAGACGAGGCATTCGGCTCGATGCCGACCACCTTCTGCGCGATGTCGAGCAGGGTGCGCGTCGTGGTTCCAATACCTGAACCGACCTCGAGGACGCGCGAACCAATGTAGGGTCGAAAGAGATTGAAGACGTGGGCCTGATATCGCCTGGCCTCGCTCATCGTTTCCAGATCGTCGGTGGCGTACGGCACCTGCGTCTGGATGAAACGCCTGTCGATGTACATCTATAACGTCACCTGTCAGCCGGCAGCGATCACCGGCGACGCGCGCGCGGCGAACGATGTCTCGGAAAAGGGGATCATTTTACCCGGGAACATCACGAATCGAACGCAAAAGTGCTAAGGTAGCGCCCGCCGATGTCAGCCGTGTTGATGCTCGCGCTGATCGTCGCTGCAGCACAGCAGACGGTCGCCGACGCCGTGATGGACGGCGACGCGACGGCGGTCGAACGCGCGATTGCGGCCGGCGCGAACGTGAACGCGGCCGACGCGCAAGGCGTCACGGCCCTGATGCGCGCCGCGTCGGCGGGTCACGTCAACCTGGTGCGCGTGCTGCTGCGTGCGAAGGCCGACGTGACTGCCGCGAACGCCGACGGCGCGACGGCGCTGACGGCCGCGGCGTTCGGCGGGTACGACGATGTGGTGCAGTTGCTGATTGCCGGCCACGCCGACGCGAAACAGAAAGACAAACAGGGACGCACGCCGCTGATGGCGGCGTCGGTCAACGGTCATCCGAGCGTCGTACGGACGCTGCTTGCGAGCGGCGCCGATCCACAGGCGGCCGACGCGGCGGGCGGTACTGCCGTCACCTACGCGGCCGGCGGCGGGCACGCGAAAATTCTCGAAACGCTTCTGAAAGCGGGCGGGCGATGGCGAGACGCGGATCTCGTGCTCGCTGCGGAAGGGTGTCACGCTTCCGTTGTCGAAACGATGCTGAAGCTCGGTGCGCCGGCGAACGCCGCGAGCAATGGCCATCCGGCGTTGTTCATGGCGACGTGGGGACACTGCCCCGAAGCGGTCGAACTGTTGATCGCGAAGGGCGCGGACGTGAACGCGAAGAGCGCGAGCGACGGCCGCACGGCGCTGATGCAGGCGGCGGGCGACGGGCAGGTGGAGCTCGTGAGGGTGCTGCTCGATCACGGCGGCGATTTCGAGACGCGGGATGAAGCGGGCCGCAACGCGTGGACGTATGCGGCCATGGCCGGTCAGCAGGAGATTGCCGACATGTTCCGCAAAGCAAGGGAAAAGAAACAATGACGGCAACCGTCGACACATTTCGCGCGTACCGCGTGTTCGAAGAGAACGGCGTCGTGCAGGGACGCGTCGTCGCCACGTCAGTCGACGAGCTGTCGGCCGGCGACGTCGTGATCAAAGCGGCGTATTCGAGCGTGAATTACAAGGACGCGCTCGCCGCGACCGGGGCCGGCAAGATCGTGCGCCGCTTTCCAATCGTCGGCGGCATCGACGTGTCGGGCGTCGTCATGTCGAGCAGCGACGCGCGGTTCAAAGCCGGCGATGAGGTGCTCGCCACCGGCTACGACCTCGCCGTGTCTCACGACGGCGGCTATGCCGCGTACGTTCGCGTTCCGGTCGAATGGGTGGTGCCGCTGCCGCCGCGGCTCAGCCTGTTCGAGGCAATGGCCATCGGGACGGCTGGGTTCACCGCGGCGTTGTCGATCGTCGAGATGGAGCGGAACGGGCTGACGCGCGCGAGCGGTCCGGTGATCGTGACCGGCGCGACGGGCGGCGTCGGCACGATGGCGATTCAGTGTTTCACGGCTCGCGGCTACGAGGTGACGGCGCTGACCGGCAAGGATCGCGAGCACGATTTTCTGCGATCGCTCGGTGCGATCGCGGTGCTGTCCCGGAACGGTCTGCAGATGGGCACGCGTCCGCTCGAGAAGGCGATGTGGGCCGGCGCGGTGGACGCGGTTGGCGGCGAGACGCTCGCGTGGCTGACGCGCACGATGATGTACGGCGGCTGCATCGCAAGCTCCGGTCTCACCGGCGGCACCGAGCTGCATACGACCGTGTTGCCCTTCATTCTGCGCGGCGTCCGGCTCCTTGGAATCGATTCGGCGATGTGTCCCATGCCGATCCGCCAGACGGTGTGGCAGCGGCTGGCGGACGATCTCAAGCCGCGCCACCTGAGCGCGATCGCGCGCGAGATCACGCTCGACGATCTGCCGCAGGCCTTTGCGACGCTGTTGAAGGGCGAGGCGCGCGGGCGCTTCGTCGTGAAGCTCTCATGACGTTCATCTCGCGGCGCGATTTGTTGAAAGGCGTTGCCGTTGCGCCATTCACTGCACCCGTCGCGCGAGCCTTTCAGGCGCGCGGCAGCCGCTCGACTGACAGCCTCGCGCTGCAGCCGCTCGAGAATCTCACCGCATCCGAAATGGATATCCTCGAAGCTATCGTCGCGCGGCTCATTCCGACCGACGAGAACGGTCCCGGCGCGCGTGAAGCACGTGCGGCGCATTATATCGACCGCGCACTCGGGAGTGCGCTCGCCTCGTCGCGTCAGGCGTACACCGCAGGTCTTGCCGCTGTCGACCAGTACGCGCGTTCTTCGCGAGGCGTTCAGTTCACCGCGCTGTCGCCGGCGGATCAGGACGCGCTCCTCACAGATATCGAGAAAGGCACGGCCGCCGGATTCACCGGCAGTTCCACCGCGTTCTTCAATCTCGTGCTGAGCCACACGCATCAGGGCACGTTTGGAGATCCCCATTACGGCGGCAACGCGCATTTCATCGGCTGGGATCTCATCGCGTATCCCGGTGTGCGGACGATGGTGAGCGGCGGGGATCAGAAGCGGCTCGAGGCGAACGATCTGAAGCCGAACCACAAATCTGCGTACGACTACGACGGATTCACGAAGACAAGTGGCGACTAGGCTGAAAGACGCGGACGTCGTCATCGTGGGTCTCGGCGCGGCCGGAGGCGTCGCCGCGCTGCCGCTCGCGCAGGCAGGCATGGACGTCGTCGGCCTCGAGGCGGGGACGTGGTTGACGAAACGCGACTTCGCGCCGGACGAGCTCCGCAACAACGTGCGCGGCTGGCCGCAGGGCGTGCAGAAAGCCAATCAGGAAATCCCGACATCTCGCGCGACCGCGTCTGCGCCGATGGCACCGCGGCCATCGCTGCATCCGATGCAGAACGCGGTCGGCGGTACGTCGCTGCATTACTGGGCGCAGAGCTGGCGGCTGAACCCGTGGGATTTCAAGGTGGTGAGCGAGACGAAGCGTCGATACGGTGCGTCGCGGATTCCCGCGGGATCGACCGTCGAGGATTGGCCGTTCGGTCTCGACGAGCTCGAGCCGTCCTACGACCGCGTCGAGCACGAAGTCGGCGTATCCGGACAGGCGGGCAACATCGGCGGGACGATCGATCCGCACGGCAACCCGTTCGAAGGTCCGCGCAAGCGCGGCTATCCAATGCCGCCGCTGCGCGGCACCGAGTTCCTGGAGAAGATGGCGACCGCGGCGCGCTCGCTCGGATGGCATCCGTTTCCAGGACCGGCCGCCATCAACTCACGTCCGTATCAGAACCGCTCCGGCTGCATGTATCACGGTTTCTGCAATCGCGGCGGCTGCCACGTCGACGCCAAGAACTCCACGATGGTGACGACGATTCCGCGGGCGCAGGCGACCGGTCATCTGAAGGTGGTGCAGCGCGCGCATGCGACGACGATTGAGGTGGACGCGAAGGGGCGCGTCACCGGCGTCAACTACCTGACTGATGGAGTCGAGTACTTTCAGCCGGCGAAAGCGGTGCTGGTCGCGGGCTTCACCTACGAGAACGTCCGGCTGCTGCTGCTGTCCACGTCGAAGGCTTTTCCACACGGCCTCGCGAACAACCGCGGTCAGGTCGGACGGCATTACTTCAGCCATCATCAGGGCGCCGGCGTGACCGCGCTGTTCCCCTTCGACTTGAAGGCGTGGTACGGACTTCCGGCGCAGGGATTCGCCGTCGACGACTGGGCGGACGACAACTTCGATCACGCGAATGTCGATTTCATCGGCGGCGGCAACCTCTGGGTCTACTCGGATCGCCGTCCGATTGCCGCCGCCGGCATGAGCACGTTCGGCCGCGCGCCGAACTGGGGATCGGCGTGGAAGGCATTCATCAAAGCGAATGCCGATCGATCCAACACGTCCTACATTCAGAAGACTACGCTTCCGTACGAGGACAACTACCTCGATCTCGATCCGGTCGTGAAGGATCCGCTCGGGTATCCCGTGTGCCGCATCACGGGTGAATACAAGGACAACGAGCGGAAGATCGCGGCTTTCACTCAGGAGAAGATGGAGCAGTGGTATCGCGAGGCCGGCGCGATTGCCGTGCAGCGCGCGCCGGTCGGCGGCCCGATGGGCGTGTCGACGCACGCGTACGGCGGCACGCGCATGGGCGACAATCCCGAGACGAACGTCGTCGATCGGTGGGGCTTCGCGCACGAGGCGCCGAACCTCGGGGTGCTCGGCGCATCGGTGATGGGAACCAGCGGCGCCCGCAACCCGACGCTCACGGTCCAGGCGCTCGCATGGCGCACCGCCGAACATCTTTTGAAAGATTGGAAGCGGCGCACATAAAACACAGACTTCGTCATGTTCAGTGACGTGACTTTCGGAATCAGAACGGCGCTGAAGACGCCGGTCGCGTCGCTGGTGATCGTTGCAACCCTGGCGATGGGCATTGCGGCGACGAGCGTTTCGTTTTCGCTCGTGAACGGATTGTTCATCCGGCCGCTGCCGATTGATCGTCCCGGGCAGTTTGTTCGCCTCTACAACTCGTACCGTCGCGGCTTCCAGTACTTCACGTTCTCGTACCCGGACTTCGTCGACATGCGCGAGCTCCGCGCGGTGTTTGCGGATGCCGTCGCGGAGCAGCCCGAAGCGTTCAGCATTGGCACGAGCGGCGCATCCGAACGGATCTGGGGCGAGCTCGTGTCGGATCGATATTTCCAGGTTCTCGGCGTTACACCGTCAGTCGGACGGGCATTCACGGCGTCGGAAGATTCGACGCCGGGCGGCGACGCGGTCGTGATTCTCAGCGACGGGTTGTCGAGGCGCGTCTTCGCCAGCGCCGCGCAGGCAGTGACGCGAGCGCTCGTCATCAACGGGCAGAGCTTCAGGGTCGTCGGTGTTGCGCCGGCCGGCTTCACCGGGACGACACTCGGATTCGTCGCCGATCTCTGGATTCCGAGCGAGCTCGAAACGCGGATCCGGCCCGCGGCAACGTTGAGGAATCGCGGCATGCGCGGCTGGTTCGGAATGGCGCGTCTGACGCCACACGCGACGATCGATCAGGCGCGCAGCGCGCTCGGCATTCTCGCCGAGCGGCTCGAGCGCGAACATCCGGACTCGAACACCGGCGTCGGCTTCACGGCGCTTCGCGAGTCCGACGGACGGATCTTTCCGATGCTTCGCGGAAGCGTTGTCGGCTTGTCGGCCGTCACGATCACTGTCTCGCTGCTGGTGCTCATCATCGCGTGCGCGAACGTCGCAGGGTTGCTCCTGGTTCGCGCATCGGCCCGCCGATCGGAAATCGGGATTCGCATCGCGCTCGGCGCGACGCGCAGCCGCATCGTCGGGCAGCTTCTCACCGAATCGGCGCTGCTGATGGCGATCGCAGGCGCGCTCGGCGTTGCGATCACATGGCAGCTGACGCGCCTGCTCGCCGCGGTGCGCGTGACGATTGCGCGAGGCGCGCCGGTATCGGTCGACGTGAGCGTCGACGCGCGAGTGCTCGCTGTCAGCGTTGCGGCAATGGCGGCGTCGTGCCTGTTGTTCGGCCTTGCACCCGCGCTCGAGGCGGCGAAGGCCGACGTCATCGGCGCGCTCAAGCAGGTGCCGGCTCGCGGATCGCGCAGCAGCCGGTCGCGCGCAGCGCTCGTCGGCGTTCAGGTCGCCGTGTCCGCGGCGCTCCTTGCAGGGGGAGGGCTCTTCCTTCGCAGCCTCCAGCATGGTCGTGCGGTCGATCTCGGGTTCGATCCGAATCGGCTCGCGACGGCCTCGATCGACGTCAGCCTCCACGGATACTCGCGTGACGAATCCGACGCGTTCTGGCAGAAGCTGATTGCGGCGGTCCGCCGGCTGCCGCGAACGGAAGCGGCGAGCCTTGCGACGCGCCTTCCGCTCGATCTCGGCATCACGCGTATTCCGCTCGGACCTGATGGCTATCGACCGCCCGACGGCGAAGGATGGCCGTCGACCGAGCTCGCGCGAGTCGACACCGACTACTTTCGAACGTTGAAGCTGCCGCTCGTCGAAGGACGTGAGTTCACGGACACCGACCGGATGCAGTCGCGTCCCGTGGTCATCGTGAACGAATTCGTCGCGCGGCAGTACTGGCCGGGCGTTCGATCCGTCGTCGGCAAGTATGTGACGACTCCCGAAGGCGAGCGGTTTGAGGTCGTCGGCGTGGCGCGGCTGTCGAAATATTTCTCGATCGGCGAAGATCCGCGGCCGTACGTGTACTTCCCGTTGCGGCAGGGTGGGGCGCGCACGACGACAATCGTCGCGCGAACGTCGTCCGACGATGCCGAGTACGTGCGGCGCATGGTTGCTGCGATCCGCGATCTCGATCCTCTCGTTCCCGTGTACGACGTGACAACAATGCGCTCGCGCGTGGCGACATCGCTTGCGCCGACGACAGGAGGCGCAGCGGCGCTATCCGTTGTCGGCGTGCTGGCCCTGATTCTGACGTCGCTCGGCCTCTACGGAATCATCGCGCAGACGGTCAGCGGGCGCACTTACGAAATCGGAGTGCGACGTGCGCTCGGTGCGCGAGACGGAGACGTCATCACGCTCGTCGTGCGCGACGCGCTGGTGATGGTGATTGCCGGCGTGGCCTGCGGTCTCGCAGCCGCGGTGACCGGCGCGCCGCTGCTGCGTGCCGTGCTCTACGATGTAAATCCTGCC
>Ga0075426_10003822_pt1 | contig 10742 bp, 10 predicted proteins | sample SoiMethybrSBSTD5_FD_75304 | JGI IMG/M metagenome (GOLD analysis project Ga0075426, IMG submission 75304) | Bulk soil microbial communities from a Populus tree surrounding site in Tennessee, USA - Soil MetaG P. TD hybrid SBSTD5 | ecosystem: Environmental > Terrestrial > Soil > Tree plantation...
AGGACAGCTTGATCCTCTACAGCTACATGTTCAGCCCCAAGATGGAGAAGCCGTGCGCCAGTTGCACGTCGATCCTCGACGGTCTCGACGGCGAGGCGCCGCACGTCCGCCAGCGCGCCAACTTCGCCGTCGTCGCCAAGTCGCCCGTCGCGAGAATCCGCGAGGTGGGGCGCCAGCGCGGTTGGCGGAACCTGCGGCTCCTCTCCTCGGCGAACAACACGTTCAACCGCGACTACCACGCCGAGGACGCGAAAGGTGATCAGATGCCGCTCCTCAACGTGTTCGTGCGGCGCGGAGGCAAGACCTACCACTCCTACACCTCCGAAATGCTGTGGTCGCCCAATGAGCCCGGCCAGGACGGCCGTCACGTCGACATGGTATGGCCCTTGTGGCACCTCCTCGATCTCACGCCCGAGGGACGTGGGGCGACACACCACCCGAAGCTCGCTTACGACAAGTAGTCGACGGCTCGACTCGGCCCGCGATCCACCAAACCTGGCCTGCTACAGACCAAATTCGGTCTGCGACACACTGGGCCTGATCCTCGACACACTGGGCCTGATCCTCGACACACTGGGCCTGGTCCTCGACACACTGAGCCTGGTCCTCGACACACCGGGCTTGGTCTTCGACACACCGGGCCCAGTCTCTGACCCATCAGTCCAGTCTCCGACATACTGGGCCCAGTCTCCGACACACCAGGTCCGGTCTGCAGCGCGCCAAACCAAGTCTGCGACAGACTGGACCCGGTCTGCAGCGCGCCAAGCCCGACCTGCAGCCCACCAAACCCGGTCCGAATCACACCAGGCCTGGTCTGCAGCGCGCCAGGTCCAGTCTAGCCCGCACCAAACTCGATCTGCAGCGCGCCAAGCCTGGTGCGTCTGAAGCTCGCGCTCTCGCGGATCTTCTCAAAGACGGTCAACACGCCGTCGGCCCCTGGATGCTCACCAACGGGGTGCGATCGTAAGTCGCTGGTGTCGGTGTCCTTCACAGTGGGACCGCCTCCTGAAGCACGCGCTCCCGGATGGACCAATGCAGGGCGTCCGGCTCGACATCGTCGACTTTCCGGCCGAGGAGATTCTGAAGGTCCTTCTGGAGAGAGCCGAGGTTGATCAAAGTGACGCCGGGGCCGAGCTCCATCAGCAAATCGACATCGCTGGTTGCATGGGCCTCGCTGCGCGCGAAGGAGCCGAAGAGTTGGCGACGGGCATGGTCTGAGCCTCTCGCGCCATGATACCTGCATCTCGCTGGTTCTCACCCTGCCGCCCCTTCGTCACGAACGCCGCAATTCAGCGGATAATGTGTCCATGGAAGTCACCTTCGGCGAAGAGTTCACCCGGCAGGAGCAGGCCGAGCTCGGAGACGTGCTGCAACGGATCGAGACCGGCGAGGCGCCGGGCTGCTGGCGCGAGCGGCCCGACACGATCCACGTCCGGGGCCGGCTGACCGACGGGCGGAGCGGCTGTGCGGTGCTCGACATCGTGATCCGCACGGGGTCGCGCGAAGCGCCCATAGTGGCGAAAGTCGGGCCGTTCCATGAGCTCAAGGACGAGTGGAAGGCCTTCAACGACCACCTCCGCGACGCCAGCGCACTCTTCGCGCCGATCCGCGCCGCGACTCCCGCGGTGCTGGGAACGTCGAAGCCGGCTGGAACCGAGCGCGAGGCCGGTCGTCTACGACCACGCGGCGCATTTCGCCGGGCTGTTGGACCAGCCGCCGGTAATCCTCGAAGAACTCGTGCGGCAGGCGATCCGCGACGGCGGCCCGGCGCTCGAAAGGGCCGAAGAGGCACTCGGCACCCTCTTCAAAGGGATCCGGAACGACCTCTACGCCAAGCACGAGACCGACGATCGCGAGATCTCCGCGCTCGAGGCGTGGAACCTGCGGCTCGGCATCGCGATGGAGATCGAGGTCGCCGGCTTCAAGTCTGCATCGCGCACCTTCACGCTGGACGGCCCCACCGGCAAAGCCACCCGCCTCTATCCGCTCACCTTGCTCGAAGCCACAGCCCGGCACGACGGAGAGGTCGAGCCGGGCGCCTGGGTCGAGGTGCGCGACCTGAAGGCGGAATGGTGGATCGGCCGGCGGGACGACCAGCGGTGTGACCGCTTGACGGAGCAACTACCCCAGAGGCCGCTGCGGCTGGAAGTGATGACGCCCGGCGGTCCCGGACCCGCGCTGCGTTGGCTCGCACCCAAGCTGGTGGATGGCACCACCTTCCACGTTCGAGGCCGGGTGCGCTCGGTGCGGGCGCGCACCCATCGCGAACGGCTCTACGCCGGATTGCCGGAGCTCAAGGATGCCCAGGTCGCCGATCCGTTTGAGGCCCTGCCACGGGTTCTCGAAGACCGCCGCAAGGGGCGGTTGACCGCTCTCGTGCACGGCGATCTCAACCCGCGCAACGTCCTCCTCGTCGCCGACCGGCCGCTCCTCATCGACTACGCCTTCACGCGCGACGGCGAGCCGTTCTTCTTCGACTTCACCCGCCTCGAAGGGTGTCTGGCCCGCGACGTCCTGCCGGAGGATCTGAGCCTGGCGCAGCACCTGCGGCTGCAACGCCTGCTGGCCGCGGCCTGCCGGAGCGGCGAGCGCGGCGCAGACCGTTTCGTGCAACGGCTCGCCGCCGAAAACCCCACACTGGGCGCTGGCCTCACGGTGTTGGCGCTGAACCTGAAGCGGTTATCAGGGGATTGGCAGTTGGCCCACGGTCATCCGGTGTGGCTGGTGGAGACTTTTGTCGACCCGCGGCGTTTCGCGGGGACCTGTTATCGGGCGGCGGGTTGGCTGGAAGTGGGGACGACGCGGGGCTATGGTCGCCGCGCTGGCCGCTACGAGGCTCATGGAGAGCCGAAGACCGTCTGGGTGAGACCGCTGGTGGCTGCGGCAGCGCAGCGGCTGTGCACCCTGGGAGGAGAGCCGATGAAAGTCCCGGCAAGGCCTCTGAAGCTGAGTCAGTCAAAGGCCGACGAGTTGTTGCGGGTCTTGATGAGCTTGCCACATCGGCGCCATCTGCGGGGCCGCCGTCACGACCAGACCAGCATTCTGGCCGTGGCGATCTGCGCCGTGCTTTGCGGGGCGCGGAGTTACGTGGCGATCGCGGAGTGGGCGGCGCGCTGCTCACAGAACCTGCTGAAGCGTTTGTGCTGCCGCCGCTCGGCGCTCAGCAGGTACTACGCGCCGCCGAGTGAGCCGACCATCCGGCGGGTGTTGCAGAGCATCGACGCCGAGCAGGTGGACCGTGCCTTGGCAAGTTGGCTGCGCGGATTGTGCGGTGGCCAGAGCGATGCCGTGGCCATAGATGGGAAGACGTTGCGCGGTGCCCATCGCGTGGGCGGCGGGCAGGTTCACCTGCTCGGCGCAGTGCTCCATGGCAGCGGCGTGACGCTGGGTCAATGCGCAGTGGACGAGAAAAGCAATGAGATCCCGGCGGCTCCGGCGCTGCTTGGGCCGATGGAGCTGCACGGACTGACAGTGACGGCCGATGCCCTGCACACGCAGCGTGAGTTGGCCCGCCTGCTGGTGGAGGAAAAAGGGGCCGACTATTGCTTCACCGTCAAGGACAACCAGCCGACCCTGAAGCAAGGCATTGCCACGTTGTTCGAGCCCGTCTCTTTTCCACCCTCAGCACGAAACGCGTGAAAAGCAGCACGGCCGTCTGGAGACACGCCAGATCTGGACGAGCACGCAGCTCAACGGCTTTCTCGACTTTCCCCACGTTGCCCAGGTCGCCCGCATCGCGCGGACAAGACAGCAGGTCAAGTCTGGCAAGACTGAAACGGAAGTGGTCTATCTCATCACCAGCCTAGCGGCCGGGGAGGCGAGCCCCGAGCGCTTGTTGTTGGCTCTCAACCGGGGCCATTGGGGAATCGAAAACCGCCTGCACTGGGTCCGCGACGTCACCTTTGCGGAGGATCACAGCCAGATCCGCACCGGCGCCGGACCGCAGCTGATGGCCCTGCTGCGCAACCTGGCCATCAGCCTGGTGCGGCTGCGCCATGCCGCCCCCTGGGTCGCTCAGGCATTGCGCGACCTGGCGGCGCGACCCCACTTGGCCTTGGCCATGGTGGGCCTGTAGCTGCCTGCGGCAGACCGATCCCTCAAGCCACCCAAGCTCCACCACCGAGGGCATCAGTGCGCTCGCCGCCACCGTCAGCGTCGCATCCACCGACGGAAAGATTCTCCGGATGGCCTGCGGACACCGTAACAAGGTCTCTCCAACTCCCCTTGCCCACGCAGCCGGAGGATTTCTTGCCCCCATCAGTCCCACCCCGGGACTTTGACGAGTCCCTGGGAGCCTTATTGACTATCGCGCAAAAATAGTATCTACTTGATACTATGGCTCTTCACCACCGGGCACTCCCAATCGTTCTCTTTTTCGCCGCTGCGCTCTTCGCCCTTTCCGCGCCCTCTTGCGTCGTTGGCGCCAGCCCTCCCAACAAAACCGCCAAGCGGGCTTGGATCGATGCCTTTTCCGGTTGGGCCTCGCCGACGACCGGCCGGCTTTTCGCGCGCGTCCACCACGGCACGCAGGAGCCCCCGGCCGTGCCCGGCCAGAAACGCCACGAGCGGTTTGAACAGTCGATCGCGGCGCTCGAGCCCGAAGCACTTCCCGGCGCCATTGTCTCGGTAACGGGGATCCCGGGCATCATGAGGGTCAAAGCCGACCAGCACGGCTTCATCTCGCTCAAGCTGCCCGCGGGGCTCTCGCCCGGCGTCCTTTCTGTCACGCTCAACTTGACCACCGATGGTTGGACCTCCGAGCCCGCCACACTGAAGGTCGCGGTCTTCGACGACTCACCCGGCGTCGGCGTCATCTCCGACATCGACGACACGCTCATTGACACTGGCATCCTGCACAAAGTTGAATTGCTCAAGAAGACGTTCTTGAACAGCAGCTGGGAGATCAAGGCGTTCCCCGAGGTGCCAGAGACGTTGACACTACTGGCGGGCAAGGGCACCGACGGCCTGCCCAAGATTCCGCTTTTCTATCTCTCCGGCAGCCCATGGGGCCTGCACTCGCGCATTTCGGACTTCTTCGATCGCGCGGGATTCCCGCACGGGGCGATGATTCTGCGCCGCTACTCGCAGGAATCGATCGATCCCGCGAAGTTCAAGTACCCCCACCTGGAGGAGATCTACAAAGCGTTCCCGCACAAGACGTGGATCCTGCTCGGCGACTCGGGGGAAAAGGACCCCGAAGTCTATGCAGCCATCAGCAAGGCTTATCCAGGGCACAAGAAGGCCGAGTACATCCACATCGTCACCAACGAGCAGAAGAGCAGCAACCGTTTCGCCGGGGCTAAGGTATTCGAGAATTGGTCCGACGTTCTGCAGGACGCGGCGACGGAACATTGACAGGCCTGTGCTGGCAGGGGAATCACGTGAGTGAGTCGGTGCGGAACCGGCGGGACAAAAGTCTACGCAGGGCATTACTTCATCATGACTGGCGGCGCGCGACGGCCGGGCTGGCGGTCCTCGACGCCGACGGCGACGGCGTGCCGGATCTCCTCGCCTAGTCGAGGGCGACACGGCACGTCGGCGGGGAGGGGGCTGAGGCCGACGCGGTTTGAGCCTCCTCACCTCTCCGGATTCTTACGGCCCCGGGCCTGGTTGTAGGGGACGCTCGGGCAGAGGCGCATGGCCTTTATACCCAGGGATGAATCCCTGGGCTGGGTGCCCTTGCCCCTGCGGGGCGGCTCTGACAAAGACTTGCCGGCGCGTTCTTCAGGACGGGCCAAGGACTTCGTGCAGGAGTCGATCGAATTCGTGAATCCGCTCAGGTGTGTCGAGTATTTGGGCGAACTCATGAACAAAAGCACGCACTCTCTCCAGGTCGATACGGTCTGCGTGCAACGTGAGCAGCTGCTCGATGTCGTAGCGATCCCGATCCCTCCAAGCGAGAGCCTTGTAGATCACGAGGTCCTCGGGAATTGCCACCCGTATCTGCATTCCTCCGAAATCGATCTCTTCGGCTCTTGCCAAGGCTTCCTGCTCGAAAGGTGAAAAGGCGAAACTGATTTCCAGAGTGACTCGGGTCTTCTCGTGCACGAGCAAGAGAACCTGGGCGCTCTCGGCGAACTCCAGGGCGTTTGGGATCCGAGGCCGAATGGACCAACCTGCCAGAACTTCCAGGATTTGAGCAGGATCGAGTCGATCGGCAAGGATCGTGGCGTCGACGTCGAGGGTCTGGCGAGCGACTCCATGAGCGATGACCGCGATCCCCCCGATGACCATGCTGGGAGCTTCGATCTGCTGGAGAGCTTTCGTCAGATCAGCAAGAGTCTTACGGATTCTTTGGCTTGGCCTCTTTGCCATGGGCTTGGTAGAAGCGGCGCACGCGGACCCAGCGCTCTCGTGCCAGCTCGTCGTCACGCCGGCGAGCTGCGTTCTCGGGGGGTGGCCAGCCGTGCAGCTCGCCGAAGAGGTCCATCAAGGCAAAAGCCCCCTGGACGGCGGCGGCAGAATCGGGCCCGGCCTTGCGGCGTTCTGCGCGCTCTCGCGCCGCTACAGCCTGCCACCCCGCCACCATACGGCGCACGTCTTGCGGGCTCATCGGGATCAAGTATACAGAACGACTGGCTCAGTCCCGCTGTCCTGGCGCAAACACCGCGTGGAACCCCAAGTGGAGCGGCGACTCCAGCGGCAGTACCGCCCGCGGGCCAGCGGCCACGTCGAAGGCGTCGAAGATCAGGAAGGCGCTCTCGCTCTTCTCCGCGTCGAAGCGCTGGCAGATGACGGCGCCCCCAGGCCCGTCGGGGTCGGGCGCGAAAGCGGGCTCGCCTCCCAGGTAGCAGCCGGGAGGCGCCTGCCAGACGTCGCGGCTCCCAGCGACGGCGATGTGGGCGAGCTGGTCGAAGAACTTACGGCCGGGGCGGCCGGCCGTTGAGATGTCGAGGAGCCAGAGGTCGGTGGTCGGTTGCCCGAAACGGTGCGGGTCGATGGCCGGGAAGTCAGGCGCCTGGGTGGCGCCGAGCTCGCGGCGCTCGATCAGCTCGCCTCTTTCCACATCGACGACGAGGCGGACGGGCCGGCCGGGGCCGACGTCGGTGAAGAGGTCCGGCACGGTCTCGTACTGGTCGTAGACCGGGCGGTCCAGCTCCACGACGTCGACGACGAGACGGTCGCCGTCCTCCCAGGCGTTGATGGTGTGGAGGCAGTACCTCTTCCCCACCGGCACGGTGGCCACGGCCTCGCCGGTCTCGCGCGAGGCGATCAGGAGGCGCGTGCCCAGCTCGGGCCGCCAGACGAGCGACTCCATCAGCGTACGCCCAGCCTTCATCAGGCTCTCCATGTCGAGGATGTACGGGGCGAGATAGAAGACGACGTGGCGCGGGCTCACGGCGAAGTCGTGGAGGGAGCAGGCCCAGGGGAGAGATAGCCGGCGGCGGTAGATTTGGCTTCCCTCGGGCGAAAAGCGGTACAAGTTGACCAGCGGCTGCGCGCTCGCGAAGGAGATGCCGAAGTTTATGAGCTCGCCCGTGTGCGGATCGACCTTGGCGTGGGCGGCGAAGGGGCTCACCGGATTCAGAGCGCCACCGAAGGTGTGGAGGCCGCGAGTCTCCAGGGTGAACAGGTCGAGCTCGTAGGGGAGGCCCTGCTCGCCGAGGGCCAGCAGGGTGTCCCGCCAGGGCACGACGCTGACGTTGACCGGCGATTCGAGGGCCACGCCACGCACGAGGCGATCGCCCGGGAACGCGGTGCCGAACGTGCGGAAGAGGGCCTTCCCAGCCGCCTCCTCGACGGTCCACTTGGCGCTGCGCACGAAACGGGCGGTGAGGTGGGGACCGTCTTCTGCGAATCGCAGGGCGCAGACCATGCCGTCGCCGTCCAGCCAGTGGCGGTAGCGCACGCCGCCCCGTTCGAAACGGGCCGGGCCGTTCAGGTAGTAGGTGCCGCGCAGGAAGGCTGGCAGGGTGCCTTCGACCCGCACCGGACCGGAGCGCTCCTGGGGGACGAACGAGAAGGCGCGCTCCAGCCCGGGGGCCAGGTCCACCTCTGCGATCACTGGGCCAGCTCCATGGTCTCCATCGCCTCCGTTGCTTCCATTGGGGCGCCCGGAGCCTCGACGCGGAAGCGCTGAAGGGAGGGCGGCTCGAAGCCCCACTGCCAGCTTTCCGCCGTCGCGGGACAGGCGGCGAGGCGCTCCGCCATCTGCTGCGGATCGAAGACCAGCTTCTCCGGGTCGATGGCGGCGACGAAGCCGGGATGGGTGAGCGCCCGCTCGTCGCCGAGGACGGTGGCGGCGACATAGGCGTACACCCAGCGCGCCAGCTCCTCGAGATGGGCGAGCTGCTCGTCGAGCACCTGCCGCGCCTCGTCGTAGGTGACGCCGACTCTGTAGAAGCAGGTCTCGGCGGATTTGAGCGCCCAGATCTCGTAGAAGTCGAAGTACAGCGGTCCGCCGGCCGGGCGTCCCAAGTGCTCCTTCTTCCATCCGTAATACCCCATCAGGAATTCCTGCATGCCCCGATTGAGCGGGCCGAGGCGGTTGAAACGCTGCAGGAAGCCGGGCACGAACGGCCGCTGAGTGAACAGGTCGTTGATGAAGGGGAAGACGTAGTAGGCGAAGTAGATGGTCAGCTCCCAGACGTAGCGCAGCGAGAAGCACTCCTGGTCGCCCAAGAGGTCCTGGGCCACCGCGAAGCTCGGCACGTAGGCCTCGTAGACGGCGCGGGCCAGCCCCTCGTAGAGCCGTACCTTGCTGGCCAGCTCCCGCCGGTCTTCAGTCAGGATGGCATCGGTGATCAGGGTGTTGTAGACCGAGATGAGGTCGCCGCCCGGGCTGTAGAGCGGATCGGTGAAGCGGCCGGCCTCGCCGCACATCGCCCAGCGGGAGGCGGAGAAGATCTGACCGCAGTCGTGGGAGAAGTTGATGAGCCCCGTCTCGTAGGCGATCTCGCGGTGCGGCAGGTCGCGGGCGAACATCGGATACTGCTTGCAGATCCATTGGATACATTTCGCCGCGGTCGACACCTCCTCGCGCGGCACGCGCGTCGGATCGTAGACGAGGCCGAAGCTGGTGCGGTTGTGGAGGGGGATGACCCAGAACCAGTAGCCCTCGCCGCAGAAGTGGTTGGTGGCGAGGAAAGCCGGGAAGTGGCCGAGCGGCGCGCGTGTGGGATGGAGGCGGATCTCCTTCCAGGACAGCTCGGTGAGCCGCTCGATGTCGACCAGGCCGTCGACCCAGAAGAAGGTGGAGTTGTGGCGGATCGGGCTCGGGCGGGTGAGCTTCCGCCGCTTGGCGACCAGACGCCCGCGGCCGGTGGCATCCACCACCCAGGTCGCGCTGCCCGCGACCTCGCCGTCCGGCGTCTGAAAGCGGAACGTGTGCGGCCCCGGCTCGTCGGCGGTCTCGCGGAGATCCACCTGGATGTCGCGCACCGAGCGGTAGAACGTGTAGCGCGGATCGGCCAGGTTGCGGCGCAGGACCTCACCCTCGAATTTGTTGCGGTCGAGCTGATAGGTCGGGATGTTGGAGATGCCGCGGATGAAAGACTGGCTCAAGTCTTCGTAGCGGTCGGCACCGCGGCCGGACGGCCAGTAGAAACGCAGGTTGTACTTGAGGTAGTGCTCCTGAAGCAGATATTCCTGGAGGTCGAGGACCTTGCCGTAGTAGTAGCCGCTCGCCTGCACGGTGGCCTCGCCGTATTTTTGCTCCAGCGGCGGCACCACCTCCCGGCGGTCCACCATGACGATCCGCTTGGTGGGATGGGAGAGCAGGACCTGGCGCGCCAGGGTGAGACCGGCCAGGCCGGCGCCGAGGATCAGGACGTCGCAATCGTTCTGCTGCATAGCTCCTCCGTCTGCAAAGCCGAAGCCCCCCGGACGACCGCCGCCGCGACCCGCTGGGCCGAGACGATGACCGGCGTGATGCCCCCTCCCGGCCGGGTCCAGTGGCCGACGAAGTACAGGTTCCGGATGTCGCCCCCCGCACCGGCGATGTCGGGGCGCCGCTCGCCGAGCTGGTCCGGCGACATCTCCCAGCCGAGCATGGCCCCGTGATGATTGAGAGTGAAGCGCTCGGCGGTGCGCGCCGAGGCGCTGGTCTTCACCACCACCCGCCGGCCGAAGCCGGGGATCAGCCGTTCGAGATGCGCGAGCGCGAAATCCTCGATCTGCTGCTTGTGCGCCGGCCAGTCGGCGACCGCGTCGCAATCCATTTCCAGAACCTTCTGGATGATGACCACCTGCCCCCCCGGCGGCGCCATGGCCGGCTCGTAGAGGGTCGGCGAGAAGATCTTGAAGCGCAGGGCGTCGAGGCCGACGCGGTCCATCTCCCAGGAGTCCCAGTAGTAGCCTTGCGCCTCCTCCAGCACCGCGTCGGGGATGCCGGTGGTGCCGATGTGGATGAGGAAGCAGGGGAAGGTGGGACGCAGGGCGCGCAGCTCTTCCACGGCGGCCGGCGGCGTGTGCTCCCGGCCGAGCAGCGTCTCCAGGGTGAAGAGGAGATCCGCGTTGGAGATCACGGCGCCGCTCCGCACGGTGAGCACGGAGCCGTGGCGCGGAGCGTCGCCGCGCAGGACTTCGAGCTCCACGCCGCGCGCCGCTCCCTGCTCCATCAGGATGCGCCGTGCCGCGGTGCTCATGAGCACGTGGCCGCCGCGCTCCTCGAAGCTCCGCGTGAGGTCGTCGGCGAACGCCTGGGAGCCGCCCCGCGGGTAGTAGTTGCCGAGGAAGTAGGACAGCCGCAGCATGGAATCGAACACGAAGGAGGTGCGGCCCGGCGGCGAGCCCCAATGCGG
>Ga0075426_10003823_pt1 | contig 10742 bp, 5 predicted proteins | sample SoiMethybrSBSTD5_FD_75304 | JGI IMG/M metagenome (GOLD analysis project Ga0075426, IMG submission 75304) | Bulk soil microbial communities from a Populus tree surrounding site in Tennessee, USA - Soil MetaG P. TD hybrid SBSTD5 | ecosystem: Environmental > Terrestrial > Soil > Tree plantation...
CGATTGATCGCCTCGCGCAGCCGCGTCTTGTCGACCGGCTTCAGCAGGTAGTCGACCGCGTTCACCTCGAACGCGCGGACGGCGTACTCGTCGTACGCCGTCACGAAGGCGATCAGCGGCATGTCCGTTTTCTTCAGCATGCGGACCACGCCGATGCCGTCGAGCTCGGGCATCTGAAGATCGAGCAGCGCGAGATCCGGCCGCTGCCGCTCGATCGCCTCCACTGCCTCCTTGCCCGTTTCCGCTTCGGCCACGATCACGACATCGTCGAACGACCGCAGCAGCGCGGCCAGGAACGACCGCGCCGGCCTCTCGTCATCCGCGATCACGACTCGCAGGCGAGGGTTCATGAGACGTTCCGCTCGCCGGCCAGCGGCACCACCTGACCGGCTGACTTCGTTTCGGCCGGCAGCCGCAGCTCGACGACGGTCCCGACGCCGCGGGCGCTCGTGATCGAAAGAGAAGCCGCGGACCGGTAATGGGCGACGAGGCGGCGCTCGACGTTCGCGAGGCCGACGCCGGCTGCGCGGCCGCGGCGCAGCTCCGCGTCGGTGGCGCCGATCCCGCTGTCGCGGACCACGACGACGAGCGTCGGTGCATGCTGACCGGCCTCGTCGATGCGCGCGACGAGGCTCACCTCGCCGCCTTCGCGCCGCGGCGCGATGCCGTGCTTGACCGCGTTCTCGACCAGCGGCTGCAGCAGGAGCGGCGGAATGCGCAGGTTGCGCAGACTGGCGGGCACGTCGACACGGACCGCGAGACGCTGCTCGAACCGCGCGCGCTCGATGTCCAGGTACGACTCGATGATCTCCAGTTCTTTCCCGACCGTCGTGAACTCGCCCTCCGATCGCAGCACGCCGCGGAGGAGCGCCGTCAAACGCAGGAGCGTTTCGATGGCGCGTTCCGGCGCCGATTGAATCAAGTACCCGATCGTCGTGAGCGCGTTGAACAGAAAATGCGGGTTGATTTGGGAACGCAACGCGCGTAGCTCCGCTTCGGCGGCGAGCTTCGACATCTCGTGCTCGCGAAGTTGCCGCGCGTAGCGCTCGCGCGCCAGCCGAATCGCATCGATCCTGCGGGCCAACAGCGATGCGATGGACTGGAGGGCGGCATGATCGTCGGAAAGCAGCCGGCGACCGCCCGAGAGATCCGAGAGCTCGAGCGCGTACGCCGGCGCTTCCGTCACCGGGATCTCGACGATCGCCGCGGTCGCGCCCATGCGTCGTTCACGGATCCTCGACGATTCCGCCGGTCCGGACACTTCACGCCACCTGACGGTCCGGGCGCTGAATGCCGGGCCCAACCGTTCGCACGCGTGATCGAGCACCGACACGACATCCTCGTCACGTCGCGCGTTTCGCGCGAGGTGCGCGATCAGCCCGTCGTAGTCGGGTCGGTCGAGGACAATCGCATCGGCGAACCACGCGATGGCGTCGCGCAATCGCGGATAGAGGAGCGCCGTTGCGACCCACAACACGACGATGCTTCCAACCTCACGAGCCCCGCCGATCGGCGCGCCCCCGGACGCCGAGTGCAGAGCCGTCACGCTCACGAGCGCCACGGTGATCAGCACCAGAAGCGTCAACGCGCGTTTGAGGAAGAGATCCGCCAGCGCGAACGGGTAGTCCTGATAGAGGATCGCGAGCGCCAGCGGCACGGAGGCGTGGTGCCCGAGCAATTCGACCGGCCATGATGCGTCGCCCTGGTGCACGTGACCGAGATGCAGCGCCGAGACCGCGAAGATCGACAGGGCGGCGATCCACAGCGCGCGCCGCCCGCCCGGCTGTCCGCGCGTGACGGCCGCGACCGGAAGGGCCAACGCCACGTAGGCGTACGTCAGGAGCTGCATCGCGACCGACGAAGGCACCGGCGCGCCGATCCACATGGCGCGGGCGTGCATGACGGCCGCCACACTGCTCAGGGCGTAGGCGGTGAACGCGACGACGCGTCTGGCACCGGAGACCGAATCTTTTTCTCCGCGAAGGACCGACTGCACCACGACGGCGGGCAGGAATCCGAGCGCCGAGACACCGACAGCCGTCAGCAGGACGAAGGATCCCTCCACTCCGATTCTGGGGAGCTCGTAAGCCGACAGCGCGCACAGGTTCCAGAGCAGGCCGAGGACGGCCGTTGCGAGCAGCAGCGGATCGAGCCGGCGTGCACCTGCGGCGTGGTCGCGCCGAACGACCATCGCGAGCAGCATCGTGTACAGCACGACGCCGGTGCTCAAGCCGATCAGGTTCAGCAGTTCGCCCATGCTGCGTGGTCAACACCCTACGAGGATTGACGGTGGAACGGAACAGAAAACCCGTCGATCGGTCGCATTTCAAGTACAGCCGGTCGTGGCGAACGAATCAATGGGCCTGCCCGGATTCTCACGTAGATAGCCCTCCACTCGTCGCCTCGTCGTGCGCATTCATGAGGCCGGCTCGACCGCTCATGCGGTTTCACTCGCCGTCGGACCGGTGGCGCGGGTAGCGTCCGAAGCTTGGAGCGGTGAGACGTTCGGAAGAGAGGTGCTATGAACGCGCGTGTTCGTGAAGGAGTCCTGTTCATCCTGATTTTCGTTGCGCTCGGTCCATCAGTCGCCAGAGCGCAGGAACTCGGGGGTGCCGGGACGGTGCAAGGCACCATTACCGATCCGACCGGCGGCGCGATGCAGGCCGTCGACGTCAGGCTGAGTAATCCGGTCAGCGGCTTGACGCGCACGACGACAACGGATGCCGCAGGCAGGTTCACCTTCCGCAACGTGCCGCCCAATCCGTATCACCTCACCGTCGAAGCGCAGGGCTTCAAAAGCGCCGAGCGCAACGTCGATGTTCGATCCGCGGTTCCGATCGACGTGAGCATCCGGCTCGACGTCGGCGCCACGGAAGCGGTCTCGGTCGTGGGGCACGCCGAGGATCTGCTCGAGCGCGATCCCACCGCGCACACCGACATCGACGCGACACGCATCGCGAAGCTGCCGATTGAGGCGCAGGCCGGGCTGAACCAGGTCATCACGCTCGCATCGCCGGGCGTCGTCTCCGACTCGAACGGATTCTTTCATCCGATCGGCGATCACGCACAGACTCAATTCTCGATCGACAACCAGCCGGTGACCGATCAGCAGAGCCGCGTGTACTCCAATCAGATTTCTCCCGGCGCCGTGCAGTCGATGGAATTGATCACTGGCGTCGCGCCCGCCGAGTACGGCGACAAGAGCAGCCTTGTCGTGCACATCGTCACCAAGTCCGGTCTCGACCAGCCGAAGCCGACAGGGAGCGCGTCGTTCGGATACGGCTCGTTCAAGACGCCGAGCGGCGACGTCGCGATCGGCGGCGGGTCGCACACCGTCGGCGATTTCGTGTCGGTCAGCAGTCTCCGAACGGACCGCTATCTCGATCCGCCGGAGTTCGACGCGTTGCACGATACGGGCAACAATTTTTCGCTCTTCAACCGGTTCGATGCCCATCCGACCGTGAACGACTCGTTCCACCTGAACGTCCACGCCGCGCGCTCGGCGTTCGACGTTCCCAACACCTTCGATCAGCAGGATGCCGGCCAGGCGCAGCATCAGGAAATCAACACCTTCAACGTCGCGCCGGGCTACCTGCGCGTGATCGGCTCGAATACGCTCTTCAGCGCAAACGGCTTCGTCCGCCGCGATCATCTGACGTACCGGCCCAGTCCGGATCCGTTCAGCGACGACAGCGGCAGCGTCTCGCAGGATCGGATGTTGACGAATTACGGCGTCAAGGGCGACGTCGCGTACAGCTCCGGCAACCACAACGTGAAGGTCGGCGGCACGCTCAGCGCGACGAAGCTCGACGAGGCGTTCACGCTCGGCTTCACCGATCCGACGATCAATTCGCCGTGTCTGACGGCGGGCGGCGATCCGTCGGACAACACGGCGCTCAGCTCACCGTCGCAGTGCCGTGGAGGGTTGACCGTCAATCCGGACTTCAATCCCGACCTGCTGCCATTCGATCTCACGCGCCGCGGTTCGCCCTTCTCGTACCACCAGGCTGCGACGATCAAGGAACAGGCGGCGTACATCCAAGACGACATCAAGGCCGGGATCGCGACCTTCAAGTTGGGGTTGCGTCTGGACCACTATGACGGCCTCACGACCGCGACGTTGTTGCAGCCGCGCGTCGGCGTCTCGGTGGCGCCGACGGGAACCGGCACGGTGCTCCGCGCATCGTACGGCCGCACGATGGAAACGCCGTACAACGAGAACCTGCTGCTCTCGAGCGGCTTCGGTCTCAACGGCCTGTTCGGCGAAGGGCAGATTCTCGAACCGGGCAAACGCCATCAGGTCGAGGTCGGCGTTCAGCAGGGGTTCGGCCGATGGGTCGTGGCCGACTTCGGATACTTCAACAAGCACACCGACAACGGCTACGACTTCAACGTGCTGTTCGCAACGCCAATCGTGTTCCCCGTCGCGTGGGATCATTCGCGTATCGATGGATTCACCGGGCGTCTCGATCTGGTCGAGCACGGCGGCTTCAGCGCGTTCGTCGTCATGGCGCACACCAACGCGATTTATTCGCCGCCTGGCGTTGGCGGCCTGCGGCTGGAGTCGCCGCCGGGCGATTTCCGGATCGATCACGATCAGAAGTTCAATGCGACGACGAACGTGCAGTATGTGTTCGACAAGACAACGGGCGCGTGGGCCGCGCTCGTGTGGCGGTACGATTCGGGTCTGGTGGCCGGTGCGGTTGGGAGCCTCGAGGACGCGCTCGCGCTGACCGGCGATCAGCAGGCCACCATCGGCTTCTCCTGCGGCGGCGTCGCGGCGACTCGCGACAATCCGCTGACGAGCGCCGACTGCAACGCTTCTGATTTCAGCGCCAGCCGGCTGCGGATTCCAGCGGAAGGGACCGCCGACCCGGTGGACAATGCGCCGCGCGTCGCGCCGCGCCATCTGCTCGACCTCGGCCTCGGCGTCGACAACCTGTTCCGCAGCAGCACGACCAAAGTGAGGCTGCGTTTCAGCGTGATCAATCTGACCAACAAAGAGGCGCTCTACAATTTCCTGTCGACGTTCACCGGCACGCACTTCGTCACGCCGCGGTCGTATCAGTTCCAGGTCGGTGTGAATTTCTGAGCCGACCGGCGTTCGTCATCGTCCCGTGGAACACGCGGGCGCGCCGTGGCGCCCGCGTTCCCGCTCCTGTATAACAACGGCGTGATCGCCCGATCCGCCGTCGTGCTGTCAACCTTCGCGCTGCTCGCCGCGTGCTCCTCGAGTCGAACGGAGCGCCCGTCGCCGAACGGCGCAGATCGCGCAGCGACATCGTCCACGCGGCCGCAGACGGCCGACGCGGCGCGGCCGGACGAGGCCCCCGAATCAACCGCACACGATCGAATCTCCACCGCGACGCCGAGCCAGGCCGACTGGTTTACCGATCGCGCCGTTGAAGCCGGGCTCGACTTCGTCCACTTCAACGGCGCGTCCGGCGAATTCTTCTATCCCGAGATCCTGCCGCCCGGCGTGGCCCTGTTCGATTACGACAACGACGGCGATCTCGATGTCTACGTCGTGCAGGGGCAGATGCTCGGAGCCGGCAAGTCGCTCACCGACGCGCTGCTGCCGCCGGCTGCCCGGTCGCTGCCGCTCAGGGGCCGTCTGTATCGCAACGATCTCGAGGTTCGCGAGGACGGCACGCGTGTCCTGCACTTCACCGATGTGACCGAGCGAAGCGGGATCGATGCGCGTCAGTACGGCCTCGGCGTGGCGACCGGCGACATCGACAACGACGGGTGCATCGATCTGCTGCTGACGAATTTCGGGACGAATCAGCTGTATCACAACAACTGCGACGGAACGTTTTCGGACGTCTCCAGGCAGAGCGGGATTGAGGACAAGCCGGGCGTGGCGGTCGCGGCGGCGTTCCTCGATTTCGATCGCGACGGGTGGCTGGATCTGTTCGTCGGCTACAACGTCAACTACACGCTTCAGAATCGCACGCAGTGCCCCAACGTCGCCGGCGTCCGCGACTACTGCCCGCCGCGAACGTACGGCGGGCAGCCGGGCCGGCTGTACAGAAATCTCGGACACGGAAAATTCGTCGACGTCACCGGCACCGCCCTCCTCGGAGGAAATATCGGACCGGCGCTCGGCGTGTCGACGGCAGATTTCAACGGCGACGGCTGGATCGACATTTACGTCGCCAACGACGGCGTCGAGAATCTCCTCTGGATCAACCAGCGCAACGGCACGTTCAAGGAAACCGCGCTGCTGGCGGGAGCGGCGGTGAACGAGCTCGGCAAACCGGAAGCGAGCATGGGCGTCGATGCGGGCGACTTCGACAACGATGGCGACGAAGATCTGTTTTTCACGAATCTCACGGGCGAAGGTCACGATCTGCTCGCGAACGACGGGAAGGGACAGTTCGAGGACATCAGCGCGCGAGCGGGGATTGCTTCAGCCAGCCTTCCGTACACCGGATTTGGAACCGCGTGGCTCGATTTCGACAACGACGGCCTGCTGGACATTCTCACGGTGAATGGAAAGGTGGCGTTGGAAGGCCGCGCGAGCGGCAAGTTCCCGTACGATCAACGGAAGCAGTTGTTCCACAATCTCGGGAATGGCGGTTTCGAGGATGTCACCGACCGTGCCGGCAAGGTGTTCGCACTGTCAGAAGTCGGCCGCGGCGCCGCGTTCGGCGACATCGACAACGACGGCGACACGGACGTCGTCGTGGCGAACAACGGCGGCCCTCTCCGTCTTCTCGTCAACAATCTGGGCAACCGAAGTCACTGGCTCGGCTTGCGACTCGTCGGAGAGCACCGCGATATGCTCGGTGCGACCGTCGCCGTCATGCGTCGCGACGGTCCAACATTGTGGCGACGAGCGCGAGCCGACGGAAGCTACGCATCGGCGAACGATCCGCGCGTCCTCGTCGGCCTTGGACGGTCGACCGAGAAGCCGACGCTCCGCGTCCGATGGCCGGACGGGAGCGTCGAGGTGTGGAGCGACGTGCCAATCGATGGCTACACCACGCTGACCAAGGGCCGAGGCAGGAAGCGACAGTGACACGCATCCTCCTTGCGCTGCTGATCGCGACGGCGACCGCGTGCGGACCGCGCCAGCGCGAGGGCCTGCAGGCCGTCTCGCTGCCGGACTTGTCCAAGATGGCCGCGTCCGCGCAATCGCAGGTCCGTGAAAACTACAAAGCGCTCACGCAGAAGATCGAGAACCGAAATACATCCGTCGCCGAACTCGCAGATGCATACGGCCAGTTCGGCAAGCTGCTGATGGCCGCGGATCTGCGAGATGGCGCGAAGCCCTGCTTCCTGAATGCCCAGACGCTCGCGCCAGACGACTTCCGCTGGCCGTACTATCTCGCGCACCTGCATCGCAAGAACGGCGATCTCTCGAGCGCCGCCGCTGCGTTCGAACGCGCGCTCGGCCTGAAGGGAGACGATGTGGCGACGTTGGTGTGGCTGGGAAACATCCACATCGATCAGGGGCAGCCCGCGCTGGCGAAGCCGGAGTTCGAGAAAGCACTGTCGCTTCAGCGGGGCTCGCGGTCGGCGCTGTTCGGTCTCGGACGCGTGGCGCTCGCCGAACAACAGTACGGGCCCGCAATCGAGAACTTCGAGACGGTCTTGAAGCAGGATCCCGAGGCTGCGGCGGTCCACTATCCGCTCGCGATGGCGTACAGGGCGATCGGAAACACGAAGGAGGCGGAGAGTCACCTCCGGCTGAGGGAAGATCGTCCCGTCCTCCCGGCGGATCCGCTGATCGTCGAGCTCGAGTCGCTGCTCGAGAGCCCGCAGACGTACGAGTCTCGCGGCATCCAGGCGCTCGACAACAAGGACTGGCCAGGCGCGGCCGCGCTGTTCCGGAAAGGGCTCGAGCTCGCGCCCGATCACGCCGCGCTTCGGCACCGGCTCGGCACGGCGCTGTACATGATGGGCGACGATCGCGGAGCGGAAGAACAGTTCGAGCAGGTCGTACGGTCGTCGCCCGATTATCACCTGGCGCAGTACAGCCTCGGCGTTCTGCGGCAGATGCAGGGGCGCCACGCCGAAGCCATCGAACATCTGTCCGCCGCGTTGAAAGCGAAAGCGAACTACACCGAGGCGCGGCTCAGGCTCGCCAACAGCCTGCGCCACGTCGGCCGATCGGTCGATGCGCTTCCTCACTACGATCAGGTGCTCGTGGAAACGCCCGACAACACCGAAGCGAGATTCAATCGCGCGCTTGCGTTCGTGCAGCTCCACCGGTATCGCGACGCGCGCAAGGCGCTGGCCGATGCGATGAAGGCGTACGCGGATCGACCGTTGTTCGCACACGGCCTTGCACGCCTTCTCGCCTCGGCGCCGGACGGCACCGTTCGAGACGGCGCTCAGGCGATTGCCCTCGTCCAGATGCTGCTCCGAAAGGAACAACGCACGCTCGATCTCGGCGAAACGCTCGCGATGGCGCTGGCGGAATCAGGTCGGTTCGAGGAAGCGGCGTCGGTGCAGCGCGATCTGCTGAAAGGCGCCACCAGGCAGTCGCTGCAGCCGGTGGTCGAGCGGCTCGCGCGCAATCTCGCACGCTATGAGCATCGCGAACCCTGCCGGACGCCGTGGGCGGATGACGAGATGCCATGACCGTTGCTGCCTCGATCGCGCTGACCACGCTCGTGCTGCTGGGACAACAGCCGAAACAGGTTGTCATTACCCACGCCGTTCCCGACGCCGCCGGCGAGAGCCTGACGATCACGGGCGAGAACTTCGGCTTCGTGCCGTTCGTGACGCTGAATCTCGTGCCGCTGACGATCGACGCCGTCGGCCGCGACCGGATTGTCGCGTCCGCGCCGATCAAGTCGATGCCGCCGGGCAAGTACGTGCTGACCGTCAGCTACGGGCCGTCCCCCGAAGAAACAGGATCGTTTCAGCTTGTGCTCGGCCAGCAGGGCGACTCGCCTTCACCCACGTCTCCCTCCGCGGCCGCCTCGGCGTCTCCCGCTTCCGTGTCGAGCGCGGACGTCGCCGCGAAAGTTGGCGACCACGCGATCACGATCGCCGACGTCGATCGGGAATGGCAACGACGCGATCCGGCGAACTACCTGGCGGCGACGCGGCAGCTGTACGACAGCCGACGGCGCATCGTGGACGCCATGGTCGCCGACGAGTTGCTCGCGCGCGAAGCGGCTGCGCGCGGGGTGACCACGGAAGCGCTGCTCGAGCAAGAGATTCCGAAGCGGACGATCGCGATGCCTGACTCGGCGGCGATGTCGCTGTACCAGAGCCTCGGCGATCTGACGCGCGGCGCCACGTTCGAGCAGATGAAGCCGGCACTTCGTGCGTGGCTCGAGCGGATCTCGGAGCCTGAAGTCGCGAAGATGAGTTACGTCGAGGAGCTGATGAAGGTCTCGACGCGCGCCGACGTGCTCCTCGCGCCGCCGCGCGTCGACGTCGATCGATCGCCGCAGGACGCCGCGTTGGGGCCGGAGAACGCGCCGGTCGTGCTCGTCGCGTTCGGCGATCTCGTCAGCGCGTCGTACGCCAGATACGCCCAGGCGTTCGGCAAGGTGACGGAAACGCTCGGCGGCCGCGTTCGGCTGGTGTTCAAGAATCTGCCGCTCGTCGGGCCCGGGTCGATTGCCGCCGCCGAAGCGGCGCTGTGCGCGAAAGCGCAGGGCCGGTTCTGGCAGTATCACGACGCCGTCGTGCTTCCGCCGGGCGCCGTCGATGCGGCGCGACTCAAACAGGCGGCGAGCGACGCCGGGCTCGACCCGGCCGCGTTCGATGCGTGCGTTGAACGGCGCGAATATCAGACGGCGGTCAACCAGGCGATCGCCGAGGCCGAGCGCTACGGGATCAAAAGCGCGCCGAGCTTCCTCGTCAACGGCCGGCTGGTTCCCGAGCCGCCGCCGTTTCTTCCACCGTTCGACTTCCTCAAGCGGGTCGTCGAAGAGGAGCTATCTCGCCAGATGCGGAAGCCGTAAGCCGCTCGATTCGTCGATGACCACACGCTGGTTCGCGGCGACATCCGTGAATTTCTGAACGGCTCCCGACGGCCACGTCACTTCGACCTGCGAGGCGCGCGCGTCGTGTCCGAGTCCAAACGTCAGCGTCAAATCGCTCTGTGACGCGTAGCTCGACCCGCTGTGCACCATTTGCCATTGTCGGCCCGACGCGCTGGTGACGCGCACGATCGCTCCCAGAGCGCTCTTGTTCGAGCGCGCGCCGACGGCGCGGACGCTCAGCCAGTTGTTCCGGTTCCCGCCCTCGTTCCGAAAGAGATAGGCAGGTCCGGCCAGCGTGGCGACGGCGATGTCCAGATCGCCGTCGCCGTCGAAATCGGCGTACGCGGCGCCGCGCGCCATCATCGGCCGGTTGAACGCGGCGCCGAGCAGACGCGTGACGTTTTCGAACGCGCCGTCGCCGAGATTTCGGAGGATGAGCGGCGGCTGGCTGAGACGCGCGCGCGCGTCCATGCCTTGCGACTGGTCGGTGCCGCCGTTGGCGGCGAAGATATCGAGGAAGCCGTCCAGGTCGTAATCGAAGAAGAACGCGCCCCACGTCACAGAGAGCAGGCTCGCGCGGCCGACCGGCGATCGCGGCGCGACGTCGACGAACTGCCTGCCGTCGTTGTGATACAGACCGAGCATCTCGTTGAGGAAGTTGCCGACGAGCAGGTGAGGACGCCCGGAGCGATCGTAGTCGGCGGCGTCGACGCCCATGTTGGCGCGAGCCTGTCCCTGTTCGCTGAGCGCGACGCCGGATCGCAGCCCTTCGTCGACGAAGTGACCGTG
>Ga0075426_10003824_pt1 | contig 10739 bp, 14 predicted proteins | sample SoiMethybrSBSTD5_FD_75304 | JGI IMG/M metagenome (GOLD analysis project Ga0075426, IMG submission 75304) | Bulk soil microbial communities from a Populus tree surrounding site in Tennessee, USA - Soil MetaG P. TD hybrid SBSTD5 | ecosystem: Environmental > Terrestrial > Soil > Tree plantation...
ACCTCGGCTGAGAGGCGCGTGCCAGCCGACCTCAAGACCTTCGCTCACTCCTAGGCGGATTCGAAGCGCTCGGCCCTGATCGGCTCCGTCGCCCTTCTTTCTGCCTCGAGGCTAGTGAGACAAGCCGAGTCGAGTCAGACTTGAAAATTTTGTCTAGCTCGATGAGCGTGACAACAAGCTTGACAACATGACAACCTACGGCCGCCAAAAGCAGCCGTAAGTGACTGGTGCGGAAGGGGGGATTCGAACCCCCACGGTATTGCTACCGCCAGCCCCTCAAGCTAAAGGCAGTAAACGCCGATCAAGGCCGACCCCGGAAAATCGGGGTCGGCCGTCCCTCACGATCGCCGATTGAGGTCAGTTGAGGCCCTCGTCGGCCGATCGTCTTGCAAATTCTTGCAAAGAGTTCTTGATGCCAGGGGCACGGCTTCGAGTCGGGGAGTCGTTGTCGTCAACAGACCGTCAGGGGTGACGACGAGCCAGGATTTGTCGTTGCCCGTCAACAGCCAGGCGGCGACGCGGCCCCCTGAGAGATCGTTGACTGCAATTGAGCCGTCCTCCGACGCTGAGTTTACCAATGGCCGGCGATCCGTGTAGGTGATCTTCGACCAGCGGAACTGCGGGGCGAGCGCCGACAAGGCAGGATCTTCCTGGCGGCCGACGAAGGTGACGTTCCTTTTCGTGAAGACCGAGCGGTGCGGGAAGTTCGAATAGCGGTACGCCGTGAAGAAGAGATCGAGCGCACGCTTGCGACCGCGCTCCACGAGATCGTTGACCAGGTCGGAGGCCTCGCCGATCGATTCTTTCCAAGGTGCCGGCCGTCGATTCGAGCGTGAGATCCGCATGCGGACCGCCGAAGACGTAGTCGGCTGGCCGTCAGACTTCCCGTCGAAGGAGGATTTCAAGACCACCGCCATCGACCGCTCGGCCATCCCTCCGCGTCGACAGTCAGGCCTGAATTCGCGGATTTCTCGCGCATCGAGGCCGGCTGACTCTGCCAGTGTAACCGGAAGTGTAACGATCCGGACGACATCGGACGACACGGGACTTGCCTCGCGACCTCTCACCCGGCAACCGTTAAAGCACGGCCCGCACCGCGATGAGCCACGTGCAGTCGGGATGGGGGTTCAGGGAATCGTGCGGAGCAGTTTCAGCTGTCGAGCGAACTTCTCTGGCTCGTTTCCCCAACTGCACCAACCGTCGCGCGATTGCCTCGCGAACATCTCCAAGTATGGACCGGCTGAGCATTGTTCGATGATCTTGTACTGCTCGTCGGGCTTGCGTGAGTGTTCACGCTTGCGCGTGGCGATGATGTTCGTCTGGGTTCTACCTGGCGCAAGTGTGCGGTTGTTCTTGCCGCGTGTGCCGAAGAGCAGTAACTCGGTGACGTTCCGAAAGTAGAATCCGACACCGCGGCCATCCGGGCCGCCATCCTTCCGCGTCTTGTACCAAACGATGTTTGTCTTGTAGGTGAAGCCCCAGCGGCGCATCACTTCCAGCCCCTCAAGGATCAACGCGTTTGGAACCCACAAGTACAGATGCGCCTTTTCCTCAACAACCTGCGCAACGGGCAACTCGACAAGCTCATCGAGGGCCATGGTGCCGTAGCGGCTCAGGCGTCGATGCTCTGGAGCCATCTTGCCGGTGCGATTCTGAAACCGCCACGGCGGGTCCGCCAGTACCGTTCGAAACCGATTGGTCCCTAGCTGGAGAAGTTCCTCGGCGGCCGTCGGCGGCGTCGACTTGGTCGGAGCATTGCTAGTCCTCGACATAGAGTTCCTGCTTGATCCCGAATGCGATGATCGGACAGCCACCGCCGGCGCCGCCTTCGATTCGGGGAATGAGCTTGCTCCAATGTGTCGTTGACGCGCCGTACTTGGCGCGGGTTTCCAGCGTATCAAAAATTGCTTGTAGTTCGTCGCAGCGCGTCACAATGATGCCGACGTGCAATGCCCGAAGCTCGAATAGCAACCGAAAGTTGTTGAGATCGCGATCAAAGAACGGATCCTTGTTGTTCCACTCGATTTCCAGGCCCACTCCATTTTTGAAGCAGTCGACTTTGTGGGTCGGCGAATCCATCGAGCGATCATCGACCACGATTCTCGTAGCGAACGATCGTTCGCACCACCCCCGATCGGCCAAAGGTCGATCGAGGGCGCCAGCGACTTTCGACTTTCGACCTCCGCCAACGTTGATGTGACTTCGTTGGAGCCTGAAATCGCCAAGGACTTTCAGCACGTCGCTCCACTCATCTGAAAAGTCCGATTTCATGATCGCGATCGCATGTCGCCATTGCCGAATGGCATAGCACTGTTGCACAAAGATCGGAATCGACGGATCCATTGAAATGTCTACAGAGATCCTAATGCAGAACGGCGCCCGATGCCTTGAACTGCGTCGCGTGCAAGCTCAAGTCGATTACGCCGCGAGGCGCCTCACCGGGCTGCGGCATCCGTGACCACTAAACTCGTCGGATTGTGTCAGCACTGAAGCCGCGACGGGCGCCTCGAGAGTCGGTCCGTGCTGCGCCTCGTCCGCGTGCTCGGTGAGCGCATCGGCCTGCACGTTTGGAGTCACGCCTTACGGCATTCCAGCATCACGGCCGCCCTCGACGTGGTCGCGCAGGCGGGGATCGGCCTGCATCGTGTCATGGCGCACAGCCGGCATGCCGCGATCGGTACGCTGCTCGTGTACGCCGACGAACACGATCGCGTCGGCACAGAGGACGTTGGGCGATGTCGTCGCGCGGACGCTCGCGAGCTGAATGCTTTAGAAGCCGCGGAGGTAGTAGGTGAACAGGACGGCGAGAGTGGCAGCGACGGCGGTGCGAAGGACGGCCTTCACTCTCGCCTGTTTAGCGCGAAACGGTCACTCGGCCGCGTCGGTGCGCGGCGCCGTCCAGCCCTCCCGCAGCAATCGCGCGTAGTGCGCCACGGCCTCGGCGACTGCGCCAGCTCGCAGCGGGAACCGCCACGCCATCGCCATTACCCGTTCGTGCAGGAACTGCACCTCGACGCCGGCCTCGCCCTGATACAGGGGCTCGGCATCGACGCGCTTGCCGCCCTTGATGAGCGTTCAGAGCGATTCTCGCGGGCGCGGTGTGCAGGCCCTCCCCGCGACGGCATCGTGCCCTGGCGCGTACCACGGCGGATTGTCGTCGGTCTCGTCGGCCATACCGGCGATCCTAGCGCGATCAGTCACAAGGCGAATCCGCGCCGCCGCAGGGCGCAAGGGCCGAATCTGAGATGCGAACAGGGCGGCTCGGCACGCTGGCGACACTGCGGGACTGCGGGAAACATGGTGAACCTGATTGCGCTGAGAATCCACATTTGCAGTAGAGTCGCGTCGCTGGAGGACTGCTATGACAATGCCTATTCTTGAGAATCGGGTCGGGTTCGGCGAACTCAGCGTACCGGAGATCACTGGGATCAAGGCGCAGAACGCGGCAGGTGTGTGGGGCGTGGTCGGCACGGTCTCCGAAGTAGCGGCGATGAAGAAGGTCGGCCCCAGCATTTCTGCTGGCGTTGTTGGCGAGAGCACTGATGGTGAGGGCGTGCGGGGCATCGCTCATGGGCCCAGCGCTGCCGTCGTTGGGATCAACGACTGGGCTCCGGGCCAGCCTGGGAGTGGGGCGAATGGCGGTTGGTTTGAGAGCAGTGGAGGCGAGGGCGTGCGCGGATGGTCGAAGAGTGCTGCTCACGGCGGAGTCGTTGGCGTAAACACGGCTGGTGGCGCTGCTGGCTTTTTTCAGGGCGACGTGGAGATCTCGTCGGGCGATTTGTCTATCAACGGACTAAAGGTTGCGATCGAGATCGGCGCATTGAGGAATCGAGTCACTCAGCTAGAAAAGATCGTCGCCGCGTACTTGCCTCCGCTCGCCTCATTGTCTGTCACGCAAGTGACTTCAGGGCCGATGGTAGGCACCAAGGATTTTCAGCTCACTGGTTCAGGCTTTAACCCGGGTGCCGCGCTCCAGGTGAAGAAGCTCGATGGAAAAGGCGGCGGTGGCGGCTTCTCGGCTGACGGATTTGGAGGGTTCACCTATCGGCTGGGTACCAGCAATCTTAAGGGTGATGTGTTCACAGTTTGGGTACAAGATACTGGGTCCGGCCAGCAAACCGAACACGTGACTGTCGCGGTTACGTAGGCGGTCGCCCCCGGATCGTCGGCAAGACATCCGGCGGCTGACGGCAGCAAAGGTCGGTCCGCCGACGACCCGCGTCAGCAGCGCCATGACGGCTGAACGAGCTTCGCGGCGTCGCGCAGCACCCTCTCGGCGCCGCCTCGACGGCAGACCGGCCGTACGGCTAGGCTTGAATGGTGATCCTGGCCATGCGGCCGATGCCGCTAATTCGCATCCCGGAGCCGTTCGATCATCGTGACTGCCTGTACGAGATCAAGCACGATGGCTTCCGCGCGGTGGCGCACGTCGAGGGCCATTCGTGCCGGCTTGTCTCGCGGCGCGGCCACATGTTCAGCAAGTACGGCATCCTCGAGACGGAGATCTCGCACGGCGTTCGCGCCTTCGATGCCGTGCTCGACGGCGAGATCGTCTGCCTCGATCGTGACGGCCGGACGAATTTCTACAACCTCCTGTTCCGCCGCGACTGGCCGTACTTCTTCGCCTTTGACCTGCTCTCTGTCGACGGGGAGGATCTGCGGATGCTGCCGCTCGTCGAGCGCAAGCGTCGGCTGCGCCGCATCAGGCCGCGGATTGACTCGCGGTTGCTCTACGTCGATCACGTCGAGGCGCGCGGCGTCGCGCTGTTCCGCGAGGCGTGCCGGCGCGATCTGGAGGGCATCGTCGCGAAATGGCAACGCGGACCGTACCACTCCGACGGCATTCAGACGTCCTGGATGAAGATCAAGAATCCGGAGTACTCGCAGATGAACGGCCGGCGCGAACTATTCGAGCGGCGGCGCGACGTCGCCTCGAACGCGCGACGGCGCCGATGGAGCGCGCCGGTCCTCTCTCGACGTAGCAACCGACCGACAAACACGCGGCCGAGATGCCGCTGGACGCGACGTCGGGACCTGCAATAGAGGGGCGAATGTCGACGCCAGAATCCTATTCTGATAACTGGCCATGCTTCCACGCACCGGTCGCTACCCAACGTCCGCCCGTTTGGTTCCGCAAGCGCCACAATAGGCAGCGCCACTCGGTAGCTTGGCCCCGCACCTGACGCAAAAGCCCGCCCCCTCGGCGACGTCCGTAAATGAGTCTGGCCTCAGCGTGGAGTTCGGGCCTCCAACAAGGGATACGCCGGCCTCGTGCGGCGCCCGAAGGTCAGCGGCTTTTCGTTGGCCGACAAACCATCCGAACGCCGCACCCATCAGCGTGCCGACGATACAGACCACAGCGATCTGGTTGAACGATGACTCGGCGGTTGTCCGCAAGAGGAGATCGAGACCGGTCAACGTTGCGCCTCGAGTCAAAACGATACCGAGCGGCAACTGACCCACGAGGGGGGCGGATGGACGCGTCAGTATGGCGATAACGAGTCCGACGACACAGCCCGCCATTCCTAGACGCAGGGCAAGAGCAAGACCGGGAACGCGATCCCATGGATGGGTTCGAGTGGCGATCCACACGAATAGACCAAATATCGCGCCGCCAGCCACAATGCCGGCCAGCGCCGCCAACTCTGCGTAACCGCGTTCAAAAACGTCGCGAGTGCTTGCTGATACCGTGCCCCCGCTCTGCGATTCCAGGACCCGCGCCGCGAGAACCCGCAGGGTCGGCCCGAAGACTTCCGTGACGAGTAGGAACGCCGCGAAGCCGACGATGATACCGATGGCCAGCCAATGTTTCGATTTCATGGCGGACTCCTTCGCGGCGCTTTTTAGCGCGGTCGTCTCTGGGAACGCCAATCATAGACGACGACGGCGCTTGGCCAATACACGAATGCAGACGGCCAGACGAAAAAGGCCGTCGTCAGAGATTGGAGCGAAAGTCTGCCGTCAGGACGGCATGAAAAATCCGCGCAGTTCGTGGCACTCGCGGCTGTAGAACCGTTCCTCTCGCAACAACCGAGTCTGGTTCCTAAGCACCAAGTGGTCCGGCGGAATCGATAGGTGCCTGAGATGCTGATCGACGACAAGTACTTAGCAGAACTGCGGACAAGAACGCCCAATCCGTACCTGTCGATGATTGATTGGGTGTGGGCACGTCCTGAAGATTTTCTTCGATGGCCTAAGCGCGCCTTCTTGTTCATTCCAGGTGCAGTTCGCGACCCTTACCATAAATACAATCCCGAACAGATGGCGCAAATCAAGGCAATCCGGCTGGCGCCCGATACACGCTCGAACGGTCCGGCGATTATGGCGTTCATGCTCGCTGGTGGCGAACGGCCCACGCGGGCGGTTGCCAACAAACAGTGGACGATCCACCACATTTATGACGGCAAACACTCTCTTCCAAACCAGCCTTGCTCTCATGCGGTCAAGGAGGGTCGTCTGTTTAGCGAGGCCGCCGGCCTGGTGGCAGCGCACCCGATTGCTGATGCATTGGCGGACGAGTTCGCTCTTTTCGCGTGGCTACTGCGTCGTGAGGCCTTCATCCGTTTCGCGTTCGATCCTGACCGTGTGTTCAACAGCCCGGCCGGCTAAACAGCGTGAGCGATCGACAGTGGTGGACATGATTCCACTCGCGGTTTCGCCGGCTGCAGCTTATGCGTCGGGTGACGTGATTAATTCCCGCCCAACGGACAGCGACAGTGCACTCAGCGCCTTGTCCAATTTATAACCGATCGGCGTTCGAACTTCCCTCGGTTGGACCGTCCACCAGGCAGTTCCAATGCAATCTCTGCGGTGCGTTCAGGATCACAGAGGAGGTCGTTGTGGCCCTCGGAAGCGCTCGAGTTCAACCGGACCAAGTGCGGGCGCGTTCCGGGTTGCGGGCAGGGCGATTCCTTATCGGCGAGCCGTTGGGTAAGCTTCAGGACTGCCGTACACGAATCCAATCGTTGGAGTGATTTGGTTGTGATCGGTTCAGACTATGGCTGACGCTGTAAAGACGTTTGGAGGCAAATGGCGGGTCGTCGACGGCCCCTTAGGTCGTGGCGGTCAAGGCGTAGTGTACAAAGTTGCGCGAGGCGGCGATCAGCACGACGACCAAGCGGCGCTGGCGCGATTGCGGGAGGCTCTGATATCCGCCGTGGGAGCGTCCGACCAGGCGACGCTGTACGACGGTCCGGGCGCGGTGGTTCAGGCGCTGCGTGATTTTTTCCCGGATCGACCGCCAGCTTTCGGAGCCGCGAAAGAGCTGTTGCCGTTCGATAGCGCGATCAATGCGTCGACGGCGATTGAACGCATGAAGAACGAGCTCGACGCTCTGAAAGCGGTGAGTCATCCTTCGTTGGTGCGAGTGCTCGACGATGATCTTGCCCAGCGATGGTTCGTGATGGAGTACTTCGAGCGAGGCACGTTGGCGAAACAATTGGCGCTGTACCGCGGCCGACCGCTTGAAGCGCTGCTTGCATTCCGGCCTCTGGTGGACGCCGTGGGCGTTCTGCACCAACGCGAAGTCGTTCATCGAGACATAAAGCCAGAAAATGTCTTTGTTGCCGATGACGGGTCGCTTGTGCTCGGCGACTTCGGTTTGGCCATCAAACTCGAGGTCCAGGACCGAATTACGGACACTTACGAGAATGTTGGCAGCAGGGATTGGATGCCAGCATGGGCCTACGGCCAGCGCCTTGATCAAGTGCGGCCGACATTCGACGTGTTTAGCCTAGGCAAGTTGTTGTGGGCGATGCTCTCTGGAAAGCCCCGCTTGCGATTGTGGTACATCGAACGGCCGGAGTGGGATTTAAGGGTTGTGTTCCCCGATGTGCCTGCGATGCATCTTGTTCATCGGACGCTTCTTCGCAATGCCGTAGTCGAGGACGAGGAACAATGTGGCTTTCAGAACGCCCACGAAATGCTGCTTGCTGTGGACTCGTTGATCGAGACACTCCGCGCTGGCGGCATTGTCCCTACTCGAAAACGGCCGATGCGGTGCCGCTTCTGCGCTATCGGAACGTACGAACAACAAGGCCAATTCAACAACACCGGTTTCCCTGATCCATCGGATCGGCGGTACTACTATCGCTGCGCGAACTGCGGTCATCTCGAATCGTTTTATTTCAGGAAGGACCAGCCTCCACCGGGTTGGATCGACGAATCTTGAAGGCGACGCGCTCAACCCGACAGCCGGCCAACATTCGTGGCATGGAAGTCCCTTGGCCAACGCGCCCAGAGTTTCTGTTCGATCTTCGCTGAGCGCAAAGCGAATACCAACCGGTCGTCCATCATGCCACCGACCTTCGCTGTCACGATCGGCAGCACGGAGCTAGGGCTTACCCGCGGGACACTTGCACAGCTCGACGCCGTGTTGCGTCGGTTCGATCGCGAGAGCGTCGTCCTTCGGATCGTCTCAATTCTGAACGTGATCGCTCTCGGCAAGACAGTGGGCCTCGAAAAAAGTGAGATCGTGCGATCGCTGAGCGAGCAGTACCTGAAGGTTCTGCCGCCCGAACCTCGCAACGCGCTAGCGGGCGCGCTACAGAACCGAGATGCGATCTTTTTTGATCCGTGGCAGCTGCTCCTCATGCTGAAGAGAGCGTTGATTGTATCGCCAGCCGATCATCGGGAACTCGATTTCGCGACTGCCAATGGAGAAGCAGGTTTCTTTGATGCATGCCGGTTTGCAGAGGATCTCGTTATTCCGGATCACGCCAACGTGGCTGACGATGCGGACGATCGGGCGACTTCGTGGGTCAAGGTTGCCGCTGGAATGATGCCGAGGCTCTGGATGCTGAATCCTCCGAATCCGGCGGTCGCGATGGCCAGATTTCGTGTGATGTTTGTGCGGATGGCAGCCGATGATGCCACCGTCGCAGAGCGAGTCAAGGCCTTAGATGAACGATTTCCGGCCGCAATGAACGGACTCACGTTGGCCGAGACGTCTGCCCTGGTCAACTTCCTGGGTGTGTGGTCGATTCGCCACAAGCCTGCCGACGTGTTTCGCGATCCGTCGATCCTACGGCTGAATCCGGAAACTTTTTGAGCCAGACGACGTTTGAGCCCGACACTCTTCGGAAATTCCTCGATTGAACATCGATCTCTGTGGTCGACGGAATTCCCGATGACGGTGGCAAGGTCTCTCCGGTCGTATTTCGTGACCGGCCCCTGCTGCGGCTCACCGACGGCAGCGTGGTTCCAGTCTTCCCTCCTTTCTTGCTCGAAAAACTTACTCAGGACATCTTCTGGTGGTTGAAGCCGCTGACGACCGACCAGCAGCTACACTGGCAGCAGCAGTGGGGCTATATCGCTGAGGCGTACGTGTTGCGGGTTTTGGCGCGTTGCGCGCATCTCGCCAGCTGTCAATTTAAGCCGCGGTTGATGACAGCGGCCGGAGAAATTGACGCGGTGATGTGGAGCAAAGGTCAAGTGGCTGTGTTCGAGATCACGTCCAGCGGACCACGGGCGGCCGAGGGGACCTCCGTCAGATGGCAGGACGTTCGAGACGGCCTGCGGCGCGCATTTGTCGAGCGGCCGGGTACGGGCAAAAAAGAAGCGATTTTCCAGTTGGCGCGCGACGTCAGACTGGTCCTGAATGGTGGCATCCAGAGCGGTGTTTCGATTTCGAATCTTCAGCGGATCTACCCTGTGATGATCGGAACGGATCGCAGTGTTCGCACTGTTGGCGTGTCGCCATTTCTTGAGGAGGAGTTCGCGGCTCAATTAACGGCTGACGAACGGCAACACGTGGCGGGACTGGCTATCTGGGGTCTTGAGGATCTTGAGACACTGGAATCGCTGCTGCACACCCGCGCCGATCTTCGGAAACACACACCTCACGATCTTTTGAAGGTGCTGAGGCGGTGGGATCTCGAACGCGGTCAAGCACCCTCCTGGTGGCAGTTTGTCGCGGCCGCGTACGGAGCCGTTGCGGTCAACGACGAATTACAAGAAGAGTTCGAGGCCTTCAGGGCGACCCTGCCGACCTTCTTTCGCCGCGACTCCGTCGGATAACTGAAGGAAACGCCGGCCAACGGCAGGGTTCAACGTGTGGGAACTCCGCAGGGCTCGCGTCATCGTGTGCGAGCTCCGCGACGGCCGCGACGGCCTAGCGTCAGTCAAACGGGAACGGTCGGTGGCAGACGGTCGCGTTCCGAGAGACACGCGTCGCGCCGAATCCCTGCCCCTGAGCACGGTCATTGCGGGCGGCTAGATGTTTAGTCCCACAGTGTGGTGGTGGCACGATTGACGCCACAACCAAGGAGACGCTGTGGGACAAGTACTTCACGGAAGCGCCACGACCACTCACGCCGTCCGAGCGGCAATACAGCGATCGAAAGCTTCGCTCGCGGCGCTGAGCGCGCGGTACAGCATCAATCCGAAGACGGTCGCGAAGTGGCGGAGGCGCACGAGCGTGGAGGACCAGCCAATGGGGCCGAAGGCCGCGCGGTCCACGGTGCTGTCGCGCGACGAGGAAACGCTAATCGTTGCGTTTCGTCGCCACACAGGCCTACCGCTCGACGACTGCCTCTATGCCCTCCAAGCCACGATTCCGCATCTGACACGGTCGGCGTTGCATCGGCTTCTTCAGCGCCACGGCATCAGCCGCCTGCCGGGCCTAGCAGGGTGCTGAAAAAGTGACTCGCGCCGGATCGACATCATGATCGCGGCGTACTACCATGCTCGCACTCTTTCTGAGAGGAGCGAGCGGATGCGCGGACCGGACGACCCGAATA
>Ga0075426_10003825_pt1 | contig 10737 bp, 11 predicted proteins | sample SoiMethybrSBSTD5_FD_75304 | JGI IMG/M metagenome (GOLD analysis project Ga0075426, IMG submission 75304) | Bulk soil microbial communities from a Populus tree surrounding site in Tennessee, USA - Soil MetaG P. TD hybrid SBSTD5 | ecosystem: Environmental > Terrestrial > Soil > Tree plantation...
CCGACGCGCGCGCGACCTTCGACGTGCAGGCGTTCTGCCAGATCGAGCCCGGCGACACGGTGTCGATCTCGTCGGCGACCAAGCCCGCCACATTGCTGCATCCCCGGGGCTACCGCTACTTCTCGATGCTGCGCGAGAAGCTCGGCTGGAACGAGCGCAGCGCATAAGTCTTCGATGCTGCGCGCGCTCTCCATCCGCGACTACGTGATCGTCGACGCGGTCGAGCTCGAGCTCGCCGCGGGATTCACCGTGCTCACCGGCGAGACCGGCGCCGGCAAATCGATCCTCATCGACGCGCTCGCCCTCGCGCTCGGCGCACGGGCGGATGCCTCCGTCGTGCGCGCGGGCGCGAGCCGCGCGGACATCAGCGCCGAATTCGACGTCGCGGCGCTGCCCGCGGCCAAGCGCTGGCTCGCCGCCCAGGAGCTGGATGAAGCCGATGGCGCCTGCGTCCTGCGGCGCACGGTGGACGCGCAGGGACGCTCGCGCGCCTTCGTGAACGGCCGCCCGGCGACGGCGGCGCAGCTGCGCGAAGCGGGCGAGATCCTCGTCGACATCCACGGCCAGCACGAGCACCAGCAGCTGCTGCGCGGCGAGAGCCAGCGCGCGTTGCTGGATGCCTTTGCCGGCGCGCAGCCGCTCGCGAAGGATGTGGCCGAGCGCCACGCGGCGTGGCGCAAGGCCGCGGAGACGCGCTCGATGCGCGAGCGCGCGCAAGCGAGCTCGGCGCGCGAGCGCGAGCTCCTCGCGCACGAGATCCGCGAGCTCGACGCGCTCGGCTTCGATCCGCAGCGCTGGCAGGAGGAGGAGTCGGAGCACCGGCGGCTCGCGCACGCGCAGGAGCTCATCGCGACCGTCTCCGAGTGCGCCGAGGCGCTCGACGAAGGCGACGATGCCGCGACCGCGCGTCTCGCGCAGGCCGCGACGCGCCTCGCCGAAGCCGGCGCCATCGATCCCGCGCTCGAGGATGCGCGCCGCGCCGCGGAAGCCGCGCTCGCGCAGGCCGAGGAGAGCGCGCACGAGCTGCGCCGCTATCTCGCGCGCCTCGACCTCGATCCGGGCCGGCTCGCCGAGCTCGACGCGCGCATCAAGGCGGTGATGGATTGCGCGCGCAAGTATCGCGTCGAGCCGGCGGCGATTCCCGCCGTGCTCGCCGAGCGGCGCGAGCGTTTGAGCGCGCTGGGCGGAGAGGAAAGCCTCGAGACGCTGAAGCGGCAGGAAGCGGCGTGCGAGCGCGCCTATCGCGCCGCCGCCGAGGAGCTCACGAAGCTGCGCAAGGCGGCGGCGAAGCGCCTGGCGAGCGGCGTGACGCAGGCGATGCAGCGCCTCGCGATGGGCGGCGGCAGGCTCGAGGTCGCGCTCGAGCCGCTGCAATCGCCCGGTGCCGGCGGGCTCGAGTCGGTCGAGCTCCTGGTCGCCGCACACACGGGACAACCGGTCGCGCCACTCGCACGCGTCGCATCCGGCGGCGAGCTTTCGCGCATCTCGCTCGCGCTCCAGGTCGAGCTGTCCGAGGCATCGTCGACGTCTACGCTCATCTTCGATGAGGTCGACGCGGGCATCGGCGGCGCCGTCGCGGAGATCGTGGGGGAGCTCCTGCAAGTGCTCGGCGCGAAGCACCAGGTGCTGTGCGTCACGCACCTCGCGCAGGTCGCCGTGCATGCGCGCCGCCAGCTTCGCGTGGCCAAGGAAACGCGCGCCGGGGCGGTCGTCGCCAGCGTCTCGGAGCTCGATCGCGACGAGCGCGAGGCCGAGATCGCCCGCATGCTGGGAGGCGTGCGCATCACGGAGGCGACCCGGGGCCATGCCGCCGAGATGTTGCAAAACGCCAACGAGCGGGGTACACCAGTAGGAAAGCCGAGGGGAAGGGCGGCCGGCGGGCGCTCCTGAGGGCCCCCGGCAGGGAGACGAGTGGATCCGACGACCGGAAAATCAGCTGTCGTGCTCGCGGGCGGAGGCGCCCGCGCCGCCTATCAGGTCGGCGTCCTGAAAGCGCTGCGCGACCTCCTTCCCGACCCCAAGGTCAATCCCTTCCCGATCATCTGCGGCACCTCCGCCGGCGCCGTGAACGCGGGCGCGCTCGCGGTGCACGCCGACGATTTCTCCCACGCGGTCGACAACCTCTTCGAGGTGTGGCGCCATTTCCAGCCGCACCACGTCTACCGCTCGGATTTCCCCGGCGTGGTGGCGAACAGCGCCAAGTGGCTCGCGGGCTTCTTCTTCGGCGCATTCCTGAAGAACCGTCGCATCTCGCTCCTCGACAGCCGCCCGCTCGAGAGCCTGCTTTCGCGCCGTCTCGACTTCTCCCGCATCGAGCGCAACATCAAGGCAGGCGCGCTCGACGCGGTGGCGATCACGTGCTCGGGCTACACGTCGGGCCAGAGCTGCAGCTTCTTCGAGGCCTCCGAGCAGTTCGAAGGCTGGCAGCGCTCGCAGCGGATCGGCATCAAGACCGGCATCCGCGTCGAGCACCTCATGGCGTCCAGCGCGATCCCCTTCCTCTTTCCCGCGTACAAGGTGAACCGCGAGTTCTTCGGCGACGGCTCGATGCGCCAGATCGCGCCCGTGAGCCCGGCGCTGCACCTCGGGGCCGATCGCATCGTCGTGGTCGGCACGGCGCGCATCCGGCACGAATCGCCCGACCGCCTGCGCGGCGACCTCTACCCGTCGCTCGCGCAGGTCGCCGGCCACGTGATGAACTCGATCTTCCTCGACAGCCTCGCGGTCGACCTCGAGAGGCTCGAGCGCATCAACCGCACGATCAGCGCGGTCGATACGCAGACGCTGCGCAAGATGGGGCTCACGCTGCACCACGTCGACGTGCTCGTCCTCACGCCTTCCGAGCCGCTGGAAGACATCGCGGTGAAGCACGTCGGCAATCTCCCCTGGACGATCCGCTTCCTGCTGCGCTCGATCGGCGCCATGCGCCGCGGCGGCGCGAACCTCGCGAGCTATCTCCTCTTCGAGCGCGGCTACTGCAACGAGCTCATCGAGCTCGGCTACAACGACACCATCAAGCGGCGCGACGAGGTCGAGTCGTTCCTGATCGGCGGCATGTGCGCGGTGCCCGGCGCGTTCGCGCGCACCGTCACCTTCCTCGCGCCCGCGGAGCTGCGCGCCGAGGGCAAGCCCGCCTGATGGAGCGACCGCAGCCGCACCGCCGCGCGCACTATCCGCACACGCGCGTGCTCACCACGCGCTGGATGGACAACGATCCGTACGGCCACCTCAACAACGTCGTCCACTATTCGCTCTTCGACAGCGTCGTGAACGCGTGGCTGATCGAGCGCGGCGCGCTCGACATCCAGTCGAGCCCCGTGATCGGTCTCGTGGTGGAGACCGGCTGCCATTATTTCGCGCCGCTCACGTACCCGGAGCCGGTCACGGCGGCCCTGCGCGTCGCGCACGTAGGCCGCTCGAGCGTGCGCTACGAAGTCGCGCTCTTCGACCGATCGAGCGAGCTCGCCGCGGCGCAGGGCCATTTCATCCACGTTTACGTCGACCGCGAAAGCCGCAAGCCCGTGCGCGAGCTCCCCGCAGCGCTCGCGCGCGCGCTCGAGCCTTTGCGCGTCGCCGCCACACCGGAGGAGGCCAAATGAGAAAGACCGCAATCGCGTTCTGCGTGCTGGCGCTCGCCGCCACCGCCGTCGCCCAATCGCCGATGATCAAGCGCACGATGCTGGGACGCATCGACGTGCCCGATTCCAACCGCGAGGCGATCACGGCGATCGCCGAGATCGCCCCCGGCGGCACGGCGGGACGCCACACGCATCCCGGCGTGGAGACGTCCTACGTGATGGAAGGCTCCGCGACACTCCTCATCGACGGCGAGGCGCCGCGCGTGCTCAAGGCGGGCGACAGCTTCACGATTCCCATGGGCAAGGTGCACGACGCGAAGGTCGTGGGCGACAAGCCGCTGAAAGTGCTCGTGACCTACGTGGTGGAGAAGGGCAAGCCGCTCGCCAGCCCCGCGCCTTAGCGCGGAAGAATGATCGACGAGCGCGCCGCCGCCTGCGGCGCCGTCGAGAAGACGCGCGCGAGGAAGCCGCCCAGCTCCTCGACTTCCTCGGCGCACACCGAGTGCGGCATCGGATAGGTGAGCCACTGAACCGCATAGCCGCGCAGCTCCAGGTTGCGTCGTGAGTCGTCGGCGAGCTGCACGGGAATGAGCGGATCCTCGGTGCCGTGCGCCATGAAGATCGGCGTGGACTTGTTCGCGCCGGAGCCTTCGGCGTCGAGCGATTCGGCGAGCGGCAGGTAGGTCGACAACGCGACGATCCCGCCCAGGCGTTCGGCATGGCGCAGTCCCGTCTGCAGCGCGATCGCCCCGCCCTGCGAGAATCCGGCGAGCACGATGCGCGATGCAGCGACGCCGCGTTCCTTCTCGCGCGCGATGAGCGCCTCCACCGCCGCCTGCGACTCGCGAATGCCGCGCTCGTCGGGCGCGCGTCCCATGTCGCCCTGCGTGATGTCGTACCAGGCGCGCATCACGACGCCGTTGTTGATGGTCACGGGACGCATCGGCGCGTGCGGAAAGACGAAGCGCAGCTGCAGCTCGTCGGGCAGCGGCAGCTCGCGCACGATCGGGACGAAGTCCCAGCCGTCGGCGCCCAGGCCGTGCATCCAGATCACGCTGCCGGCGGGATCGCTTCCGGTCGCGAGCTCGATGGTTTGCAGGGGGGCCATTTAGAGATTCGCCGTTGAGAGATTCGTCTTGCAGCAGGCTATTTCCATTGAGATTAGGTCCTCGGCGGACGGACGGCGGATTTGGGGCGGAAGGCCTTCACGATTTCTTCGCGCGTCTCGATGTACGGCCCGCCGATCAGGTCGACGCAGTAGGGCACCGCAGCGAAAATTCCGGCGACGATCGGCTTGCCCTCGGCGGATTTGAGGCCTTCGAGCGTCTCGCGGATCGACTTGGGCTGCCCCGGCAGGTTGACGATCAGCGCCCGGCCGCGCACCACCGCGACCTGGCGCGACAGGATCGCGGTCGGCACGAATTCGAGGCTGATGCGGCGCATCTGCTCCCCGAAGCCCGGCATCTCGCGATCGGCGACGGCGAGCGTGGCTTCGGGCGTCACGTCGCGCGCCGCGGGACCCGTGCCGCCGGTGGTGACGACGAGGTGGCAGCCCAGATTGTCGACGAGCTCCTTCAACGTCGCCTCGATGACGGCGCGCTCGTCGGGAATGAGGCGCCGCTCGAATTCCACGGGATTGCAGAGCGCGCCCGTGAGCCACTGCTCCAGCGCCGGGATGCCCTCGTCGCGATACACGCCCTGCGAGGCGCGATCGCTCGTCGCCACGAGCCCGATGCGGACGGCGTCGTGGCTGCTCATGGATGGCGCCTCGCATGATCCTGGATCAGCGCGTTCAACCAGTGGAAGAGCTCGCGATACTCGCGCGGCTTGCCCTCGGCTTCGCGCTCCTCGCGCGCTTCTGCCACGAGCCGGCGCAACGCGTGCGGATCGGCTTCGGGATACTCGGCGAGGAATGCCTCGATCGCCGCGGGATCGGCGACCATGTCGCGCCGCCAGCGCTCGGCGGCGTGGAAGAGCGCGGCCTGGCGGCGCGTCGGCGCCGAAAGCGCGTCGAGCTGCGCGGCGATGGGGCCGGCGTCGTAGTCGCGCATGATGCGTCCGATGTATTGCAGCTGGCGGCGCACCGCTTCGTGCTTGGAAAAGCGCTTGCAGTCGCGCACCGCCTCGCGCAGCTTCTCCGGCAGGTCGAGCCGCGCGAGCTGCTCCTCGGAGAGCTTTACCAGCGCGGCGCCCATCTCCTGCAGCTCGCGCATCTGCTGTTTGCGCCGCGTCTTGCTGATAAAATCCTTCTCTTCCACTCAGCCAGTCTATCCGATGCCCGACACGGCAGTTGTCGCCCTTCCGCTTTCGCGCGGCACGATGGGCGAGGTGGCGCGCGCGGCGGTGGCGGCTGCGCGCGCGAGGGGCGCGAGCGACGCGGAAGTCGAGGTTTCCGCGGCGGTCGGGCAGTCGGTGACGGTGCGCCGCGGCGAGGTCGAGACCGTCGAGTACAACCGCGACAAGGGCCTCTCGGTCACGGTGTATTTCGGCAAGCGCCGCGGCAACGCGAACACCTCCGACCTCTCGCCCGAAGCGATCGAGAAAAGCGTCGAGGCGGCGTGCGCGATCGCGCGCCACACGGCCGAAGATTCCGCCGCGGGCCTTCCGGATGCGCAGCGCCTCTTCCGCGGCCCGCTTCCCGACCTGGATCTTTTCCATCCGTGGGGACTCAGCGTCGAGGAGGCGATCGAGCTTGCTCGCCGAACGGAGGCCGCGGCCCTCGCGGTCGACCGTCGCATCACCAACTCCGAAGGCGCGACCGTGTCCGCGTCGGATTCCGACTTCGTGCTCGCCAACAGTCTCGGCTTCGAGGCGGGATTCGCGAGCTCGAAATCGAGCATCGGCTGCGGCGTCGTCGCCGAGGACCGCAACGGCATGCAGCGCGACTACTGGTACACGACGCACCGCGATCCCGGCGAGCTCGAGGGCGCGGAGTCGGTCGGGCGCATCGCGGGCGAGCGCACCGTGCGCCGGCTGGGCGCGCGGCGCGTGCCCACGGGCCAGGCGCCGGTGCTCTTCGATGCGAACATCGCCGCCTCGCTCCTCGGGCACTTCGTCTCGGCTGCGAGCGGCTCGAACCTGTACCGCCATTCGTCGTTCCTGATCGGGCGCCTCGGCACCGAGGTGTTCGCACCGCACGTCGAGATCGTCGAGGATCCGCACCGCCGCGGCGAGCTCGCGAGCGCGTATTTCGACGCCGAAGGCGTGGCCACGCGCGCGCGCGCGGTCGTCGAGCACGGCGTGCTCGGCGGCTGGTTCCTGTCGTCGTACTCGGCGCGCAAGCTCGGGCTCGAGACCAGCGGCAACGCGGGCGGCAACCACAACCTCATCGTGACGCCGGGCGAGCGCGATTTCGCCGGCCTCATGCAGCTCATGGACCGGGGCCTGCTCGTGACCGATCTCATGGGGCAGGGCGTGAATCCGGTCACCGGCGATTACTCGCGCGGCGCCACCGGCTTCTGGATCGAAGGCGGCGAGATCCGCTTTCCCGTCGAGGAAGTCACCATCGCGGGAAACCTCGCCGACATGTTCCGCGGCATCGTCGCGGTGGGATCCGACGTGCTCGTGCGCGGCTCGAAGCATTGCGGCTCGATCCTGGTCGATCGCATGACGATCGCGGGCGAATAGTTCTCTGGTAGGCTTCGTCCGCGAAACAATTTCAACCGGAGGAGAGGAATCATGGAGCGCAGGAAATTCCTGAAGTCCGCCGGCGTGGGCCTCGCGGCCGGCGCGACGGTGATGCCGACACTGAGCCGCGCGCAGGCGTCGGCGTTGCCCGAAGTGAAATGGCGCCTCGCGTCGAGCTTCCCGAAATCGCTCGACACCATCTACGGCGCCGCCGAATGGATGTCCAAGCGCGTGGCCGCGGCCACCGGCGGCAAGTTCCAGATCCAGGTGTTCGCCGGCGGCGAGATCGTCCCTCCCTTCGGCGTCGTCGACGCGGTGCAGAACAACACCGTGCAGGCGGCGCACACCGCGCCGTACTACTTCTGGGGCAAGGACCCGGCCTTCGCGCTCGACACCGCCGTCCCCTTCAGCCTCAACGCCCGCCAGACCAACGCGTGGCAGCTCTTCGGCGGCGGGCTCGAGCTCTTCCGCGAGTTTTACAAGACCTACAACATCTACAACATCCCGTGCGGCAACACCGGCGCGCAGATGGGCGGCTGGTTCAGGAAGGAGCTGAAGAGCGTCGCCGACCTGAAAGGCGTGAAGATGCGCATCGGCGGCATGGCGGGCAAGGTGATCGAGAAGCTCGGCGTCGTCGCGCAGCTCCTTCCCGGCGGCGACATCTATCCCGCGCTGGAGAAAGGCACCATCGACGCGGCGGAGTGGGTCGGCCCGTACGACGACGAGAAGCTCGGCTTCAACAAGATCGCCAAGTACTACTACTACCCGGGCTGGTGGGAGGGCGGGCCGCAGATCGACGCCTATATCAACATCGCCGAGTGGAACAAGTTGCCGAAGGAGTACCAGAACATCGTCGAGGCGGCGTGCTGGGAAGCCAACACGTGGATGGTCGCGAAATACGACGCGCAGAACCCGGCGGCGCTGAAGCGGCTGGTGGCCGGCGGCACGCAGCTGCGTGCATTCCCCAAGGACATCATGGTCGCCTCGTACAAGGCGGCGCTCGAAACGTACAAGGAGATGTCGGAGAAGAGCGCGCACTTCAAGAAGATCTACGAGTCGATGGAGAAGTTTCGCACCGACGAGCTGCTCTGGTTCCGCGTCGCCGAGAAGGGCTTCGACGACTTCATGCACACGATCCAAACGATCAAGTGATTCAATCGCTTCGCAAGAAGAGCCCCGCTCCGGCGGGGCTTTTCATTTCTGCTCGCCGCCTTCGAGCTGTTTTTCCAGCATCCGCGTCTGCTCCTCCTCGCTCGCCGCCGGCGCCACGGTTGCGGCCTCGCGCCACAGCAGCGACGGAAACGCGAGCACCGCGGCCACTACGCAGAGCTGGGCGGCGACGTAGGGGACGAGCGCCAGCGCGAGACCGCGCGTGGCGACCGGCACGCGCGAGCGGCCGCGCGCCATGAGCACCGCATAGCCGAAAGGCGGCAGGAGGAAGCTCGCCTGCAGCACGAGGAGCGTGAGCACCGCTACCCACATCGCGTCGTCCACGCGTGTGAGGACCGCGGGCGCGAGCAGCGGCACGACGACGAAGATCATCTCGAACGCGTCCAGCACGAGCGCGCACGCCGCGAGCATCGCGAGGTATGCCGCGAGAGAGGCGCCGGGGCCGAGGCCCGCATGCGCGAGGAGCGCCGCGAGCCAGCGGTCGGTACCGAAGGCGCGCTGCACCAGCGTGAAGAACGTCGCCGCGACGAGCAGCGCGAAGAGCGCGCCCGTGATGGACAGGCACTCGTCCACGATCTCGCGCAGCGCCGCAGCCGGGAGCGAGCGCGTCGCGAATCCGTAGACCACGAGCGCCACGCCGCCGGCGGCGGCGGCCTCGACCGCGTATAGATAGCCCAGCGCCACGCCGCCGAGCAGCGCCGCGATCGCGCCCGCGGCGAGCGCCGCGGTGGCGACGTCGCGCACGCGAACGCTCGCCTCGCGGCCGCTCGTCGCGGGCGTGGACACGAGCGTCGCGAGCGCGCTCGCCAGCACGAGCAGCGCCCCCGGCACGAGCGCGCCGTGAAAGACATCCTGCGTGTTGAGGATGCGCGCCGAAAGACTCGCCGCGTGGCTCGCTTCGGTGTGCGCGCGCATCATCGCGTCGCCGAGGAGGATCAGCACGAGCGAGGGCGGAATCACGACGCCGAGTGTCGCGCTCATGCACACGAGGGCGACGTTGCGCTCGGCCGGCAGTCCCGCGCTCTCCAGCCGCGGCTGCACGATGCGCGTGAGCATCGCCACGCTCGCGCCCACCGATCCGCTCATGGGCGCGAAGAGCACGCCCAGGCCCAAGGCGGCGAGGGGCTTGCCGCGCCGCGTCGGCTCGAGGGCGCGCGCGCCGACGCGAAACAGCGTCTCCGCGAGCGGCAGCCGGTGGATCAGCACGCCCATCAGCACGAACAGCGGCAGCGCCTGCAGCAGGTCGTTCTCGAGCAGGCCCACGACGCGTCCGTTCAACGCGGTGAGGATCGAGACGTCGAAAACGCCGCGGACGACGCCGAAGGCGGCGAAGGCGAGCGTGACTCCGGTGAGCGCCACCCATGCCGGCAATCCCGTCGCGATCATGACGACCGCGACCGCGGCCAGCATCCAGAGCCCGGCCGCTTCCATCAACCTTCGGCGGGAGCGACAGCGTCGACGACGGCCTGCGCGAGCACGAGGAGGGCGAGGAGCACGGCGGCGGCGCGGATGAGGAAGTAGCCGGGATTCATCGTCTCGGGGAATCCTTCGAGCTCCGCGATCGATTGCCACGCGGGAACGGCGCCGGCGAAGATGAGGAGCGCGGCCCACGGCGCGAGCACCAGGATCGCGGTGACCCGCGCGATGCGCTCGCGCCAGCGCGGCGCGATGTGCTGCGCGAACGCGTCGACCGCGAGGTGCGAGCGGTGGCGCGTGGCGGCGGTGATGGCGGCCGCGACGAAGAGCGCGAAGAGGATCTGCGCGGCGTCGTTGGCCTCGCGCGAATGCGCCTGCACCAAGTCGCGCAGCGGCCATTGCAGGAAGAGCAGCAGCGAGAGCGGCAGGACGAGCCAGCGCACGGCGGCGCAGACCGCCCCGATGCCGCGATCGAGGAGCCTCACTTCCCGCCCTTGTCCGGCGCCTTCTTCTCCCCCTGGAGCTCCTTGAGGATGTCGTCCGAGGGGGACGGCTCCGAGGGCGCGGTCTCGGGGATCTCGATCTTCACCTTGTTGATGTCGATCTCGGGCAGGCCCGACTTGTAGACGAGCGACATCTGCGGGAAGGCGATGAGGAGTCCCACCATGATGAGCTGGATGATCACGAAGGGGATCGCGCCCCAGTAGATCTGCCCGGTGGTCACGCCCTGGATGCTCTTGCCGCTCACCTTGTCGGCGTACGGATGCACGGGCGCGACGCTGCGCAGGTAGAAGAGCGCGAAGCCGAACGGCGGGTGCATGAACGAGGTCTGCATGTTCACGCCGAGCAGCACCCCGAACCAGATGAGGTCGATGCCGAGCTTGTCCGCGACCGGCCCGATGAGCGGGATCACGATGAACGAGAGCTCGAAGAAGTCGAGGAAGAA
>Ga0075426_10003827_pt1 | contig 10733 bp, 9 predicted proteins | sample SoiMethybrSBSTD5_FD_75304 | JGI IMG/M metagenome (GOLD analysis project Ga0075426, IMG submission 75304) | Bulk soil microbial communities from a Populus tree surrounding site in Tennessee, USA - Soil MetaG P. TD hybrid SBSTD5 | ecosystem: Environmental > Terrestrial > Soil > Tree plantation...
ACTCATGAGCCATCGACGCCGTCAGCTCGCCGACCGCCACCAGTCGACCCGAAGCCAAAAGTTGCTGTTCCAACTCCTGCGCCTGATTGCGTAAATGCTCCTCGCTTCGGCGCAGCGCCTCTTCCGCGCGCATGCGTTCAAGGAATTGGCCGATCTCGTCGCCGATAGCTTGGGCCATTCTTGCGATGTCCCTATCCGGCTCGTGCGGCGCCAAGCTTAAAAACTCGACGACCCCAAGCACCTCGCTACGCATTCTGATCGGAAACGCCAGCGCAGCGCGCCATTTCTCATGCGCATGGATCGAGTCACCCATCGGTGTCGATGCAACTCCGCTGTCCGGTATCCATTGGACTTTTTCCTCGGCCCACACTCGGCCGGCGAGGCCAGAGCCGCGCGTGAGCGGCTTGTGAGCTTCTATTTCCGGAAGCGTGAGCGAAGGCTGGCTCCAGGTTGCCACGCATTCGAGGATTTGCGTCGCTTTATCGATCATCCAGATGCGTCCCCATTGCCAATCTAAACCAGAGCCGACCACTTCGAGTATCCTCGGCCACGCCGCTTGCGGCATTTCCGCCTCGGCGAGGACAACGGTGACCGCATGCTCCGCGGCGGCGCGGCGCGCCGATTGTTTGCGGTGACTGATGTCGCGATTACATTCCAAGATCAAGTGCCCGCCGGCGCGATCCGTGATCAATTTCAGGCGGCTCTCGACGTCGATGTAGCGCCCCTGCTTGGTTTTTTGCTTGAGCTCACCGCTCCATTCGCCCGCGGTCAGCAAGGAGGCTTCGAAGTTGCCCCGGCTGCCGGGAAACTCGGTAGCGAGGAGCTCATGGCTCAATGCGCCGATGACCTCGTTTTGGGCATAGCCGTAAAGCTGCTCCGCGCCGCGATTCCAATAAATGATCCGGCTGTCCAGTTGCCGGGCGAAGATCGCTTCGTTGGCAAGATTCAAAAGGTCGGCTTGGCGCTGCAGGTCTTCCTCTTGGCGGCGCAGCGCCGTCTCGACTCGATCTCGTTCGCTCTCACGCTCGCGCAAGAGACCGGCCGCGCGCTCCATTTGGCGCGCAAGACCGTCGATCTCGGCGATCGGAGAGCTCGCCGGGAAAGAGACGGCCTGACCCCGGCCCAGATCGCGCGCTGCCACAGACAAGTCCCATATCGACCGGGACACCTGGCGCGCGAAGATCAACGCCACGCCGAGTCCGACGAGCAAGAGCAGGAGCCCCCCACCGCCGACCGTCGCGATCGAGCGATACAAGATCGCGTTCACCTCGGTGCTGGGAACGATCAACGCCATGAACCAACCGGCGCGATTCAATCGGCTAACCGCCGCGTCGGCAGCAATCCCGTCCGGGCCGACGCCGCGCACTAACTGTTCGCCGGTGAGCAAATTGGCCGTGGCCAGCAGATCCGCCACCGGCATGCCAATAAATTTCCCCGCGTCCCGCGAGCGCGCGATGATGATACGCTTGGCGTCGAAAAGGGTTCCGGTCCAGGTATCAGGAAATTTCTGCCGAGTCAGAATTTCCGTGAAGACTATCGGTTCGATCACCGCGCACAGAATATAAATGATCGTCTGCTCGCGCGTGACCGGAACGTAGATGTTAATGCCGCTTTCCGGCGAATGACGGTTGGAAAAGTCGCCGATCACGGGTTGCCGCGTTCGCAGCACGCTGTTGAGGCTGTCGCGGCTGATATCATCCGACTCCGCAACCAGCGGTTTTTCGATGCGCATGAGCCGCGCGCCTTTGGGATCGAACAAGCTCAGACTGCGCCAGGTGTCCTGCGTGTGTACAATCCGCGCGGCGGCGGCGCGAAAGACATTGACAGCACCGACGTCGAGCGGCTCTGCGGTGGCAAGCGCTTCTAGGTTAGTGATCGAAGACTCGATTTCACGATCGATCGCCAACGCCAGCGCGCGCGTCGTGTCTTCGAGCCCGCGCATGCGATTCGCTTGTTCCTGGCGCGCGAACAAAACCATCATGAAGACCGAAAAAATCAAGATCGGCCCCAAGCCGCCGACGATCAAACGCGTCAAGTACGAATGTAATGAGGTAGGCGGAGCAAACCAACGGGCAATGGAAAAACGCGCGGCGATCATGGCGGCTCTAAAGATAGTTTAAGCTTGGGTTTGAAAGTTCGCCACGCCAATTCGGGCGGTATCGCTTTTAAAGATTCGCCCGGCGCAGCGGACATACCGAAGTCTTACGGCAGCAATCTCAACGCGTCAGCCAATTCTTGCAAATCCACCGGCTTGGTCAAATACCGCGACGCGCCTTTGTCGAACGCTTGTTTGATCGAACCGACGGTCGGGTACGCCGTCATCATGATGACTCTAAGGCCGGGCGCATGCTCGGTTATTTGTCCCAGCAAGGACAGGCCGTCACGGCCGCCGAGCTTGATATCCAGGAGCGCGATATCCACTCGATGCTCCTGCAAAAATGTAAACGCTTCATCGGCGCTCGACGCCGCATAGACTTCATAGCCGCGTTGACTCAGATACCACTTGAGCAGAGTCAAAAAGTTTTCTTCATCATCGACGACAAGCACGGATTGGCGCGCTCGCGCCGCTGAAGCATTGGAAAATTCGCTGGCGGTGCTTTCACCGGGGCGACTCTCTTTGGGCTTGTCCATTGTCCTTGCTCTAGCTAAAACTCCCCGCTGGCCAAGCCCTCATCAACAACAACCATCGATTTTATTTCGCCCGTAAATCAACTTGCCTCGCAAGTTGGCTTGCAGCTAAAGAGTTCGCGTCGCCGACGCAGCAGATTCACGTTCGCTCACTAAAAACCGACGACATGGAAACAGAAGCGAGCGCCGATACCGCAAGAGCAATGAGCAAGCTCAACGTTAGCTACCCAGAAACCCTTAGCCTCTATGACTTGGCCCGAGGTAAAAGGGTGCAGAAATTATACCAATTTCCTGCTTGTGAAAAGTTCCGCTAATTCTGCTAGTTCGGCTCTTTGAGGACAGGTTTTACACGCTACTTGGAGGACTTTGACCTACAAATAATCTTTTTATCATACAAGGGATCGCCCAGCGTTGCTTAATGACTCATCGCCGGTTTTTTGCGGCGTTGAGCCATCCGTTGCACTATTCCACCGAGCGGTTTCTTCCGCGGTCATCGATCCGAAGGGAGGTTGGCGCGCATCCTGGTAGCTCCAGTCCTCAACGTCGGTGCGGTATTGGGAGCGCGACAAAAGCGTGCCGCGACAGAGACGATTTCTCGATGGCGGTTGTGCCTGCTCCGCTTCGAGCCGCTGGAGAAGGTCACGCATTAACCATCGAGGAATCGCGGATCGCTCTGATGGATAGATGAAATCGAAAAGAATCAAATGACTCAAGAGGACATGCCAATGAGTCTCAAAACGCCGCAGCAGGCGCGGCCAATCCAATCGATCGCCGCGCGCGCGAATGACGTGGGCGATGTCCGCGCCGTCATAGCGTTCGCGCTCCATCACGAAAGTCTTGCTCCAGATCAGTTCTTCCGCCGGACAAAGATTTACTTTCATGCCGAGAGTCTCGCCGGGGACCGCATGCTCGAACCAGCTATCATCGACAGCGCAGACCCCATTACCCGAGCTAAAAATGATATCGATAAAATCCTTGGCGCTAAAAACTTTGGCGAGCCAATGCGGAAACGATAACTCGGTCGGGAAACCTTTATCGCCGAGCCATTCGAGCAGACTCGATAGGTCCGCGCGCCGCACGAACAGATCCAAGTCCTTGCTCACTCGAAGCGCGCCAGCGTATTGCTCCAGCGCATGCCCGCCGCCGACTAAATAACGAAACCCGCCCTCGTTTAGGAATTCGAGCACAGCCCGATAAAAGCGCTGCTGATTATCGGTCGCCGAGAGCGGGACAAGCTTGGCTTTCATCGGCCCTTCCTAGGTTTCCGGTATTTCAATCAGGCGAAAGGGCGGCTGATCGGGAAATGTATGCTGCAAAAGTTGCATCGCGACATTGTAAACCGGCACGTCGTTTTTTGTCCGGCCCTCGGGTGAACCGCGATGCGCATGGCCATGGAACACGGCAGTCACAGGGTAGCGATTGAGCGGCTCTTCGAGCCGGCTAGAGCCCAGGAAAGGAAAAATTTCAAGCGGCTCACCCATGACCGTGGCCTGGATCGGCGCATAGTGAAGCAGCACGATGCGTTTATCCGAACGCAGCCGAGCGAGAGCGCGTTCGAGCTTGAGAGCTTCTGAGATCGCCTCATGGACAAAACGCTTGATCATTTCCTCGCCCCAGGGCCCAAGTGCGCGCTCGCCAAAGCCACCGCCGAATCCTTTCACGCCGGCGAAGCCAATCCCCAGGACCTCACGGGCGTCACCGTCCAACAGCAACACGCCGGCTTCCGAGAGTATCCTGATTACGACCTCTTGTTTTCCCGATTCATATTCGTGGTTCCCGAGCACGGCGAGGACGGGAATTCTCAAGTTAGATATTTCCTTCGCGATAACCGTCGCTTCTTCCGGCAAGCCGTAGTCGACGATGTCACCACACATTAAAAGCAGATCGGCTTGCTTGGCGATCTGCGCGAACAATCCGGGCATGCTCTCATAGGAGGCGCTATTGCAATGAATGTCCCCGATCGCGGCAACGCGCATGATGGTTTTTTTCTTTCACGCGGTGAAAAAATCTCGCCTGTGGCAACTACCAAGGTCGCTTAACTAAGCTCAGGAATTTTTCCGCTCCTCTTCGACCTGCTTGAGAACTCTCTTGCGCAAGCTTTCGTTGGCGTTGACCATGGCGAAAATTCGGTTGTAGCGCTCCGGCGACAGGCCGTTTGTGTCCAGCGAGCGTTTGACCTTTGTGTTCGCCTCCTGCTCGATTTGTTTTTTGCGCGTCGGGTCCGTCTCCTTTTCGAGCGCCGGGGCATACTGCGAACGGATCCTTTGATAGTCCACATAGGCTTTGACAAACGATGACAACTCGCGATCACTCACGGCGGGCTGTCCGCTATTCCCCGATTGTCTTGGCGCATCGGCGGCCAAAGCCGCGTGTATTCCCGGCATCCCGCAGATCACCAACCATCCGACCGCGATCATTTGCGGCAATTTCGCTATCATACGTTCTCCTTATGAATTTTTGTTTTTTTGGTTCTTGTATTTCGCCACACTGCTCCTAGTGCCAGGTTTCCGACCGCTTGGCGGATTGGCCGAACAAATCAGAGAGAATATAGGCCGCCAAAACATGCGCATCGATCTTATTTTGCACTACCCTCTCGGTTTCTTCTGTCAGGGCAAACATCAACTCTCCCAAGGTAGTCCCCGAATACTCGTCACGTTCCATATTTTGGTCCTCCATGAACTTGACTTACCGGCAGAGAAGTAAACCGCAAAGCGCATGCCAGAATTTGTCGAGAACCGATGCTGATTCGCAAAGCCATTTAGGCCGGAAAGTGCGGCAAATAATTTACTTGAAGGGATTTTGCCGACGGAACCGCACCAATTTCACTTCACAGTTCGAATTGGACGCACGCGTAAGCTAGCCGCTGACTTCCATGCTCGAAACACCTTGGCGCGCTAAGCGAATTTCCAAACTGCGCTGCGTCGACAAGACCTTGGTGGCGTATTGCAGCGGCAGCGTTTGTTTCGCCGCGATCATTTTGCTCACCCAGGTCGGGCCTGCATTGTAAGCCGTCAGAGCGATCTTGAGATCACCGAAGAGGTCTTTCAGATGGGCCAAGTAAGAGGCGCCGACTTTTACATTGACAACCGGATCTTTGAGATTAAGTTTTAGATTCTTGTCCGCCGGTGAAATTTTTCCCTCTTCGACCAAGGCGGCAACTACGATCGGCTGGACCTGCATAAGACCGAGCGCGCCTTGAGGCGATACGGCTCTTTGATCGAAGCGGCTTTCCACTTCGATAATCGCCATGACGAGCATGGGATCGAGGGAATGTTTTTCGCTCTCGGCCGCGATGCTTTGAGTCAATCGCGCGAGAATGTCATCGCTCATCTTAACTTCCTGTAAGTCCAGTGCCGAGCGAATCTTCGACAACTGATAATCTTTCAATGCTTGGACTTGAATGCTGTCGCCGATCAGAGGCGCCGGGGCGAACAAAAAGAGCACGAACATCGCGATAAAGACGCCGCTCGAAAGAAGAGGCCGTCGGATCAAATCAATTTTTATCATGTCGAGAATCCTTTATCGTGGATTAAACCAGCGCTGTAGGCATCGGACCACTCCGCAAGCGATCTCTCTTTTGATCCCGATGCTTGGAAGCCCGGTGGTCATCAAGGGCAAGGATAGTGCCAGTTGCCGCGGAAGCCTTCGATACTGAATATAAAGAACTTTTGAAAACGGCGAGGTAGAAAAAATTACTGCAAGAAGGGAATTTCTATCACTACAGCAGCGGTCAGCTAAATTTCAGGAAAAAAATATGAGCCCAAAACCGCGAGCTTTCTCTGATACGAATCGGCGTCGAGAAACCACAGAGTGGCCGCGATACTGCTCAACAACGAATTGCCGTCCTGTGGCGTAAAGCACATACCGATGACTTCGCGCTCGCCGCGAAGCGCGAGACTTTGATTGACGATAACCGTTTGATTGAGAATCCGGCCAAACAAGCCGTGATCGCGACCGAAAGAAAACACCGCCGCCGAGGATTTTTTATTCGTCAACGCGATTCGCGGATTGGCCTTGAGCCGTTGAGTCACGTCTTTCAACGTGATCGGGCGGCGCAACATCATATCGAAGTGGATGGTATGCATGTACTGCGTGTTCAGCTTCAATGCGGAGGAGTAAATGTTCAAATCCAGCCCGAGAGTTTTGAAAAGGTAGTGCGCGTCGCGCCCCTGGTGTGTGCCAAACGCCTGATCATCATGTTTTCCCACTTCCGGCGCAGGAAGAAATTCGCCGTCCTCGCTCAAATCGTTGGCGCGACGCATGCACACGAATTTCGCTTCCTCCAAGTCGTCTTCTTTTTCCGGCCCCAGCGCGATCGTATCGATCAGCGCGGCCAAGTTATGTGTGTTACAACTGACAATCTGGATAAACCGATCGTTTTTCCGGTCCAGGGCTCGATCGTTGATGCCATGCGCATACATCTTGCCGAAACCAAACTCACTGCCCTGAGCGATGAAGCCGCAACCATTGTTCGCGTACCGGTTGTAATATTTCGCTTTGTTTTCATTTCCTACTGGAGTGCAATCGATCACTACTTTGGCGCGTTCGATGGCCTGTTCAGCTTCGTAACAAGGCTCCATGTCCAAGTCTTTGAAGCGCTGCCAGCTATCCTTATCGACGGCGAGCTTCACGCCGTGACGAGTCAAGGCGGCGACCTTTGAACGGTCGGTAACAAGCGGTGTGCGTTTGTGAAAAGTGATCTCGTCGATGCCTAACTGTTCCCTGAAGGACGCCATCAAACCGATGAGCGGCTCGCCAATGGTCCCGGTGCCTATCACATGCACGACGTTGTTTTTCATCCGGTCTCCAGCGCTAGTTGCTTATTCATTCGCTCCTGCTCGAGGACGGTCTTCAATCACACTCGGCCCGTCGTTTTCACCTATGAGCTCCGTTTTTTTGTCGCGGTGTCGAACTGCTTGTCTTTCATTTGACGGAGGAGATCGGCGAACGACGACCGAGCTATCACGCGGTTAAATTGCGAGCGGTAATTATTGACGATGCTGACGTTCTCGATGACGACGTCATAAATTTTCCAATCACTGCCCGCCTGGCGAAGTTTATAGCTGACGGTGGATTCGTCGCCCTTGTTGCCGACGATCTTGGTGTCCACTTGAGCGTACTCGCCGTCCTGTTTGTCGCCCGTAAAAACGACTTTTTCTCCGTTGTAGGAGTCCAAGTTGCTGACGTAGGATGATTCGATCAGCTCGGTAAACAATGTGACAAATTCCCGCTGCTCTTCAGGAGTGCGGCGTTGCCAGTCGGCGCCGAGCGAGCGTTTGGCCATTTCGGTAAAGTCGAACTTCGGAAAAATCACTTGCCTCAGTTGTTCGACGCGCTCGCTTTTCTTCGCTTCCGGTTTGAGGTTTGGATCTTTCAGTATGGCGATGACCTTTTCGACCGAGCTCTGTATTTGCTCGCGCGGAGTAGCGGCGCCGGCTCGATCGACAAACATCAATACAAAAACTATCACTGCTAAAAGGAACCGGAATCGAAAGCTGAAATCGGCACATTTATGTCGACAAATAATTGTTGTAGTCATCGTCGGACCTCACAGAATAGATTGTTAAATGAAATTGCCCCATGGAACAGCAACGCTTGTGCCAATATCTTGCACAAACGCAGATTTGTTGAACTTTGTCCGCGTTTGTCGGACTAGCGAGAGGCGCTTTCTGGGTTTTTGTCCGGATTTTTCAGACGACCAGGAAGGAGATTGACTGCTATCAAAGTGAAAGCAAAAACCGCACAAAGGTCGTTGCCCCCGAAGATCTCGCAACGAAAATCGGCGTAGCGGTTCACGATGACGCCCAATCCGACTTCAATCTACTGAGATGAAAAGGTCGTCGCCGCGACTCTGTCAAGAAGGTTTGTAAGCTCTCGACGACCTGCGGTAACCGGCTTTCTTCGGGGATCTGGAAAAGCCCCAGCCATTGACTCGCGCGGCCGATTGCAACGCGGCTCGAAAACACCGAGAGCGGCAAGGAAAAAATCAGCGGAAGCGATACCGGCAACAGCCACCAGGCGAGAATCGGACTCAAATAATAAGCGCCGATCAGCCATCCGAGAGCGAACAACATGGAAAAGCCGTGGTGCTCAACCGCTTCGCGCCAACCGGTCTCGCTATCGTTACGCCGTTGCGCCGTCCATTTGATTGGGCGCCCGAGCAAAGTCAGCAAAACAAATTTGCTGTGAAACCACATGCGAATCGGCGCCATCAAAGTCGAAAAGACGATCTCCAGAGCGATACCGGCGCCTAGTCGCAATACGCCGCCGAAACCAGCCGACTCGCGGTTTTTGAGGATCAAAGCAAAGCTTAGCAATTTCGGCAATATCAGGAGGATTCCAGTGGTTGTCAAAAGCGCGATCGTCAATTCCGGATGCCAAGTCGGCCAATTCGGAAATAAGCTCGGCCGATAGGAAAAATAAACCGGAGCCGTCAACGACTGCACAATGACCTCGGCGCTGCTGAGCACTAAAAAAATCGCCCAAAGAAACGCCGACGCATAAGCCATGATGCCCATGCCCATGATGGCGCGATGGCCGAATCGAATCCCATCGCCCGCCAGCAAGTAGAGATGCTGCAAGTTACCTTGACACCAACGGCGGTCGCGCTTGAGCTCATCCAAGATATTAGGCGGCGACTCCTCATAACTTCCCGGCAAGTCGTAGGCAAGCCACACTTCAAAACCGGCGCGACCCATCAAGGCCGCCTCGACGAAATCATGGCTTAAAATTTCGCCGCCCAAGGGTGGCTTCCCCGGCAGACGCGCGAGGCCGCAGTGCCGGACAAACGGCTCGATTCGCAGAATCGCATTGTGTCCCCAGTAATAACTCTCGCCTAACTGCCAGAAATACAGACTGGCGCTAAATAACGGGCCGTACACGCGGCTAGTGAACTGTTGCACCCGCGCGAAGAGCGATTCGCGATTGACGATGGTGGGCGCTGTTTGGATGATGCCGACCTGCGGCGATTCTTCCATCATTCGAGCGAGCGCGACGATGGTCTCGCCGGCCATTAGACTATCGGCGTCCAAGACGATCATGAAATCGTAGTCGCGCGACCAGCGGCGCAAAAAATCGGCGATATTACCGCTCTTGCGTTTGATCGTATTGCGCCGATGGCGATAAAAAAGTTTGCCTTCGCCGTTGAGCGCGCGGCAGGTTTGCGTCCAGGCGATTTCTTCTTCGGCCTGGCGTTTGGCGTCGCTGGTGTCGCTCAAAACAAAAAAGTCGAAACTGCCGCTTTGACCGGTCTTGGCGAGGGAATGAAAAGTCGCGGCGAGGCCCGCGAAACAGCGCGACACTTCTTCGTTGCAGATCGGCATGACCACGGCAGTGCGAGAGCGCAGCGATGCCGCGCTCTCGGGCGCGATCCAACGGTGGATTGTCCATTTGCGCCGGAGCAGCCAAAAGCCGGCGACATTGGTCCAAAAAGAAAAAGAGATCCACGAAAACAACACCGCGAAGCTGAGCACGATCGTGATTTGCAGATGGCTGATTTGTTGCGTTGGGAAAGCTCGCGCCAGATACCAACTCGCGATCGCGGTCTGCGCCAGGACCAAGAACGCCAGCGTAAGGCGCCGGCGCTTGGCAACTCTTCGCCAGCTCGCTCCATCGGAATGGACGGCGAGCGCCCCGCGCCCGCTTCGATCGTCCCGCCGCGCATCCACGCTCTTCGGCGCTCGGCTTATCCTGCGCCACAATCGGCGCAGAGGATGGCGATCGATTTTGCCCGGCACCATGGAGGCACGGTGGATCGCCGGCATCGACTGCAGACGCGGTTTGAGAAATTCTTCCGGTAATTTGTTCGCGGTCTCGCTCATTCTACTTGGTAGCTCCATGTTTCCGTTAAAATATCTTTGCCGTTTTTAAGATAGACGCGCATCTCCAGAGGCTTTCCTTTTTCCGGCTTCACTTGAAACGCGAGGCGCCAGCCGCCGGTCACGGCATTGCGCGCGACATTCTGTTGCACGAGTTGGCCGTTTTGTCCCAATGTGACGACGGCTTTCACCGGCGCCGAATCCGGCAGGGTTTTGATTTTACCGCCCTCGAACTCGACGACGAATCTCTTCCAGTCCTCTTTATCGCCGCGACCGATGCGCGTCGCG
>Ga0075426_10003828_pt1 | contig 10731 bp, 13 predicted proteins | sample SoiMethybrSBSTD5_FD_75304 | JGI IMG/M metagenome (GOLD analysis project Ga0075426, IMG submission 75304) | Bulk soil microbial communities from a Populus tree surrounding site in Tennessee, USA - Soil MetaG P. TD hybrid SBSTD5 | ecosystem: Environmental > Terrestrial > Soil > Tree plantation...
AACCCAAGCTTCGCAGAAGGGCGTGTTCTTGCGAATGCTTCGGGATATCCTGCCTGATGTCGGCGATGTCATAGGCGAAAAAATCCAGCTGACGGGAGGCCGCCAAGTTTGGGTCCAGCTGGCGCAGGGAGCCAGCGGCGGCGTTGCGGGTGTTTGCAAACAAAGGCTTGCCCGCTTTCTTTTGGGTTTCGTTGAGGGCGGCCAAAACTTCCTTGCGCATGACCGCTTCACCGCGTACTTCCATATAGGAAGGGGACTTGCCGGAAAGTTGCAACGGGATAGAACGGACAGTGCGCAGGTTTTGGGTGATGTCTTCGCCGACTTGGCCGTCGCCGCGGGTGGCGCCGCGGGTAAACCTGCCGCTTTCGTAAATTAACGATACGGCCAGGCCGTCCAATTTGAGTTCGCAAAAATACTCCAGCTTAGCCGAAGGCGGCAGGAGCTTCTTCAGGCGAATTTCCCAGGCTCGGACGTCCTCTTTGCTGAACGCATCGTTCAAGGAAAGCATGGGAACCGCATGGCGGACTTTGACGAACTTGTCCAACGGCTTGCCGCCGACGCGGTTTAAGGGGGAGTTGGGATCGGCGAATTCAGGGAACTGCTGTTCCAGGGTTTTCAGCTCCCGCGACAGCGAATCGTAGACTTCGTCGGTCGCGCCAGGCGCGTTTAACACGTGGTATTGGTAGCGTAAGTCGGTGATTTGCCGGCGCAATTTTTGGATGCGGCTTTTGGCGGATTTCTTGTCCATAGCTAACTTAATTATAGCGGAATCAGCCAAATTATCCACAAATTTTCGTTGGCTAATTGGCGGCAAACGTGTTAAAATAAAGCCAAAGAAAGATTAAACCGCTTCATGGCCTTAAATAACCGATCCAAAAACAAAGTCCGGCTCTCGCCGCAGCTGAAACTGGGAGTGGGCCGGGGCTATTCCAAAAATAATCTCCTCAAATACGTTGGTTTTGTCTTTTTGTTCGCCAGCCTGGCCCTGGTTATCTGGACCGTAAACGTGGTCCTGCACCGCAGTTCCGGCCAAGGAAGCCAAACTGCCCAAAACAACAGCCAAGCAAACCCCCAAGTCCTTGGGGCCGCTGATACGAAAAATCCTTTTGTCAACTACACCGTTAAAAAAGGCGATACAGTATTCAACCTTGCGCAGCAATTCAACATTAATTGGTCTACCCTAGCCACAATTAATGACCTCGCAGCGCCATTTACCTTAAAACCGGGGCAGGTCCTGAAAATCCCCAACCAATAACTTTTCCATAATTTAAATCCCCTCCTTATGAGGGGATTTTTAAATGGCTTTGGCGACTTACGGCGCGGAAAAGGGAATGTTAATGGTGTATTTCCTGGTCAGCCCCAAATAGGAAGCGGTAATGTCCAATACGTGCTGGGCGATAAGGGGAATCTGATGGGAACCGTCGCTGGTCATTTGCCCGTCCACCTGGATTAGCAGAGGTACGGTGGAACTGGGGTTTTGGATGAGCATATCATACTGGCCGGTGTCGCTGATGCTCAGCGTGTCCTTGCTGTTTTGCGACAGGCTGTCCGTCCGCACGGCAATCTTGTTGCCGGAAGAATCGCAGCATTTGCTGAATACGGCTGAAACGCCGAGAATGCTGTTAAGCTCAGTCACGGAAATGCTACTATACGCCTGGCCAAAATCATTGGGCTTGTTCGGGTCTACGAACAAATAACGGTTAGCCGCGGAAGGGGCGACGACATCCACCCGGGGGGCCGGGTCCAGTTGGCGGGCGGCCGGCACTGGGTTATTCAACGATACGCCGTTAATCACGCAGACGTTGGAAGCGGTGGAACTGCATCCCGTGTTGTCGCCGGCAACGTCACCCGTGGCAATGTCCAGCGCGGAGTCGCTGACCGCGCGGGTATATTTGAAAAATGCTTCTTCGGTTACTCCCTGCACAGCGTAAAGCGCCGGTTCGGTGCGCAGGACGTCGCCCGATGAACGGATTTCCACGGTAATAATGGCGGCCAAGCTAAAGGCAATGGCGGTGATGGCGGCTAAGACTAGCACTGCCAAAAGTAGCGTAACGCCGTCTTGCTTTGGTTTGTGTCGGGGCCGGGAAATCATAGGGTTAGTGGTGTTGGATACTGTAATTATCGGTGGAAACGCTGGTTTGATAAGGGATCACCGACGGCTGTTCGATGGAGTTAAATGAAGCAGAAAGATTCATGACAATCGTAACAAAAGGTTGAACGCCAGGATAGAATCCGCCGCTGGCAATTTGCGGATTCGCAGTCGGGCGGACGAAAAAACGGAAAGTGGAAGCATCGATGGTAACGTTAACCGGGTTAACTTGCTCGCTGATGGCAGAGCCGCCGGTAACGGGCAATTTAGTCAGCCAGAGGTTGCTGTTAATGCCGTTGGCCACCAGGTAAAAGCACTCCCGGTCGCCGGCCCGGTTGACCAAAGCTAGGAAAGTCGCGCCGCTGGAAGCGTTATAGGGCACAGTACAGTGGGCCGCGTCTATGGTCCCGCTATAATCAATCGATCCGTTGCGGATTTCGCGGACAATGAATTCAGTAAAATTGCGGGTGGCCTGCGAAACTTGGCGTAACCCCTCCACTTTGCGGTTAATGCGCAAAGTATAACTGAACAATACCAGCATCATAGTCAAGACAACGGCAAAAATGGTCGTTGAAACGACAATTTCCATTAAAGTAAAGCCTGATTGTCGGGAACGGCTAACCATACTAGTAAGTTTTCCAGTTAGTCAAATAAGTCTGAAGTTGGACCGAACATTTATTCAAGCCGGGCCAGTCAGGGCTGGCCGGGCACCTTTTGTCGGTCCACCAAACCTGTGAAGTCACCAGCAACCGGGCGCCGTTGTCGGTATTGAATGGCCCGGACGTGTCGGGAGTGATAAGCACCTTGCGGTAAAATCCGGAACTGCCGCTGCTGCTGGCGCTGGGTTGGTAAAGCCCATGGGTGGGATCAGAGGAATTATTTAAGGCCCATACATTTGTTCCGGTACCTCCCGTCCAATAGCCGTTGGTGGCAGGGTTTGTGGCGTCAAAGCCAATATACAGGTTGGTATTTACCGTTATGGTGTAACCGGCGCCGCTGACGGGCCCCAGCCAGTCTCGATAGCATTTGCCCGTGGTTGAAGAATCTACGTAATTAAAGCAGTTCGTGCTCAACTGTCCCTGGAGCCAATTCGTGTCGCGCGCATTTTTTACGGCTTCGATGCCCTCGCGCGCCAACCCGATGCCGATAATCTGCTTGCGGATGCTGGTGGAGGCGTTGAGGGAATAATTGGCCAGCCCCAAGGCCGCGGTAATGCCCATAACCATGATAAACACGGCCACCATCGTTTCCACTAAAGTTTGTCCGTTTTGCTTGGTCATATTAAGGCGCCTCCACTTTGCCGGAAATTCCGTACACGATTACAGTTTTGGTGGCGTTGGAGTTTTGGTCTTTTAAGGTAATGGTTACGCTGCGGTCGGCATAGCCAAGCATGCAGCCGGGATTCTGGACCACGGTGGCCAAAGTGGACGCGCCCGTGCAGCTATCGTTGGCAGTGTAAACGTAAGCCTTGGCATAGGGAGCGGCGTAAGCCACCTGCAACGAAGCCGGGTTAGTGCTCGATCCCCCGGCCGTCGTGGATTGGAGGTCGCTGACAATGATGCCTTGGGGCAGGGTTACGGTTTCCAAGGCCAGGTTGGCGGTGTAGTTAGTATCAATGCTTTGTAGGGCATACTGGTTGCTGTTTTTGTCCAGCTTGACGGCATAGTACTTCGCCGCGGTAAAGTTGCCGCCGGAAGCAATGTTGCGGGCGGACAAAATGTAGCTTTGGACCTTGCGGATGTTGGTCACCATCTGGTTTTGCGCAATTTTCAGGTTGCGGGCGCCGCGCTGGGAGTTGTAGTTGATGATTAAAATCGTGGACATCACCACCATGATGGAGATGACCACCAGCAACTCCATTAAGGTAAATCCCGCCTCGCCTGCCGGCTCGCGGAATAGTTTGGATTTTTGTTTCACCGGGGACATCTTGTTTTTATTATACGGAAAAAGCGGCATTAACGCCAGCCAATGAGGCCCAGGTACCATTCCCATAAGCCGTGGCTGTAGAATAACGCCAGCAGGGCGCCAACCGACAGAAACGTGCCGAATGGCACCCGGCTTTGCAGTTTTTTGGCGCCGGCGATAATCAGCCCCACGCCAACTATGGCGCCGAGCATGAACGCCAAGAACAAACCGACCACGATACCCGGCAAGCCCAAAACCAAGCCGAGCAATAAGTTTAGCTTCACGTCACCAAAACCCATCCAGCGGCCGCGAGAGAAAAACCACAGAAGGTAAAAGAAGCCGCCAGCCAGCGCGGCGGCCAGGATGCCGCCGGCAGTGTGGGAACTTATGAACCACAACGGCTGGCGGGCTAACAGGTCCAAGATAATATTTAAAACTAAAATTGCGCCGGCAACGGGAAAAACCACCGCGTCCAAAATTAAATAGTGCTCCAGGTCAATCACGAACACAGCGATAAGCGCGGCAATGATTATCAGCCAGCGCAGGAGCTCCAAATAGGTAGCTGCAAGAGCCGGACCGGTTAAAATGTGGGCAGCCGCCGCAGCAAATAACAACCCGGTTATGGCTTCTATCAACGGATAGCGGGACGAAATCCGCGCCTGGCAATGGGCGCAGCAGCCGCGCTGGACCGCGTAACTGAGCAGCGGGACGAGATGAGCCGGCTTCAGTTTGGCTTTGCAGTGCGGACAGCTGGAACGTCCGCCCAGCGACTCGCCGCGGGGCAGGCGCCAGATAACGACATTCAAAAAACTGCCGATCAAGGTCCCGAAAATAAACGTGCTTATTATAATAACTAATTGATTCATTTCAGCAAGCTTAGCTCCCACAAAAAAGCAAATTCATGCCATACGCCCTTCCTTTTAAATATTATGATCTTACCTTCATCAACTAATTTTCTATAATACTTAATATTATCACGTATGAATTCTTTTGTGGGTACAGCTTTAAAGCTCAAAAGTTCGGATTTATAGTTTTTTAGAATTTTTTTGATCACCGTATAAAAATCGTTTGTTGTACTGGTAGTGATGTAGAGACGCGATTTGCTATGCATACGTTTTTTCGTTTGATCTAAAAAACGAAGCAAAACTTCATTTCCATTATTCCCTCCGTCTATAGTTTTAGCCAATTTTGCTCCAATAGCTTTTAAATAACTGGGGTGAACGATTTCGCTGGGCAGATTGGCTATAATTACATCAAACTTGCCTTTAAAATCGGCAAAATAACTTCCTTTGCTCACTTCAATTCTTATTTTGTTTCTATGGGCATTATTTTTTACCAGAACCACTGCTTCCTTACTACTGTCCGTGGCAAATACCCGCCCTCCAAGTTTAGCCGCAGCAATCGACAAAATCCCACTGCCAGCACCAATATCAATAACCGACTCTCCTCTTTTAATTTTTATATTTTCCATAAAAAGAAACGCCCCCTGCGGAGAAGGAGGAAAAATTTTTTCGTTTAAGAGCAAAGTAATTTTCTTACCTCTTATCCTAAATACCTTGACTTTGGGTTTTTTTAAAAAATGCTCTATTTTAGGCACAAGACTGATTTTTACTGCGTTACCTTGCTCCAACCGGCCGGGAAGCCGCTGGCCGCTTTCGGCAGGCAAAAATCCAATTCAAAAGTTTTCGCCGTAGGGTTAGCGTATTGGAAAGTCTGCGCGCATTTGCCGCCGAGGATTGCGGCGGGAGGAAAAATACTGAAGTAGTTAAGCATTAAGTTACGGTCCTGCAGCTCCAGCGAGGTCGGATAACGATTCTGGTCGGCGAAGAAATATCCCAATCCCTTATCCAACGCCGTAGCATTCTTGAGAACGATGGAACTTTTGCCCGCCGCAATACCGGAAAGGGCGGCCCAAATTACCCCCATCAGCAAGACCGCGGCCAGGAAAATTAAGAGCAAATTTTGTTTTAGGTTCGTGGAAAACATAAATCTTCAAACGCCGCTGGTAGTGAGGACGTGGTATAAAGTCTTTAGGATGATTTCCAGGTCAAACAACAGCGAACGGTGCTTAATATAGTAAAGGTCGTACTGGAGCTTGGTCTTGCTTTGCTCCACGGTGCGGGCATAAACATTGAGCTGGCCCCAGCCGGTCAAACCGGGCTTAACCAAATGCCGCTCCTCGTAAAACGGGATTTCCGCGCGCAGCTGCTCCACGATGTTTGGCTGTTCCGGCCGCGGGCCGACCAGGCTCATACTGCCGGCCACTAAGTTCCAAAACTGGGGCAGTTCGTCCAGGCGCAGGCGGCGCAAGGCCCGGCCCATCCGGGTGACGCGCGCATCCCCTTCGCTGGTCCAGGTATTGGCCGGGTTATCGGCCCCGGCCGTCATACTGCGGAACTTGCGGATCACCATTATTTTACCATACTTGCCGACTCGCTCCTGGCGGAACAGTACTGGCCCGGGCGAATCCAGTTTAATGGCCATAGCGATAAAAGGATAAAGCACGGCAGTGGCCGCCAGCACGACCAGGCCGACAGCCAAATCCAGGAAGCGCTTAATGACGCTGTAGAGGTGCTTTTCCCGGTAATTGACGTTTTCCAAAAACCACAGCTCGGTTAAGCTTAACAGGTAAATTTTACGGTGGAGAGTTTCGTAAATCTGCCGGTAACTGTAAAACCGCACGGCCCGGCCGCGCAGGTCATAGAGGAAGCGCAGTTCTTCCGGACTAAGCTGTCCCGCTTCGGGAATGACCAGCCCGGCCGCCGGCGCCAGCTTTAACCGCGGCAAGTCGGCGGCAGTAAGAGTGCCGCGCACGCGGAAACCCAAGGACGGGCGCTCCATCAACTCCGCTACGGCCGCTTCCCCTTGCCGCTCCGGCAGGAACAAATATAAATTTTCGGCAAAGTAGCGGCCGAACAGCCGCTGGATGAAAGTGTGCCAGCCCAAAAGCAGCAATGTTGTCAGGACAACATGCAGCAGCAAAAAGCGGCGCGGGGTAATGATCAGGTTCGGCTGGAAATAAAAATAGGCCACGGCCACGAACAAGTTCACCAGCATGGCCAGCAATAAATTCAGGACCAAAGCGCCGGTGCGGCGCAGGTAACGGCTTTCAAACACGTTAAGCATGAAAAACACGACCATCCATAAGGCATAGACAACGGAAAAATGGATGACGTGCAGGGCCAGCTGGTCTGGCGCCAGGCCGTTAGGGTACCAGGCCCTAATGACCAGGAACAGGCTGAAATAAAAAAGCAGTGCTGTGGGCAGGGCCAACAGCCATAAAGTCAAAGTTTTGGCGCGGTCAGGCATACGCTAGCCTCCTGAATTTGCTTGAAAAGCTCGGTTATCAAAACCTAGGACATTTTTGCTTTCGTAAACCAAGTCAAAGCCGCCTTCGCCCAAATATTTCACCAGGAACTCCCTCCCCTCCGGGTTGGCGCTGACATGGTATTCCATGATGAGGCGCCTCACTTTCTGTCCCAGGTATTGGCGCCATTTTCCACCACATCATATTCACTCCCTTCAATGTCCATCTTCAACAGGTCAATCCGGCTTAAGCCGTTTTGTTCCAGTACGTCTTGGATGGTCACGGCATCAATGGTCAAATGCTTGTGGCCTTGGGGGATTTCGCGCACCAGCTGGCCCGCGTCAAACGGCTTGTCGTCAATATCCAAATAATAGCGCCCGGCCGCGCCATATAAGGCCTTGTCTATAATAACGGCGGTTACGTTATTGGCGGCTAGGTTCTTTTTTAACATGGCAATGTTATCGGACGAAGGTTCCATAATATAGAAACGGGCAGTGGGATTAAGTTTGTGCGCATACAAGCTGAAGGTGCCAATGTGGCCGCCGCAGTCCAGCACCACCGCCTTGTCCAACCCGGTAATATTCACCAGGGCCGGCGGGTATTCGTTGCCGGACAAAACCACGACCGCGTCGTTGACATCGGTAGTGCGGCCGCGCGCGTAAAAGACAACGCCCGTCCGGGCCCGGTAGCGGGGTTGTTTGACCAAGCCCAGCTTGTCGGCTAGCAATACAAGCGGGTTTCGCAAAATTCCCAAGGCAATGGAGAACTTTTTCCAAGCACTGCGGTTGCCCATGCAATAATTCGGGTCATTGAAAATCATATTTGCACCTCCGGCTCCGGGAATACTACCGGCAAGCTAATTTTGCTGATATCGGGCTGTTTGCGAGCTTCCTCCGATACCCGCTGCAGCAGCTGCAAACTGGGATCGGCTTTTTTCGCCTGCTCCAGGGCATTTAACAGTCCGTCGCGGTTTCCTTTTTCTTTTTCTATCTCCGCCACCAAAACCCAGGAATAAATTTGTTTGGAATTAATAATCAGCGCTTGGCGGGAATAAAACAAAGCCTTGTCCAAATCGCCAATCTTATAATAAGTGTAGGCGAGAAAGCCGTCCAGCGAGCTTTGGTAGTGTTCTATGCGGTAGGCGTTTTCCAAATGGGGCGCGACTTCGCGCAAATACCGGGAATCGTTAGTTTGCCTGTATAGCAAATAATAAAGCACGGCCGAAGCATTCTGGATGCGGTAAGAATCGGGGTGCAATGACACCAAATAATGAGTGACTTTGGCCGTTTGTTCCGGCGGTTTGTTTTGCCGGATGCGGCTCGCCGCCCAAAACGCCGCCACCGCGGGATTGGTCGGGTTCAGGTAAACGGCGGCGCGGGCGGAATTTTCACTGCGGCGGTAATTGTGGGTGCCGTAAGAAACCAGCGCGTCGTAAGCAAAGGCATCGCTGGCGACGAAACACAGGGCGGCCACTATGGCGACGACGCTAGCGGCAACTATAGCTATCCGGCCGGGGCGCGGCAATGCAACCACACGCTCGGCGGTTGACTCCAGCATTAAGCCGCTCATAAACAGCGCCAGCAGTAACCAGCAACCAGTCACCACCGGGTTAAAACTGCTACTCACCACCCAACCCAAAGTTGCCACCAAAACAGCCAAATATAATGGGTCGCGCGTACGGCGCAGTGTCCGCCAGCCCGAAACCAGCGGCACTACTAGTAGCATTAAAAATATTGCCGCGGCCGGCAAGCCGACGCTGGCCGCAATATGCAAAAACAAGTTATGGGCATCGTCGAACCGTTCCAGGTTAGCAAAAACCGGATTGGAAAACTGGTTAAAGCCAATGAAATAATTTCCCGGGCCGGTCCCCAGCAAGGGATAGCGGCCGATCATCTTCAAGCTCACGTCCCAGGCCTCAAAACGCAGCTGCACCGTAGTTTCGGACAAGTTAACCGTTTCTCCCACCACTTCCGGCCGGGTTACGGTTAAAAACAATCCGGCCACTACCACCATCAATACAAAAGTGATGGCACTGGCCGCAACGAATAACTTACCCAAACGCATAACCAGGCCAATGGCCGCCATTAGGGCCAGCGCGCCGAGGGCGGCGGCCAAAGAACCGCGGCTGGCGAACAGCGCCAGGCCAATGATGATCAATAAAATGGCGGAACCATAATAAATCCGCGCCGGCGTGCGGGCGGCTTTGGCGAAAAACAGGACTGCCAGGGGCAGGACGCTGGCAATGAACATGCCGGAAAAATTCGGGTTGCCCAGGAAGCTCGGCACCAGCGGCCGCACCGACTGGTTAACTCCCTCGTAAAAAGCCACTCCGGCATTTTGAATGATGCCGAATATGGCAATGAAAGCGCTGGTCAGGACTAGCGTCTTGCATAAAAAAATAAACTTATCGCGGGTCATGATGCTAATCATGAGCAATAAGGTCAAACCCCACAAACCGTAAAACAAAATGGAGCTGGTAAAGCGGCCGTACAAGCCGAATACGCTGTTAACAACGTCCAGCGAAGTGAAAGTGGAAATTACCGAGAGCAAAAAAAATACGGCAAGCAAAATTGCTGTCCATTTATGGTAACGGACTGTCAGCCCAGTATGGGGCTGGGGCCGGCGGACAAAAGCGATAACTGCGACAGCAATGCACACCGTCCACAGCGCCAACTTTGGCACTTCCACCTGGTCGTTCAGGTTGTTGACGAAAACCAGCGGCACGAAAACGACCGCAAAAAAAACCGCGGCAAAGCAAGCATCTTCGCGGTAGGGAATCCGGAGGCGGGACCAAATTTTTGGCAAATCCATAACTTCAGTTTAGTTTCATTTCGTGCTAGCGTCAACATTTACGGCACGGAAAAGGCTCCGGCAAGCGCCGGAGCCTTTGCAAACCGTAAGCAAAACTACTGGATACCGCCTTGGCTGAGCGTGTGGGTTCCCGGGGCTAAGCCGCCGGTCGTAGCGCTGATACAGAACATCAGCGTGTAAGTGGAACCGCCGCTGCCTTGGGTGTACTGGTAAGTACTGTTGCTGGCAGTACACTGGCCGGTGCCGGTGTCGTTCGGAGTCGGGTAAGTCGGCAGGGAGGTCAGGTACGTCGGCGACATGGCGGCCAAAGAAGCCGGGTAGCCAGTCGTGGAATCGTTGAAGTAAAGCTCCAACGCGCTGGCAATCTGGCGGACGTCAGCCAAACGCTTGGCGTCGCGGGACTTTTGGCGGGCTGAGTTCAAGGCCAACAAAACCACGGAAGCCAATAAACCAATAATGGCGATAACGACCAACAATTCAATTAATGTAAATCCTTTTTGCTGTTTGTTTCTCAATGTTTTCACCCCCAATCCGTTTCGGGTTGAGCTGGCACAAGTTTTTGCGCCAAATTATTGATGAATCTTTATCTATTATAACATGAAATTCCCCTGAAAGCAAG
>Ga0075426_10003829_pt1 | contig 10730 bp, 10 predicted proteins | sample SoiMethybrSBSTD5_FD_75304 | JGI IMG/M metagenome (GOLD analysis project Ga0075426, IMG submission 75304) | Bulk soil microbial communities from a Populus tree surrounding site in Tennessee, USA - Soil MetaG P. TD hybrid SBSTD5 | ecosystem: Environmental > Terrestrial > Soil > Tree plantation...
CGCGTCCGACGCGCAGTTCCTCTATGTTTGGAACGTTAACGATTAGCGTTTCTCGGCTGAACATTCGCTGCCTTACTCAATCTCTAATGCGGATGCAATTGAGGAATTTCTTGCAACAAGATGGCCGGCTCGTCTTCTACCATGGCATCGGCAAAACCATCGCGTTGAATCCTGAGGTAACCACAACCACGTGTCTTGGGGTGATGGGCGCGGATAGCATTGGTGGGGAACCCGGGGAACCCGGGGGACAGACGGAAAGTTCCCATTGCGGGATTCTCTGAGGCCCCGTCACTCGGGATGATGTTCCGCCGTGTCCTGTACTCTAAAAGAAGCTCCTGAGCTGCTAAGCTCCTAAGCCTCGAAGCTGCGGTTGCGATAGTGAGGAGCGGCTATCGGCCGCCGAGGTGGACTCCACGTTCGAAAACTTCTCTATCCGGGCACGTCATGTCATCTTCGGAACGCGTGTAAAAGCGGGAAGGCGCGGCGCAGAGTTTATCGACGTTGGCGATCTGATTTCGGCAATTATTCTGGAAGATCAGGACATGACTAGAGAGTTGACGGGCCACGAAGGCGATGGGCAAATAGGGCGGATGCACGGATGGGAGCCCCATACGCCATTCTTTTCGAAGAGTTCAGCGTCCGATTTGCTTGCGGGCCTTGAAACACTTCTCCCGCGCTCAAGCCCAACCCCTGACACCAGAGATACGACGATGACACCAGATCTACGACGCATTTTCCGATCCGCAGAGAGTGGACTAGAGGAGTTTCATCACAAGCAAGTCGAGCCGCTGCATCTTTTGGCCGCTGCTCTAGAGCTACCATCTCGTCCGGAAGTGGATTTGCTGAAACGGGCCGGGATCAACGAAGAGGATGTGCGAGCAAAACTGAAAGAGTTTTACTAATCGATTTCGTGGCGCGGGATTTGAGGATCTCTCCTCGGCGGCATCGCGATCCGCGGCTAAAGCCGGAGATCTCTTTCGTCGTTCAAGACGAGGCTAAAGCCTCGCCTACACATAAATGTGTAGGCTTCCACCAAAATGGCGAAGAGCCGGAGAGCCTGATCCGGGTCGGCCTCCGGTCCTCGATGTAGAATGTGCCGCCGGGTTAGATCGAGTCTGAGTTTCTGATGAGCATGCGCCAGATCAGCATGAAGAATCAATTACTTTGACACTTCCGGTTTCACTGGCAGGACGAAAGGGGTCTCGAATATTCGGTTGGATTGTGCAACAACAATCGATTGCTATTGATTGTTAACTTAGCTACAATCGCAATCCTCAGCGCCGCTTCCGCGTGCGACATTCAGTGCCGAGAATATCGACGTACGACAAAACACCGGTGGTCCCAGTCTCTTCATCCTCGCGAGACTGCAAAATTGGTTGGAGTGCCGTAGTCGGGCAGCTCCGCGCCGAAGTCAAGCAACGTCCATTCATTATTTGCGTCGAATGTTATCCAGGATGTTTCGAGCAGGAAATCCAGCGTGAACTGGTGAGTGGTTTACAGCCCAGCGCCGTGATTCACGCCGCGGACTGCTACCTACCTGAAACTGCAATCAAGCTTCTCTGCGAACCTGATTTGGGCGACGACCCGGTCTTCGGCCGGATGAATCCTCATGGCATCGAGGATTTTATCGACTCTTCCAAAGTCGAAAAGGCTCGCCGGCAGATTTCTGAGTGTCCCGGTTTGATACTCGTAATCGGAACCGGCGCCTCGCTGATCGCCGGGCGTTGGGACCTGCTTGTATACGCAGACATGGCGCGCTGGGAAATTCAGCAGCGCCAGCGTGCCGGCGCAATTGGGAATCTCGGCTTACACAATGCCGAGGAGCGTGCGTCACTGAAATACAAATGTGCCTTTTTTGTGGACTGGCGCGCCGCAGATCGACTGAAGAAGAGCGTCCTTCAAAACATTGATTATTTGCTCGATACGAACGACTCAAAGATGCCAAAGATGATCAGAGGCGAAGACTTTCTTCGCGGACTGCGTCTCGTTGCCGAGAGGCCTTTTCGTGTCGTTCCATTTTTCGATCCGGGGCCGTGGGGTGGTCAATGGATGAAGGAGGTTTGCGATCTTCCCCCTGATCAGCCGAATTACGCCTGGTGTTTTGATTGCGTTCCCGAAGAGAACAGTCTCCTGCTTGTTTTCGGCGAGGTTGCCGTGGAAGTGCCGTCGATCGATCTCGTGTTTCGCCATCCTCGTGAGCTTCTGGGTGATGCAGTGCACGCCCGTTTTGGCGATGAATTCCCAATTCGGTTCGACTTCCTCGATACGATGCAAGGCGGCAATCTCTCCTTTCAGGTGCATCCATTGACCGAATACATCCAGGAGCATTTTGGAATGCACTACACGCAGGATGAGAGTTACTACCTTCTGGATGCAGCGGAAGATGCGTCGGTCTATCTCGGGGTGAAAGAGAACATCGACCGAGATGAAATGATTGCCGACTTATGGAAAGCTCAAGCTGGAGATTTTGAATTTCTTGCTCAGAAATATGTAAATCAGTGGCCCGCCCGCAAGCACGATCACTTTCTGATTCCTGCCGGCACCCCCCACTGCTCTGGTCGAAACAGCATGGTGCTTGAGATTAGCGCGACTCCATACATCTTTACTTTCAAAATGTGGGACTGGGGACGACTGGGACTCGACGGACTTCCGCGACCAATTCACCTTGAACACGGCATCAACAACATTCAGTGGGATCGGACCACTGGTTGGGTGAAGAAGAATCTGGTGAACAGGATCACTCCTGTGCAACAGGGAGATGGATGGTGCGAGGAGCGAACTGGATTGCACGAGCGCGAATTCATTGAGACGCGTCGCCATTGGTTCACCACGCCTGTTCCTCACGATACGCGTGGCGGAGTTAATGTCCTGAATCTGTGTGAGGGAGAAGAGGCCATCGTAGAGAGTCCCTCTTCCAGCTTTCCGCCGCTGATCGTGCACTACGCAGAGACTTTTATTGTGCCAGCAGCGGTGGGGCCGTACACCATCCGGCCGCACGGTCCGTCGCTGGGAAAAAAGTGCGCAACTATTAAAGCATTCGTCCGAACTGGAGCCTAGCCGCTAATCCAGGCGGAGAACGAGAAAAATGGAATCGACCACCGCTGGATTAGTGCTGCTGATCATCGCTGGAATTGCGAATGCCAGCTTTGCTCTGCCGATGAAGTTCACTCGCAAATGGGCGTGGGAAAATACATGGCTGGTTTTTTCCGCCCTGGCATTGATCGTACTGCCGGTAATTATCACCATTGCGACTGTGCCTGCCCTCGGCTCTGTCTATCGCGAAGCCGGCGCCAAAATCGTGACTGAAGTTGCACTGTTTGGAGCCGGTTGGGGAGTAGCACAGGTGCTCTTTGGCCTTGCGATCGATGCCCTTGGAATTGCCCTGGCGTTTTCCATCGTGCTGGGACTCTCCGCCGCCCTCGGCAGCTTGATTCCGTTGATCTGGTTGCACTCGGAAAAAGTTTTCGCTCCGGCAGGCTTTGCCGATATGGGAGGCGTGATTCTGGTGATTGCTGGCGTAAGCGTCTGCGCTATCGCGGGGCGAAGGCGCGAACGCTCGCAAACAATCTCCACTGCTAGGACCTCGAACTCATCATTTGGGCGCGGACTCTCGCTGGCAATCATTAGCGGTATTTGCGCTGCGCTAATGAATTTCGGAGTTGCGTTTGGAGGTCCTCTGATTTCTGCGGCGGCGCGCTACGGTTCCAAGCCGCAGTGGACCATCAATGCAGTATGGCTGCCTCTGATGATGGCGGGAGCAGCGCCTAACCTTATTTATTGCGCTTATCTGACGAAACGAAATCGATCAGCCGGGAACTTCGCGCAGGACGCTACGCGCAGTTACTGGGTGCTGGCACTAGTCATGGCTGTTTTCTGGCTGGGTAGCACGCTGTTGTATGGAATCGCGAGCACGAAGCTGGGAACACTCGGTCCGGCAGTCGGCTGGCCATTGTTTATGTCTCTGATCGTGATTACCGCCAGCCTGCTGGGCGTATTCACTGGCGAGTGGAAAAACAGCGGTGTGAAGCCGCTTGCCATTCAACTGAGTGGCGTTGTGATCTTAGTCGTTGCCGTCGTGATTCTGTCGCGCGCAAGTCTTTACGTTTAGAGGAACCTATTGAGAGCCATCGCTATTGACTTGGGAGGATCGCACGCGACGGTTGCCGCCGTCGAAGAGCGGCGGATCCTCGGATCGAAGGTAATCTCACTGGATTCTTTGCATGGACTCGGCCCGGCATTGCCACTACTCGCGAGTGCAATTCGTGACGTGCTCTCCCGCGCCGGTCGTCAGATTGGCGACTTCTCTGGGCTGGTGATGAGCTTCTGCGGCCTCGCAGACGTCAAGACTGGCCGGGTGGTTTCGACAAACAAAAAATATGATGACGCCGTTCAGATCGATCTCCCGGCATGGTGCAAGCGGGAATTTGGACTCAAATTCCTGATTGAGAACGATGCCCGGATGGCCTTGCTGGGCGAGTGGCATGCGGGCGCGGCGCGCGGCACGAACGACGTGGTAATGATCACGCTCGGAACTGGAATCGGCGGCGCCGCCATGATGAACGGTGAGCTGATTCGCGGCAAACACGTTCAGGGCGGATGTTTGGGCGGGCATCTCCCCGTTTTGTTCACCGGCCGCAGATGCACCTGTGGCGCTATCGGATGCGCCGAAGCCGAAGCTTCGGGCTGGGCATTGCCTTTAATTGTCAGAGAATGGCCTCGGGCTTCCGAGAGCAAGCTTTCCAGAGCGGAAAAGATCAACTTTGAAACTCTGTTCCAATTGGCAGATGAAGGGGACGAAGTCGCGCTGGCGATCCGCGACCGATGCTTATATGTCTGGGCGAGCCTCGCGGTTGGTCTTATTCACGCCTATGACCCGGAGAAAATTGTCATAGGTGGAGGAGTCATGGGAAACGCGAAACTGATCGTGTCCACAATCCAGAGCTATGTTGAGCGGCATTCCTGGACACCCTGGGGGACCGTCCGCCTTGCAGCCGCCGAACTGGGAAACGATGCTGCATTGATGGGTGCAGTTCCATTATTGAACTTGTGCGCGCGATGACTGTATGTCCCTAAACACTTCCAGGGGCGTCACTTTCAGCAAAGTATGTGGTTGACACTTCGAACTGTAATCGATAATAATCGATTGCTTGATTGACTGATCTATTTGCAGTTTCCTTGAGGCTTCGCACCATTCGATCTGCACTGTTTGCAGATCGATCTACAGCTCGGGAGAACCGGATATATGGGCAATCTGCTGATCTTGCAGGGAGGCGGCCCTACTCCCGTGGTGAATGCAACGCTCGCGGGCGCACTTCGAGAGGCTTATGCGAACAGAAAGCAGAAGGTCTTCGGAGCTCGGCGCGGGATGGAAGGTTTGAGCCATGGCGAGGTGGTCGACTTGTCGGGTCTAACCTCAGGTCAGTTGGAGCGCTTGGCGCGAACGCCGGGTGCAGCTTTGGGCTCTTCTCGCGCCAAGCCTTCTACACAACAGCAAATAGGTATTCTGAAGTTGCTGAAGAAGCTCGCGATCAGCGAGATCTTGTTCATTGGCGGCAATGGGACGATGAGAGCCGCCCATCGCCTCAGCCGGTTTTCTCGCGATCAGGGCTATGAACTCAGCCTCATTGGAATTCCCAAAACGGTCGATAATGATATTCTGGGCACCGACCGATGTCCAGGCTATGCCAGCGCAGCGAGATACGTGGCGCAATCTACGCGTGACCTGGGCATGGATGTCCGTTCTCTCCCGCAGCCGGTTTCTATTTTTGAAACTATGGGCAGGAGCGTCGGATGGTTGGCTGCGGCTTCTGCAGCCGGTAAGCGAGATCGAGACGATGCGCCTCATCTCGTTTATCTACCGGAAATTCCTTTCAATGTGGACGAATTTCTCGCTGACCTTGATCGGGTTCTCAGGCGTCAGGAGTGGGCGATTGTGGTGATTTGCGAGGGCATTCGTGATCGAGCAGGCCGGGCAATCTATGAGACCGAAGATGCCTCGCAGGCAGATGCGCTAAAGCGGCCACTGCCGGGAGGTGTCTCGCGTTTTTTGTCCCAGATCGTTACCCGCGAACTGAAGATCCGCTGCCGCGATGAGAAGCCCGGGTTGATCGGGAGAGCCTCCATGTTTCACCTCGCAACGCAGGACTTGCAAGATGCGGATTTCGTCGGTGCTGAGGGCGTGCGCGCGTTACGTGCCGGACACAGAGCGAGCATGATCGCACTCAAGCCCCTGCAGAGAGGAAGCAAGCCTTCCTCCGATTTAGTTCCGCTCGAGTCGATTGCTTGTGCCGATCGAACCATTCCCGAAAGTTGGCTTTGCGATGACGATGTGCCGGTTAACAGCAAATTCCTCGAATACGTTCGCCCTCTGATCGGAGATCTCCTAGAGTACGAGTTCTCCGTGAGTGATCGGGAGCTTTATGCAGACGCTTGAGTTGCGCAAGACAAAGACGAAATCATTAGCGGTCGGCGTAGTGATCCTCGGGCGCAAGCGCCCGGGTTTCGACCAGGACTGGAACCGGGCGGTAACTCGTCGCGCAATCACCGCGATGGAAGAATTAGGCGTGGAATCGATTGGTCCGGATTCACCCGTCGTAGACGATGCGTCTCTCTCGCAAGCACTGCGCGGAATTCGCGAGCGAGGCTGTGATGTGCTCGTGATGCTGCAACCTTCGATGGGAAATGGCCAGCTCTCGCTTACGCTTGCACAGAAGTGGCCCGGCCCGATCGTGCTGTGGGCGACGCCTGAACGACCTGGAGATGGCAAGGTCAGCTCGTGTTCGTTAGTGGGACAGCATCTATGGGCGTCGAATCTCAGGCAGGCTGGACATCCATTCGAGTTTGTCTACGGTGATCCGGATGAGGAATCGGTACGCCGTGAACTAGTGCGCGCTATTCGCCTTTCGCGCACCGCGTTGAAATTGAAAGGTTCCAAAGTGGGAATGATCGGCGGCCACGCGCCCGGCTACATGGATTTCGCCATGGATCCTTTCCTGCTGCGGAAATCGCTGGGAATCCAGCTCCATTCGCTCAGCCTGCCGCAGTTTATCGATCGCGCCAACGCTATTGAAGCCGGCAGAGTTCGTGAAGATGTCAGGAGTGTGAGGGATCTTGGAGTTCCGTTGTTCGACGTTCAGGAGCAAGACCTCTCGATAAACTCACGGTGCTACTTAGCGATGCTCGATCTGATGAAAGAAGAGGGCCTGGACGCTCTCTCTATTCAGTGCTGGCCCGAGCTACCGGAAGTTTTGGGACAGTGGCCGTATCTTGCGATTTCGCGACTCACGACAGAAGGCCGCGCCGTGTCGATGGAAGGCGATGTCGACGGAGCAATTGCCGAGCTGATAGGAATCTCACTCGAACTCGGTCCTGGATTTCTCACCGATTGGCTGGAGCACGATCAGTCGACGATTTTTCTATGGCACCCGGGTATGGCTCCGCTCAATATGTGTTACGTGGCGGGTGCCGGCAATGGGCCTGTGTTGGCCCGACATTTTAATATCGTCAAACCACTGGTCGTCGATGCTCCACTCCAGACGGGTCAGTCGGCTACCATCATGCGGCTCTGGCACTGCGACAATCAGTACTTCATGACTGCATTGGAAGGCAAAGCTATACCTCCTCGACGGAAGGTGACAGGAAACTCATTGCTGGTGGAAGTAGCGGAGAAGAATGTTCCAGAGGTGTTTGACAGACTAATCCACAGCGGAATGCCTCATCACGTTCTACTTTTTTATGACCATTGCAGCGAGACGTTCCGCCGTTTGAGTCGGCTCTTGAAAGTCGAGTGGGTGGCATGATTGTTGATTCAGGCGGACACGAAAAATGAAACAAAACAGCAGGGCAGCAAGTGTGCAGACAATCAGAAGAGGACAGAAGGTGAGTGTTGAGCCTCGCATTGCAAGGCATGATGTAAGAGAGGAAATCCAGAGACGAATTCTCTCTGGAGAACGCAAAGCCGGCGACCGTCTCAGCCAGCAAAGTCTTGCGAAAGAGCTCGGAGTGGCTCAAGGCACGGTTCGTGAGTCACTGCTCGAACTGCAGTGGCTCGGCCTGGTCGACTCAATCGATCGGCTTGGAGTATTTGTCGAAAAGCTCGACGCGGCGCGAATTTGTGAAGCTTACGAGGTGCGTGAAGTACTCGAAGGCCTGGCGTCCAGACTCGCCTGTGATCACGTTGGCCGCGCGGATATCGCCGATCTGCGGGCCATGGCTGACGACGTGCTGCGTTTTTCCAAGAAGAACGACGTGCAGAGCATGGGCACCACGGATCATGCTTTCCACCTGCGCATCATCGGCTTGTCGCGGAACAAGATTCTCATCCGCCTTGCGGAGACCTACAGGATTCTTGGCATGGCTGTTTGGGCCGCGCGCGATCCTAAGATCGTTCACGCCGAGCATCTTCGAATCGTGGACGCGATTGAATCCAATTCCGCCGATGAGGCGGAACGACTGGCTCGGCAGCACGTGCGCGACGCGCGGCGAGCAATCGAGAAGCACGCAGAAGAGGGCACTTTCGTTCCAAATTGGGTTTAGCTATGAACCGTTTCACGAGCTCACTTTCTCCGGTTACCGAAGTGGAAACCCAATCCGCTAAGGCTTACATCAACGGCCGTTGGGTTGTCACGAACGATGACATAGAAGTGCTGAATCCGGCGACAGGTCAGGTGTTTGCGCGAGTATGCGCGCTGAATCGGGAACACATCAAAGAAGCGCTTCAAGCTGCAGATGATGCATTCGTCGGCTGGCGAGCCCTGACGGCTCGGGAACGTGGGGCGGTGTTAAACCGCGCTGCGGACGAGCTGCAGCGCCGACATGCCGAGATTGCTCGCACTATCACTCTGGAAAATGGCAAGCCTCTCCCGCAGAGCGAAGGGGAAGTGGCGATGGCGCAGGACCACTTGCGATGGTTTGCCGAAGAGGGAAAGCGCTCCTATGGGAGAACTGTCCCGCAGCAGGCATCAGGCAAGCGTCATCTGGTAGTGAAGACGCCAATTGGTCCGGTTGGCGCGATTGCTCCCTGGAATTTTCCGCTTGTGTTGTCAGTTCGCAAAGCTGCGCCTGCGCTCGCGGCGGGCTGTCCCGTGATCCTGAAGCCTGCGCAAAAGACCCCACTCTGCGCAGTGGCATTCGCCGAGTGCGTGGAAGCTGCTGGTGTGCCTCGGGGCGTATTCCAGTTGGTGATCGGCGATGCGGTGATGATCGCCGACGAATTTCTGAACAGCGCGTTGTGCCGAAAAGTAACTTTCACCGGATCGACTGAAGTGGGACGGCAGTTGATCCGTAAAGCAGCCGATTCCATCAAGCCACTCTCGTTGGAACTTGGCGGGCATGCACCTGTGCTGATTTTTGACGATTGTGATCTGGATGCTGCTGTGCGCGAGACGGTCATTGCCAAGTTCCGCAACACCGGACAATCGTGCATTGCCGCCAATCGCGTCTACGTTCAAAAGAAGATCTATCCTGAGTTCATGGAGAGATTTGTTGATGCCGTGCGTAAGCTGAAGGTCGGCAATGGTCTTGCGCCGGGCGTCGATGTGGGTCCGCTGATTGGTGAGACGGCGTTGAACTCCGCGCTTGCGCAAATAGAAGATGCCGTAAGCCATGGCGGGATTGTGCGCTGCGGCGGGCGGCGGCTGGCAGGTGCTCAAGGATATTTCCTCGAACCCACAGTTATCGAGGGTATGCGCGATGAAGCTCTGTGCATGCGCGAAGAGACCTTCGCGCCAATCGCCCCTGTCGTGAGTTTTGACACAGAAGAAGAGGGGATCGAACGCGCGAACGCATCGTGCTATGGGTTAAGCGCCTATGTGATGGCGCGTGACGTCGGACGCATTCTTCGTTGTGCCGAGCGACTGGAAGCCGGCACTATCGGCGTCAACGACGGAGCACCTTCGACGAGCCAATGTCCATTCGGCGGTATTAAGCAAAGTGGCTGGGGCCGTGAGTTGGGCAGCGAAGGCCTTGAGGAGTTTCTGGAGACGAAGCACGTTTCCATTGCGGGAATCTAGCGCGAGTTGCGCTCGTAAGTTGCATTAGGAGAGCCTCAGTTTTTAGATTTGATAGCGGCTCATAAACACAGAGGAAGAAATCATGATTCATTTTCTTGTCCACGATCCATCAGACGATGTAGCAGTGGCGGTTGTCGATATCGCTGCAGGTACTCAGTGCAAAGGACGTGATCTTGTTAACAACAAAGAAATCGTGGTGAAGGCAACACAGGACATTCCGCTCGGCCACAAACTCGCCCGCCGCGATTGCAAAGTCGGAGAAACACTGAAGAAATATGGTTGCGATATCGGCAAAGTAGTTGCGCCAATCCAAGCCGGGCAGCATGTACATGTTCATAACCTGAAAACCAAGAGGTGGGCCTGATCGTGAAATCGCGCAAGATTTTTGCATACCGCCGCAAAAACGGAAGAGTTGGGGTTCGCAATCACGTCGTGATTCTGCCAGTCGATGACATTTCCAACGCGGCGGCTGAAGGCGTTGCCAACAATGTTAAAGGCACGATAGCTTTGCCTCATTCATATGGCCGGCTCCAGTTTGGCGAGGACCTGGAGCTTTTCTTTCGCACCATGATCGGAATCGGCAGCAATCCGAATGTGGCGGCGGCCGTTGTGATTGGCATCGAGTCGGGATGGACGCAGCGTATCGTCGATGGCATTGCCAAGACCGGCAAGCCGGTGACCGGTTTCGGCATCGAGCTCCACGGCGACCACGACACGATC
>Ga0075426_10003831_pt1 | contig 10727 bp, 6 predicted proteins | sample SoiMethybrSBSTD5_FD_75304 | JGI IMG/M metagenome (GOLD analysis project Ga0075426, IMG submission 75304) | Bulk soil microbial communities from a Populus tree surrounding site in Tennessee, USA - Soil MetaG P. TD hybrid SBSTD5 | ecosystem: Environmental > Terrestrial > Soil > Tree plantation...
TGAAAGCCAGGAGCCCGCCGTGCCATGGATCTGCACCCCCGCCTTTCCGGCCGGCTGTGCCCCCGGGGTCAGGTCCGGGCCCTGGTTCGACCCGGGCATGCAGGATGAGCCGGTCCCGCTAACGGTCACGCGGCGCCGAGACCATCTGGACCGTGACCGGGGACCGGTGCACCTGGGCGCCCGCGGGGTAGGAGGCAGGTACGGCGGCCGGTCACTACGGTGATCTACCCGGACCGGGGTTCACATCCTCAACAACCTGTGGTGCCAAGCGCGGCCGCTGGTGGCCGACTGGCTCGCCGAGACCCTCTGACGGAGCGCCATGGACTACACCAAAGCCGAGGCCAAGCAGGCAGCCAGGGAGCGGTTCACCGGCCTGTGGGCGGCCATCACCGTCCCGTTCGACGACGCCGGCGCGGTCGCCGAGGCCGCGCTGCGCGCCGACCTGGACCGGCTCACCGGCGACCTGGCGATCGACGGGATCTTCGCCGGCGGGGTGATGAGCGAGTTCTGGGCGCTGTCCGGGGCCGAGCGGCGCCGGCTCACCGAGGTGGTGGCCGAGCGGGCGCGGGGGAAATGCCCAGTGGTCGCGCACACCGGGCAGCACAGCGCGGCGGAGACGATCGAGCTGACCCGGCATGCGGAGGCGGCCGGTGCCGATTTCGCCGTGGTGATCAACCCGTACTACCCGCCCGCCTCCGACGAGGGCCTCTACCAGTGGTTCGCGCACGTCTGCGGCAGCGTGGACATCGGGGTGTGGCTGTTCGACACCGGGTATTCGGGGGTGAGCCTGTCCACCGAGCTGATCGGGCGGCTGGCCGGACTCGAGAACGTGGTCGGCATCAAGGTGGGCCGCGACCACGCCAGGTACCTCGAACTGCTGGCCGCCTTCGGCGAGCAGATGCTGGTCTGCTCCCCGCACGAGGAGACCTGGCTGGAGAACATGACCCGCCGCGGCCAGCGGGTCTATATGTCCTCGGCCGCGCCGTACCTGTACCAGACGCCCTCTTGGCAGCCGATGCGCGAGTACACCAGGCTGGCGCTGGCCGGGGAGCCGGCCAGGGCCGCCGAGGCCGCAGCCGCCCTGGACCCGGTCCGCGCGGTAGCGGCCCGGTGGCTTCAGGGCAGGCCGCGCCGGATCGACAACATCGCCTCGATCAAGGCCTGGGCCGGCCTGGTCGGCATGTCCGGCGGCCCGGTCCGCCCGCCGCTGGTCTCGCTGACCGCCGCCGAGCAGGACGCGCTGGCCGCCGACTTGGCGGGCGCCGGGCTGCTGGCCTAGGAGGCAGGCGCGCCCGCGCGGGCGGGCGCGGCCATCACCTGTGCCGGGTCGTGGCCGAGGTCAGCGAGCAGCACGATGGCCGCGTTGCGGCCGGGAGCACCGGTGATGGACCCGCCCGGGTGCGTGCTGCCGCCGGTCTGGTACAGGCCCGGGATTGGCATCCGGTGGCTTGCCCAGCCGGGCACCGGGCGAAGTGCTCCGCTGAACGCCGGCCCGCGGTTGCCGCCGTGGAACGCCCCGTTGATCATGTGCGGGTTGAGCTGCTCGATGTCGGCCGGGGACTTGACCAGCTGGGCAAGGATCGTGTCGCCGGTCAGGTTCGGCGCGTGCCGCCGCAGCCGGTCGAGCAGCCGGGCCGCGTGCGCCTCCTTGACGTGGTCCCAGCCGCCCATGCCGTCGGGCAGCCGGTAGGTTTGCGGGCTGAGGATCTTGACGGTGTGGCCGCCCTCGGGCGCCCGGCCGGGGTCGGCCAGCGTCGGCGTGGCCACCAGCACCCACGGCGGGTCCGCCAGGTACCGGCCGGCGCGCAGGTCCGCGCCCATCTGGATCATGTCCTCTGGCCAGCCGGCCATCCCGGCGGACACCGCCGTCCGCGGCCCGTGCGGCGAGGCGAACTCGGGGGCGGCCGTGGTGCAGTAATAGGCGGCGAACCCGGGCACGCCGACGTCGTAGGTGTCCACGCCGTAGTGGAACTCCTCCGGCCACGCGCTGGCCGGCGCCATGTCGCGCAGGTGCTTGACGTGGATCGTGGACACCACGGCCGTGGTAGCCCGGTACTGCTCGCCGTCGTCGGTTTCCACGCCCGTGCAGCGGCCGTCCTCGATCAGCAGGCGGCCCACCCGGCGGCCGCAATGGATCGTGCTGCCGTGGTCTTCCAGGTACCCCGTCATCGCCGCGGTGAGGCTCGCCGACCCGCCGACCGGGATGGACCAACTCCGCTGCTGCCGGCCGAAGGTCTGCTGGTAGGGCAGCACCCCGGAACCGGGTGTGTCCACCGGCTGGAACACCTGGTAGGCCATCCAGAGCAGGAACGCCTGGACGTGCCGGCTGGAGAACTCGTGCCGGACCACCTCGACCGCCGACAGCTGGCGCCGCCGCGCCCAGATCTTGCCACGGGAGTGCCCGGCCAGCAGCTCATCCAGCGAAGGGCCAAGGCCCACCGGGGTGAACTGCCACCGGCTGAACAGGCCCTTGACCTCGTCGTAGTCGTCCAGCAGGCGGCGGTAGGCGGCGGCGTCTTCGCGGGAGAACCGGGCCACCTCCTCGATGGTGGCATCGCGGTCCAGCCACATGGTGAACTGCTCGCCGTCGGGAAAGGCCACCTGCTCCACCGGGTCGGGTTCCACATACCGCAGCCCGTAGTCGGCGATCAGGCCCAGCTCGTCGCGCAGCAGCGCCGGGTTGACCCGGATCATCGTGTGCCCGGTGGCGCAGGTGTCAATGCCGAAGCCGGGCAGCAGCAGCTCCTCGGTCGCCGCGCCGCCGCCCGGGATGCTGCGCGCGTCGAGCACCAGGCAGCGATAGCCGGCCTTGGCCAGGTAGCACGCGGTGAGCAGGCTGTTGTGCCCCGCTCCGGCCACCACGATGTCGGCGCTGCTGGTCATGCTCCCGCCTCGCTTCCAGTGTGCCTAATGCAAACCATTGCAGATCGGGTGCCGACGGGGCAATGCCCGGGCTGGTTCCGCGCCGCGCAATGCCGGACACTTCGCCCGCGCCAGGCTGGGCTACCTTGCCCGCGCCATGGTGAGGCCGTCCCCCACCGCCAGCATCACCAGCTCGACCCGGTCATCGCGCAGCACGTGCTCGTTGAACTCCTTGATGGCCTGGGCGTCGGGATCCGGGCTGGCCTCGAAGATCCGGCCGTGCAGCAGCGTGTTGTCCACCAGGATGACCCCGCCCGGGCGCATCCGCGGCACGAGCTCCTCCCAGTAACCCCGGTAGCCCTGTTTGTCGGCGTCGATGAAGGCCAGGTCGATCCGGCGGTCCGCGGGCAGCGCGCGGAGCGTGTCCAGGGCCGGGGCCAGCCGCAGTTCGATGCGGTCGGCCAGGCCCGCCTTCTGCCAGTAGGCGCGGGCCAGCGACGTCCATTCCTCGCTCACGTCGCAGCACAGGAGCTTGCCGCCGTCGGCCAGGCCGCGGGCCAGGCAGATCGAGGAATACCCGGTGAACGTGCCGACCTCAACCACCTGCCGGGCGCCCAGGATCCCGGCGAGCATCGTCATGAAGGTGCCCTGTTCCGGGCCGATCTGGAAGACCATCCGGTCGCCGAAGCGCTCGGCGGTCTCCGCGATCAGGTCGCGGAGCAGCGCGTCCGGCGGGGTGGAATGGGCGACGAGGTAGGCGTGCACGTTGGGGCGCAGGTGCTCGGATCCGGAGGCCATGGCGTCGACGGTAACGCCGGCACCACCGCGGCGTCGTCACCGAGCTCCAGGCCGATCAGCAGCCCCGGCTGGGCCGCCGCGGGGAGCGGGAGCGGCCACCGCATCGTCAAGCTGTCGCGGGGGGATCTTGCACGCACAGCCCCTACCTCTCGCATACTGAGTCAACCGGATGTCGGCCGTCGTGGCCCGACTCCAGACAGACCCGGAGGGACACCATGTCGGCGCAGGTACTCCAGCGGCGGGCCGAAATCGAGCAGGCGATGGCCGGGCGGACGATCTGTGACCTGCTCGAGGACACCGCCGCGGCGGCGGGGGACGCCCCCGCCTTCTCCGACGAGGCCGGCGACGGCTGGCAGACGCTGACCTGGGCGCAGGCCCGCCAGCGGATCCGGGAGCTCGCGGCCGGGTTCGTCGCCCTGGGCCTCGCCCCGGGGGAGCGGGTCGCGCTCATGCTGCCGAACCGCAGCGAGCACGTGCTCGCCGACCTGGCGGCGGTCCACGCCGGCTGCCTGGGCGTCACCTGCTACGCCACGCTGGCGCCGGAGCAGATCGCCTTTGTTGCGGGGGATTGCGACGCGCGGATCGCGGTGCTGGACGGGGCGGCCGAACTGGCCCGATGGCGGCCGGTGCTGGGCCAGCTTCCGGGGCTGAAGAAGATCATCGTGCGGGACGCCGCCGCCTGTCCGGCCGGGGACCAGTACCTGACCTGGGACGCGTTCGCGGCGCTCGGCGCGCAGCGGTACGCCGAAGACCCCGGCGCGGTCGCGGGGCGGGTGGCCGAGATCACCATGGACAGCCCGGTAGCCCTGCTCTACACGTCAGGGACGACGGGCAACCCGAAGGGTGTCCTGCTCACCCACCACAACGTCGCCTACGAGCTCGCGGCGGCGGAGACGCTCAGCATCATCACCCCCGGGTCGCGGTGGGTGTCCTACCTGCCATTGGCCCACATCGCCGAGCGGATGTTCAGCATCTACCTGCCGATCCACTCCGCGACGCACGTCCACTTCTGCCCGGACCCGGCGCAACTGGTGCGGGTGGTCGGGAAGGTCCGGCCCAACGGGTTCTTCGGCGTCCCGCGGGTCTGGGAGAAGGTACGGGCCGGCATCGAGGCGCTGTTCACGCTGGAACAGGACGAGGGCAGGCCGGCCGCCGTGGCGGCGGCCATGGAGACCGGGCGGCGCTACGTGGAGGCCTGCCAGTACGGCCGCACCATGCCGCCGGGGCTGGAAGCCGAGTTCGCCGCGGCGGACGCGGCGGTGCTCGCGCCGATCCGCGGGCTTCTCGGGCTCGGTGAGGCGGAGATGGTGTCGAGCGCCGCGGCGCCGCTGCCGCCCGAGGTGGCGGCGTTCTTCTCCGGCCTCGGCATGAAGATCCTCGACATCTACGGGATGACCGAGACCACCGGGGCGTTCACCACCAACACGCCGGACGCGTTCAAGCTCGGCACGGTCGGCCGGCCGTACCCGGGGATGGAAGTCCGCATCGCCGACGACGGCGAGATCCTGGTGCGCGGCCCGCTGACCACGCCCGGCTACCTGAACCGGCCCGACCTGACCGCGGACCTGATCGACGCCGGCGGCTGGCTGCACACCGGGGACATCGGGAGGCTGGACGACGACGGGTTCGTGTCCGTGGTGGACCGCAAGAAGGAGCTGATCATCACCGCGGGCGGGGAGAACATCGCGCCGGCCGCGATCGAGGGCCTGCTCGTCGCCCACCCGCTGATCGGCCAGGCGCTCGCCTACGGTGACCGGAGGAAGTACGTGGTGGCCCTGCTCACGCTGGACGGCGAGGTGGCGCCGGCCTGGGCGAAGGCGCGCGGCGTCGCCCCCGGCTCGCTGGCCGAGCTGGCCGCCGACCCGATGGTGCTGACCGAGGTGGGGGCGGCGGTCGCGGCGGCCAACGAGCGGCTGGCCCGGGTCCAGCAGGTCAAGCACTGGAGCCTGCTGCCGGTGGAGTGGACGGCCGAGACCGAGGAACTCACGCCCACGCTGAAGCTGCGCCGCCGGATCGTGCACGCCAAGTACGCCGACGTGCTCGACACCCTGTACGAATGACGCAGGAGGGCAGATGGCGGGACCACGGATGCGTTTGTCCGCGAGCGTGCTCGGCGCGCCGGCGCCCGGGGCTGCGCAGTAGGGTCGGGATCGGAGGCGTCCGGGTGCCTGGTGGCCCCCCCGGTCTTCAAAACCGGTGGACGGCGCGCCGCGTCGTCGGCGGGTTCGATTCCCGTCCGCCTCCGCCACCGTCCGCTTCCGCCACACCGTCCGCTCCCGCCACCCTTAACCGGGTGGCCGGGGGGAGGAGCCCCGGCCACCCGGGTCATAAGGGCTGTGGCGAGCCGGCCTTTGGCCATGTGCGCACAGCCGGGTGGTCACGCGACCGTGGCGGGTGTTTTAGATGCGCGTGACGTAAGCATTAACATTTCTTGGGGTTTCTGTCCAGGGGTACCCACAGTTGTGACCATCGCGACGGCAGGAAGCCGGCGCGTGTTCGGGCAGCCGTACCTTCCCGTTACCCACGCGCATGGGCGCGGGCGTCCGGGTGGGGACCGCCGGGCACGGGGTGAGGATCATCGGCCCGCGCGGGCTGTTGACACTGGCCAGCGCGCCGCAATACGTTCCGATGGTTTGATGCGCTGAAACGTAGCGTTTACCCGGCTTTAGAGCGCGTTCAGTGGGGCGGTGGGTCGGTTGGCAGCAAGGCGCAGCGTGATCAAGATGCGGCTGGCGGCGGCGGGCGGAGCGGTGGCGCTCGCCGTGGCGGGCATCGTGCCGAGTGCTCTCGGCGCTCCCGCCGCGGCCAGCCCCCGGGCGGCCGGGCCGCAGAGCACGAGCGGGTTCGTGATCCACCGCAGCGCCTTCGGCGTGCCCACGATCAGGGCGGCCTCGCAGGCCAAGATGTGGTTCGGCGCAGGCTGGGCGCAGGCGCAGGACCGGATGGTCCAGCTCGAGCTGACCAGGCGCGCCGTCGAGGGGACGCTGTCGGAGATCTTCGGCCCGAGCCAACTGTCACAGGACGAGACGGTCCGGACGTTCTTCTACACCCCGGCCGAGCTGACCGCGCAGTTCCAGTCGCTGCCCGCCGCGATGCAGAACGCGCTCACCGAATTCTCGGACGGCATCAACGCCTACGAGGCGAGTGCGTACGCCAGCGCCGCCAGCGAGGCCCAGCAGGTTCCCTACGAGTTCTTCGTGCTCGGCCAGGCGCTCGGGCTGTCGGGTCCCTACCAGCCGGCCCCGTGGCAGCCGGAGGACACCGTGGCCGTCGGCAACTTCCTGGCCCGGCAGTTCGGCGGCGGTGGCGGCAGCGAGCTGACCAACCTGCAGTTCCTGCAATACCTAGAGAACGAGCTGACCAAGAACCACACCAAGAACCCGTTCGCCGCGGCGCAGGCGATCTTCAACGACTCCCGCTGGATCAACGACCCCACCGCCCCCACCACGGTGCCGGGGGGGCACGCACCGGCCGGGGCCGCGCCGGCCCGGGCGGGCGGCTCGCTGCTGCACTCGGTTGCGAGCTTGCCGGCGATCAGCCGTGCCGAGCTGGCCAAGGCCGCGGCGAAGCTGTCGGCCGACCGGAAGACGATCCTCAAGACCGGGGTCACCATGCGGGTGCTGTCGCACGGCGGCTCCAACGCCATCGCGGTGTCCCCGTCGCGCTCGGCCGACGGCCACGCGCTGCTGTGGGGCGCGCCGCAGGAAGGCTTCGGCACCCCGAGCGTGGACGGTGAGGAGTACCTGCACGCCCCCGGTTACGACGCGGGCGGCATGTACATCACCGGCGAGCCGTTCATCCTCATCGGCCGCAACGCCAACCTCGCCTGGACGTCCACCAGCGAGGAACTGGTGGACCAGCGGGTCTACATCGAGCACAACGTCAACTTCGCGGCGACCCCCCCGACGTACGAGTTCAACGGCAAGCAGGTCCCGATGCAGGTCATCCCGGAGATGATCCAGGTGGCGGGCCAGCCGGCGGTGTCGTTCCCCGTGCTGCGGACGATCGACGGGCCGGTGGTGCTCGCCGATCCCGCCGACCACCTCGCGATCTCGGTGCGGTTCGCCTCGTGGAACAAGGAGGCCGGCACCCTCACCGGGTTCGCCCAGCTGGGCGGCGACGCGAACCTGAGCCAGTTCCGGCACTCGATGAGCCTGATCACCACCCTGCACAACTTCCTCTACGCCGACCAGCAGGGCAACATCGCCTTCTTCGGCGACGGGCTGGTCCCGATCGAGCCGGCCGGCGTCGATCCGCGGGTGCCCGCCGCGGGCGACGGCACCCAGCAGTGGACCGGTTTCGTGCCGTTCGCGCAGATGCCGCACAGCGTCAACCCGCGCCAGGGTTTCCTGGACAACTGGAACACCAAGCCGTCCCAGCAGGCCTTCTACCAGCAGAACGGCGGTGACGAGTACTGGGGCACGATCTTCCGCTCGTCGCTCATCAGCCAGCTACTCCGGCGCAGCACGACGATGAGCGTCAAGGGCCTGGAAGGCATAGAGCACAAGATCGGCACCATCGACAACGGGGACAACACCCGGCCCGCCGCGCCGTTCTTCATCCCGTACCTGGTGCGGGCCTACCTGAATCTGGCGCGGGCCGGTGACCCGATCGTGGACCCGGCCACCCACCCTGACCTGAAACAGGCCGTGAATGTGCTGGGGCACTGGAACGGCGTCAGCACGCTGGGCAGCCCGGCCATGTCGATCTTCATGAACTTCCTTGAGGCCTACGAGCGAAACGTGTTCGAGGGCGGCCTTAACGCCGGTGAACAGTACACCGGCAAGGTCAACTTCAGCGACGCCAGCCTCGGCACCTTCGGCGGGCTCGGCGGGATGGCCACCTACAACATGCTGTACCACATCCTGCACGGGACCCACGGGCTGGTGCCGTGCGGGACCCTGTGCTATAAGGGCGATTACTTCGCCGGCCATCGCGACCAGTTGCTGGTGGAGAGCCTCAACGACGCGATCACGATCCTGTCCGGTACCGGCACCCAGCTCGGCCAGGACGTGCCGGGCTTCGGCACCACTGACATCAGCAAGTGGGGTTACCAGCCGGCCCAGGACCAGAACTGGGACAGCCTGGACCCGCTCGCGGTGGGCATCACCACCACCTGCGGCACCAGCGCCTCCCAGAACCGCAGCACGTTCATGATGGCCGTGGACGTGGGCCCCAAGCTCACCGGCCAGGACGAGCTGCCGCCGGGGCAGAGCGCGTTCATCTCCGCCGCCGGGGCGCCCAGCCCCAACTTCTGCGACCAGGTCGGCTTGTTCAACGACTTCCGCTACAAGAACATGCCGCCGACCTGATCAAGGCCTGAGCAACAGCAGCGAGGGCGTGCCCCGGGCCCGGGGCACGCCCTCGCTGCTGTTGCGCTACCGCGTGGTGGTGAGCCGGCGCCACACGTTCGGCCGCTCACCGTCCTCCGTCGCCGGCTTGTCCCGGTTGGGCAGATTGTCCGCCTTTTCGGGCCGACGCGATTCGGCCAAGGTCGCCTCGTCGCCGGCGAGCCGGGCGTCGCGCGTCCCGATGACCGCCAGGCGGCCGAGCGCCACGGCGGCGAAGAACACGATGACTACGCCGAGGCCGGTGAAGAATGCCAGGTTCTCGGCCACCATGTGCAGCGGGCCGCCTGCCGGCGTCCCCGCGTTGAGAGCCGCGGGAATGCTCCCCGGAGTGCCCAGCGTGGTGCTACTGCTCCACACCGGCCCAAGCAGGTGACCCATGGCGAACCACGCGCCGCCGGCGGCGGCCAGGGCCGCGCCGAACATCGCGACCGGCCGGAAAGCGCTGACCAGGAGGATCAGCCCGCCGAGGGCGGCGGCCACGCCCGGCACGATTTCCAGGAAGAACCGGCCCCAGGTCCACGTCCACGCCGTGTCGGGGGTGTAGGCGAAATGGAAGTAGGGGCCGATGAACGGGATCAGCGCGCCCCAAGCACCGAGCAGGATCAGCAAGACACCGCTGCCGACGCCGCGGGTGCGCGGTACTCGCATCATCGCTGTCATGACGAATCACTCCATTCCAGGCGATTACGCGTTTGCCACTACCCGTGGTCACCTTTACCATGCGCGAATCTGTCACCGGTTTCAGCCCGCCGCCGCCCGGTGACCGCGCAGTCGTCCCCGAGTAAGGTCACCAGCGTGGATTCCCGCCGGCTCGTGCCGCGCACCGACGCGCTGCTCGCCGACCCGCGCTTGGCCGCCGCGGCGCGCCTGCTGGGTAAGGCGAGGGTGAAGGCGGCGGTGACCGCGGCCCAGCAGCGGGCGCGGGAGGGCCGGATCCCCCCGGCGCAGGTGGCGGACGCGGCGGTGGCCGCGCTGCCCGCCCGCGCCGCCTCGCTCACCCCGGTGCTCAACGCGACCGGGGTGCTGCTGCACACCAACCTGGGCCGCGCCCCGCTGTCCGCCGCGGCGCGCGACGCGGTGGCCGCCGCCGCGGGCTGCACCGATCTGGAGTTCGACCTGGCCTCGGGCACGCGAGGCCGGCGCGGCCGCGGCGCGCTGGCGGCGCTGTCCGCCGCGGTGCCGGCGGCGCAGGCGGTCCACGTGGTGAACAACAACGCGGCCGCGCTCGTGCTGGCCGCGACGGCGCTGGCGGGCGGGGCCGGCGCGGCGAGCGAGATCGTGGTCAGCCGCGGCGAGCTGATCGAGATCGGCGACCGGTTCCGGCTGCCCGAGCTGCTGGAGTCGACGGGGGCCCGGATCCGGGAGGTCGGCGCCACCAACCGCACCACGCTGGCCGACTACGCCGCCGCGGTCGGCCCCGCCACCGCGTTCGTGCTCAAGGTGCACCCGTCCAACTACCGCATCGAAGGGTTCACCGCGAGCGCCAGCGTGGCGGAACTGGCGGGCCTGCCGGTGCCGGTGATCGGGGACATCGGCTCAGGGCTGCTGATCCCTTGCCCGCAGTTGCCCGGCGAGCCGGACGCGGACACCTGGCTGCGCGCTGGCGCCGCGCTGGTCACCGCGAGCGGTGACAAGCTGCTGGGCGGCCCGCAGGCGGGGCTCATCCTCGGCCGCGCCGACCTGGTCACCCGGCTTGCCCGGCACCCGCTCGCCCGG
>Ga0075426_10003833_pt1 | contig 10725 bp, 9 predicted proteins | sample SoiMethybrSBSTD5_FD_75304 | JGI IMG/M metagenome (GOLD analysis project Ga0075426, IMG submission 75304) | Bulk soil microbial communities from a Populus tree surrounding site in Tennessee, USA - Soil MetaG P. TD hybrid SBSTD5 | ecosystem: Environmental > Terrestrial > Soil > Tree plantation...
AATTCATCATGGATTACCTGAAGACGCAGGCGCCCTTCTGGAAGAAGGAGCATCGCGCCGCCGGGGCGACCTGGGTCGAGGCCCGCGTTGCCGACGATGAGGCGGCCGGCCGCTGGAAATAGGCCTATTTCGGCGCCGGCTGGCGCTCGAACAGCCAGAAGTGTTCCTTCGTATCACCCGGCCGCGTGCCGTGCCAGAGCAGCCGCGCGCCTTCCATTGCCGGCGCCGCGGCGCTCGACGTATGCACGAGCAGCAGTGGACATGCCATGTTCGTGCGAACGATGCCGGCAAAGTAATCGAACATCGCGCGCTGCGGCTCGGTGAGATCGCGCGGCGTCACGCACGCGTTCGCCGGCCGTGCGCGCTGCATGTCGGCGATCACGCCGCGGTAGCTCTTTGCGTGGTCGAGCCACGGCAGCCAGAGCGTCATGGCCAATCCCCAGACAAGCGTCACCCCCGCGAGCCAGCGCGCCGGGAGCGAGAGCCGCAGCGCAGCCAACCAGAGCACGGTGATGACCAGCGCCTGCGCGGTCGCCACCGGATCGAACTGCGGCACAAAGCCCGGTGACTGCGCTTCGAGGGCGTCGGGCAGCCAGCCCATGAGCAGCGCGCCCCAGCCGAGCCATAGCGCGAGCCCGAGGATGCCCGCGGCCGCGACCGCGAGCACATCTAGGGGGCGGGCAAGCCATCCCGGCACCGACTCGAGGCCCACGGCTGCGAGCAGCGCGAGCGGGATGAGGAGTGGCAGGCCGTAGAGCGTGCGCGCCGAGGACGCGGCGCTCAGCACAGCGAACATCACGACGAACGCGACGGCTGCGAGCTGCACCAGCGGCGAGGCGAGCCGGTCGCGCAATAGCGCCCACAGCGCGAGCGGCCACGCTGGCAAGCCGAACCAAAGGAGCGCTTTTGCGTAATGCGCGTGATCCAGCACGCCGCCCAGCCCCGCTTCGCCGGTGAAGCGGCCGACGTTGTTGACCCAGAACCATTCGTGGAAGAGCGCCGGCGAGTGCCGGTACAGGAGCGCGGGCCAGATGAGCGCCCAGGGGAGGAATGCCGCCAGCGAAACGAGCAGATTTCTCAGATAGGCCGCCGTGCGCCATTCGCGGAAAAGCGGCAGCGCGATCGCCGTGAGCGCGAGCACGCCCGGCCCGAGCAACCCTTTGGACATGAATGCGATGCCCGCGCCGGTGCCGATGAGGAGCCCCGAGCTGCGCGCGAGGCCGTACAGGCCGAGCGCGATGCCGGCCATGAGCGCGTTATCGGTGATGAGCTGGTGCGCATGCTGCAGGTAGCCGAGGCAGCCGGCCAGGACCAGCGTGGCGGCAATCGGTGCCTGACACCAATCTTTTGCCGTGAGATAGGTGAACGCCAGCGTGAGCGCCACGTAGAAGGCGCTCGCGAGGCGCGCGGCGTCGTGCAGCGGCAGCACGCCGCCGGACGCGTTGGCGAAAAGCGCGGCGGTCCAGTAGAAAAGCGGCGGCTTCTCGACGAAAGGCTGGCCCGCGAGCGTCGGCACGAGCCAGTCGCCGCGCTCGAGAATGTGCCAGACGAGGCCGAAGGTGTAGGCCTCGTCGGGCTTCCACGGATCGTGGCCGACGAGCCCCGCAGCGAGCCACGCCGCGAGCAGCGCGCCGAGCGCGAGCCCTCGCGTCACGCGGCCGGGGCCACCTGCCGCCGCAGCTCGGCGAGCTCGCTTTCGGCGAGCGTTTCCTTTTCCAGGAGCTTCTGCGCCCAGCTCTCGAGCGCGCCGCGATGGCGCCGCAGGATGCCGACCGCTTTCTCGTAGGCGCGCTCGACGATGCCGCGCACCGCGACGTCGATCTCGCGCGCAGTCTCCTCGCTGTATTCTCGGTGCCCCTGCGGCAGCGGTCCGCCCAGGAACGGTGCGCGCTCTTCCTCGTAGGCGACGTGCCCCAGTCCCTGCACCATCGCGTAGCGCATCACCATGCTGCGCGCGATGTCGGTCACCTTGGCGAGATCGTCGGCCGCGCCGGTGGAGAGATGGGCGAAGATCACGTCCTCGGCCGCGCGGCCGCCAAGGAGCACCGCCATCTTGTTGTCGAGCTCCTCACGCGTCATGAGGAAGCGGTCTTCGGTCGGCCGCTGGATGGTGTAGCCGAGCGCGCCGACGCCGCGCGGGATGATCGACACCTTGTGCACGGGATCGGTGCCCGGCAGCGCCATCGCCACCATGGCGTGCCCCATCTCGTGGTGCGCGACGATGCGCCGCTCGCGCGGGTTGAGCACCCGGTTCCTCTTCTCGAGCCCGGCGACGATGCGCTCGACCGCCTGCGTGAAATCATCCTGCGCTACCGCCTCGCCGTCGCGGCGCGTGGCGAGCAATGCCGCTTCGTTGATCAGGTTGGCGAGGTCGGCGCCCGAGAACCCCGGCGTGAGCGCGGCGACCTGCTCGAGGTCGACGCCCGGCCCGAGGCGCACCTTGCGCGCATGCACCTGCAGGATCGCGAGGCGGTCGCGCTTGTCCGGGCGATCGACGAGCACCTGGCGATCGAAGCGCCCGGCGCGCAGCAGCGCCGGGTCGAGGATCTCCGGCCGGTTGGTCGCGGCGAGCAGCACGAGGCCGGTCATCGGGTCGAAGCCGTCGAGCTCCACCAGCAGCTGGTTCAGCGTCTGCTCCTTCTCGTCATGCCCGCCGAACGGCCCCGCACCCCGCGCGCGCCCGAGCGCGTCGAGCTCGTCGATGAAGATGATCGCCGGCGCCTTGGCGCGCGCCTGCTCGAAGAGATCGCGCACGCGCGCCGCGCCGACGCCGACGAACATCTCGACGAACTCCGAGCCCGAGATCGAGAAGAACGCGACGCCGGCTTCTCCGGCCACCGCGCGCGCGAGCAAGGTTTTTCCGGTTCCCGGCGGGCCGACGAGGAGCACGCCTTTGGGCACGCGCGCGCCGAGGCGCCCATACTTCTTCGGATTCTTCAGGAACTCGACGACTTCCTGGAGCTCGGCCTTCGCCTCATCGACGCCCGCGACGTCGGCGAAGGTGACGCCGGTCTTGGTCTCGACGTAGATCTTGGCGCGGCTCTTGCCGATGTTCATGAAGCCGCCGCCCAGGCCCTGGCTCATGCGCCGGGCGAGCAGGTACCACACGCCGAAGAAGATGAGCGCGGGCACCACCCACGAGAGCAGATCGCGCACGAAGGTGCTCTGATGCACGCGCGTGTACTTCACGTCGTACTTGTTCAGCTGGTCGGCGAGCTGCGGCTCGACGCGGTTCGCGATGGCGACGGTCTTGCCGCCCTGCGGCGTCTTCAGCTTGCCGGTGATGTGCGTGTCGTCGACGACGACCTCGGCGATCTTTCCCTGCGCGAGGAGCTTCTCGAAGTCGCTGTAGGGCAGGACCTCCACGGTCTGGGCGCGCTGCCACGCCTCCTGGATGAGGACCATGGCGAGCAGCGCGAAAATCACATAGGCAACGTGAAAGCGGGTGCGGCGTTCCATGGACGTGATTTTCCCTTGAATACCGGGGCGCTGGCCCCATCTGTGCCTGAGGGATTCCGGAAAGGCTCTAGAGGATCAACGAGATGCGATTTGAGAAGTTTACGACCAAGCTGCAGGAGGCGCTCGCCGAGGCGCAGAGCGCGGCCCTGGGCAGCGACAACCAGTACATCGAGCCGCAACACCTGCTCGCCGCGCTGCTCAGCGACCCCGGCATCTCGGGGCTCCTCGCCAAGGCCGGCGCCAACCTCAATGGGCTGAAGAAGGCGCTCGCCGACTCGATCGCGCGCCTGCCGAAGGTCGAGGGCACGCCGGGCGAAGTCCATCTTTCGCGCGATCTCTCGACGCTTCTCAACGTCGCCGACAAGGAAGCGCAGAAGCGCGGCGACCAGTACATCGCCTCCGAGCTTTTCCTCCTCGCCGCCGCGGGCGACAAGGGTGACACCGGTCGCCTGCTCAAGCAGGCGGGCGTGACCAAGGCCGCGCTCGAAAAGGCGATCGAGGAGGTGCGCGGGGGTGAGACCGTGCAGGGCCAAGCCGACGAGTCGCAGCGCCAAGCGCTCGCAAAGTACACGCTCGATCTCACCGAGCGCGCCCGCGCGGGCAAGCTCGATCCCGTGATCGGCCGCGACGACGAGATCCGCCGCTGCATCCAGATTCTGCAGCGGCGCACGAAGAACAATCCCGTCCTCATCGGTGAGCCGGGCGTGGGCAAGACCGCGATCGTCGAGGGCCTCGCGCAGCGCATCGTCAATGGCGAGGTGCCCGAGTCGCTGAAGAACAAGCGCCTGCTCAACCTCGACATGGCCGCGCTGCTCGCCGGCGCGAAGTATCGCGGGGAGTTCGAAGAGCGGCTGAAGTCGGTGCTGAAGGAGCTCTCGCGCGACGAGGGCAACACGATCGTCTTCATCGACGAGCTGCACACCATGGTCGGCGCCGGCAAGGCGGAAGGCGCGATCGACGCCGGCAACATGCTCAAGCCCGCGCTCGCGCGCGGCGAGCTGCATTGCATCGGCGCGACGACGCTCAACGAATACCGGAAATACATCGAGAAAGATGCAGCACTCGAGCGGCGTTTCCAGAAGGTGCTGGTCGACGAGCCCTCGGTCGAATCGACCATCGCCATCCTGCGCGGGCTGCAGGAAAAGTACGAAGTGCACCACGGGGTGGACATCACGGATCCGGCCATCGTCGCCGCGGCGGAGCTGAGCCACCGCTATATCACCGACCGCTTCCTGCCGGACAAAGCCATCGACCTCATCGACGAGGCGGCGGCGCGCATCAAGATGGAGATCGACTCGAAGCCCGAGGCGATGGACCGGCTCGAGCGCCGGCTCATCCAGCTGCGCATCGAGCGCGAGGCCGTGAAGAAGGAAACCGACGAGGCCTCGCGCAAGCGCCTGGAGCTCATCGAGTCGGAGATCTCCCGCCTGGAGAAGGACTACGCCGACCTCGAGGAAGAGTGGAAGGCGGAGAAGGCCCAGGTGCAGGGCAGCCAGCACATCAAGGAAGAGATCGAGAAGCTGCGCCAGCAGATGGACGAAGCGAAGCGCAAGGGCGACTGGCAGAAGATGTCGGAGATCCAGTACGGGCGCCTGCCGCAGCTCGAGACGCAGCTCAAGCAGGCCGAGAAGGCGGATGCGACGGCGAAGCCGAAGCTCCTGCGCACGCAGGTGGGCGCCGAGGAAATCGCGGAGGTCGTCTCGCGCGCGACCGGCATTCCGGTCTCCAAGATGATGCAGGGCGAGCGCGACAAGCTCGTGCACATGGAAGAGAAGCTGCACGAGCGCGTCGTCGGCCAGGACGAGGCGGTGCGCGTCGTGTCGGATGCGATCCGGCGCTCGCGCTCGGGTCTCGCGGATCCGAATCGGCCCTACGGATCGTTCCTGTTTCTCGGCCCGACGGGCGTCGGCAAGACCGAGCTCTGCAAGGCACTCGCGGCGTTTCTCTTCGACGCCGAGGACCATCTCATCCGCATCGACATGTCCGAGTACATGGAGAAGCACTCGGTGGCGCGTCTCATCGGCGCGCCGCCCGGCTACGTCGGCTATGAAGAGGGCGGGCAGCTCACCGAGCAGGTACGCCGCAAGCCGTACTCCGTGATCCTCTTCGACGAGGTCGAAAAGGCGCATCCGGATGTCTTCAATGCGCTATTGCAGGTGCTGGACGAAGGGCGCATGACCGACGGCCAGGGGCGCACGGTGGACTTCAAGAACACGGTGCTGGTCATGACCTCGAACCTCGGCTCGCAGATGATCCAGAGCATGGCGGGGAGCGACTATCAGGTGGTCAAGCTCGCCGTGATGGGCGAGGTCAAGACCCATTTTCGGCCGGAGTTCGTCAACCGCATCGACGAGATCGTCGTCTTCCACAGCCTCGCCGACGAGGACATCAAGCGCATCGCGCGCATCCAGCTCGCGACCCTGAAGGCGCGGCTCGCCCGAATGGAGTACGGCTTCGAGATCTCGGATGCCGCGATCGGCGAGCTCGCCAAGGTGGGCTTCGATCCGGTGTACGGCGCGCGCCCGCTCAAGCGCGCCATCCAGTCCGAGGTCGAGAACCCCCTCGCCAAAGCGATCCTCGAGGGCCGCTTCGCGCCCAAGGAGACGATCCACGTCGACTGGCGCGGCGGCAAGATGGTGTTCGACAAGCGGCCGAAAAAAGCCGCCGCCTAAAAAAAGAGGCAGGGGTCAGACCCCTGCCTCTTTGCCGTTCAGGGTCCGAAAATTGCTGCGCAGCGACCATGCCGCAGAAGTTGAACCTCACGCGCGCCGACCGCATCGGCTACGTCGCGGGCGGCATCGCGCTCATCGCGTGGGCGCTGCGCCGGCCCAATGTGCGCACGGCGCTCGCCGCCGGCGTGGGCGGCTGGCTGCTCTACCAGGCCTATACCGGCAGCAACCCGATGCTGCGGTCCCTGGGAATCCGCGTGAACCGCGAGCCGGCGCAACCCGAGATCGCAGAGACGATGGTGGTCGAGGACGCGATCACCATTTCCCGGCCGCGTGCCGAGGTCTATGCGTTCTTCGCGCAGCCGCAGCACCTGCCGGGTCTCGCCGATGCCGAGCTCGACATCACGCGCTCGGCCCCGGACGAGGAGCTCGCCTGGCGCGGCATGCGCGACGACCGGCTCCTGCATTTCGGCTCGCTCTCCTTCCGCGACGCGCCCGGCGCGCGCGGCACCATCGTCGCCGCGCACCTGGAGTACGCGCCGAGCGGCGGCTCGCTCGGCGTCGCGCTCGCCCGCGTCATGGGCCGCTCCCCGCAGCGCCTCGTCGCCGACAGCCTGCGCCGCGCGCGCGCGCTCCTCGAGGCCGGCGAAGTTCCCACGACCAACGGCCAGGCCACCGGCCGCCGCTAGGGATGCGCGCGATCTGCTGGCACGGGGCGCGCGACGTGCGCGTCGAGTCGGTCCCTGAGCCCAAGATTCTCAATGCGCGCGATGCGATCGTGCGCGTGACGGCGAGCGCGATCTGCGGCTCGGACCTGCATCTCTACGGCGGCTTCGTGCCCGGCATGATGAAGGGCGACATCCTGGGGCACGAGTTCATGGGCGAGGTGGTGGAGGTCGGTCCCGCCGTGAAGACGCTCGCGCGCGGCGACCGCGTGGTGGTGCCGTTTCCGATCGCCTGCGGCAACTGCTTCTTCTGCCGGCGCGAGATGTTTTCGCTCTGCGAGAACTCCAATCCGAACGCCTGGATGGCGGAGAAGCTCTGGGGCTACTCGCCCTGCGGCATCTACGGGTACTCGCATCTCCTCGGCGGCTACGCGGGCGGGCAGGCCGAGTACGTGCGCGTGCCGTTTGCCGATGTCGGGCCGATCAAGGTGCCCGAGGCGCTGCGCGACGACCAGGTGCTCTTCCTCTCCGACATCCTGCCCACCGGCTACATGGCGGCGGAGAACTGCGCGATCGAGCCGGGCGACACGATCGCGGTGTGGGGCTGCGGGCCGGTCGGGCTGCTCGCCATCGCCTGCGCGCAGCTCCTCGGCGCCGCGCGTGTGATCGCGATCGATCGCTTCCCCGAGCGGCTGCGGCTCGCCGCGCTCAAGCTCGGCGCGGAGACCATCGACTACACCGAGGCGAACGTGCTCGAAGCGCTCAAGGACCTCACCGGCGGGCGCGGGCCGGACGCCTGCATCGACGCCGTCGGCATGGAGGCGCACGCGTATCACAGCGTGGCGTACGCCTACGATCGCGTAAAGCAGGCGATGATGTTCGAGTCCGACCGACCGGTCGCGCTGCGCGAGGCGATCATGGCCTGCCGCAGCGGCGGCACCGTTTCCGTCGCGGGCGTCTACGGCGGGCTCATCGACAAATTTCCCGCCGGCGCGCTCATGAACCGCTCGCTCACCATCCGCACCGGCCAGACGCACGTGCAGCGCTACCTGCGTCCGCTCCTCGCGCGCATCGAGAACCGCGAGATCGATCCGAGCTTCATCATCACCCACCGCCTGCAGCTCGAGCAGGCGCCCTCCGCCTATCGCATGTTCCGCGACAAGCAGGACGAGTGCATCAAGGTGGTGCTGACACCTTAATCGGTGCCTGACACCGATTAAGGGTCAGCGCGCGACGAAGGAAACGACGGTGCCGGCAGGCGCGGCGGCACGGATGCGGCGGCTCGACTGCAGGAGCTCTTCCCACATGCCTTCGGTGTCCTTGCGGAACACCATGTCGAGATCGGCGTCGACGACGGTCCAGAGCCCGCGATCGATCTCGCTCCTGAGCTCGCCGGGGCGCCAGCCGACGTAGCCGACGTAATAGCGCGCATCGTTCGGCGTGGTCTCGATGACGTGGTCGATGGTGTTGGCGCGGAACGCGAGGTAGAGGTCCTTCATCAACGGCACGGTTCCAGCGCCCGGACTGTCATGCGTGTGCACGAGGGCAACGAGCGCGCCGCGCGAGAACGGTCCGCCGTAGTACACAGGGTCGACCACTTTCTTCGAGGGCTCGTGCTCCGGGAAGAGGCTCGCGAGCGAGCGCCGCGTCGGCCGGTTGAGGATCACGCCGACATGGCCGCCGTTCGGCGCGGGCGCGGCGATCAGCACGGTCTGCCGGTACTCGAGGTCGCGGAACGCCGGGTGCGCGATGAGGATCATCGCCTCTTCCTGGGCGAACGCCGGTGCGCCGATGAGCGCGGCGGCAATGACGAGCAGAACGCGGAGCGCGGAGATCATGAGGCCAGTATATCGAATGCGTGCGTTTTTCGGTGTCAGCGCACCGCTACAGTCGTAGCGGAATCGTGCGCCGTGCGTTCACCGCGCGCCTGCGCCACGAGATCGGCCCACATGCCCGCGGTATCGCGGCGGAATATCAAGTCTTCGGTGGCGCGCAGCACGTACCAGCTGCCCGAATCGATCTCCGCTTCCAGCTGGCTCGGCGCCCAGCCGGAGAAGCCCGCGTAGAGCCGCGCCCTTGTGGCAGGAGCGGCGACAACACGTTCGATGTTGAGCGGATGCATGCTGAGATACACGCCCGGCACCACTGGGAATGCCGTTTCGCGCGGCGGCGTCTCGGCGGCGAAGAGCGCGATGATCACCTCGCGCATCACCGGCCCGCCGGCATAGAGGGCCTCGGCGAAGTTGCGCGCGCCGGGAAACTTCGGCGCGACGTCGGCAAGATGCAGCGTGGTGGGCCGGTTGAGGATCACGCCGACCGGATTGCCGTCGCCGGTACGCGTGACGAGCACCACGGTCTCGCTGAAGTTCGGATCCGCAAGCCCGGGTTTCGCCACGAGCAGGATGCCGTTCGGCTGCGCCTGCAGTGCTCCGCTGAGGGCGAGAAGGAATACGACGGCGATCGCGCGCAAGTTCATGAGCCTTAAGGACTGTGGCCGCTTCGAGGATGAGTTCCTATAGTTCCAGTATGCAATAACCGCGCATGCTCTCGGAACTCCTCATCCGCTTCGCCCTCGGCGGCCTCATCGTGTCGATCTTCGCCGTGCTGGGCGACATCTTCCGCCCGAAGAGCTTCGCCGGCATCTTTGACGCGGCGCCCTCCGTCGCGCTCGCGACGCTGACGCTCACGGTCGTCAAGGAGGACGGCGATTACGCGGCGCTCGAGGCGCGCTCGATGCTCCTCGGTGCGATCGCGCTCGGCGCCTATTCGCAGCTCTGCGCCTTGCTGCTCATGCGCCACAACGTCTCGAGCCTGCGCTCCGCGCTCATCGCGCTGCCGCTGTGGTTCGCGGTGGCGTTCGCGCTCTGGTTCGCCATTCCCGGGCTCAAGCCGTGATCGTAAAAGCGAAGCTCTCGCGCTTGCGGCAGACGCGCTGGTGGGAGTATCTGGTGCGCTTCGGCTTCGGCGGCATCGTCACCGTCATCACGGGCCTCATCGCGAAGAAGTGGGGCCCGGAGGTCGCGGGACTCTTCCTCGCCTTCCCGGGCATCTTTCCCGCCGGCGTCACGCTGGTCGAGCGCCATGAGCGCGAGAAAAAGCACAAGCAGGGCCTCTCGGGCACGCGGCGCGGCCGTGCGGTTTCCGCCGTGGTGTCGGCCGGGGCCGTGCTCGGCTCGGTGGGCCTGCTCGCCTTCGCGGCGCTCGCCTGGTGGATGCTGCCGCAGTTCGCGACAGGGCAGGCGCTCGCGGCAGCGACCATCGGCTGGTTCGTCCTTGCGCTCGCTGCGTGGTGGGTGCGACTCAGGTTCTGAGCGTGCGGAAGGTGATCGAGTAGCGCAGCTCCCGCGTCGGCGGGATGCTGTGCTGCCATTGCCAGCGCGCCGCGCCCGTCATCTGGTAGGCGGAGCGCGGCGGCAGATCGAGCACCAGCGGCTTGTCTTTTCCCGGCGGATAGCGTCTCAGCCGCATGCGCGCAGAGCCGCCGAGCGAAACGCCGGCGACGCGCTCGTAGTCCGGCGCATCGCGATGCCAGCCGAGCGGCGTTCCGGGCCGGTATTCGGCGACGAGCGCCGTTACGAAGTCCGCCGGCGCGACGCCCATCCAGCGCGCGAGCTTCTCCCGCAGCCGCTCGAGGAAGTCCGGGATCGGCGGCGCCTCGCCCAGCCGGTTTTTCGAGAAGTCGTAGTCATGGCCGAAGTACGCGACGCGGCGTCGTGCGGTGTATTCCTTGTACTTCGCTTCCTCGAGCGCCAGGCGGCCGATCGCCTCGAGCAGCGCGCGCTCTTCCTCTACGCTCAGGAACTCGGGTTGGAAGACGAAGCCTTCGGGGAGCGCCGGCGCCTGCGCGCCGAAGAGCTCCGCCTGCTGCGGCGTCACCGCGTGACGACGGCGATGAAGGCGATGCCGAGCGAGGCGACCGAGACCGCGGCGGC
>Ga0075426_10003834_pt1 | contig 10725 bp, 11 predicted proteins | sample SoiMethybrSBSTD5_FD_75304 | JGI IMG/M metagenome (GOLD analysis project Ga0075426, IMG submission 75304) | Bulk soil microbial communities from a Populus tree surrounding site in Tennessee, USA - Soil MetaG P. TD hybrid SBSTD5 | ecosystem: Environmental > Terrestrial > Soil > Tree plantation...
AGCTCGGTAGATTTATGCGGCCGGGAGATAGAGCTTGACGGTGGTGCCGGCGCCGGGCGCGGAAGCGAGCTCGACGCGCCCGCCGCACTGCCGGATGCACGCGTCGACAATCGGCAGGCCGAGGCCGCCGGGCTTGCCGCGCTCGCCGCGCGAAAGGAGCGGCGCCTGCGCGCGCGCGAGGCTGGCGGGCGACATGCCGGTGCCGCTGTCGGCCACCTCCAGCACGAGAAAGCTCTGCGGGCCAAGTGCCGTGCGGAGCACGAGCCGTCCGCCGTCCGGCATCGCCGCGCGGGCGTTCGCCGCGAGCTCGAGCAGCGCGAGCTGCACCGCGCGCGGATCGGCCAGCGCGCTCGGCAGCTCGGCAGGCAGGTCGAGCTCGATCAGGACCGAAGCACCGAGCATCTGCGCCAGCGTCTCCTTGAGCTCGCGCACCGACTGATTGAGGTCCAGGGCGCGCGGCGCCGGCGGCTGCAGCCGCCCAAGCGCGAGCAGGCGGTCGGCAAGCCCGGCGCACCTGCGCGTGGCGCCGAGGGCGGCTTCGACGACCTCCGGCGCGAACTCGTGCCGGCGCTTGAGCAGCTCCAGGTTGCCCATCACGACCTGGAGGTAATTGTTGAGATCGTGGGCCACCGCCGCCGCGATCCCCTTCAGCTCGCCGTTCATCGAAGGCCATCCTACCGGATCACCGCTCGCGCGCCCGGCCCGGAATTTGCAAGCGGCTTTGCAGCATGAGCGGACCGAAGATCGGCATCACCGGCTCCTACGGCGGGCTCAACCTCGGCGACGAGGCGATCCTGCAATCGATCCTCGCGCAGCTGGGCGCGGAGCTGCCCGACGCCGAGATCACCGTCTTCTCGCGCGACGCCGAGGACACCAAGCGCCGGCACAAGGTCGAGCGCGCGGTGGCGGTGCGCAAGCTCTCGCGCTCGGAGGTGGTGCCGGAGGTCGAGCGGCTCGATCTGCTGCTGTTCGGCGGCGGCGGCATCCTGTACGACGCCGACGCGCGCACCTACCTGCGCGAAGTGCTGGTGGCGAAGGAGCACGGCGTTCCGGTGATGCTCTACGCGGTGGGCGCCGGCCCGCTCGCCGACCCGAACGTGCAGAAGGCGGTGCGCGAGGCGCTCGACGGCGTGGCCGCGATCACCGTGCGGGAGAAGAGCGCGCAGCAATTGCTGGAAGAGGCCGGCGTGCGCCGCGAGATCGTGGTGACGGCGGACCCGGCGCTGCTGCTCAAGCCCGAGCCGCTGCCGCGCAATGTCCTCAAGATCGAAGGCCTCGAAGGAAAGCGCAAGCTGATCGGCATGTCGGTGCGCGAGCCGGGTGTGGCGGCGCCGGACCTCGATCCGAACGTGTACCACGGCCTGCTCGCGAACGCGGCGGACTTCATGGTCGATCGCTTCGACGCCGACGTCGTGTTCGTGCCGATGGAGCGCTCGGTGCTCGACAGCCAGCACAGCCACGCGGTCATCGCGAGGATGCTGCGCGCGCAGCGGGCGCGCGTGCTGAACGGCGAATACACCTCCGGGCAGCTCCTCTCGCTGATGAGCCATTTCAGCTTCGCGGTCGGCATGCGGCTGCACTTCCTGATCTTCGCCGCGCTGCGCGGCGTGCCGTTTGTCGCGTTGCCGTACGCGGGCAAGGTGGCGGGGTTCCTCGAGGACCTGAAGCTGCCCGCGCCGCCGCTCAATCTCGTCAACCCCGGGCGCCTGTGCGCGCACCTCGACGGCTCCTGGGACGAGCGGCGCGCGCTGCGCGCCGCCATCAACAAGGCGCTGCCGGCGCTGCAGGAGCGCTCGCGCAGGACCGTGCAGATCGCGCTCGAGGTGCTGGACAAGGGCAAGACGCTTGCCGTCGCTAAAGCGGCCTGAGGACGCGCTGCGCGTCGAGCTGCCGCCGCGGCGCGCGATCGTCGCCGCCGACACCGACGTGCTGGTGGTGGGCGGCGGCCCGGCGGGGCTCGGCGCCGCGCTCGGCGCGGCGCAAGCCGGCGCGCGCGTGGTGCTCGCCGAGCGCTACGGCTTTCTCGGCGGCAACGCTACCGCGGCGCTCGTCATGCCGCTGATGTCGTTCCACACCGCGCACCCCACGCAGGAGAAAAAGGGCGCGACCACGCTGCTGCCCACCGATCACGGGCCGGGACGGCCGGTCATCGCGGGTGCGCTCAAGCTTTTGCTGGAAAAGCTGGTCAGAGCGGGCGGCGCCATCGAGCCGTCGCTCGCGACCGGTTATGTCGTGCCGTTCGATCCGGAATGGTTCAAGCTGATCGCGCTCGAGCTGCTCGACGAGGCGGGCGTGCAGTTTCTGTTCCACTCGTTCGCGAGCGGCGTGCTGGGCGAGCGGCGGGTCGAGGGTGCGGTCATGGAAACCAAGGCGGGGCCGCTCGCCCTCCGCGCGCGCGTCACCATCGACTGCACGGGGGACGGCGACGTCGCGGTGCAGGCGGGCGCGCCTTCCGAGATCGGCCGCGCCGACGGCCTGGTGCAGCCGATGACGCTCATGTTCCGGGTAGTCGAGTTCCAGCGCCAGAACTTCGAAGCGTACGTGACGCAAAACCCCAAGCAATGGCGCGGCGTGCACGGCCTGTGGGACCTGGTGCGCGAGGCGAGCGAGCGCGGCGAGCTGCGGCTGCCGCGCGAGGACATCCTGTTCTTCGCCACGCCGCATGAAGAGGAAGTGAGCGTCAACAGCACCCGGGTGACCCGTGTGCTGGGCACCGACGTGTGGGATCTGAGCTACGCGGAGTGGGCGAGCCGCAAGCAGATGCGCCAGATCGCGGAGTTCCTGCGACGCTACGTCCCCGGATTTGAAAAGTCCTATGTGGCGCAGAGCGGCGTGCAGGTCGGCGTGCGCGAGACGCGCCGCATCCTGGGCGACTACCAGCTCACGGCGGACGACGTGCTCGCCGCGCGCAAGTTCGACGACGCGATCGCGCGCGGCGCCTATCCGATCGACATCCACAATCCGACGGGCAGCGGCACGGTGCTCAAGCGCCTGCCGCCGGGCGAGGCCTACGATATTCCGCTGCGCTCGCTCCTGCCGCGCAACACCGAGGGCCTGATCGTCGCGGGGCGCTGCCTCTCCGGCACGCACGAAGCGCATTCGTCCTATCGCGTGATGCCGATCGTGATGGCGACCGGCCAGGCCGCGGGCGTGTGCGCGGCGCTCGCCGCGCGGCGCGGCGTGATGCCGCGCGAGGTGGCGGTGCGCGAAGTGCAGCGCGAGCTCCTGCGACAGGGCGCGAGCCTGCGGCCGGAGCTCGGGCGCGAGCGCCAGGCAGCGGCGTAATTCTTTGTCAGCTGTAGTGGAAACGGCGATATGGAGGCCGGCGCGGCTTCGCTACCATCGGGTTCCGCGATGCACAACTCATCAGGGGAGGAGCCCCGCATCGTCACGGACACGGGGCCGGTCGCAGCAGTGCGCTGCGACCGCGAGTGGCGCTATCTCTGGGTCAACCCGACCTACGCCAAGTGGGTGGCGCGGCCGGCGAAGCAGATCCTGGGATTGCGCGTCGGCGACGTGATCGGCGCGCATGCCGTGCGCGAGATCGAGCCGTTCGTCGCGCTCGTGCTCGCCGGCGAGCCGGTGCAGTACGAGCGCCTGGTCGAGCTGCCCGGGCTCGGGCGGCACTGGATCAAGTGGTCCTACACGCCGACCTTCGATGCGGCGGGGCGCGTCGAGGGGTGGGTCGCCACCGGCATGGACATCCACGCCGTAAAGGAAGCCGAGCGCAAGCGCGACGAGTTCCTCGCCACGCTCGCGCACGAGCTGAGAAATCCGCTGGCGCCGATCCGCAATGCCGTCGCCATCCTCGGGCGCAAAGGCCCCAACGACCCGGAGGTGGCGTGGAGCCAGGGCGTGATCGAGCGCCAGGTCGAGCAGCTCTCGCGGCTGATCGACGATCTCCTCGACATCGAGCGCATCTCGCGCGGCAGGTTCGTGCTGCGCCGCGAGCGCGTGCCGCTCGAAGTCACGATCGACATGGCGCTCGAGGCGAGCCGGCCGAACATCAATGCCGCAGGACATCATCTGTCGGTGCTGCTGCCAAGCGAGCGCGTGGTGATCGATGCCGACCCCGCGCGTCTCGCGCGCGTGTTCTCGGCGCTCCTCAAGAACGCCGCGCGGCACATGCAGCCGCGCGGCTCGATCAATCTGACGGCCACGGTGGAGAGCGGTGCGGTGCTGGTGCGCATCGAGGATACGGGCGTCGGCATCGAGGCCGGCGCGCAGCCCGGCGTCGGCCTGACGCTCGCGCGCGGCATCCTGGCGCTGCATCAGGGAAGCCTGGAAGTCCGGCCGCTCGACAGCGGACCGGGCACCGAGGCGCTGGTGCGCCTGCCGATCGCGAGCGGCGCGGCGGCCGCCGAGTGGCGCGCGCCGCCGAGCGAGCCGGCGACGGCGGTGCCGCTGCGCATCCTGGTTGCCGACGACAATCGCGATACCGCCGACTCGCTGCAGCGCGTGCTCGCGCTCTACGGCCACGAAGTGCGCGTCGCGTACGACGGCGCGGCGGCGCTCAGCGTGGGCGAGCAGTTCAGGCCGCGCGTGGCGATCCTCGACATCGCCATGCCGGGCACCAACGGCTACGACGTCGCGCGGGCGCTACGCTCGCGCCACGGCCCCGCAGTCACGCTGGTTGCGCTTACCGGCTGGGGGCAGGACGCCGACCGGCGCCGCGCGCTGGAGGCGGGCTTCGACTACCACCTGATCAAGCCGATCGATCCGAACGAGCTGAATACGCTGCTCGGGCGCCTGACCCGGCAGTAGAAAAAACTCAGTGGTCTTCGATGCGCGGGACGTTGTCTTCCGCCGGACCGCCCGTGTCGGGATCGATCCACTCGGCGACGCCGAGCTCGGACTCGGCCTCCTGCAGCGTCCCGGGAACCTCGACGTCCTCCTCCTCGGAGGCGCCGTCGGCCAGCATGTCGGCTTCGGCCTCGGCGAGCGTGGCAAAGGGGCCGTGCGACTCGTCCTTGCGCGCCTCCCAGTAGAAGCCGTCGGCACGCTCGATCACGCGGCCGGCGACTGGCGCACCCTCTCTTGCGAGCGCTTCCTCTTTCGGCGCGGCGCTACGCCGCCTGGCCGATTTCGAACCGCTGGCTTTGCGCTTGCGCGGCATGCACGCATCCTACGACAAAATCGGGCCGATAGTGCAAGAGCGTCGCGCGTAAGATAGACGAACCAGCACTACGCTGGGCGCCTCGCGCCGCTCTCCTGCCGCACGCCGATGTCCGGCGTGCCGGCAGCGGGCTCGTCAACCTGCGGCGCCAGCGCGGCTTCGGCGGCGAGCAGCTGCGCGATGTCGCGGCGGCCCTGCTCGCTGAGCGCGATCAGCTTCTTCTCGTCATGGCGGTGCGGCGCCGATTGCGCGATCTGCCGCTCGTCGTATTCGCGGAAGCGGCTGACGATGCGCTGCGCGTTGTCGGGCGTGTAGCCGAGCGCGATCAGGAGCTGCGTCGCCGCGTCGAGCGACGCGGCGAACACCTCGCGCACGAACGGCACGCCGAGCTCCGCGTATTCGTAGCCGTCGGTGCGGCTATGCGCGCGCACCAGCAGCCGCAGGCGCGGAAAGCGCGCGCGCACGCGCTTCACCAGCAGCATCGCCGCCTCGGGATCGTCGATCGCGACGAGCAGCAACTGCGCGTCGCGAATGCCGGCGGCTTCCAGCAGGTCCATGCGCGTCGCGTCGCCGTAATAGGCCTTGAAGCCGAAACGGCGCACGGTGTCGATCTGCTCGGGGTCGTGGTCGATGACCGTGGCGCGGATGCCGAGCCCGCGCAGCACGCGCAGCACCACCTGGCCGAAGCGGCCGAAGCCGGCGATGATCACCGGATTCATCTCGGCGATGCGATCGGCCGCGCGCTCGACCTGGCGCTCGGCGCGCGCGCGGTAGCGCATGTAGAGCACCATCAGGAGCGGCGTGGTGAGCATGGACGCCGCCACCACCGCGTTCAGCACCGCGATGGTTTCGGCCGGCAGCACGTGCGCGGCCGCGGTGAAGATCACGAAGGCAAATTCGCCGGCCTGCGACAGCGCCACCGCGAACAGGCCGGCTTCGGTGGGACGGCAATAGCCGAACAGCCGCGCCATGCCGAAGAGCAGCACGATCTTCAACGCCACCAGGCCGAGCGCGAGGCCGAGGATCACGTGCGGCATGCTCGTGAACAGGCCGAGGTCGACCGACATGCCGACCGCCATGAAGAAAAGCCCGAGCAGCAGGCCCTTGAACGGATCGATGTCGAGCTCGAGCTCGTGGCGGTACTCGCTCTCGGCGAGCATCACGCCGGCGAGGAAGGCGCCGAGGCCCATCGACAGCCCCACGGCGTTGGAGAGCGCCGCCGTGCCGAGCACCAGGAACAGCGAGAAGGCGACGAACACTTCGCGCAGCCGCGTCTCCGCGATGTAGCGAAGCAGCGGCCGCACCAGCAGCCGGCCGGCGGCGATCAGCGCGACGACGAATCCCACCGCCCTGGCGGCATCCAGCCAGTTGAAGGCTTCCGCTTCGCCGCCGAGAAATGCGAGCGCGAGCAGGAGCGGGATCACCGCCAGGTCCTGGAACAGCAGCACCGCGAACGACGCCTGGCCGCCGGGCGTCGGCAGCAGGTTCTTCTCCTGCAGGAGCGCAAGGCCGATCGCATCGGAGGACATGGCGAGCGCCATGCCGGCGACGATGCCGACGATCAGCGGCTGCCCGAACGCGTAGCCGAGGAGCGCGATCGCCGCGGTGGTCAGCACGACCTGCGCCGCGCCCAGGCCGAAGATCGCGCGGCGCAGCTGCCAGACGCGCGTCGCGTTGAGATCGAGGCCGACGAGAAACAGCAGCAGCACGATGCCGAGCTGGGCGAATTGCAGCGCGGTCTGCGGATCGGTGATCATGCCCAGGCCGAACGGGCCGATGACGATGCCGGCGATCAGATAGCCGAGCACCGCGCCCGCGCCGAGCCGCGTGAAGATCGGCACGGCGATGATCGCCGCGCCGAGGTAGATGAGCGCCTGCTGGAGGAAGCCGTCGGTGTCCATGGGTAAAATCTTCGCATGGAACAGAAGCCTGCCGCTGCATCACAGCCGGTGGATGCCGGGCAGTTCAAGATCGGCATGCGCACGCTGGCCGGCGCGGTGAACATCATCACCAGCATGCACGGCGGGCACCGCCACGGCATGACCGCCACGTCGGTGTGCTCGGCGACGGCCGAGCCGCCCACCGTGCTGGTATGCATCAACAAGCTCGCGGCCACGCATAACGCGGTGGCGAAGAGCAAGGTGTACTGCGTCAACGTGCTGCGCGCGGAGGACTGGCAGCTCTCGACCGCCTTCAGCGGCGCGCAGGCCGCCGACGCGCGCTTCAAGCACGGCAACTGGACGCGGCTTGCCACCGGCGCGCCGGTGCTGATCGACGCGCTGGTGTGCTTCGATTGCCGCGTGGTGAAGACGCTCGCGCACGGCACCCACACCGTGTTCCTCGGCCAGGTCGAGCAGATGCTGATCGGCCAGAAGGGCAAGCCGCTGCTCTACTCCGAAGGCCAGTACGCCAAGCTCGCCTCGCTCACGCTCGGCGAGCCGCTCCCCGAAGGGCTCGATTACTGGGGCTTCTAGACCGTCGCATCGCGGTGGTGGTGGCGGCGAGCTTCATCGCGGTCGCCGCGCGCATGAGCCTGGTGCAGTTCCTCGGCATCTACTTCGTGCACCGCGCGGGCATCGATGTCACCACCGTGGGGCTCGCCTTCCTCTGCGAGAGCGCCGCGCGCGGCCTGGCGGCGCCGCTGTTCGGCGCGCTTTCCGACCGCTTCGGGCGCCGGCCGCTCCTGATCGCCTCGTCGCTGATCACCGCAGTCGTGCTGCCCGCATTCCTGCTGGTTCACGATCCGGCAGCGCTGCTCGGCTGGAGCCTCGCGCTCGGCATCGCCGGCGCGGTCAACATCCCGGTGTCGAGCGCGCTGCTGCTCGATCTCGCGCCGCCCGAGCGGCGCCAGTCGGTGCTGGCGCTCAACTACACGACGATGAGCATCGCCTATACGCTCGGCGTGGTGCCCGCCGGCTATATCGCCGAGCGCGGCTACGGCATCCTCGCCGCCGCGAGCGCCGCCGGCTACGTGCTGGTGGCCGCGCTTTATCTCGCGGCGCTGCGCGGGCCGCTGCCGCTCGAGAAGGCGGCCGCCGCGCCCGGCATGCTGAGCGATACGGTTGCCGCATTCGCCGACCGGCGCTTTGCGCTGTTCGCCGCGATCGCCTTCGTCTTCCCGCTCAGCATGGGCATGCTGGTCACCGTGACGCCGCTCTACGCCACGGCTCTGGGCCTGGGCGAGAGCTACATCGGCCTGGTGCTCGGCGCGAACAGCATCCTCGTCGCGGCGCTCGCGCTGCCGGTCGCGACACGCATCGAGGCGCAGGGGCCGTTCCGGCTCCTGGGTGCCGCCGCCGCGATCATCGCGGCGGCGCTCGCCTGCTTCGCAGTGATTCCCGGCGCCGCGGCGGCGCTCCTCGTCGGCACGGTGATCTACAGCTTTGGCGAGGTGGTGTTCAGCTCCGCGGTGCCGGCCGGCGTCGCGCGCCTTGCGCCCGCCGGGCGCCGTGGCGCCTACCAGGGCGCCTGGACGCTGGTTTCATCGCTCAGCCTCGGCAGCGCGCTCGCGCTGAGCGGCGCGCTCAGCAAGTCGTTTGGCTGGCCGAGCGCCTGGCTCGCCTGCGCCGCGCTCACGCTCGCGGCCGCCGCGGCGCTCCATCTGCTGCGGCCGCGCTTCGCGAGTGCCACGTAGACGGCTCTGAAAGTCTCCCCCGCGAAAGCGGGGGTCCAGTTCGCGGGAACGACGATTCAAGCTGCCCTAGTTTGAGTTGAGCCGCGGCGGGTGGTGGTGCTCGAGCGTGTACTCCGCCAGCAGCTCGCGCTCGCGCGCCGCCGGATTGAAGCTGATCTCCCAGCTGAAGTGTGTCGCCCGGCTCTCGCGCTCGAGCAGCTCGTGCACCAGCTCCTTGCGCAAGCTGTCGCGCGTTGCGCCGACATACAGCAGCTCATCGTCGTCCCAGAGCTCGAACACGCCCGGCGTGTCGGGGGCGGTAGCCACGAGGGCGGCGAGCACCAGCCACTTCGGGCTGCGTATCGCCATGCAGCGAGATATACGCTTGCCAGCTTACGAAGCGCTTAAAGACCGCTTTCGCTTAGCGAGCGCAGGAACGCCACCAGATCGTCGCGCTCGCGCGACGTCAGCTTGATTGCGCCGTGCTGGCGCACCACGTCATCCAGCGTGGCCAGGCTGCCGTCGTGCATATAAGGCGCGGTGAGTGCTACGTCGCGCAAGCCCGGCACGCGGAACCCACGGTAAACCTGCGACTGGGTGAATTGAGGGCCGGCGTGGCAACCGCTGCATCCCGCTTTGCCGACGAAAAGCGCAGCGCCGCCCTGCGCCGCCAGTGGGTAGTGGGCTATGGCCGCTGCGTCGCCGCGCTCGAGCGCGTCGCGAAAATCGTCGAATGGCGTGCGCGCGCTGATCAGGGTCTCCTGGAACGCGGCGAGCGCCTTGCCGACGTCGAGCAGCACCTGCGCGTCGTCCGCCGGCACCGAAGTACCGAACGCGCGCGCGTAGTCGGCCGCGTAGCGCGCGCGAATCAGCGCCGCGACCTGCGCCGGCGTCGAGCGCATCTCGCGCGCCTCGAGGAGCGGCCTGATGCTCTGCGACCACAGGCTGTCGTGCGCGCCGTCCCAGCCGAACCGGCGGTAGAAGCCGACATTCACCAGCGACGGCGTGTTGCGCTCTACCAGCGCCAGCCCGAAGGCGCGTGCGCGCGCGTCCTGGAAATGGCGGAACGGCTCATGGCAGCTCGCGCAGAGCACCGATCCGGTGCCGGAGAGCCGCGGCTCGTAGAACAGGCGCTCGCCGAGCGCGATCGCTTCGGGTTTTTGCGAGACGCGGTTGGTGGCATCGCGCTGCGGCGCCGGCGGCCACGGGCCGTGCGCGAGGAGGCGCACCTTCTCTTCGGCAGACAACGGCACCTGCGCCTGCGCGCTCAGCGCAAGCGCCAACAGTGCGAGCGCTGCAGCGCGGCGCATACGCTGGTATTGTGCAAGAAAAGATGCAGGTCGCGCCGCCTCGCACGCTCACCGAGCTCTTCACCGGCTTCCTCGCCATCGGCGCGCGCTCGTTCGGCGGCGTGCTGCCGTGGGCTTACCGCACGATGGTGGAAGAGCGCCGCTGGCTGACGCAGGCGGACTTCGCCGAGACCATCGGCCTCTGCCAGTTCCTGCCCGGCCCGAACATCGGCAACGCCTCGATCGTGCTCGGCAAGCGCTGGTTCGGCGTCTCTGGCGCCGTGGTGGCGTTTCTCGGCCTGATGGCGCTGCCTTTCGTCTTCGTCATGGCGCTCGGCATGCTCTACCTCGAGTGGGCGCCGAACCCGACCGTGCGCGCGGTCGTCACCGGCGTCGGCGCCGCCGGCGCGGGGCTGTTCATCGGCACGGCGCTCAAGCTCGGCAAAGCGCTGGTGCGCAAGCCCGCGGCCCTTGCGCTGGTGGCCGGCTGCTTCCTCGCCGTGGGCGTCGGGCGCTGGTCGCTGCTCATCGTGATGCCGCTCGCGATGGTGCTCGGCATCTTCTGCGCGCGGCGGGACTGGCTTTGATCCTCCTCGACCTCGCGCTCACCTTCGGCGTGCTGTCGCTCATCGCCTTCGGCGGCATGCCCTCGGTCATGCCGGAGATGCAGCGCCTCGCGGTGGACGTGAAAGGCTGGACCACGCACG
>Ga0075426_10003838_pt1 | contig 10715 bp, 10 predicted proteins | sample SoiMethybrSBSTD5_FD_75304 | JGI IMG/M metagenome (GOLD analysis project Ga0075426, IMG submission 75304) | Bulk soil microbial communities from a Populus tree surrounding site in Tennessee, USA - Soil MetaG P. TD hybrid SBSTD5 | ecosystem: Environmental > Terrestrial > Soil > Tree plantation...
ACCCCGAGAAGGGCCTCGCCGCTGTGCCGGGCCGTCTCGACGTACTCCCGCTGGGTCGGCGAGAGCGGCGTGTCGAGAAGCAGACTGGTCATCCCCAGGACCGCGTTGAGCGGCGTGCGGATCTCATGGCTCATGTTGGCCAGGAACTCGCTCTTCGCCTGGCTCGCCTCCTCGGCGCGGAGCTTCTCCTGGCGGAATTTGCGGCCTTGGTTGACGACGGCCAGATTGACGGCTGTCGCGAGGATGAGGAGGACCAGACGGGAGATCTGATTGTCCCAGCGGAACATGCCATACGCGGCGCTGGCGAGCGCGACACCGGTGATCCGGCTGCGCGTCACCACCCAGGCGACGATGGCGCCGTACTGGACCATCGCGGTGAGGCCGGCGAGGACGCACAGCCGCACGTCTTGCCGCAGACAGGTGACGCCCAGGGCCAGGAAGTAGAGAAAGAAGATGACCTTGCCGTTGGTGGCCACCAGAAGCTGGTCGCTGGCCGCCAGGCCGACATGGACTGCGCTCACCAGGGTCACGTCGAGGACGCAAGTGAAGGCCCCCAGCCACCGCGGCGGCACCGACCTCCGTGCCAGTGCCATCACCACGACGCTCACCAGCGCGGTGAGCACGGCGCACATCAAGCCCACCCAAGGCTCGAGATCGGTGGGCCGAGAGACGATGTTCGCCAGGGGGAGCAGCGCCGCCACGCCGGCGCACCAGATGCGGACGCGCGCCGCGAGCAGCTCGCCCTCGCGGCCGACCTTGGCCGCCGCCGCGTCGGGGCGTGCCCACAAGCTGAGCCGTTGCGTGAGGTGCACGGGCGTAATCAGTCGCCAGGAGCTGTTGAGATTACGCCTCCATTCTGTCACAGCTCGCGGGCGGACGCCTTACTTCCTTTGCACCTCCTTGACCACCGCCCCCCCTTTCATGACGAACCGCACCCGCTCCAGCTCGGTGACATCCACCAGCGGATCGCCATCGACCGCGATCAGGTCCGCGAAGCGGCCGGGAGCGACGGAGCCGACGCGGTCGCTCCAGCCGATGAGGTCGGCGGCGTTCGTGGTGGCCATCCGGATGACCTGCATGGGGGTGAGGCCGAGGGCGAGGAGAGAGTGGAACTGCCTTCCGTTCTGGCCGTGGGGGTAGACGCCGGCGTCGGTGCCGAAGGCGAGCTTGACGCCGGCGGCGATGGCGCGCTTCCAGTTGACGAGCTGGTTCTTGCGCAGCTCTTTCTCCTTGTCCACCATGAGCTGAGGCAGGCCCAGCTTGTCGGCCTCGGCGAGGATGTACTCGTCGGTGTAGATGTCGGGGACGAGGTAGATCCCCTTCTCCTTGAGCAGGCGCACGCCCTCCTCGTCGATCATGCCGCCGTGCTCGATGGAGGCGACGCCGGCACGGGCGGCGCGCTTGATCCCCTCCGCGCCGTGGGCGTGCGCCGCCACCTTCTTGCCCCACATGGCGGCCTCCTCGACGACGGCGTTCATCTCCTCCTGCGAGTACTCCGGCCCGCCCACCGTCGCGTCCTCGGAAAGGACGCCCGCGGTGGCCATGACCTTGATCCAGTCGGCGCCGTTCTTCACCTCGAAGCGGATGAGCTTGCGGATCGCGTCCGGCCCGTCGGCCACGCCGGAGAAGCGGTCGAACTTGAGATAGGGAGAGAACCCGGACAGGTCGTTGTGCCCGCCCGTGGCGCCGACGGTGAGCGTCGCCACCAGCATCCGCGGCCCCACCACGTCGCCGCGGTTGATCGCGTTGCGCAACGCCACGTCGATGAATTCGCTCGCCCCGACGTCGCGCACCGTGGTGAACCCCGCCTCCAGGGTGCGCCGGGCGTACACGTGGGCCGTGACCGCGATGTCGATGGGGCTGCGCCGGAAGAGGTCGTTCAGATAGTCGCCGGATTGGCTGGTGATGTGGGTGTGGCAGTCGATCAGGCCCGGGAGGACCGTCGAATGCGACAGGTCGATCACCTCGGAGCCTGACGGGATGGCAAGGCCGCTTCCGACGGCGGTGATGCGGTCGCCCTCGATGAGGACGACGGCGTCGCGGACCGGCTGCGCGCCGGTGCCGTCGATGAGGCGGCCGGCGCGGATGGCGAGGTGGCGTGGAGCTTCAGGCTTCGCAGAGGTCTCGGCGGCGGCCAAGGTGGCGGCGGTCAAGGTCAGAGCGAGGATGGACGGGATCCAGACGGCTCGTGGCATCGGGCACCTCCGAAGGTTCGGCGAGCGGCGCTATCTTGGCACGACCGTAGGGCGGCGAGGCTGAGATGGACTGCTATGCCTGCACGAAGTCCGCCCAGGCGATTCCAAGCTGCCGCACTATGGCCCGGACCGTGCCCGGTTTGAGGTCTCGACCGCCCCAGTCGGGCACGACCGTCGCCTTCTGAGAAGAAGGGTTGTGCCACTTCCGATGGGAGCCGCCGCCTCGGCGGGAAAGCTCCTGGCAGCCGAGTCGCTCCAGTTTCCGGCTGACCTCGCGATAGATCATGCCCCGTTGTCAGGCGACGATCAGGGTTTCAAGCCAGACCGGGCTGTTCTCGTCCGGCACCTGTGAGCTGGTGGGCAGCGGTCGTCCGAGGTCCTGGTAGATCTCGATGACAGCCGCCAGGGCGTCTTGAACATGGGCCAGAGCTTCGCTCACTGTGTCACCCTCAGTGACGAGCTCCGGAAGGAGAGGCGAGGTGACCGTAAACCCACCCTCGGGTTGTGGAGAGAGCACCAGCGGCAGTTTATAGAGCATCCGTGAACCCCCTTCAAGACGGACCGGGGCGATCATACCAAAGAGCCGCAGCGCGACAGGCCGCCGCTGGGCGGGCGGGGCCGCCCTGCCACGAGCGGTGACCTTCATCGGGAAGCACTATGCCGAGGCGCTCGCACGCTATGATGTTGCAAGGATCGACCGAAGCCGATCTGGAGGTCGTCGCCATGTCAAATTCAGCCACAGCCTCTTTTCAGCAGGCACTTGATATGGTTGAAGGATTACCGGAAGAGCAGCAGCAGGATCTTGTCAAGATCGTCCGTAATCGGCAGAGAGAGCGACGCCGCAAGGCCCTCTCGGCCAGCATCGAGCAAGCCCGGCGAGAGCTTGCTCGGGGAGAGGTGCAGCGAGGCACGGTCGACGACTTGATGGCAGAGCTCGCCGAATGAGGGAGCTCCTCTGGAGCAACGCTTAGCTCAGGGCGAAGAGTCCCGATTGCGGCAAGCCTTGAGTGGGAATCGACCGCCTAGCGGCGACCGGGGTTGACCGGTAAGCTGCGCCGCTATTCTTTTCTAGAGGCCACTTTGGACGGGGCTGAAGGCCCGCTGCCTCGATCCTCTGCTCTGCGCTGCATCTCCTCCCAGGCGGCGTGGGCCGCCCCACGCATGTCCCGGATCGTGTGACCCTCGCGCTGGCAAAAATCCCGCGTGCTGGAATGGTTCATCTCGGCCGGGAAATAGCGGACCTGCTTGCCATTCGAGACAAAGGCTCGGAGCTCGTCCGCAGCGTGCTTGCCGCCGCCGATGACCACCACTTCATGGCTGACCTCGAGATGGAGCTGCAGGGTCGGTGATGGGGTCATGCTCCCCGGAAGGAAGCCACCCCAGGTCACGTCCTCAACGAAAAAGACGTGGCCGCAGTAAGGCGAGACACGGTGCGTGTCGGCGAAACCCATAGCTATGGAAGGGTGTATTCCCGAAGTCTCGATGCCGAGTTCCCGTGCAAGGCTGTAGACCTCGGCGATGCCACAATGGCCCCCGACGCGAAGCAGGGTCCCGCTGTGCACCAGAAGCCCGGATGCCGGCCGGCCCGCCAGAGTCTGCGCCGCGACACGGCGCACGCGCCCTTCCTGCTCGTACCCCAGCTCGCCGTATCCCGCGAAGTAGATGACGTGTTTGGCTAGATGAGCGAAGGCGGCCCGGATCGACGCCGCGGTCTCGACGCCCCACTGCCGGGGGTCTCTGCCTTGTGGTTCGACAGTCATTTAAAATAGTATGCCATGCAGGTGAACTTTTCTCTATCAGAGCCCGAGGCGGGTCTCGAAGGCGGCTGGAACCGCAGGCTCGGTCGCGCCTGGGCCAGGATGCTTCGCAGTCTGGATATCTCTCCGTCGAGCACGGCAGTCGAAGTCGGGCCGGGCTTCGCGGCCAAGGTTGGATTCGGCTTGGCCGAGTTGGGTTTCCGCGGCACCTTGATCCTGGTCGAGCCCAACGAGGTGGCACGTTCCTGGGTCGTCAGAAGATATCGTCGGCTGCTGCCTCATGCCGAAGTTCTTGCCCTCGCGGCGTCGGTTCCTGACGCCGCCTCGATCGCAGGACGTTCGGTCGACCTGCTGATGGCAAACCACCTCCTTGACGATCTTCTGCTAAACGCCGCCGTGCCGCAGAGAGACGGCGCCCAGCTGTTCGCCCAGATGCGGCCTGGCGCTGAGTGCTCCGGCGCGTTCGTAGAGATCTGGAGACGCCTGCTCCACACGCCAAAGCGCCTCGACTGGTTGGTGGGCAGTGTCGCCGAGGACTTTTCTCACTTCATCAACGCCGTCCGGCCGCGTGTTATGGTGCTGAACCAATACCCGAGCTGGCGGCACCAGAGCCACGGACTCGGCGCCATCCACGCTCACAGCCTGCGCGTGATGCGCCTCCTCTCCGGAAAGATTGGCCCGGACCGGCTCGGGCCCGGAGACGACACTCCCTTCCCGGCGGACCCCGTGCGCTGGCTCGTCCGCACGCCGGAGCTCCGGGACACACAGGTGCCGCTTTGAAACGCGTCGAGGTCCAAGCGATCCGGACCCTATTCGACGATCGCTTCAAAATCGTCGAGGCAGTGGTGAGCTATGAGCGGCCCGATGCCGGAATGTCGGGGCCGGTGCGGCGTCTGAGCTTCGAGCGCGGTGACTCCGCGGCAGCACTGGTCTTCGATCCGCACCGCCGGACGGTCCTCCTGACGCGCCAGTTCCGCTTCCCTACCCTGGAGAAGGGTCCCGGCTGGATCCTCGAGCTGGTCGCCGGGACGATCGAGGACGGCGAGTCGCCGGAGGACTGCATCCGGCGCGAAATCTTGGAGGAGATCGGGTATGAGGGCCTCTCTCTCGAACGGATCTCGACCTTCTATGCCTCTCCGGGGGGGTCCTCCGAACGGGTCCACCTGTTCCACGCCCGGGTCGACGCGCTCTCCAAGGTCGCCGCGGGAGGGGGCGACACGTCCGAGCAGGAGGATATCGAGGTGGTGGAAATTCCTATAGAGCATGTCCCCGCGTTGCTAGCGAGTGGCGACGTGGTCGACGCCAAAACTATGATTGGGCTACAGTGGCTCGTCCAGACCGCTGCTCGCGAGGGAGATTGAGAGATGGCAGGCAACGAGCCCAAGAACTGCTTCATCATCATGCCGTTCGGAATCAAGACTACGGTGGACGACAACGAAATCGACTTCAATCTTATCTACGAGGACATTATCCGCGAGCCTGTAGAGGCTCTGGGACTCAAGCCCATCCGTAGTGATGAGATCGCGCGGGCGGGCACAATCCACCGCGACATGTTTCACCACATTGCGACGGATGACATCGCAGTTGTGGACCTAACTTTGCTCAATCCCAACGTGTTCTATGAGCTCGGCGTGCGGCACGCGCTCAAGCCAGCGATCACGATCCTCATCAAGCGGCGCGGCGCGGCGATCCCCTTCAACATCCAGAGCGAACGCATCATTGAGTATCCGAGCGAGAGCGGGAGCTATGGCGAATCCCGGTCCCTAATCAAGGCGTTCATCCAGGCCGGCCTCGGATCGAACAGTCCGGACAGCCCAATCTTCAACTTCCTCCAGGATGCCAGGAAAGACTGGAAAGCAGAGCGGATCACCCTGCTTGAGAACCATCCGTACCGCCTTGCCGACCAGCCGGGGAAACAGATCTGCATTCTTACCGGGGACCTCCGGGAGCGCCGAAACATTGACGTGTGGGTCAACTCCGAGAACACCAACATGCAAATGGCGAGGTTCTTCGATCGGTCCCTCTCCGCCATCATCCGCTACGAAGGGGCGGAGAAGGACGACAACGGCGAGGTCGTCGAGGACACGATCGCCGCAGAGCTCAGGAAGATGACCCATGACCGGGAGTCCGTGACCCCTGGGACCGTCTATGTAACGGGTTCCGGCGCCCTCGCGCGGACGCGTGGGGTCAAGAAGATCTTCCACGCTGCCGCGGTATACGGGGTCCCGGGCAGTGGCTACCAAGTGATCCAGGAGGTGGAGAAGTGTGTCACCGCCGCCCTGCGTCGAATGGACCACGAACAGTACATAACCGACGACCTACGTACAATCGTGTTTCCCATGATGGGCACAGGCGTCGCCGGAGGGCAGGTCGACATCATCGCTCCCCGCCTGATCCAGGCCGCCATCTCTTACCTCTGCTCGTACCCTGAGAGTCGGGTCACGACCGTCTACTTCTCCGCCTGGAACCACCGTGATCTGGAAGCCTGCGTCACTGCACTCGCATCGGTCCAGGGAGTGGAGCCAGTCCAGCGCTGAGAGCGCTGGGCTCGACCTGTTCCTCTGAGGATCTTTCAGGATTTCCGCCACGACCTCGGCGCCGGGCTCGCGTTGCAGAAACGCAAGGACGGCGCACGAGTCGAAGACGTAGAGCCCGTCATTGGGCAAGCTTCTGATCCTCGAGCTCGATCTCCTCAAGCTTCCGTCGGGCGAATTCTTCGCTGGTCGACATCAGCCCGCGGCCCACGCCCATCACTTTCTCGAGCCGAGCGCTCCGCTCCTCGGGAGAGAGGTCGCGAAACGGCCGGGGATCCTTGGCCAGGTCGGCGGCCAAGGTCGCCATGCGACCCCGCCCCTCAGGCTTGTGTCTCTGTTCCGCTTCGTTCTCTGGAGGCACGAGCACGATGAGCTCCACTGGGCCGGAGCGAATGGTCTCCGGGAACTCCACCACAGCCCGATGATCTTCCGGGACCACGACGCGAATCCTGTGCGTTTGCATCGCTGGACCTCCTGCCGGGCGGCCATCCACAAGTCGATCGAATCCTACCATGGCCCCCTTCCTTCTCCCCGGCATCGGCCTCGACCGGTCTATACTCCCCGGACCATGACTCGTCGTCCTCGTCATCTTCTGCTGCTGCTGTCGCTCTGCCTGCTCCCCTGGTCCGCCGCCGCCGGACCGCCGCCCGTCGATCCGGACGAGGAAGCGCCGGCGGTGTCGGAGGCTCCGCTGCCGCCTCCGGGGCGGGAGGATCTGGAGGCCCTTGCCAAGCTGCGCACCCGCGCCGAGACGTCCGACTTCCAGGCCACCGGCAGCTATGACGAGACGATCGACTTCCTGAAGCAGCTCCAGGCCCACTTCCCGCAGATGGCGCTCCGCTTCTACGGCACGTCGGGCCAGGGCCGGCCGCTGCCGTTCGTGGTGGTCTCCAAGGAGAAGGTGTTCACCGCCACGCGAGCGCTGCGGCTCGGCAAGCCGATCGTGATGATCCAGAACGGCATCCACGCCGGGGAGATCGACGGCAAGGACGCATCGCTGCTCCTGCTGCGCGAGCTGGCGGAGGGGAAGCATCGCGAGATCCTGGAGCAGGTGACCCTGGTCGTGCTGCCGATCTACAACGTGGACGGCCACGAACGGGTGTCGCCCTACAACCGGCCCAATCAGGACGGTCCGCGGCAGGGGATGGGTTTCCGCGCCACCGCCGATGGTCTCGACCTGAACCGCGACTACCTGAAGCTGTCTTCCGAGGAGGCGCGGTCGCTGGTGGCCCTCATCACGAGCTGGCGCCCGCACCTCTTCGTCGATGACCACGTCACCGACGGCGTCGACATGGAGTGGACGCTCACCTGGTCGTACGCCGAGGCGCCGCAGATCCCGGCGCCGGTGGACGCCTGGGTGCGCGCGCACCTCCCCGCCGCCCTCGCTGCCACCGAGAAGGACGGCTTCCGCACCGGACCCTACGTGGACCTCGAAGACCGCAACGATCCGGCAAAAGGGTTCAGCTCCTGGGTGGGCCAGCCGCGCTATTCGTCCGGATACCTGCCGCTCCTCAACCGGCCCTGCATCCTGGTCGAGATGCACTCCTACAAGCCGTACAAGCAGCGGGTGCTCGCCAACCGGAGCTTCCTCCTCGCGCTCCTCGACGAGGTGGCCCGCGATCCGGCAGCGCTGCCGCATGCGGTCGCGGAGGCGGAGGCGGCCGAAGCCGCTCTGGGTCGGCCGGACGCCAAGCCGTCCGAGGTGGCGCTGGTTTACGAAGCGAGCAAGGAGGCGGATCCAATCCGCTTTCCTGTTCACGCCGGGGAGGTGAAGACCTCGGTGGTCACCGGGCAGCCGCTCCTGCTCTTCCAGAAAGGTGCCGGGCGGGAGATCCAGGTGCCGTGGATTCACAAGTCGCGGATCGCCAAGTCCCTTCCCCGCCCGCGCGGCTATCTGGTCCTCCCCGGCTGGCCGCAGATCGAGCAGCGCCTGCGCTGGCACGGGCTGCACGTCGAGCGGCTCAGCGCGGCGGCCGAGGTCGAGGTGGAGGCGATGCGGGTGGCGAATCCTCAGTTCGCCGCGGCGCCGTACCAGGGGCTCACGCGGGTCACCGCCGACGTCTCCCGGACGCCGGAGAAGCGCGCGATCCCCGCCGGCGCCCTCTGGGTTCCGGCCGACCAGCCGGACTTCGAAGTGGCCGTCCAGCTCCTGGAGCCGGACGCCGTCGATTCGCTTCTCTCCTGGGGTCTCCTCTCCACCGTCTTCGAGCAGAAGGAATTCATGGAGCCGCGGGTGCTGGAAGCCTGGGCGGCCGAGAAGCTCGCGGACCCGCAGACCGCAGCGGAGTGGCAGGCGGCGCTCAAGGACGAGAAGCTCGCCGCCGATCCCCTCGCCCGCTACCATTGGTGGTTCCGCCATACGCCGTACCTCGATCCGATGGTGGGGCTCGTTCCGGTCTTCCGCGTGATGAGGGCGCCGGCGCTGCAGACGCAGCCATGGCGGTAGCCGATCTCCGGAAAGCTGGCGCGCCCTTCGCATACACAAAGGCTCGACTCTCCCCAGCGGCGAGGGAACTGACGAGCTATGGCAGCAGAAAGAGCGGCGAATGACTGGGCGCAGACGGCCCTGGACGCTGTCCGTGATGCAATTTTTGCAATCGACCCCGAGGGCTGTGTCTCTTTTGAGAACCGCGCAGCCGAGCGTTTGACCGGGGTCGGGCTCGACGCCGCCCGGCACCGGCGCCTGCGCGACATCCTGAAGCTGCGGGACCCCTCCACCGGCGAGGCGCTGGAGCTCGAGGTGCCCCGCAACGGCAAATCCGGGACGACTCTCATCCGGCCCGCGGTGCTCATCTGCCCCGACGGCGCCGAGCGGCGCCTCGACGCCCATCTCGATCCCGTGCGCACGGAGGAGGGCGCGCTCTCCGGCGCCGCCGTCCTGGTCCTGCGGGAGACCCCGAACAGCGAAGGGTCGGACGCCGATCTGCGCCGGCGAGCCGACGAAATGGTTGCCGCCGACCGGCGCAAGGACCAGTTTCTCGCCATGCTGGCCCACGAGCTGCGCAACCCTCTGGCCCCCATCCGCAACGCCGTCGAGCTGATGCGGCAGGTGGAGACGGCCGATCCTTCCTTCCGGCCGTCGCGCGAGATGGTGGAGCGGCAGGTGAAGCACCTGGCGCGCCTGCTCGACGATCTCCTCGACGTCTCGCGTCTCAACCAGGGGAGCTTTCGGCTGCGCCGGGAGCCGGTGGACCTCGGCGCGGCGGTGGAGCGGGCGGTGGACGCCAACCGGCCGCTCATCGACAGCCGCGGCCACACCCTCACCCTGGACCTCCCCGCGCCGGCAATCCATCTCGAAGCGGATCCCGCGCGCCTCGAACAGGTGATCTCGAACCTGGTCAACAACGCCGCCAAGTACACGATGCCGGGCGGGCGGATCTGGGTGCGGGCGGAGCGGCAGGGCGACGAGGCGGTCATCCGGGTGCGCGACAACGGGATCGGCGTCCCGCCGGACGTGCTGGGCCGGGTCTTCGAGCCGTTCGTCCAGTCCCCGGACTCGTTCGCCCGCCCCGAGGGAGGCTTAGGCATCGGCCTCTCGCTGGTGCGCAGCCTCGTCGAAATGCATGGCGGCACTGTCGAGGCTCACAGCGCGGGGCTGGGCCAGGGGAGCGAGCTGATCGTCCGCCTCCCCATCCGCCCGGCCGCCGGCGCCCCGGCAGGAGCTCCACCTCCGGCGCAGGAATCGCAGCGGTCCCGTGAAACCGGTCCCTTCGCGCGTCCGCGGCCGGTGCGGGTGTTGGTCGTGGAAGACAACGTCGACGCCGCCGAGAGCCTGGCCACCCTGCTCCGGATGTGGGGGCACGACGTGCGCGTGGTGCACGACGGCCGCGACGCCATCGACGCGGCGCGGATCTATGAGCCCGAGGTGGTGCTCCTGGACATCGGGCTGCCCGGCCTCGACGGCTATCAGGTCGCCGAGCGCCTGCGCCGCGACGTGGGCCTCGACCGCGCCCTGCTGGTCGCCATGACCGGCTACGGCCAGCCCGAGGACCGCCGGCGCTCCCGCGAAGCCGGCATCCAGCATCACTTCGTGAAACCGGTGGAGCCGTTCGTCCTCCGCGATCTGCTCGCCGAGGTGGCATCGCCGGCCGGCGCGAGCTGAGCCCTCACCCCCTGGCCCCTGCGGTAGACTTGAGCCCGAGTCTCCCGCCGATCATGAACGCGTCGACCGAGAGTCGTCTCCTCCGGCTCGCCATTGCCAAAGGGCTCGTCACCTGGGCCGAGCTGGA
>Ga0075426_10003839_pt1 | contig 10713 bp, 9 predicted proteins | sample SoiMethybrSBSTD5_FD_75304 | JGI IMG/M metagenome (GOLD analysis project Ga0075426, IMG submission 75304) | Bulk soil microbial communities from a Populus tree surrounding site in Tennessee, USA - Soil MetaG P. TD hybrid SBSTD5 | ecosystem: Environmental > Terrestrial > Soil > Tree plantation...
GCCGCCGGGCTGATTTCGCGTGAAGTCATACCCCCAAAGCAGCACGTTCTTTAGAGCTGGGTGATTGGGGTCTACGCCGGTATCAATATCCGCGACGATGCCTGCGCCGGAAACGTGAAATATGCTTTGCGCTTCAGAAACTCTCACAATCTGCGCTGCGGGTTGAATTACATAGCCGTTCCAGACATTCGTACGGTAGTAGCGGTGAGGCGCTGTGTCCGATAGTCCGTCAGGGGGAGTACCCAGTTGATTTAGTCCGCCAATCAGACTGACTACCTGGTCCGCTTCAGCGTCAAGAATGCCTTCGACATTACCAAGCAGGTTCAGAAACGTTGTGAGATCAAGAGGAGTGGTAACTAGAAACAATTGGTTTAGCGGATCGCCGAGCCCGCGCACTACGGTGCATGTCTGAACAAACAGTATGGGATGGCAGAATTGCTGAAGTCCCTGGAGTCCAAGCGTTGTTCGAACAATGACGCGATTGTCCGCTGAGGCGGAGCCGCTGAACAAACCGCAAAGCAATAGTGGTACACACAGCCATCTCATTTTCATAACTTCTCTCCCCCGCATTCCGCAGTTTCTCCGCCGACACTGTGGAATCCGCGCAAGGTCCGCTCAATTAAGACCAGACGCCGCCGCTCTCTCCCATTCCAAAACTGGAGAAGCAATAGCTATCCAGTGGCCATAATTGACCTCTATTTCGAACGTGACCTTCGGCTCGTTTTCAAACTCAAATAAAAACTCTCCGGATTGATTGGTCATCTTCATCTCGATCGACCCGTTTTCGCCTTTGATGACGACAGGAACTCCGCTCACGGGAATGCGAGGGTCAGCGTCCCGCATGATTTGACCGACTGCCGTCGTTTGCCTCGAATCCGACGAATGCTCCAAGGAGATGTCCGCAGTGAAGTGTTCCACCTCATAAACAAGCTGGCGTATGCCGGTCCGTGGTGAGCGAATTCCCGCAAGCTGAGGCTGGAGGTAAGTATCCAAAACAAGGTGGGCGTCTTGCGTGATTCTGTGAATTCCGGGATGCCAAAAAATTATCGCAGCCAAACAAGGCCACAAATCCATGGCGAGGCGATCTCTCTGGACAAAGGGAATAGAGTATTTCTTCTCTAGATCCCCAATTTCTACAGCAATAGTTTCGTCTGTTAAGACAACCAAGCGTCCTTGCAGGCGGCCAAGAAGTTGCGAGAAACTCTGGCTCATGCTTGCAGGATCGGAAATCGCACTTGGCAGATCCACTACGGCAGCCGAGGCTTTTTCGGTTTCGGGATCAGTTAAGGCATCTTCGATCCGGGATGCAAGCACGCATTGGCACTCCATTGCGCCGACCAATACACAGGCGTTCTCCCGCACATTCGGACGTTCCGAAACTATCAATATTCTGGGTTTCATGTGGGCCGAGTCGACTCCTCCCACACTCGCATGGGAACAGGGGCCAGTTCCTGCGCTCATGCGTCGCCTGTATTAGCGTTCGCGCGTGGTATTGAACGGTAGGAGAGAGACCGTAAGGCATCAATCGGATGGAGCCCGTAATCCGGACTCAGGTAAACCGTGTAGTCTGGCCTGTTTTCTTGCGAGACAAGAATTGGAGCTCTGCCCGCACAACTTGGAAGCGAGGCCTCTTATCTCCTATTGCACAGGGAGTTGTGCAGCCTTGGCGGCTACAGTGCGCGCTACGTGGATCGCACCGATCGCATGAGACGCCGCATAGGCGTGGGCCCCGGACCACATGAGTTGTAGCCCGGCGCAGATGGCGACTGTTGCGACAACAGTTTTTAGTTTTTGCGCGGGAACGCGCGTCGAGAGGATGCAGCCAAGGATGACGCCCGGAATTCCGCCGAGGAGTAGTTGGAACAGAACCGTCGTACTGATAGAGCCGATGGTCCAATGCACCGCGCTGCCAACGACGGCGAGCACGAGCCCGAAGATCAAGTCTGTGCCGACAACCTGCGTCGGCGTGATTTCGGAATAATTCATTAGCAGCATGGTTCCAAGTGCGCCGGCGCCGGCGGAAGAAAAACCAGATTCCACACCGATGGGAAACGCGAGCCACGGCAGCCAACGCGAATTCTTTCTGGCAAAATTTGGCGCCTGAACGCGCTTAATGAAAGTGACGCTCGAAGAGAGAGTCAGCATGATCCCGATGATAATGATCACAATAGGATTGCGACTATCGCTGGCGAGAAGTTTTAAAGCGACCATGCCGAGCACGAGCCCTGGCACCGCGCCGCGCAGCAGCAACCACGCATAGCGCGCATGAACTTGTTTTGTCGCGAAATAAAATGGCGCCGCGATAAGCCGCAGGATGCCCGCGAATACAAAGGTTGTGCCTACGGCTTCCGCTGCGGGGAGCCCAGCGAGCAGCAGGAGCGGCACTGTGAAGCTGCCGCCGCCGATGCCAGTGAGTCCAACAGCTAATGCAATCAAAAATCCAGAGATCACCAGGGTCATTTTAAGGGCTCCGAAAAAGTGTGAATGCCGCACTCGAGTTTTTGGCCGCCCCAGCGGCCGGAACGCAGATTGTTCGGATCGTTCGGAATTGCGGTGCATGGCTCGCAACCGATGCTCGAATAGCCGCGGTCGTACTGCGGCAGATAGCTGATCTTGTTTGCGGCGGTGTATTCCCAGACCTGGCCCCAAGTCCAATCGGCCAGCGGGCTAACTTTGGTCAGTGTCTCGCCGGTCGGTAGGCGGTGAAGCTCTGCCTTCTTCAAGTTCTTGCGCGTCGCAGACTGTTCGCGGCGCAACCCTGTAAACCACGTTTCGTACGGGCGCAGGGCGTTCAGCAGGGGATCGACTTTGCGGAGTTGGCAGCATTTTGCGGGATCGTCGCGATACAAGATCCCAAACGCGGATTCTTGCGCGGCGACAGATTGTTTTGGAACGGCGTTGATCAGGTTGAGATTCCATTCGCGCGAAATCGTGTCGCGGAATTCATATGTTTCCGCGAAGTGATAGCCAGTTTCGAGAAAGAGCACTGGAATTTTTGGCAGGCTCTTGCGGAGAAGATGCAGAACGATCATGTCTTCCGCCTGAAAGCTGCATGTGAAGCAAGCGCCGTCCGCAAAAGAGCCGGCGAGCGCCTGGTCGATGACTTCCTCGGCGGTGCGCAGTTCGAGATTTTCCAGATCGTTCGAGAGGCGCATCAGAACGCTCCTTTGGCTGGCGGCGTACCGTCGAGTTTTACGCGTTTCGCGATTTGCAAAGCGTCATCGAAGAAGTCATCCGGCGACGACGGCAATTCGCGGGACGTCAATTCAAAGTAGAAGTCACCCGCCATATCCTCCAAGAATTTGCGGTCAATTCGGTTTTCGTCGAATTCGTCCCAAATCACGAACACCAATCCAAGTTCCCAGAATCGGCGGAATAATTCATTCGCGACCGATGCCTGCTCAGCACGAACCGAAATTGCTTCGAGACCTTGCTCCCAGAGCGCCCGTTCGACCAATTCCGCCTGTGCACGGCCGCCACGCGAGACGACAATCGCCGCCCGATGGCCCCGCCGCATCGCTCGTTCGTCTGACGTAACCTCAAGGGTCTCCGTGGCGAAGACGCTCTCTGTGTCGTGATCGTCGCGAATCATCACCGCACCGACGGTTGCATTGGAGAGCGGGTCAATCAAAATCAAGCTGCCCGTTGTGCGGTTGCTTTCGTAGGAATCGAAAAACAGCGGCTGGCTTGCCTGGAAATCCACGAGTCCGATTTCGTTCATCTCGAGCCGAGACGCCGTGTTTTCCTCGAGTGTGTTGATGTCGACCCGGTGCCGAATTTTTCTGGCCTGCGCCTTCACGGTGCGGCCCGCATGCTTCGCCAAATAATTGCGGTTCAGCTCCAGAGGCGTCGCGTGCAGCCAAACGACCATTGCAGCGAAACGATTGGAAATGTTCGGTAGTTCATCGGGCGTCACGAGCATCTCGCCGCGGCTCAAGTCAATTTCGTCGGAAAGCTTCAAGACAACGGAGTCCGAAGCGCTCGCCGAGGCAAGGTCGCCGTCAAAACTGACAATCGATTCGACTCGCGTTCGGCGCTTTGAGGGTAGTGCCAAAACTTCGTCGCCCGGTCGAACGGTTCCGCTTGCAACGCGCCCCGCAAATCCGCGAAAACGCGCGTCCGGCCGGATGACCGACTGCACCGGGAATCGGAGCGATTCCATTCTCGAAGCTGGCTTGACCTCGACCGTCTCCAGATGCTCTAGCATCGTGGGCCCGTCGTACCAGGGCGTATGAACGCTCCGGGTCACAAGGTTATCGCCTTCGAGCGCGCTCAACGGAATGCACTGCACGGAAAAATGTCCAAGTCGCTCGGCAAGAGCAAGAAAATCCGTTTCCAATTGCAAGAAGGCCGATTCGCTGAATCCGACAAGGTCCATCTTGTTTACGGCGACGAGCAAATGGCGAATGCCGAGAAGGGAAGCGATAAACGTGTGCCGTTTTGTTTGCGGCAGCAGTCCTTTCGTGGCATCGATAAGGATCACCGCCAAATCGGCGGTCGAAGCGCCAGTCGCCATGTTTCTTGTGTACTGCTCGTGGCCCGGCGTGTCCGCGATGATGAACTTTCTGCGCGGCGTGCTGAAATACCGGTAAGCGACGTCAATCGTGATGCCTTGCTCACGTTCGGCCCGCAGGCCATCGGTGAGCAGCGAAAAATCGATCGCCCGGCCCGATCGATTCACAGGGCTTTTCTTCACCGACGCGAGTTGGTCTTCATAGACGGCCTTGCAGTCATGCAAAAGCCTTCCGATCAACGTGGATTTACCGTCATCCACGCTGCCCGCCGTCGTGAATCGCAGCAATTGCTTGTCGAGTTCCTGGTCGAGGAAGTGTTCGATTCCTTCGTGCGCCAAGATTGTGGGAGCGGCGGCCATCAGAAATAGCCCTCACGCTTTTTCAATTCCATCGAACCTTCTTCATCGTGGTCGATCGCGCGGTTTTCGCGCTCGGAGCGGCGGAACGTAACCATCTCTTCGATGATTTCCGGCACCGTTGCGGCTTCCGACCGGATTGCGCCGGTGCAAGGCATGCATCCAAGCGAACGCATCCGGCATTTCACGAGTTTTGTCTTTTCGCCGGGAAGCAGTTGGTCCTTCGAGTAAATCAGCACGAGCGATCCTCCGCGCTCGACCACTTCGCGCTCCCTCGCGTAGTAGAGCGGCACGATCGGAATGTTTTCCGCGTGGATATAGAGCCAGATGTCGAGTTCGGTCCAATTCGACAACGGAAACACGCGAATGCTTTCGCCTTTGTCGATTCGCGAATTGAAAATATTCCAGAGCTCGGGCCGCTGATTCTTCGGGTCCCATTGGCCGTGCGCGTCGCGAAACGAATAGATGCGTTCCTTCGCGCGGGACTTTTCTTCGTCGCGCCGCGCGCCGCCGAATGCGGCAGTGAAGCCGCCGTCCGACAGTGCGTCGAGCAACGATTTCGTCTTCAGCAGCCCGCAGCATTTCTGCGTTCCCAGCGAGAACGGATTCGCGCCGTCGAGCAGCGCCTCTTCGTTTCGGTGAACGATCAGCTCGGCGCCGAGTTCCTTGGTGTAGCGATCGCGGAACTCGATCATTTCGGGGAATTTGTAACTTGTGTCGACGTGAAGCAGAGGGAACGGAATTTTGCCGGGGAAGAACGCCTTCTGAGCGAGCCGGAGCATGACAGAAGAATCTTTTCCGATGGAATAGAGCATTACCGGCCGTGCAAACTCCGCCACCGCCTCGCGCAGAATGTAGATGCTCTCTGCTTCCAGCGCGCGCAGATGATTCTTGCGCTGGGCGGTCGTGAGACCCTGCGGTGCGGCCTGCGCCGGAACGTTTCCTTCTAGAATTCCTTCCGGAATTTGTGTTGCTGTTTGACCCATGGACCCGTTACCCCTCGAAAAAAAACGTGTGTAAAAACAAAAATCCCACCTGCGCGGCCATTCCGGCGGTGGGATGAAATACGGCTCAAGTGTGAGAAAAACTTACGTCACGAGCCTCCCCGCGCCAGACGACGGCTGACAACAACACATACAACACGTTGTTGGAAGAACTGCCATCTGGTTGGGAACTCGCAACATATTAGGAGTGTAACAGCGGCGATGGTACGCCGCAACGTTATCCTTCATTGGTTTTTTCGATGCTTGCCCTGCGTTTATTCGATGCAAGGCGCAGGCTATGCGTTACGGGGTCTCGAAATGAACACTTTGCTGCTTGCCATCATAGCGAATGGATCGCTCGGGCTCACCGGTCGGTTCGATACCGGTTCCGTGTCCCGGCCGAACGACAACGATCCGAAAAGTCCGCTGTTGCAGCATGCCGGGAAAAGACCCCGCGCTGTCTCCAATCGTCAACATCCGGGAGTTATTGTCCCAGCGTATTGGAATCGTGGCGAATGTCCCCTTTTCGTAATTGTAAGTGTCCCCCTCGTCTTCGTAGAGCGTGAACGATCCATCGGCGCCGGGGTAGATTCGCAGTTCGATCGGATCCGCGGGCTTTTCCGCTGCGTACTGCAAATCGGGACCCAGCGGCACAATCGAGCCGGCGCGAACGAACAGCGGTTCACGATCAAGCGGAGCCTCTACGTCGAGTGATTTTCCGCCGCGCATCGATACGCCAGTCCAGAAATCAGTCCAAGTCGCGTCCGGCAAATAGATGCGGCGCTGCGTCGCGCCGGGTTCCGTGACCGGATTCACCAGAATCGACGGGCCAAACAGGAATTGGTCGCCGATGTTCTGTGCGCGCACATCGCCGCGGAAGTCCGACACGAGCGGACGCATGATGCTGTAGCCCTCATGCGTAGTCCTCCAAGCAAGCGAATAAATGTACGGCATCAAGCGATAGCGCAAGCGATCGTAGGAGGTAAGAATTTTCTGTGCATCGGGGCCGTAAGACCAAATCTCATTCTGATTTGTGGTGCGGGTTCCGTGCGCGCGAAAAATAGGACAAAATGCACCGAACTCGAACCAGCGCACATAGAGCTCTCGATAAGCTGGATCGTCCGGATTCGCGACGACGAATCCGCCGATGTCGGTGGTCCAGTAGGGAAGCCCAGACAACGAATAGTTCAAACCCGCTGGAATCTGCCGGCGAAAAGTCTCCCAGTTGGGATCGATGTCGCCCGACCAGGTCGCTGCGGCGTTGCGCTGCGCGCCGGCGTACGTTGAGCGCGATAGAATAAACACGCGCTTTTGGTCGCTGGCTTTTCTTTGTCCCTCATAGACGGCGGTTGTCGTCATCAAGGGAAACTCATTCGCGTACCGCGCACCATTGCCAATTGCGACCTTGTTCGTTGTCAGCAGGTTGTCCGCGCGGCCTTCGGTTTCGGGTTCCGTCGTGTCGAGCCACCATGCATCGGCGCCGATTTCGAATAACGCCTTGTTCATCAATCCCCAATAGTAGTCTCGAGCCTTGGGATTGAATGCGTCGTACAGCGCCATTCGCGCCGGATGAAAGCCCGCGACTTTGGTTCGATCGATAAAGAAGCCCTGCTTATCCATGTCGTCGTATACAGGGGACCCGGGCCGGAAATACGGCCAAACGGAAATCATCAAATGCACGTGCTTATCGTGCAAGGAATCGACCATTGCTTTAGGGTCGGGATAATTCTTATTGAAGACTGGCTCGCCCATCGTGTTCCACCAAAACCAATCCTGGACGATGTTGTCGAGCGGGATGTGAAGGTCGCGATATTTCTGCGCGATATTCAACAGCTCTTGCTGCGAATCGTAGCGATTCTTGCATTGCCAGTAGCCATACGCCCATTTTCCAAAAAGCGGTGCTGCTCCCGTCAATTCACGATACGAGGCAACGATTTTGTCGAAATCGGGCCCGTACAAAAAATAGTAGTCGATCGCGTCAGCAACTTCCGAAGTCAGATAGAGCGCGTGTACGAACCGGTTGTTCATCCGGCTTCGCGAACCGTTGTTCCAGAAAATTCCATACCCGTTACTCGAGAGGAGCATCGGGATCGAGATGTTCGTATTGTCCTGGGACAGTTCGACATCTTCACCACGGTAGTTCCAGACACCGGCCTGATGCTGCCCTAGCCCGTAGAATGCCTCCTGGGTGTCCCACATGTTCGTGAATCTTTCGGAGCGATAGGTCTTTTCTCCATTCACTTCGACCGGCGTCAGGGTCCGCGTGTTCTCTTGCGTGAGCTTGCGCCCTGCGGAATCGTAAAAAATTATCGACCCGTCTTCTTTCATAACTTCGATCTTCAATTGTGAAGTGCTCAGCGAAGCAAGCTTTTGACCGCTGTCTTGAAATTCAAACGCAGCCGGCGGCCATTGGTTCTTAACCACCAGAAAATCCTCATGGTGTTTCGGGTCGCGTTCAATCGAATAAACCACGTGAACAATCGAAGGCGAGCACACGGTGAGCCGAAGATAGCCTGTCTCCAGCGTGATCAACGCCCCGTCGGATAGTTTTTCTGCTGACCGCACCGCATTGCGCGGCAGCCATTGCGCATCGGCCGAGCGCCCTGTCAACAGGCCAAACACAAGGAACATCGCTGAAGCAACGAAACAAGCTTTTGTGCGAGACGTCATAGCGCTGTGGTTGCTCCGTCGAAGAGTAGTCAATTGAATGCCCTGTGCGTGTACGTTCACGGTGCTACAGCCTAGTACGAGTCGCTCGTTCTGTCACCATCTCATGCCGTGCGACGAAAAGTGCGCGTGGCCGGCCACTCATCGTCCGCCGGTAGACGCCGCTCCCGACTTGTGGCAGTCTCTAACCCCGCGCCGCGCGATTGGCGGCAAGTCGTCATTTTCCGTTACAATCCATCGCTCGGAGGATTCTCCTTTGCCACGCCGGCAGCTTCTCTTGCGGCTTCAGCTACTAAGCAATCCGCTGGTACTCTGCGGCGTCAGGGGAGTTGTTTCTCCATTGGCCGGTGCGATCGGTTTCGGCGAAGAGGACTGCCACAAAATCACGTTGGCTTTGGACGAAGCCATTACCAACGTGATTCGTCACGCGTATGGGGGAAACCTCGGGCGCCCGATTGTGATTCAGTTTCACAAGCTCGACGGCGAGAACGGCGCGAAGCCCGGCCTCGAAATTATCCTCCAGGATCGAGGCGTCGAGCCGAAGCCGGATGCCCTCAAGGGTCTGCCTCCGGGCGAGCTTCGTTCTGGTGGACTTGGACTGCATTTCATGCGACAAAGCATGGACGCGGTTGTCCATACCCGGGTCGGTTCGACGAACCGGCTCCGCATGGTTAAATTTATTCAATGATGGGTATAACGAGGAGCACTCTGGTGCAAATTTCCGCGCGGCATCTTGAAAACACTACGATTTTTGACGTCACGGGTGACATCGACCTCGCGAATTCGCCGGCCGTGCGCAAAGCCTTTCTTTCCGAGATTCGGGAAAAGAAAATCCCCCGCGTGATCGTCAACCTCCAGGCCGTCAAGTATATTGACAGCTCTGGAATCGCTTCGCTGGTCGAAGGGCTTAAGGCCTCACGCGACCTGAAAGCACGATTCATTCTGTTCGGCCTTAGCAAATCGGCTCGCGAAGTCTTGCAGCTTTCTCGGCTGCTCAAGCTTTTTGAGATATACGAAAATGAGGAGCAAGCTCTTTCGGCTGAAAGCGTTTGATTTCTTGATGCATTCCCAGGTGCCCGCTTGGAACTGACGGTTCAACTAGGCCAGACTGTCCTCAATGCCCTCGCTTATCTCGGCTCGCTCGCGACGCTGAGTTTTCGCGCAGCCTACTACACCGTCGTTGCTCCGTTTCAAGGCAAACCGGTTCGCGTACAGCGCGCCATAACGCAAGCCATGCAGGTCGGCGTCCGCGCGCTGCCCATCCTGTCTCTTATTACGTTCTTCATCGGATTGATCCTGGCGTTGCAAGCCGCCTACGAACTCAAAAAATTCGGCGCCATGAATTTCGTCGCCAGCGCCGTCGCCATTTCCATGAGCCGTGAACTCGGTCCTTTGATTACGGCCATCGTCGTGATTGGCCGTTCGGGATCTTCGTTTGCGGCCGAAATCGGCACAATGAAAGTTACCGAAGAGCTTGACGCGCTGGAAACGATGGCCATCAACCCCATTCGTTTCCTCGTCACACCGAAATTCATTGCCATGGTCGTCATGCTTCCGTGTCTTACCATCTGGGCCAACGCGATGGGTGTGCTGGGAGGCTCCCTTTTCGGCGTCACAAAAGCTGGTTTCACTTTTCTGAGCTACCTCCATGCAACAGCGGACGCCCTCTTCCTTCGCGACATCATCAGCGGCCTCATTAAGAGCTTCATGTTCGGCATCACCATCACCGCGGTCGGCTGTCAGGAAGGTCTTTCCACGGGAGCAGGCGCCGAACAAGTCGGCCGCTCGACGACATCCGCCGTCGTTATTTCCATTTTTCTGGTCATCGCCGTCGACCTGGTGTTTACCGCCCTGTTCTACTTCCTAGGAGGTCAATAGAGTGAGCAGCCCACTCGGCCCTCTCAACGAACAAGTGCCTCCCGCGATCTCGCTGCGCAACCTCCGCGTCAGCTACGGAGATCGTGAAATTCTTCACGGAGTCTCGTTCGATGTGCAGCAAGGGGAAACGCTGGTCATTCTCGGTGGTTCCGGCTCCGGCAAAAGCACGCTGCTCCGCACTCTGGTTGGGCTTGAGCGTCCGACCTCGGGTGAGATCTGGATCAAAGGCAAAAATCTCGCCACGGTTTCAGCCGACGAACTCGATTACATTCGCCGCCACATGGGCATGTCGTTTCAGGGCGGCGCGCTTTTCGG
>Ga0075426_10003841_pt1 | contig 10712 bp, 7 predicted proteins | sample SoiMethybrSBSTD5_FD_75304 | JGI IMG/M metagenome (GOLD analysis project Ga0075426, IMG submission 75304) | Bulk soil microbial communities from a Populus tree surrounding site in Tennessee, USA - Soil MetaG P. TD hybrid SBSTD5 | ecosystem: Environmental > Terrestrial > Soil > Tree plantation...
GCTGGGTATCAAGCGTCGCTCGCCGCTGGGCATCGCCATGGCGGCAGGAGGAGCGCTGCTGGCTTACCGCGGCATCACCGCCAAGGGCGGCTGGTCGTCCAGCCTCATTTATGCGCGCAAAGCGGTGAGCATTGATAAGCCGCCGGAGGAGTTGTACCGCTTCTGGCACAATTTCGAAGAACTGCCGCGTTTCATGCGCCACCTGCGCTCCGTGCGCAGCACCGGCAAGGGCCTGCAGTGGGTCAGCGCCGGACCTTTGGGGAAGAGCTTTAGCTGGGATGCCGAAATCGTCGAGGATCGGGAGAACGAGCTCATCTCCTGGCGCTCCTTGCCCGGCTCGGAGATTGAAAACCAAGGCTCGGTGCGCTTCCAGAGTGCTCCGGAGGGCAGGGGCACGGAGGTGCGGGTGGAACTGATGTACCAGCCGCCCGCCGGCAAGCTGGGGGCGGCTTTTGCCATGCTCTTCGGAGAAGAGCCCGAGCAGCAGATTCGCGAAGATATGCGCCGCTTTAAGGAACTCATGGAGGCCGGCGAAATCGCCACCACCGATGGGCAGCCTCACGGCCGCCGCTCCAAAATCACGACCATGCTGAAGTCGGCGAGCGGTTACGGCCGCACGGACGAACAAATGGGCGCGCAGCGCGTAGTCAGCTGACGCGTGTCCTTCAATCCCAAGTTCCGGAGACGAGAGATATGAAAGCACTGTGCTGGTATGGCAAGGAAGATGTACGGGTTGAGACCGTGCCTGACCCGAAGATTCTCAACCCTCATGACGCGATCCTCGAAATTACCCGGACCGCGATTTGCGGCTCCGACCTCCATCTCTATGACGGCTTCATCCCCAGCATGGAGGCCGGCGACATCCTGGGCCATGAATTTATGGGCGAGGTGGTGGACACCGGCAGCGAGGTCAAGAACCTGAAACGCGGCGATAAAGTGGTGGTGCCGTTTACCATCGCATGCGGGCAGTGCTTCTTCTGCAAACGTGGCTTGTGGTCGGCCTGCGACAACACCAATCCCAATGCCTGGATGATGGAGAAACTGTACGGTTACAGTGGCTCCGGCCTGTTCGGCTATTCCCACCTCATGGGCGGCTATGCCGGGGGCCAGGCGCAGTACGTGCGTGTACCCTTCGCCGATGTGGGCCCGCTGAAAATCCCCGATGGCGTTCCTGACGACAAGGTGCTTTTCCTTTCCGACATTTTCCCCACCGGCTACATGGCGGCGGAGAATTGCGAGATCAAGCCGGGCGATGTGGTCGCCATCTGGGGATGCGGTCCGGTCGGGCAGTTCGCCATTCGCAGCGCGAAGCTGCTGGGAGCGGCCAGAGTGATTGCCATTGACCGTGTTCCCGAGCGCCTGCAACTGGCGGAGCGTGGCGGCGCCGAAACGCTGGACTATTCCCGCTGTGACGACGTGGTGGAAGAACTGAAATTCCGCACCGGCGGCCGCGGTCCGGATGCCTGCATTGATGCTGTGGGTCTGGAAGCGCATGCCATGACGCCCAGCGGCATCTATGACGAGATTGAAACCCGGCTGTTTCTGGAAACGGACCGTCCCATGGTGTTGCGCCAAGCCATTCAGGCGTGCCGCAAGGGTGGAATTGTCTCCATTCCCGGAGTTTATGCCGGCGTTCTTAACAAGCTCAATTTTGGCGCGGCCTTTGGCAAGGGCCTGACCTTCAAAATGGGTCAGACTCACATGCACAAATACATGAAACCGTTGTTGCAGAAAATCATGGATGGGGCCATCGATCCCAGCGAAGTCATCAGCCATCGGGTGGCTCTGCGCGATGCCCCCCGCATGTACAAAGTCTTTCGCGACAAGCAGGACCACTGCACCAAGGTGGTGCTCGATCCCAAGGCGGCATAAGAAGGTAGCCGGGGGTGTAAGCCCGGCGAACACCAGAACGGGAGCTGAACCCAACGGGGGGCGGATTCACGCCCCGTCTACAGGTTCGAAAAATTCCCCATACGCCTTCTGATATGTGCGCTGATCGCGGTCGGAGAAGGTCACGATCTCAATCATGGCGACCGCGTCCGGGTGTTCGCGGATGAACTCCTGAATCGTCCGCAGTGCAATCCGGCTGGCCTCCTCGATGGGGTAACCGAAAGCGCCTGTTGAGATGGATGGGAAGGCGATGCTCTTGCACCCGTGCTGGGCGGCGAGAGCAAGGGAATGGCGATAGCAGGCGGCCAGCAGTCTGGCCTCGCGTCCTGCCTCCATTCCGTACACGGGTCCCGCCGTGTGGATCACGTGTTTGGCTGGCAGTTGATGACCGCGGGTGATTTTCGCCTCACCCGTACGGCACCCGCCCAAACTCCTGCATTCCGTCAGCAGTTCTGGTCCGGCCGCACGATGAATGGCGCCGTCCACGCCGCCTCCGCCCAGCAGAGTTTTGTTGGCAGCGTTCACGATTGCATCCACAGGCCGCTTGGTAATGTCGCCGCGGACTATTCTTATTTGAGTCATCGCGCTGGTCCGTTCCAAAAGTCTAGACCAGATTGCTCGCGGACTGAAGTCCCCGCGGAGTGGGCATGAGACGGGCGGTCGCGACGGCGCGGCTGAAGCCGCGCCCTTCACAACACATGGCTCCCCCCGTTTCAAAAATCATTGCGCACTTTGAAGGTATTGGCTCGTCGGCGCGGTTGCATAACTGGCGCCCCTGTGCTCCAGTGCTTCGGCCGCCATGTCTACGATGGTGCAGCCGATGGGAATGGAAGCGGTGGCCGCGGGCGAGGGCACATTGCACACGTGCAGCATGTTCTGGCTCTGTACGAAATAGAAATCGTCCACCAGCGTGCCGTCGTGCCGCACCGCCTGGGCGCGAACCCCGGCGCCCCCCGGCCGCAGGTCCTCGCTCCTGATTTCCGGCAGGAGCTTTTGCAATGCCTGGGTGAACACCTGCTTGCTGAAGGAGCGATAGAACTCATGCATGCCGGTGCGCCACTGCTTCATGCTCATGCGCCAGAAGCCGGGGAAGGCGAGCATGGTGAGAATGTCGGCGGCATCGGTGTCGCTGCGTCGATAGCCTTCGCGGCTGAAGGCCAGCACCGCGTTGGGGCCGGCTTCCACTCCGCCGTGCACGTGGCGGGTGAAATGTACTCCCAGGAAGGGCAGCGCCGGGTCGGGCACGGGATAGATCAGGCCGCGCACCAGGTTCTGCCGCTCGGACGCGAGTTCGTAATACTCACCGCGAAAGGGAATGATGATGACCTGGGGCCGCTCTCCCGCCATGCGTACGATGCGGTCGCTGTGCAGGCCGGCGCAGTTGATGACGAACATGGCGGCGAAGCTTCCGCGCGTGCTTTCCACCACCGTTTCCCGGCTACGGCGAACCACTCCTGTCACCCTGGAGCCGGTGAACAGTTGCCCGCCATTACGGCTCACGATCTCGGCATATTTCCGGCATACTGCCGCGTAGTCGGTAATACCCGTACTGGGCACATGGAGGGCGCGAATGCCCGCGCTGTGCGGTTCCAGTTCGCGCAATTGTTCCGGCCCCAGTTCCCGCACGCCTTGCAACCCGTTCGCTAAGCCGCGGCGATGCAGTTCCTGCAAACGGGGCAGTTCCGCTTCGCTGGTGGCCACAATTACTTTGCCGCAGATCTCGTGCGGAATTCCGTGCTCGCGGCAGAACTCCACCATGGCCGCCGCGCCCTGCACGCACAACCGCGCCTTCAGCGAGCCCGGTTTGTAGTAGATGCCGGAATGGATGACACCGCTGTTATGGCCGCTTTGGTGCTGAGCTACATGGCTTTCTTTTTCCAGTACTGCCAGGCGGAGCTGGGGAAAACGGCGGCTGGCCTCCATGGCCGCGGATAAGCCCACAATCCCGCCGCCGATCACCAGAATGTCGAAGTTGTGCTGCGGCATAGGAAGCCAGCTGGCGATTATGGCAGAAGACGCAGGCTGAACCTTATTGCACCATCAGAGTCAGGTCAATCGCCTGGCTCACAGCCCCCGACGTGCCTGTCACCGTGAGCGTGTACGTTCCAGTAGGCGTGGCGGTGTTGGTCGGGGGCACAATTGGAGATGATGAACTGGCTCCGCCGCCACCGCAGCTGCACAGCAACCCGCCCAGCAATAATGGCGTGAGGGCGAAGGCAAGCCAGGGGCGCCGCCTCTGTCTAACCGCGCCGGCAAAAAACAAGCCTGCCATGGGCAGCAACATCGCCAGCCAGAGCCCTCGGTTGCTCGCGGGAATTGCAGCCGCTACCGTGCTGGTAACCACATTGAGCGTCACCGCGCTGCCGGCAGAGCCAGGGATCACCCGCGAAGAGTTGAAGGATGAGGTGGTGTTCGGTGGCAGGCCGGTGCAGGTCAGGGTGATGGGACTGTTGAAGGCGCCCCCCTGGGGTGAAATTTGCAGAGTGTAAGTTGCCGTGCCTCCTTGTTGAACCGCAACGGTTTTCTGCGAAGCAGTCATCATGAACCCGGAAATCACTGTGAGCGTCAGATAAGCCGTGCGCGTGGGGCTGCCGTTCTGGTCCCTGGCCTCAACCGCCACCGTGTAGGTGCCGGCCGTGGCCGTTGGCGGCACAGTAAGCGTCAGAGTGGCCCCGCCTGTGGTGGCATTGGTGAGGTAAACGGCAGTCGGGCTAACGGTGCAATCCATCCCGGCCAGCGCGCTGGCGCCGCAACTCACGGTCACGATCCCGCTGTAATTGTGGACGGCGGTCACAGTGAGGTGAGCCGTTACTCGATTCCCTGGGCTGGCGTTAAGGGTTTTGGGATCGAGCTGTGGAACATAGTCCGGCTCATTTTTGACCGTTAGCAGCAAACTCTGAGTTTTCGGCGCGGGCGCGCCGGCAGTGGTGGCGGAAATACTTACGGCCTGAGCGGTGGTGTTGGGCGTGTTTTCCAGACTCGAAATAAACATGCTGACCGCGGTCGAGCCAGCAGCGGAGAAAGAGATCACATTGGAAGGAAAAAAGTTGCAGGTCGCATCCGTTGGCAATCCGCCGCAGCTGAGGATGACACTGCCGATAAACGATCCTTCGGCCTGAACCATCAGGTTCAGTGAATCAGTATTGGATCCGCTGTTGACAGTGAGCGAAGGCTCGGCTGGTGTTCCGGGCGCGAACTTGAGGTCGAAGTCCACCACCCGCAGAGTGGCCGCCGCACGGTGCAGCGTGGCATCGGCATCGCTTCCAGTCGCCTTGAGATTGAAGCTGAGGTCGGCGACGCTGCCATGGCGGACAGTGACTGCGGAGGGCCGGCCTGCGGGCGTGGGAGTGACCGTCTCCCCAGTGCACACGTCCGGCAGGCTGGCGGCTTCACAGGAAACTGTGACCGGGCTGTTATAGCCGTACAGCGCGGTCAGCTTGCCCGCGAAGCTGCCGTCCTGGTCGGGGAACAAGGTCAGCAAAGCATTGTCCAGAGACAGGGTGTAATCAGGAGAGGGCGAGGAGAGGATCAGTTCCCAGGCGCCGCGGCCGTAGGTCGCCGCGCGCAGCACTTTCAGCGCATCCCCTCTAAACATTGTTAATTGCGTGACCGGAACATTGGGCAGCGTGCCAGCCGCAGGGATGTCCAGTTCTTGCCAGGTCACATTACCTGCACCGGTGATCTGGGCAGAGAACACGCCCAGGTCGGTGCCGGCGTAAAGCAGTTGATGGTCGTCAGGGTCAAGCAGCAATGAATTCAGGGGTGCATCGGGCAGGTCGCCGGTAAGGTCGGTCCAGCTCAGGCCGGCATCGGTGCTCATCCATACGTGCGGGACTCCAAAGCCCATCCCGCCGGCGTAGACGGTCCTGCCCGTGGCGTCGGCAGCATCAAGCACGAGGCTGGAAATGGGATAGCCGGTTTCGGCGGGCGTGGCGTCGTACCACGGGTCGGCGCCGGCGCTGGCATCAGTCGTCACAAAGATCCTGCCTGCCACCGTGCCGGCGTAGATGACCGGTGAGCCGGCGGCTCCCACCGGAGTTCCCCCGGTCGCCACAGCGGAGATTAGATTTTCCTCGCCGCCGCCGCAGGGCGTGTCCGCGCCGGTATCAAAGTTATAGCTGACCGCGGTAAAGCCGCTGCCGTTGCTGTTGCCCCGCCACAAGCGGCAGGTGCCCACCAGCATGCGGCTGCTTGCCTGTGGATCGAGCACGTAGGGAGTCGAAAACAAGCCCATGTCTCCGCCCAGCGTGGCCCCGCTTACCACGACGTTGAAATCCTGAGCCAGGCAATCAATTCCCTTGCTGCAGCTTTGAATGCCCGCTCCCGCATCGGCCGTAAACCACTGGGTAGGGTTGCGGGGATTGATGGCAGTAGCGCCGCCCCAGCCGCCGTTAACCGCGATCCAAGTGGTGCCATTGGCGCCCGAGTGGCTGAGGTCGGTGGCGCCAGAGCCGTTCTCCTGCGCGCCTGCCAGCATGGTGCCCGCCGCCGTGGGATGCTGCGAAAGCGAAGTCAGGGAAATTAGCGAGCCCAGGGTGCTGTTCAGACTCTGGAAAGCGTTCGGCGTCTGCCCGCAGGCGCTAGAACTCAGCCCGTAGCCGTCCAGCGCGCGATAGACGCCGCCGTCATTGCCGAAATACATGAGCGCATTGTTGTTGGCCACCTGGAAGCTGATGGCGTGCTGATTGGGGTAAACATGTGCCAGCGAGCCCACCGGCGTGCAGCCGTAGGCATGGGTCAGGTTCAGGAATGGACGGCTGCTGCAGGTGGGATTATTGGTATTGATGCTGCACTTGTAAATGTTCGTGGCGCCGGCGTAGAGGTCGGTGCCGCCGGTACCGTTGGCGACCGCAGCAAGTTCCAGGCTGTACCAGCCCTGCTCGGCGGCGCCGCAACCCTCGAAATCGCCGCAATTCTCGATTCCGTCGTTGGAAATTGCCGTCCAGGTGCTGCCGCCGTCAGTGGTTTTCCAGATTCCCCGGTCCGCAAAGTCGCCATAGACCAGATCGCCGGAGACATACCAGACGTACATCTCATTCTTGCCGGAACGGACAGCGATTTCGCCGCGCAGAATCGGGCAGCTCGAAGCGCCAACGGTCGGGCAAAGGGACGCGCTCAGTACGGAGCCTCCCGGCTGGTTGGGCAGGCGAGCCCAGTTCACGCCGTCCGTGGAACTGTAAATTCCATGCCACGCCATAGCGGCGAAAAACTTGCCTGCCGCCTGGTTGTATGCCACGTCGGTAATGCTGCTCGGGATGGTTGTGGCGGTGCCGTCTTTGAGGATAGCGGAGTGCCATGTGGCTCCGGCGTCGGCTGAGTAATACAAACCCCGCCCGGAGTTGCTGCTCTCCGGCTGAAAAAGGAAGTTGCTGGTTCCGGCTACGGCCACGTTAGGGTTGAGATTGGAAAAACTGATTTTGCTGAACCCCAGGCCGGCAAAAGGAGCGCTGCCTCCATCCGCGGAAGAAATCAGGTTCCAGTGTGCTCCGCCATCGCTGGAGCGCAGAATTCCTAAGCCCTGGTACGAATCGAGCGCCAGGTTGGGATCGCCAGTGCCCACCAGAATCAATTGCGAGTTCCCAGGTTGTACTGCAAGGGCGCCGGTAGAGAGGGTTGCTTCCCGGTCGGTCAGCGGCGTCCAGGTGACGGCAGCCGGATCGGTGGAGGCCGCGTTGTTCGACTTCCACACACCGCCATTGGCTGCCCCGATATATACGGTCTTACCGGAGAGGTCATTCGGATCCACGGCCACAGCGGTCACGCGGCCGGCAACGGGACCGTAGTCCTGATCGCCCAGGCTGCCGCTGGAATTGGAGAGCAAGGGCGCCGGTCCCAGCGGTATCCACGCGCTCTGCGCCGCCGAAGAAGGCAGCGCATAACCCGAAACTCTGTTGCGCGGGGGCCCCAGCTTTTGGCGGCGCGCGTGTTCGAGCAGCGCAGCGGCAGGGGCTAAGCTGGACGGCCCCTGGGCCTGCGCTAGCCGGCCGCGCCGGAACCAGGCTTCTCGCTGCATCCGTTGTGGTTGCGATTGACGCCGGGAGTTTTCTGCTGGCGCCTGAGGACTCGCGAGGGCGCTAAGTGCCGGCAGGACCAGCACAACAATAAGCAACTGTCGCGCGATACACGCTGCCCGAGAAGAGCGCGCCATGGGCGCTCCTTAATTTGAATTTCATCGGGCGCTACCCAGAGTATGTTCACTTCAGCACTAGCGGGTCAATGAAATAGCGACCCGGTTTGCCTGCCCTTGTCCCATTCCGGATACAATCACAAGTTCCTGTGATAGCCGCCATGAGAACCCTGCTTGCCGCTGCTCTGCTCGCGCTGCTGTGCGCGCTTCCGACCCGCGCTGTGGCTGGCGAATTGACCGTGGCCGCGGCCGCCGACCTCAGCCTGGCGCTGCAGCCCATTGCCGCCAAGTTCCAGCGCGAGACCGGCAACAGCGTGCGCCTGTCGTTTGGCTCCTCGGGCGACTTTTTCAACCAGATTCAAAACGGCGCGCCTTACGACGTGTTTCTCTCCGCCGACCTCGGCTATCCCGAAAAGGTGATCAAGCTGGGGTTCGCTGATTCCGGCTCACTTCGCACTTATGCGGTAGGAAGGCTGGTGCTATGGGTGCCGCGCGGATCGCAGTTGGATATTGATCACGAGGGCATGAAGGCGCTGCTGGACCCGTCCGTGCACAAGATTGCCATCGCCAACCCGCAGCACGCCCCCTATGGCCGCGCTGCTGTCGCCGCCCTGCAGCATTTTCAGCTCTATGAGAAGGTGGCCAAACGCCTGGTCCTCGGGGAAAACGTCGGCCAGGCCGCCCAGTTCGCCGAATCCGGCAACGCCCAAGTGGGCATCATTGCGCTGGCCCACGCGCTTGCTCCAAGCGTGCGCCCGCTGGGCCGATACGCGCTAGTGCCCACGGATTCATATCCCCCATTGCGGCAGGGGGCGGTGATCATCTCTCGGTCGAAAAACAAGGCGTTGGCTGGTGAGTTCCTGAAATACCTTGCGGGGCCGGAGTCGGAAGCTATTTTCCGACAGTTCGGGTTCGAGGCGCCCAAGGAGTCGCGCTGAATGGATTGGCAAGCCTTCCTGCTGACGGTGAGACTGGCGGTGCTGGTCACCGGAATTTTGCTGCTGCTGGGCCTGCCCATCGCTTATTGGATCACCTACTCGCGGCGGCGCTGGAAATTTCTAATTGAGGCGGTAGTGGCCATGCCGCTAGTGCTGCCTCCCACCGTGCTCGGCTTCTACATCCTGCTGGCGCTGGGATCGAAGAGTCCCGTCGGGGTCTGGTGGGAGTCGCTCACGGGCCACACTCTGGCGTTTACCTTTGAAGCCCTGGTCATCGGGTCGGTCATTTACAGCCTGCCCTTCACGGTGCAACCGCTGGCTGCCGCATTCAGCACGGTGGACCAGAAGTTCGTAGCCGCGTCTGCCACTCTGGGCGCCTCCCGCCTGCGCACGTTTCTGCGCATCATCCTGCCGCTCTCAATTTCGGGACTGATGACCGCGGTAGCGCTGACGTTTGCTCATACCATGGGCGAGTTCGGCGTGGTGCTCATGGTGGGCGGCAATATTCCAGGAGTGACCCGCACCGTGTCCATTGACATCTACGACCAGGTGCAGGCCACGAACTACACTTCCGCCAACCAGACGGCGCTGGTGCTGCTGGCCATTTCGTTCGTGGCCCTTTCCCTGGTGTACGCTTTGAACCGGAGAGTGTGGGCGCTATGGCCGTGGAGGTGATCAAAGCCGGGGGTAACCTCTCGCCTGCCGCTCCGGCGGCCGGCGGCGCGGCCCTGAATGCGCGCATTCAGAAGCGATCGCGCGCCCATGGCGGGCGCGAATTCGTGCTCGATCTGGAACTTGCGATTCCCGCCGGCATCACCATCCTTTTCGGCGCGTCTGGCGCGGGCAAGACCACGCTGCTCGACTGCCTGGCTGGCCTGCTGGAAGCCGACGCCGGGCGGATCATAGTCAACCATGGCGTGCTGTTCGACAAAGCCGCGGGCATTAACGTTCCTACGCGCCAGCGGCAGGTGGGATACGTCTTTCAGGATTTGGCGTTGTTCCCGCACCTCAGCGTTGAGGCCAACATCCGCTACGGGCTGGCAAAAATTCCGGCGGACGAGCAGCGCCGCCGCACTGCCGCCATTCTGGAATCGCTGCGAGCTTCTCACTTGGCCTCGCGCTTTCCCCGCGAAATCTCCGGCGGCGAGCGCCAGCGCGTGGCTCTGGCCCGCGCCCTGGTCACCGATCCTGCGTTGCTGCTGCTGGACGAGCCCCTGGGCGGACTGGACGCCCCCATCAAATCGGCCATTGTGGACGACCTGCGCGCCTGGAACCGGGCCCACCAGGTTGCCATCCTGTATGTGACCCATGACCGGGGCGAGGTGTTCGCGCTGGGTGAGCGCGTTCTTGTTATGGAACGAGGGAGGCTCATCGCCCAGGGCACGCCGCAGGAAGTGCTCAACGCGCCCCGGCAAGAAGCGGTAGCCCAGCTCGCCGGCTTCGAAAATATTTTCGACGCGACGGTGGACGCCACCCACGAAGCTCAGGGCACCATGACCTGCCGGTTGGCGGGCACCGCGGTCACGCTGGAAGCTCCGCTCACCCATGTGGCGGCCGGAGCCACCGTGCGCCTGGCGGTGCGCGCCGGCGACATTCTGCTGGCCACCAGCCGCCCCCATTACCTCAGCGCCCGCAACATTATTCCCGGCGTCGTGCTTTCGCTGGAGCAGCGCGATTTTATGATCACGGCGCAAGTGGACTGCGGCGCCCGTTTTGAGGTTCACCTTACTCCCGGCGCGCGCGATTCTCTGCAGCTC
>Ga0075426_10003845_pt1 | contig 10706 bp, 12 predicted proteins | sample SoiMethybrSBSTD5_FD_75304 | JGI IMG/M metagenome (GOLD analysis project Ga0075426, IMG submission 75304) | Bulk soil microbial communities from a Populus tree surrounding site in Tennessee, USA - Soil MetaG P. TD hybrid SBSTD5 | ecosystem: Environmental > Terrestrial > Soil > Tree plantation...
AGCTCGCAACTCAAGAGAAGAGTGAAACACTTTCAGAACTCGCCCGCCGCGTTCGCGATCAGGGACAACAGCAAATTCATCTCGCGAGCGAAATACTGACACCGAAAAAGACTTGAAAGTTGAGTGTCAATACTCGACGATCGGACTTTCGTAAGGCACGACCTGAAGAATGATTTCCGAACCTCAGAATTCGAACCCCAGCTTTCAAAACTCAAAGCATGAATCACCGCCGCGCGATCCCGGATCTCCGATCCGCGATCCGCAACTGCTGCGTATTTCCGACCTGGGTGTCAATTTCCGGACTGAAGACGGTGTCGTTAATGCGGTCGATGGCGTAAGTCTAGAAATCGCTGCGGGCGAGACGCTCGGGCTGGTCGGCGAAAGCGGATGCGGAAAATCGGTGACCGCGTATTCGATTCTCAAGCTTCTAACCGTGCCGCCCGCCCAATACGCAGGCGGACAGATCATATTTCGAGGCGGCGACTTGATGGCGCTCGATGAAAAGGCGATGCGCCGGGTGCGAGGGAACCTAATCTCAATGATCTTTCAGGAGCCGATGTCTTCGCTGAATCCGATCATGTCGATCGGCGCGCAGATCACCGAAGCAATTCGAGAGCACCGCAAGGCATCAAGACGCGACGCTCACGACAAGGCGATCGATATGCTGCGTCGCGTCGGAATACCTTCGCCGGAGACACGCTTTCACGAGTACCCGCACCAGCTCTCGGGCGGAATGAAGCAGCGCGCGATGATCGCGATGGCGCTCGTGTGCAGGCCGTTGTTGCTGATCGCCGATGAACCAACGACTGCTTTGGACGTCACCATTCAAGCGCAGATCCTGGAGCTGTTGAACGAGCTTCAACGCGAGCTTAACATGTCGGTGCTTCTGATCACCCACGACCTTGGAGTTGTATCGGAGACCTGCGATCGAGTAGCGGTGATGTATGCAGGAAAGATTGTTGAATTGGCGCCGGTCGAATTACTGTTTGCAGCACCGAAGCATCCTTACACTCACGGCCTGTTTGGTTCGCTGCCGGCTTTAGGCGTTAGGAAAAAGAAGCTCGCGGTGATTCCAGGTTCCGTGCCGAGCCCGTTGGACTTTCCTTCGGGTTGCAGGTTTCGCACTCGATGCTCGATTGCTCAGGATATTTGTAAACAAGAGCCGCCGCTTCGCGAAATAGTGCCAAATCATCTATCAGCGTGTCACTTTGCCGAGGAAGTTGAGAAGATGATCAGTAGCGCCCGGCAGTCGGTGACGTCGGGATGAACTCATTGCTGATTCTTCGTCCGGCTTCCGGCTGCACGTCACTGGCACCGTCTTATGAGCGACATTCTCATCGTAGACAATCTCGTTAAGCATTATCCCATTCGAAAGGGTGTCGTGCCGAAGACCGTCGGCTACGTTCGGGCCGTCGACGGCATCTCGTTTTCCATCCCGCGCGGAAAAACTCTTGGCCTGGTTGGCGAGTCGGGATGCGGCAAGACTACGACCGGGCGGACTATTTTGAGACTCGTCGAGCCAACTTCCGGACGAGTAGTCTTCGATGGGCACGATGTGTTCTCGCTTGGCAGGCGCCAGATGCGCAGACTTCGCCGCGAGATGCAGATAATTTTTCAAGACCCGTACGGCTCGTTGAATCCGAGAATGACGGTCGGTGCGATGCTTGAAGAGCCAATTCTCGTTCACGGAATCGGTTTGGACAAACCCGACGATGATTCACTCAGCGAGAGCGAGCGTTCGACTGGAGCCGTTACGTCGAGGCGCAAACGCGCGAGAAAACGAGTCGAGGAGCTTTTGAATCTGGTTGGCCTCGGGCCCGAGCACGCAAGCCGTTACCCGCACGAGTTTTCGGGCGGGCAAAGGCAGAGAGTAGGAATCGCCCGCGCGCTTGCGTTGGAGCCCAAGCTCATCATCTGTGATGAAGCGGTGTCGGCCCTCGATGTGTCAATCCAGGCGCAGATTCTCAACCTGCTCGGCGAGCTTCAACAAAGTTTCGGATTGACCTATTTATTCATCGCTCACGACCTTGCCGTAGTAAGGCACATCTGCGATCGCGTGGCGGTGATGTATTTGGGAGAGATCGTCGAAGAAGCCGATACCGAAGAGATCTTCGCGAATCCGCTCCATCCTTACACGCAGGCATTGCTGTCTTCGATTCCGATTGCAACGCCGCGGGCAAAGCGAGAGCGGGTTCGCGTCGAAGGAGACGTTCCGACTCCGATCAATCCGCCCGAAGGTTGCCGGTTTCACACTCGCTGCCCGATCGCGATTGAAGAATGCAGGATGGCAAAGCCGCCATTGATGGAAGTCGGCTCAGGACACCGCGTCGCGTGCATTCGGACCGACGTGTCGGCAACTCTACAGGTCAAAAGAAACTAAAGAAGCTTTTCTGCGTCACCGCTCCAACGAGGCCTGACGGGGCACCTCGGATTCGGCGTCGTCGTCTTGAACTCTAGTGAGCCCGCCGCTGTTTCGCGACAAGCTGTGACTGCCGGAATGATGGTTGTGGTTGTGAGGTGTGTAGCGGCTTTCAGCTTTAGTGATCTCTTCGATATGCGAGTCAAGCTCTATGAATTGATCGGCCACGTCAATCAGGCGAGGACTGGTATTGCTTCTGAAGCCCGCAAGTTCGACTCGCACTCCTTTGTAAGCAACGGCGTTGATCGCGTACGCGAAGTCCTCATCGCCTGAAACAAGGACCGCAGTGTCGTATTTGTCTGCCAGAGAGAGCATATCGACAGCGATCTCGACATCGAGGTTGGCCTTCTTTGTGCCGTCAGCGTAGGTCTTCAACTCCTTCTCGACTACTCTATAACCGTTGCGACGCATCCATAACAGGAAACCCTGTTGCCGCTCGGCTTTTTCGTCTACGCCGGTGTAAAAGAACGCCCGCAGAAGTGGAGAGTCGTTTCGTAGAAAATTCAAAAACTTAGCATAATCGATTTCTACACCAACCGATCTCGCCGCGTGAAATAAGTTATTACCGTCAATGAAGATCGTAATCTTGCCTCTCATAAATCCTCTTCAATTCCTGCTATTAACAACAGATTTAAATACAGTGAATGTCTAACATACACATTGGGGTGTTGCAAGCTGAGGCCTGTGGAACACATCCGTTCATTGAGATGAGTCGTCTATATTAATTTCGTCGAAACTGTTTATTACGCGACGCGCGCCTGCTTCTGCCTCAGCGTTTCCCGGCCGCGAGCATAAAACGGTTTCAAGTCCCGAGGCCGCCGCGGCGTCGAGTTCTGATGTGACATCGGAGACAAAAAGTGTTCCGGCTGGCTGGAGCTTGATCGTGTGCGCGATGCGTCGATAGCTTTCTGCCTCCTTTTTTGATCCTATCGTCGTGTCGAAGTATCCGTCGATGAAGGAAGTCAGGTCGCCGAATTCTGTGTGCGCGAACAAGAGCTTCTGCGCCAACACGCTTCCAGAAGAGTAAATGAAGATTAGACGTCCTTGATCGCGCCATCGTCGGAGCGCTCTGGGCACATCTTCGAAGACCTGACCGCGGAGCTCACCCTTGAGGTAGCCTTCCTCCCAAATCTTTCCCTGAAGCGATTTTAATGGAGACGATTTCCGGTCACGATCCATTAACCAATGAATGTATGCAGTAACGCCATCGATTGAGACTTGCCTCGAAGGATCTTTCAACGAAGGTGGGTTGAATCCTCGAGCTTTGTCCTGGGCGTTCTCCTCGATGAGCGCATTGATCTCAGCTTGAGAGGACGGGAAATTCGCCGACAAGTATTCTCTAACGCGTGACCGGGCGTAGGGGAAAAGAATCTCGTAAACGAAATCAACCGGAGTAGTCGTGCCCTCGATGTCGAGGAGAATTGCGTTAATTGCCTTTGCGGTGAGCGGCGACTGAGATCTGTCCAATTGCTAATACCCTGCGCCTCGCGCCGGCAGATACGTAGCTCCCAGGCACACCGGTTGATAATTAACATCGGCTCCGCTCTCGGTGTAGCGAGGAGCCCAGCCAGCGGGGTCCTGGAACAAACGAATCGCTCTGATTTCGCGATCCTGGCATAGATTGAACCAGTGCAGAGTACCTCTTGGGACTCGGATCAAATCGCCGGATTCAACTTCGACGGCGATGACAGCTCCTTCGCGAGGATGAATGTGAAATAAGCCGCGGCCGTGAATGATGAATCGAACTTCGTCTTCATCGTGCCAGTGCTCGCGGTTGAATTTCGCAAGCATCGCGTCGAGTCCGGGCGTGCGCGAGTTTACATCAATCACATCTGCCGTGACGTAGCCGCCTACGACCTTGAGCCGTTCGATCTCGTCCGAGTATGCCGCCAGTATCTCGTCTGCCGCAGCGTTTGGTGCAACCGAACGCGGCGGATTCCATCGCTGGTAATCGATTCCGATTTCCCTCAGGCATTCCGTCACTGCGTCGTGGTTGCGAAGAGTTCGATTCTCGTCGGGAATTGTGATCACGGCCATGGCTTCACCTCCGAGAGTTCACAAACGAGTTGCACAGTGAGTACGACCGAGGACTTCCAGGAAAAACTCAAATATCTCAACGTGACGCTTGGCTTCTGCGACGTTTTTGCCCCAGGTGTACAATCCGTGACGACGAAGCAGGAAACCGTGCGCCCTCGGCTGCTGAGCAAGCACTTCTTCAACCGATTCCGTCAGCCGATTCATGTCCTGAGAGTTATCAACTATCGGCACCCATTCTGAATGTTCGTGTGTTGAAACTCCTTCGAGTCCCTTCAGCATCTCGAACTGTTCAATTGTCAGGCCGCCGTCACTCGCAAACCTATCGGAGAGAATATTGCTCCAAACTGAATGGGTGTGCAACACGGCGCCGGCTCCGCGAAGTCGAACGACTGCGAGGTGCAATAACGTCTCTGCTGAAGGCCGGCCCTTGCCTTCGAGCACGTTGCCAGCTTCGTCGATTAGGAGGATGTGATGCGCTGCCAATTCGGACTTATCTACGCCGCTGGAAGTAATCGCTAGGCGCAGTGGTTCGCGATTAACGACGGCGCTGAAATTTCCGCTCGTCCCAAGAACCCAACCTCGCCGGTGAAAGTCAGGGCCGAGGCTGGCAAGACTTATCGCCGCGGCAGTGAACTCATCAAGGGAAACTTCGATCGTGGATTCAAGCATACTCAAGCCACTTCAAGCGTCGTCAATACCTACGAGCCCGTCGCAAAACCTCGAGTGTCAGACATCGCCCGAACTCGATCGCGAAGCCGCGCGTCAATAAATTCATCCGAATGCACAAAGTCTGGATAAACGCTTAGCCGCTCACGCAACTCAAAGCCTTCAGCGGATGTTTTCTCTGCGAGCCGCGCGATATGAGGCCACGGTTTTTCCGGATTGATGAAGTCCGGAGTCAAGGGTGAAATCCCGCCCCAATCATTGATGCCCGCACGAAGAAGAAATGGATAATTGTCATCGGAAAGATTCGGCGGCGCTTGAAAGTTCATATCGCGAAGCAGGAGCCGCGCGACTGCAATCGTCCGAGCGTGGTCAGATTGGCTGGGCTCAGCATGATTGCGCATCGGGATATCGGGCTTCGCTCGAAAATTCTGGACGATGACTTCCTGAATGTGACCGTAGCGACGATGCAGCTCGCGAATCGCAAGCAGGGAATCGACGCGTTCATCAAGCGACTCACCGATTCCGATCAAGATGCCGGTCGTGAATGGAATCTTAAGGCGGCCAGCCTCTTCGATGGTCTTCAACCGAAGCGAAGGAGGCTTGTCGGGCGCGTTGTCGTGAGGCATTCCCGGAAGCGTCAGCCTGTTACTCGAGCTCTCGAGCATAAGGCCCATACTGGGATTGAACTGTCGAAGAGTTTCGAGATCCTTGCGTGCCATCAAACCGGGATTCGCGTGAGGCAGCAATCCAGTTTCGTTGAGCACGCGCTCGCACATCTGGGCCAGATAGGACAGCGTGGTGCGATGACCAAATCGAGCAAGCGTCTCGCGCATCTCCGGAAAAATCGCTTCGGGCCGATCGCCCAGACTGAACAGCGCCTCTTTGCAGCCAAGTCGCGCGCCGGCTTCTGCCACGGCGAGCACTTCGTCAGGATGCATTGTTCGCGCGCCTGGCTGACCCGGATCTTTGCGAAAGGTACAATAGCCGCAATAGTCGCGGCAAAGATTGGTAAGCGGAATAAAAACTTTCTTCGAATACGTGACGCAGATTCCCTTGAAGCGATTGCGCAGTTGGGCAGCTGCGCTCATCAACGAGTCAAGCTCGTCGCCGTTGCGAGCGCGAATCAGCGTGCAAGCGGCATCGCGAGTCAGCTCCCCTTCGCGGGCTGTGGCCAACGCTTCCGCGAAATTTATGCGCGTTGAGGTGATTGTCTGCATAAACAACACGAAGCCGGCTTTGTCTCGAATGACAAACCAGCTCGATCAAGTTGCGAATAGTATATTGCGTTGTAAAACTTCGCGCGAGCGGTCTAGAATCAAACGTCTGGAACCTTCGCTGAATCACGCTGATTCGCCTTCGGCAGAACGCGCAAGCTATAAATCCGATTCTCGTGAGCGCGTGGACGCAACAAATTCGAGGTGAACGACTAATATGAAAGCTCTGGTTGCTTTGATAATGGGATCCAAATCCGATTGGGAAACGATGTCGCATGCAGCAGCGACGCTCGAGAAGTTGGGTATTGCGTTCGAAGTGCGAGTGTTGTCGGCGCATCGCACGCCTGATCAACTCTTCGAGTATGTCGAATCCGCAGAGCAGCGTGGCGTCGAAGTTATCATCGCAGCGGCCGGAGGCGCTGCCCATCTGGCGGGTGTTGCTGCGGCGAAAACACTTTTACCGGTGCTCGGCGTGCCGATGGAATCGAAAGCGCTGAAGGGTTTGGACTCATTGCTGTCGATGGTTCAGATGCCGGCCGGAATTCCTGTCGGCACGCTTGCGATCGGACGCGCGGGCGCAGTAAACGCCTCGTTGTTTGCAGCGGCTATTCTTGGAATCAAGCGGCCGGAATACCGCGAAGCGATTCGAGGCTATCGTGACACTCAAGCCAAAGCGATCCTCGATCATCCGGATCCTCGTGATTGATTCCGCGCTTCTCGCTCAGGGTTAGGTTAGGATTATGCCAACTCTCGATATAATGCTCGCGCGCCTTTGATGTGATCGCCAAGATTTGCGATGAAGCGGGGTCCAGTACGAAAACCCTGTAGTTACTTTTCCCTTTCCAGCGCAGAGCGGAGCTTCTCGGGCGATTCCCATCCCTCCCATGCGTACTGGCGGGAGGCTTCCAGGCTGGCAGATAACTGCTCGAGGCGTTTCCGGAGATCGTCTCGGTCATTCTTGCAAGCGTCCGCTACCTCAACCTTGATTAGTGGGTGAGGATGATCCAAGTACCAGTTTCCGGCGCACTCGTTGTACTTTGTTACAGAATCTTGCAGGTCGCGCCATGCCGCAGCGACCTCGGGCCGACCTCGGTGGTAGTAGCTCATCAGGAGTCCCAGTTTCTCACGCTCACCTCGCCACTGGGCGTCTATGGTGTTATATCTCTCGCGGATCGAATTTCGCTGCTTTTCTACTCCGATAGACTTGCCGGGAGCAAATTCCAGTTTGGTTAGATCAATCAAATCCTCCGAGACAGAGATACAGCTTCCGACGATCTCATACACGCGCCTGACGATCTCCTGCTCTTGATTGAGATAGTCCTTGTATGTGACCAGCGCCTGGTCGCCGCGCGCTTTCATCCAGGCTTCTTGAAACTCTCGCTCCTTTAACCCTTTCTGAACAGACCATGTGATTAATTGACCTAGCAACCCGCCTATCAGAACGGTGATCATTGCCGCACCGCCAGTTGATTCCAAGAATCGTTGCCACCAGGGTTTCGTATAGCCTTCGCCTTCCACGCGGACCCGTCGCCGCATGACTTCTGTCATGAACGCTTCGTGCCGGAGCATCCGTGCCTCGTCATTTGACCACTGCGCCGGATTAGGCTCTTCCATGGTTGAGCATCCTCGAAGAAACCCGATGTTGGTTAACTAGGTCGACCTCCTGCAAATTTCTTATCGTGAGCGAACTTCCGAGTTGTACTGGAACACTATCAAGAACAACTTGTCGCTGAGGCGGTGAACCCCGACAAAGGTCTTGTCTGGATGTAGTCTGACGTGAGACGACAGTTCTTCGCGGCTCAAGGGGTTATTGACTGGCAGTATTAGGCTGGCAGTCTTCGCAGCAGAACCACTCTCGGCCAGCACGAATAGGCTCGTCGCATCCCGCATCGGAACAACGACCAGCAGCCGCAATCTTTTTTCAGCTTGGTCATTCAGCCACTCGTGTAGTTGTGTTTCGGTGTCGAAAGTCATCTCAACGACTTCGGCAACCGTAGGTAAGGCGCTCACTGTCTGAGTCGGGGCCACTCCGGCAACGCGACGCGGAACCTGAAGTTCCACAGCGGCGGAGGACGCTCCCTTTCGCCTTGGCGGGTAGGCGCCACCCTTAGGACTGGGTTGGCGGGCATTAACGCTTGGCCGTCTCTCGCCCTCTGGTATTGCAATCAGTTTACCCCCTCTGTCTTCATTCAACCAAAGACTAATGATCGTCGCGCGCCCCGATGACACGCTGACTTCCGTTTTGGCCGTCGAACCCCCTTGGTCATTTGCTGTGACCTGATATCTCCCTGGTACCAGCTTGGTGAAGACAAAGTCGCCCTTGGTGTCGGTGTGGTCGATTCTAGAAATGCGCGTCCGCAGATTGACTACCGTTATTTGTACTCCCGGCATTACAGCTTCTTTCGCATCCGTGACGGTACCGAGAAGGGAGCAACGAGAAAGTGGAGGAGTGCCCGGCTTTATGCGTGCCTTTACGCGCGTGTCACCATTAGGCACCACCAATGGCCTGATCCGGTCCTGCGCCAAGGTGAGCGGGGAAACACACAGAGCCAGATAAAAGAGAAGAACTAAGGTGCGGTTCCCTATTGACGTGTTCATTGTAGAATGCTCTCCTTTCTCGGGTAAGGATTATTCCCCAAGTCAGTAGACGAAACCGCGACATGTTCTTCGCAGAAATGATCTGGCGTACTCCACCGGCCTCACCGCGACGCAGCCTTCCGAATCACTAGTAGGTCACTCAATGCGTTCTAACACAATCACTTCCAGTGGCCCTTCGATGAGCTTCTGACGCTGAGGAGATATGAGAACAATTTCGTTCAGACCTGCCCGTAACATCCTACTTCGTGTCAGAAGACTGATTGCCTCGCGGTTACTTCCCTGACTCCAAGGTCTCCGGGCGAAGGAACTGATCGAGCAATTCGGCATACTTGGCGCTTCGATCGGCTATCTCTTCTTCGGTTTCTTTCATTTCACGGCGTGATTGATAAAGCTCATCGGTAATCTGAATAGCGGCGAGTATTGCCACTCTCAGCGAATCCACAGTCATCGTAGCTCGAGCGATTTCGTTCATCCTCTTGTTGACGTGCTCGGCTAACTCCTGAATGTAGTCCGAGTCGTGACTACTCCGAAGAGAGTAAGTCTGATTGTAGATCACGACTTTGTGTGATTGACTCGGATTGTTTTCCATAGTGAATCACTCACGCGGCTTTAGGAGACATTCGCGCCGATCACTTCTTGAGCGCCTCGACTGCTTCCATATCGAGCATGGCGATGGCGTCGAGCATGCCCTCTACTTTTAACTTGATCGCATCGCGCTCGGTCAACAACCTCTCGACCTGTGACTCGAGGCGGTCCTTGTCATCATTCGCCCGGCTCACTTCTCGTCGCAGACTCAAAACTTCTCGCTCGAGCGATTCACGTTCCTGCCGCTCGCGTTTGAACTGCTCGATCGTGCGGTAGATTTTGTCTTCGAGATGCGAGAACTTTTCCAAACCGTAGATTCCGCTCACGAACTCCCCCTGCTGCGTAACGATGAAGGCTGAATGATGAACGCGGAACCCAATCACGCGTTCAACATTCATCATTCATCATTCATCGTTCATCATTCATTGTTCATCTCAGCTGTGCGCCGAAACGGGCCTGAAGCTCCGCTCTCACTCGTTCGTGCATTACTGTCACTTCTTCATCCGTAAGCGTGCGGTCTTGCGCGCGATAGATAACTCTGAATGCGAGTGAATGAAGCCCGTCCGGCATATCCTTGCCTTTATACATATCGAAGACGCGCACTGAAGCAATTTCTGGAATCCCGAGACCGCGCACAGCCTCCTCGATATCGCCCCACATCACCGAGTCCGGTACGAGCGCGGACACATCACGAGAAGCAGCCGGATACCTGGGCAGTGCGTGGTAGCGCACGTCAGCAGGCCGTAATGCAAATAACTTGTCAAGCTCGATCTCCGCGACGAAAACGGGCTGACGAAACTTGTAAAGAGAGGCCACTCGCGGATGAAGCCGACCGAACCGCGCTACCTCGGCGCCGTCGCGTTCGAGCACCGCCGACTGTCCAGGATGGAGGTATTCTACACGGGCTCGATTAATTGTAAAGCCCGAGATGTTCATCGTTGAAAGCACAAGCTCGATCGCGCCTTTTATGTCGAAGAACTCGACTTGTTTCGCTCCCCGCCAGTCATCCTCCAGCACGGAACCGGTCATAGCCAGCGCAAGAACTTCGCGTTCGCCCGGTCGTTCGTCCGACGATGCTTCAAACACGCGACCTATTTCGAAAAGCTTCACGTCTCGTGTGCCTTGATTGAAATTGTGTTGCACGGAATCAAGCAGTCCAGTCAGCAATGAGGCTCGCATCTCGGATT
>Ga0075426_10003846_pt1 | contig 10705 bp, 5 predicted proteins | sample SoiMethybrSBSTD5_FD_75304 | JGI IMG/M metagenome (GOLD analysis project Ga0075426, IMG submission 75304) | Bulk soil microbial communities from a Populus tree surrounding site in Tennessee, USA - Soil MetaG P. TD hybrid SBSTD5 | ecosystem: Environmental > Terrestrial > Soil > Tree plantation...
CCTGCGCGCGTTCCACCGGGAGCGCTACGTGGGCTCCTCGATCTACCTCGGGATCGTCGGCGACGTGGATCCGGAGCGGATCGCGGCGACCGTGGACTCGCTCCTGGGCGGCTTGCCGAAGGGGACCCCTCCGGCCCTGGATCTCCCCCGCGCCGAGGCTCCGGCGCCCGTGCACGAGGCGGTCGCGCTCAAGGGGAAGGCGAACATGGATCTGATCTTCGGCGCGGCGAGCGGCCTCAGGCGCAAGGACCCCGACTACGAGGCCTGCCTCGTGGCGAACGCCGCCCTGGGCCAGAGCTCACTCTCCTCGCGGTTGGGGAAGCGCGTCCGTGACACGGAGGGACTGACCTATTCCATCTACTCTCGGTTCACGATGACCGACTTCCTGGACGGGATCTGGCTCGCCGACGTGGCGGTGGCGCCGAGCAACCTCGGCAAGGCCATGAAGTCCACGCGCGAGGTGATCGAGGGATACTGCAAGGACGGGATCACCGAGGACGAGGTGGAGGTCCAGAAGAGCTTCTTCGCGGGGAATTACCAGGTGCAGCTCGCGACGAACGCCGGGATGGCCGCGGCGCTCGCGACCGCGGAGAAATACGGCTACGGGCCGTCGTACCTGGACGAGTTTCCGGACCGCGTACGGCGGGTGACGCGGGAGCAGGTGAACGCGGCCATCCGGGCCCATCTCGATCCGGCCAAGCTCTGCGTCATCGTCGCGGGGGATCTGGACAAGTTCCCGGAGTAGGCGCGGGCCGGTCGAGCTACCGGACCAATGTCATCGCCCTTGTGCGGGTGGTCTTGCCGACCGTGAGGCGGTAGAAGTACCGGCCGCTCGCGACGGGGCGGCCGCGGTCGTTCCGCCCGTTCCATCGAACGCTGTTCGACCCGGGCGGGAGTGCCGCGTCCACCAGTGTGCGCACCAAACGCCCCGACGTATCGAACACGCGGATCGAGACACGCCCGCCCGGACCCGCGTCGTAGGGAATGACCGTCTCCGGGTTGAAGGGATTCGGGCGATTCTGCTCGAGGCGCGCGACCCGGGGTGCCGCACCTCCCCCCGCACCCGCGACCGGAGGCATCGAGAGCGGGTCGGCCGGATCCGATCCCTGCGCGATCTCCCACCGGTCCCGGTACCCGTCGCGGTCCCGGTCCAGGGCCATGCGCGTTCCCGCGCCCGGCGGCACCCCCATGTACGTGATCGCGCCCGCGTTCGTCGCCAGAGACCGCAGCGAATCAGCCGAGATGGCGCCCTCCGGATCGTAATCGCTGAGGAACGTGTGCCCCGGCTGGTAGAGGAATCCCTTCATCACGCCCCCGATCCGCCCGTGCGCGATGAGGTCGCAGTTCGACGCGTCGGCCTGACCGTAGAGCGAGTCCAGAAGTGCGACCACCGCGGGCGCGTTCTTGTTCGCGCCGTCGACCGTCAGCTCCCTTCCCACCGAGGGGGCCGTCCCCGTGTCGAACGACATCACGAACGCGGCGACCTCGTAGCGGGCCATCGTGTCCGGGAACTGGAAGACCGGCGCCCTCAGAAAATCCACGATGTTGTCCACCGAGCCGTCGTGCAGGAAGCCGAATCCGCGCTTCTGGGGACCCGGCGTGAGCGCGAATCCGGTCTTCTGGTACAGGTTCCGCAGCTGCGGCACCTTGAAGTCCTGGCTCTCCTGGAGCAGCGTGCCCGGGATGATGATCCGGTCCGTGCCGTTCGGCAGGGAGTGACAGAACGCGCAGGGCTGCCCGCCGTCGTGCGGCCGGGACTCGAACTCCACGCGCCCGGAATCGGCGAGGGCGGTGAATCCACGGTCCAGCCTCTGATTCGGATTCGGCGGATACACGACCGTCATGATGAAGTCGTCGTACTTCTGCATGTCGATCGTCGAGAGCGAATCCGGCGCGCCGAGAAGGCTGATGAAGGCCGGGTTGAAGCGGGTGAAGTCCAGCCGGTCCGCGCGCCAGTGGAAGGGTGAGGTGTCGGCGAGCCCGCGGAGCGACTGCGTCGTCATCGGCCCCTTCATGGGATGCACCTGACGTCCGGAGAGCTGGAGGCTCGGCGCCATCGTCCCGAGCGGGTTCCCCAGGTCCCAGGCGATGGCGTCGAAGTTCCCCCCGATGTGGCAGCTCGCGCAGGCCAGGTCCCCGTGCGCCGAGAGATTCCCGTCGTAGAGAAAGCGCCGGCCGCTCCGGATCTCGGGCGGGCTGGGGTCGAACCGCAGCGGCACCTCGCCGACCTTCGTCTCGGTGTCGGTGCTCAGGATCGCGATCGAGTTGGTGAAGCGGTTCAGCGCGAAGAGCTGGTGGCGCGCGGCGTCGAGCGCCAGGCCCGTGGGGCCGCGCGGCTCGCCCGGCGCGATCCCGGGCGCCGAGGGCGCGCCCGCCGTCGCGATCCGGTTCGTCACGTTTCCCGCGAGGTCCAGCACCCCGACGCGGCTCTGGCCCATGGCCGCGACGTAGACCTTCCCGGCGCTGCCGTTCACGGCCACGTCGATCGGCTCGGCCAGGCTCAGATCCCGCTCGGACTGAGGTCCGGGGCTCACGGCGTAATTGATGTGCGCGTTGAGGTGCACGGGCGTGACCGCGCCGGAGCCGCCGCCGGCGATGAGCGTGATCCGATCTTGCAGGAAACGCCCGCTCTGGTTCGGCTCGAACCGGGTCCGGTTCGAGGCCTCCGTGTTGGTGACGTAGAGCGTGGCGCTTCCGGGATCGACGGCGATGTTGAAGTTGTTCGTGCCGACGCCGGAGACCGTGTTCGTGACGGCGCCGGTGTTCGCGTCCAGGACCGCGATGCCCACGTCGGGGAGCGAGAAACCGGACGGCAATGCCGCGTCCCAGATCTTGGGCGTCGGGAGACCGTCGTCCACCCAGTGCGCGCCGTTCCACTGCACGATGACCCCCACGGCGGGCGCGGCCGGCAGCGAGGGATCCATGGGTGGATTGGGCGGCGAGGGCCCCCCGAGCGCCGTCACCACCTTCGCGCCGACCGTCGTGGTCTGGTTCCCCGCGTCGAGGACGGTCACGTAGACCTGTGTCCCCCCGCCTCCCACCGCGAGGGCGCGCGGATGGCGGCCGAAGATCGGCGTGGGCGCGACGAGGGCTGGAGCGTGGCGGGATCGAAGGCTTTCACCTGGTCCTCCCCGCTCACGCACACGAACGCCCGCGGCGGCGTTCCCGCGAAGGCCACGTCGGTGGGCTCGTCCCCCACGCGGAGCGTGGCCCGCACGCTCAGGGTCTTGAGATCCACGATGCTCACGTCGTCGGAGAGCTGATTCACCACCCACGCCGTGCTGTCGTCCTGCGCGCGCACCGAGACCGGCTCGAGGCCCACGGGAACCTCGCCGAGCGTGTCCAGCGTGCCCGCGCCGATCGCGAATACTTGAAGGCGCGCGTCGGGCGTGTTCAGCGCGAGGAGCCTGGAGCCGTCCGGGGTGATGGCGAGCGGATGAACCTGGAGCGTCTCGAAATTCTTGAAGTCCGTGGTGGCGTTCGCGGCGGAGTGGGATGCATGGGGCCGGAGGGCCGCGAGGAGAATCGAGCCCAGCGCCGCCGAAGCGAGCAGGAGCCGGGCGACGCGCCGCGGGCGCGTGCTCAGAGGAGGCTTGGGGTCTCGTTGCATGATCGCGCGGGGCGCTCCACCGCCTCGGGGTCCTCGTGCCGCGCCAGGTGGGCGCGGTAGGCGGTCTCGAGCAGTGCGGTCATCTCGGTCCGGTAGCGTTCGCGGCTGAACGGGAGCGCCTGACGGCGCAGTGCTACCGGATCGAACCGCCGCCGCGTCACTTCGCGCATCGCCTCGGTGAGTCCCTCTTCGGTCGGCTCATGATAGAGGATCCCGGTATCCGGCGTCACCGTCTCCAACGCGCCTCCCTTCGCGAGCGCGACCGCCGGCCGCCCGCAGGCGAGAGCCTCCAGGGGCGCGATCCCGAAGTCCTCCTCGTGCGCCTGGATGAGCGCGCGGCATCCGCGGTACGCCTCCCGCAGGGCCTCCATCGACACCCACTCCTCGAAGCGGACCGTAGGGCCTGCGAGGGAGCGGAGGCGCTTCAGGTCGGGGCCCGAGCCGATCACGCGGAGCTTCGCGCCCAGACGGTTCGCGGCCCGGATGGTGAGGTCCACGCCCTTGTAGGGCACGAGGGCCGAGACCGTCAGGAACGGCGCGTCCTCGGCCGTCGGCTCGGACCCGGGCGTGAAGAATTCGGTGTCCACCGGCGGGTACACGACCAGCGCGGGGCGGCGGTAGTGCTTCCGGATTCGATCCCGGATGTTGAACGAATTCCCGATGAAGAGGTCCACCCGGTCCGCGCTCACCCGGTCCCAGAGCCGGAACCGGTGCGCGATCGCGGGACCGATGAGACGCGCGGCCAGACCCGCCCGGTCCGGAGCGAAGTACTCGGAGGCCAGGTCCCAGAAGTACCGGACCGGCGTGTTGCAATAGCACACGTGGAGCGTGTCGGCCCGGGTGATGACGCCCTTGGCCGCGCAGTGGCTGATCGAGACCACGAGGTCGTAGCCGCTCAGGTCGAAGGATTCGATCGCCTTCGGGTAGGAGGCGATGTGCCAGCGGTAGCGCCTGCGTCCCAGCGGAAGCTTCGCGATCCAGGATTCATGGATGGGATGGGATTCGATGGCGGGCGAGAGGCTCCCCTTCCAGTGCACGAGCGTGTAGATGGGAGCCTCGGGGAACATCTCGCACAGGACCTCCAGGCATTTCTCGCCGCCGCGCATCCCGGTGAGCCAATCGTGGACCAGCGCGACCCGGAGCGAGTCGAGGGAACGCGGAGGAGCTACCGGAGCCGGCGCGCTCACGAGGCCGGGGCGGGAGACTCGGCTTCGAGGCGCTCCGCCGCCTGCCGCAGCCGCCGCACGGTCCGCTCGCGGCCCAGGAGGAGCATGACGTCGAAGATCCCCGGGCTCACCTTCTTCCCGGTCAGCGCGATCCGCGCGGGCATGATCACCTCGCCCGCCTTGACGGCCTCCGAGACCGCGAGGCCCCGGGTCGCCTTCTCGATCGCGTCGTGCTCGAAGGGATCGACCTCGGCGAGAGCATCGGCCAGCTTCTTGAGCCGCGCGGCCGCCAGGGGCTTCGCGAGCAGCTCGGCCCAGGGCGCGGCCTCGGGATCCACCGTATCCACGAAGAGGTAGCCCGCGTACTCGAGGAATTGCCGCGGCCGCTTCATCCGGTCCCCGACCGCCTCGACGGCCCGCTCGAGATATCGGCGGTCCTGGAACGCGGCCTCGGGGAGCGCGCGCGTCTCGCGCAGATACGCCGCCACCATGTCGGCGCGAACCGCGAGCGGAAGCGCGCGGAAGTACTCTCCGTTCATCCAATCCAGCTTCTCGTAGTTGAAGATCGCGGGATTCTTGGAGACCCGGTCGAGGGCGAAGACCTGCGCCAGCTCGTCCATGGTGAACATCTCGCGCTCTCCGTCGAACGCCCACCCGAGGAGCGCCAGGAAGTTCACCATCGCCTGGGGCAGGATACCGTCGTCGCGAAACGCGGTGACCGACACCGCGCCGTGGCGCTTGGAGAGCCGCGTGCCGTCCGGCCCCAGGATCATCGGGAGATGGCCGAACCGAGGGGGCAAGAGCCCCAGGGCCTCGTAGATCCGGATCTGGCGCGGCGTGTTCGAGATGTGATCGTCCCCGCGGAGCACGTGGGTGATGCTCATGGCGGCGTCGTCCACGACCGCCGCGAAGTTGTAGGTCGGGTGCCGATCCGTGCGCAGGATCACGAGGTCGTCCAGGGTGCCGTTCTGGAACGTGACGGTCCCCCGCACCTCGTCCACCCACGAGGTCTCCCCCTCGGGCATGAGGAACCGGATGGCGAACGGGGCCCCGTTCGCCGCGCGCCTCTCGGACTCCTCCTTCGTGAGGCGGAAACAGGTACGGTCGTACTTGGGAGGCTCGCTCCGCGCCATCGCCTGCTCGCGCTTCTTCTTCAGCTCCTCGGGGTCGCAGTAGCAGCGGTACGCCTTTCCCTCGGCCAGGAGGCGCAGCGCGGCCTCCGCGTAGCCGGGAAGGCGCTCGCTCTGGAAGTACGGGCCCTGCGGGCCCCCCACCTCGGGCCCTTCGTCCCAGCGAAGGCCCAGCCACTTCAGGCCCTCGAGGATTCCGCCGAGCGCGTCCTCCACGTTTCGGTCCTGATCGGTGTCCTCGATCCGGAGCACGAACGTGCCCCCGTGCTTCCGCGCGTAGAGGTAATTGAAGAGGGCCGTCCGGGCTCCCCCGACGTGGAGGTATCCGGTCGGGCTCGGAGCGAAGCGCACTCTGACCTTCGAGGCCAAGCGGCGATCCTTTCGGTTTCGGGGTTCGGCGGCCGGGGCGAAGGCGCCGCTCAGCGAAGCAGCGCCAGCTTCCTCTGGAACGTGACGGATCCGATCGCGGCGCGATAGAAGTAGACGCCCGAGGAGACCTCCCTGCCGTCGCGGCCACGCCCGTCCCAGACGAAGTCATAATACCCGGGATCGCGGGTCCGGGAAACCGGCGTCGCGATGAGCCGGCCCTGGACGTCGAAGATCTGGATCAGGACCCGCTGGGGGCCCGGTCCCGCGACCGCGTACCCGATGGTGGTGACCGGATTGAAGGGGTTCGGCCGGTTCTGCGCCAGCGAGGAGGTGCGCGGCGCCGAGGGCGGCGTCTGGGGCCCGGTGGGAAGGGTATCCACCGCCGTCAGGATCGGGAAGGTGGCGTATCCGGTCCGCCAGTTGTCGTGGTGGAACATGGGCCACGCCATCCCGGACGAGAGGAACGTTCCCGGGTAGCGCCACGCGTGCACCTCCTGATCCCACCCCGCGAGCACGATGTCGGTCGCCCCGTCCTTGTCGAGGTCCCACACCGCGGGGGTGCTCCGTGCCTCCGCGCCGATCTCGATCGGGAATCCGCTCACCGGGGTCCCGTCGAAGTGAAACGCGTAGAGCCTCCGGTCCTCCGCTCCGATCAGGATCTCCAGCCTCCCGTCGCCGTCCAAGTCCGCCACCGCGGGCGAGGCCTCCGTGGCCGCGCCGCCGAGCGTGACGTTGGCGAAGCCCGGAAGCACGTTGCCCTGCGGATCCCACGCCATGACGCGCCCGTCGGCGCCGCACATCACGATGTCGAGGCGCGGGTCGCCGAGCGGCGCCAGGAGCGGTGCCAGGGCCGGCGAGGGGACGCGGCCGTTCCCCGTCGTCAGCTGGAGAGGCTGGGGCCAGCCCGGGGCGCGCTGGCCGGTGGAGGTGAGCACGTAGACGCTGTCGTTCATGCAGCCGAAGACCACTTCCAGGCCGCCTCCGGGGATGACTTGTCCCACGGCCGGCGAGGAGCTGGCGACCCCGTTGAACGACGCGTCCCACACGATCGAGGAGTCGGCGTGGATGGCGTACACGTGCCCCGCGGACGTTCCGAAGATGATCTCGCGCACGCCGTCCCCGTTCAGGTCCGCGATCGCCGGCGAGGAGATGATGCTGCCCTGCGCCGCGAAGAGAACGCCCGTCGTGCCGCGGATCGGCGTGCCGTTGGCGTGCCACGCGTAGAGCTTGTTCGTATTCGATCCCACCACGATGTCGGGCGCGCCGTCTCCGTCGATGTCCCCGATGGCGGGCGTGGACCAGAAGGGCGCGTCTCCCTTGCGGGGCCACCCGGGGACCATGGCTCCGTTCGCGTGCCATACCGCCACGGTGGAGTCGTTCCAGGACGCGGCGATGATCTCGGGGACGCCGTCCCCGTCGAGATCGGCCGCCGCGGGCGAGGACGGAATGTGGTGGAGCGCCGTGCTGAAGATGCCGGTCGTGGCCGGGCTCTGGTCTCCGTCGTGCCAGTCGGTGCCGTCGGGCCGGAAGACGTACAGGTACTCCGCCCCCACCAGGACCTCGGGCTTCCCGTCGCCGTCCAGATCGGCGAGACACACCGAGGAGGACGTGGCTTCGCCGAGCGGCTCCGGCCACCCCTGGAGGGCGGGCGGGCTGGTGCTCACCACGAGCGGCGCGGAGAGAGGGCCCTCGTTCCCGCCCGAATCCACCGCCGCGGCCGCGTACCGGTAGCGCGTGAGCGCGGGAAGGCCGGCGTCCTCGTACGAGGAGACGCGCCGCACGGGCACCGGCGTCAGCAGAGTGAGCGGGCTCCCGTCGTCCGGCGCGCGATACAGGCGGTAACCGGAAGCGTCCCCCGCCGCGACCGGGTCCCACGAGATGGTGATCCGGTCCGTTCCCGGGATCTCGGTCCTGAGATTCGCGGGCGCCGGAGGCGCTGCGTGATCCACCGCGAAGGTCCAGGAGTGGAAGTAGGCGTCGTCGATCCGGACGTCGAAGAGGCGGCCCGGGGGCACCGTCCCGCCCACGTGGATGTGAACGAGGGCGCTCGCGGCGACGGCTCCCGAGACCACGTCCCCCAGGCTCGCCGTGGAGTCCACGATCGACACGCCCGCGGCGGGATTCCTGAGATGGATCGAGAGGCCGCGGGCGCGGCCGCTCCCCGCGTTCGCGACCCCGAAGCGATACCCCACTGTCTCGTTGGGATCCACGGTTCCGTTGCCGTTCCCTCCCGCGCCGGGACTGTCGTCGAATCCGTTCGTGGCCAGGAGCGGCGAGGCGGCCGCCACCGCGACCGGCACGTCGATGGTGTCGGCGCGCGCGGCGTCCCGGGCGATGCACCGGAGCATCTCCCCCCGCGCGGTCCCCGGGATCGCGAGGGCGCGAACGCGGAGGCTGTCCGGGAGCGTGGCGGTGGCGCCCGCCGCGAGCGTCGGAAGGATCGCGGCGCCCTGCGGCACCGAGAGCCCCGCCGTGAGCGCGAGGAGGGTGACGGTGACCGGCCCCGAGGAGGCGCCGGTTCCGGCGTTCTTCACGGCTCCCGCGATCGCGAAGGTCTCCCCCGCGTCGGCCGCTCCGTCCCCGTCGCCCGCGATCGAGTCGCGCACTCCGAATCCCACCAGCGCGAAGTGCGAGGGCGCGTCCGCCACCACGGTGAGGGAATCCAGGAACGGGAGCGCGCCGGGGCTCGTGACCGAGAACGAGAACTTGCCGGTGCTTCCCGGGTGGAACGGCAGCGTGACCTGCCCCGCCGCGTTCGTGGTGCCCGCTCGATACTCCTCCCCCTGCTTCCACGCCACCACCAGCGCCGAATCCACCGGGACGCCGGAAAGGAGCACGGTCACCGCGAAGCCGCTCCCGCTCAGAGGAACCGTGGCCGGACGCGTCACGGTGAGCGTGGCGGGCGCGCAGCGCCAGATGGGTAGGGCGGGATCGCCGAGGAGAACCGTCTCGAAGTAGCCCCAGCGCTCCTGCGATTCCGCGCGGGCCTGTGGCAGGAGCGATGCCCGCGCGTCCTCCACGGCCTCGCCGAGCGTGGTCGCGGGACCGCGCTCGAGAAGATCGGTCAGCCGGGTGGTGAGATCGTAGCTCACGCCGGGCCAGGTATCGCGCGTGGCTCCCAGGTAGGCCAGCGCGCCCCCGGAGGGATTCCGAACCGCTTCCTCGGCCACGCACTGGTAATCCACGGCGGCCGAGGCGCAGTCCGAGGCAATCCAGAGGCCCACCGAGTCTCCGTTCGCGAGCCCGTCGATATCGGGCATGGTCAGAAGCTCGTTTCCGACCGAGAGCTGAGAGCGCGCGCCGTGCCCGACGTGGTTCACGATTCCGTAGCCGCGTCCCAGCGCGGCCAGCGCCGAGGCCCGGTTCAGGAAGTGGGAGCCCGGGTAGGCCGTCGTGTTCTCGTAGTAGCGATCGACGGTCGCGCAGGACGGGGCGCGCACGAGGAGCGACTCCCCGTGCACCGCGCCGTCCACCGAGACGATCTGCCCCGGCTGCCAGTCGGTCGGGAAGAGCACCTCGGCCAGGATGAGCTCCTTCGTGAGCGGGGCCGCGAGCGGATTCGTCGCGTAGCGGAGCGCCTTCGAGACCAGAACCTGAGCCTGGGCGCGCGTGGAGGCGGAGAGTCTCCCCACCGCGATGTCGGGATTCATGTCCAGGCTGTCGGCCACCTCCCCGTAGATCCCGTTCCCGTTTCCATCCCAGGTTCCGTCCAGGTCCGCGTAGTAGGCGTCGGTGGGGATGTCGAGGGTCTCGGAGAAGGTGACGCGCGCGTAGCGCATGGGAATCGTGTCGTGATCCCCGGCGAGCACGGCCCAGCGCGCGCCCCAGAGATCGCGCGCCGCCTTGATGAAGCTGCGGATGGCCTGCGGGAGATCGTTCGAACGTGGATCGGCCGCGCGAACCGTGGAGATGGTTCGGACCACGGTCGCGATTCCGATGCGCGTCTGATAATCGGCGAGCTTCTGGTAGATGTCGGCGAGCGAGTCGGGGGCCACGATGACGCAGTCCACCGGGGAGCCGAGTCCGGAGGGCTGGACGGTGGGTTGAAACGGCGCCGCGCGGCCGGGGTCCGGTGCGGAGCGGACGGGCCGTGGCGGGAGCTGGGCCCGGGCCGGGCCCGGCGCCAGGGCCATGAGCCCGAGGAGGACCCAGAGCGCCGGCAGGCGCGCGGCTAGCTTCTCATGATGCGCGAAGAAGCGGCTCGAACTGCTTGCAATTGAGATCGTTGGCAGCCTCGGAGGAGCATCCCGGTAACCGGAAGACTCCCTCCATTATACGCCTCCCGGGCCCCCTCGGGCAATGCGGCGCTGGGGATGGCGGCCACGCGCTGCTTCGTCTCGTCCACCCTGTGCCAGTCGATCACGTATACGGAGTAGAAGAACGCTCCGGGCCTGGTGATCCCGAGATTTCCGATGCGGCGGGTGAACAGG
>Ga0075426_10003847_pt1 | contig 10705 bp, 10 predicted proteins | sample SoiMethybrSBSTD5_FD_75304 | JGI IMG/M metagenome (GOLD analysis project Ga0075426, IMG submission 75304) | Bulk soil microbial communities from a Populus tree surrounding site in Tennessee, USA - Soil MetaG P. TD hybrid SBSTD5 | ecosystem: Environmental > Terrestrial > Soil > Tree plantation...
CGAGACGTTGAGCAGCTCGGGCATCGGCATCTTCTTGTAGCGCCGCAGCATCTCGCGAATGCGGTCGTAGATCACGACCGTGTCGTTGAGCGAGTAGCCCAGGATGGTGAGCAGCGCCGCGATGCTGGTGAGGTCGAAATCGATCTGGGTGAGCGACATGAACCCCAGCGTGAGCACGATGTCGTGCACGTTCGCGATCATGGCGCCGAGCGCGAACTGCCATTCGAAGCGGAACCAGAGATAACAGAGGATCGCCGCGATCGCGGCGAACATGCCGAGGATGCCGGTATAGAGGAGCTCGCCCGAAACGCGCGGCCCGACCACCTCGACGCGGCGGTAATCGAGCGTGTCGCCGAATGCCTGGCGCACCTTCTCGACCGCGGCCTGCTGCTCCTTCTCGCCGCCCGGCTGCTCGGCGATGCGGATCAGCACCTCGTCCGGACCGCCGAACTGCTGGAGCTGGAAGTCGCCGAGCCTGAGGCCCTCGATGGTGGTGCGCATCTGCGCCAGATTGGCGGCGCCCGCCTTTTCGCGCACCTCCATCAGCGTCCCGCCCTTGAAGTCGATGCCGAAATTCAGTCCGTGGGTGAAATACAGCACGATGGCGAGGATCGACATGGCCGCCGAGATCGGGAAGCTGATCCGACGGAAGCGGATGAAGTCGAACGTCGTGTCGTCAGGGACGATGCGGAGGAGCGGAATGCGCACGGCCGGTTCTCTCTTCTTGTTCCGCGCGCCTCAGATCGGCACGTGCTGCGGCCGGATCATGCGCACCCAATAGGCGACGATCAGCCGGGTCAGGGTGAAGGCGGTGAACAGCGTGGTGAGGATGCCGACTCCGAGCGTCACCGCGAACCCTTTCACCGGGCCGGTGCCGATAAAGAACAGCACGGCGGCGGCGATGAAGGTGGTGATGTTGGAATCGAGAATCGTGGCGAGCGCGCGGGAGAACCCGGCATCGATCGCCGCGATCGCGCTGCGACCATGGCGCACCTCCTCGCGGATGCGTTCGTAGATCAGAACGTTCGAATCGACCGCGATGCCGACCGTGAGCACGATGCCGGCGATGCCGGGCAGCGTGAGCGTCGCGTTGAGGAGCGAGAGGATGCCGAAGATCATGCCGACGTTGACGGCGACCGCGATGTTGGCGAACAGGCCGAACAGGCCATAGGTCACCAGCATGAACAGGATCACCAGGGCGGCGCCGACCACGGACGCGTATTTGCCCTTGGTGATCGAATCCTGGCCGAGGCCGGGGCCGACCACCCGCTGCTCGATCGGGGTGAGCCTGGCTGGCAATGCGCCGGCGCGCAGCACGATCGCCAGGTTGTTCGCCTGCTCGACGGTGAAGCTGCCGGTAATCTGCCCGCGGCCGCCGAGGATCGCGGATTGGATCACCGGCGCGGACATCACCTCGTTGTCGAGCACGATCGCGAACGGGCGGCCGATATTCTCCTGGGTGACCTGGCCGAACTTGCGGGCGCCGGTCGCATTGAAGGTGAACTCGATGTCCGGGCGGCCGTTCTGGTCGAACCCGGTGCGGGCGTCGGTCAGGTCTGCGCCTTCGACCATCACCTGCTTGTAGACCAGATAGGGAATCTTCTGGTCCCCCCGGGTCTCGTACAGGATCTCCGAGTCGGGCGGCACGCCGCTCTGCAGCGCCTGCTGCGCGGGCATGGACATGTCGACGAGGCGGAACTCCAGTTTCGCGGTACGGCCGAGGAGATCGATCAGCTGGCGCGGATCGCCGAGGCCCGGGACCTGGACCAGGATGCGATCGATCCCCTGGCGCTGAATCGTCGGTTCGACCAGGCCCAATCCGTTGACGCGCTTCTCGATGATCGGGATTGCCTGATCGATGGTCTGGCGAATGCGCTCGTTTGCCGCCGCCTCGGTCGGCGTGAGGCGGATGAGGCCGCCGCCGACGCTCGTCACATCGAGCGTGCGCTGGCCGGTGACGCCGATGATGTTGTTGGTGATCGGCTGCGACAGCTCGCGCAGCTTGGACAGCGCGGTGTCGAAGGTCGGGCCTTCCCGCAGGCGCACCTCGACGCTGCCGTTGCGCACCGTCGGAGCATTCGCCCAGGTGATTTTCGCGTCGCGCAGTGTCTTGATGACGTCGCCGCGCAGGGTGTCGAGCCGCTGCTTGAGCACGTCGTTCTTGTCCACCTCGAGCAGGATGTGCGAGCCGCCCTGCAGATCGAGGCCGAGCACGACGTAGCGCTGCGCCCATTCGGGCCAGCGCTTCACCGTCTGTGGCGAAATGAAGTTCGGGACGGCAAAGCCGCACACGATCGCGGCCGTCAGCAGAATGGCGATCGCCTTCAATCGCGTGAAATGAAGCATGACCCTCGTGTCCGTCCGAATCCCGCCGTCAGCTCGCGGCGGCGTCGTCCTGCACCGGCTCGCCCTTCGCCCGCACCTCGGAGACCATGTTTCTCATCTGCCGCACCCGCACGCCATCGGCGATCTCGATCTCGATCTGATCGTCGTCGACCACCTTGGTCACCTTGCCCACCGTTCCGCCGCTGGTGATGACGCTATCGCCGCGGCGCAGCTTCTTCACCATCTCCTGATGCTGCTTCACGCGTTTCTGCTGCGGCCGCAAGATGAGGAAATACATGATGACGAAAATGGCGACGAACGGCAGGAGCCCGAAATAGCCTTCAAGTCCGCCGGACCCTGTGCCCTGGGCGTAGGCGGGCGTAATCCACATGGGTAATCTCCCTCCCCGGGTGGGACAAAACGGGGCCGGAATCCGAGAATTCGGCCCGACCCCGTGCTCGCGGCGAAATATAATGACCGTACGTGCGATTGCAACGCCGGGCCGAGCGGAATGATGCCGCGGCAGGCGGCCTAGAACGGCTTGCGGCGCACGCCTCACCCGGCTAAGGGAACCCCGCCTGGCGCGCGGCCTGAAGCTCGCGCAGCGCCTGCCGCCAAGGCCTGCGACGTTCGTTCGGGTTCAAGGCGGTGTCAGGACCGTACAGTTTGCTGGTATCCGTTCGATTGCGAAATTCGCATCACGCCGGGTTTTGCGAAGGTCGGATTTGAGACACCAGCGCGAACGCAAGATCATGGCCGACAAGCACAAAATCCCCTCCCCGCAGCCCGAGTCCGAACTGCTGCGGCGCATTGCCGATGCCCTCGACCGCTTGGCGCCGCCGCCGCGCCCGGCCTCCGAGCTCAAATCCGCCGACGCCTTCGTGTGGCATCCCGGACGCGGGCTCGCCGCGGTGCCGCGCGTCAACCGCGTCGACATGTCTCTGCTCAAGGGCATCGACCGCATGCGCGACATTCTGGTCGAGAACACCGAGCGCTTCGCGCGCGGGCTGCCGGCCAACAACGCGCTTCTGTGGGGCGCGCGCGGCATGGGCAAATCGTCCCTGGTCAAGGCGGCGCATGCCGGAGTGAATGCCGGCCTCGGTGCCAAAGCCGGCCTCCTCAAGCTGGTCGAGATCCATCGCGAGGATATCGAGAGCCTGCCCGAGCTGATGACGCTTCTGCGCGCGCAGCCCTACCGCTTCATCGTGTTCTGCGATGATCTGTCCTTCGACGTGGAGGATACGTCCTACAAGTCGCTCAAGGGCGTGCTGGAGGGCGGCATCGAGGGACGCCCGGAGAACGTCCTCCTCTACGCGACCTCGAACCGCCGTCACCTGATGTCGCGCGACATGCTGGAAAACGAGCGCTCGACCGCGATCAATCCGGGCGAAACGGTCGAGGAGAAAGTGTCGCTGTCCGATCGCTTCGGCCTGTGGCTCGGATTCCATCGCTGCAGCCAGGATGAGTTTCTTGCGATGGTGGAGGGCTACGTCGCCCATTTCCGCATCCCGATCGATGGCGAGACGCTGCACCACGAGGCGCTCGAATGGGCGACCACGCGCGGATCGCGCTCGGGCCGCGTCGCCTGGCAGTACGTGCAGGACCTTGCCGGACGGCTCGGCGTCACGCTGAGCGAAAAGACCTGATATTGCCCGTCATTCCGGGGCGCGGGCGCAGCCCGCGAACCCGGAATCCAGCCCCATCCCGTGCTGCTGGATTCCGGAAGCCGCGCGTGCGGCGCGGCTTCCGGAATGACCAACGGGTTCTTTTCTGGTTATGCGCCGGACGGCAGGAATTGCGCCGGATCGACCGGCGACGAGCCCTTGCGGATCTCGAAGTGGAGCTGCGGCGCCGTGACATTGCCGGTCTGCCCCGACTTGGCGATCACCTGGCCGCGGCGGACGGTGTCGTTGCGCTTGACCATGATCTCGCTCGCATGGGCATAGGCGGTGACGAAGCCGTTGCCGTGGCGGATCAGGATCAGGTTGCCGTAACCTTTGAGCTCGTTGCCCGCGTAGGCAACGACCCCATCCTCGGCGGCACGCACCGCCGTGCCCTCGGGCACCGCGAGGTCGATTCCGTCGCTCTGCTGCCCGTTCGCCTTCGGCCCGAAGCTGGTGATCACGCGCCCGCGCACCGGCCAGCGGAACGCCGGCGCTCCGGCGCTCCCGCTCGTCTCGGCAGGCTCGACGGCAGCCGTCGCGACGCGCGCCGTCGAGGTCGCTTCAGCCGACGCGACCCTGGTCTGCGGGACCGGAGCCGGTGCGGGCTGGTATCGCGGGGCAGTCGCCGCGACGACGGGCCGTGGCGCGTGCCGCGCGGCCACAACCGCGCCCGGAACGGTGATGCGATCGCCGATGCGCAACCGGGTGTCCGGCGCGATCCGATTGGCGGCCGCGAGCTTGCTCAGCGGCGTGTGATATCGCCGCGAGATCGACATCAACGTCTCGCCCGGCGCCACCACATGCACATTGGCGGCGGACGTCGGTTGCGGCACTGATCCGGTGAAGTCGCGCGGCGCACTGACACGCGGCGGCATCGGCGCGGGCATCGGGGCCTGCAGCGGCGCCGACATGGGGCGCGGCGCGTAGGAACCGAAGCCCGGGCTGCCGCCCGACACGCCGGTCGAGGCGATACTCGTCGGACGGCTCGCGGTCGGCGGCGGCAAGGGTTGGGACGCGATCGAGCTCGTGGGCGCGCCGCGCACCGAGCCGGTGTATTCGGGCGGCGCGGCGTTGCGCGCCGCATGAGGTCCGGGATTCGAATAGCCGAAGCGGGTGGTGTCGGCGCTGCAACCCGCGACTGCGGCGGCAAGCGCCGCCAGCGTGACCACGCGGAACGACGTACGCCAGCAAGTACGATCGGCGACCGCAGGCATTGGTCTACTCACTCGTTACGCAACAAGAACGAGTGGAGTTAAGCCCCGGCGGGTAAACATTGATTTAAGCCGGCAACCCGCCCTTAAGGCTAAGCGCGTGCGCCCGGCGGGCCTACAACTCGCGCGCTTTCCCCGGCAAAAGCGGCACAAACCGAACGGCGATGAGATCCTGCCGTTCGATGCCTTGTTTGGTTTTCGTCAGCGATACAATGACTTGCGCGGAATGATGCGGCCCGAGCGGCAGCACCATGATGCCTTCATCGGCCAGCTGGTCGAGGAGCGCCTCGGGAACCTGCTCGGCGGCGGCAGTAACCATAATCCGATTGAACGGCGCCCGCTCCGGGGCGCCCGCGAGACCGTCGCCGGTCAGCACCTCAATATTGCCGAAGCCGAGCCTTCCGAGCCGCTCGCGCGCATCGTCGGCAAGTGTGCGATAGCGCTCGATGGTCACGACCTCGCGGCCGAGGCGCGAGAGCACCGCCGCCTGATATCCCGACCCGGTGCCGATCTCGAGCACCTTGTGCTCGGGGCGCACTGCGAGCCGCTCCGTCATGTAGGCGACCACATAAGGCTGGCTGATGGTCTGACCGCAGGCGATTGGCAGCGCCTGGTCCGCATAGGCGACGTCGGCGTTCTCGCGCGACACGAAGTGCTCGCGCGGCACCTCGTCCATGGCACGCAACACCGCAGCGTCGGTAATGCCGTGCCGACGCAGGCCGAGAAGGAATTCCATGCGCCCGACCCGATCGTCGGCGGAGGGCGATGGGGACACGCGCCACCTCGCTGGCGTCTCGCAAAAAACCGAGACCTTCACTACTGCCGCCGCAGCGGCCTTTCAGTCGAACAACTGCGCAAGCTTCGTCATATAGGGCTCGTCCGTCATGTCGATGCGCAGCGGCGTCACCGAAATCCAATGGTCGCTCAATGCGCGCAGGTCGGTCCCCTTGGGCGACGGTGGCCGCGGACCGCGCGCGAAGGCGATCCAGTAATAAGGATTGCCACGGCCGTCCTGGCGCGCGTCGATGCGCAGCCATTCCTGGTCGCGCTTGCCCTGCGCGGTGACGGCGATCCCCTTGACCTCTTTGGGCGCGCAATCGGGAAAGTTCACGTTCACCAGCACGTCGCGCGGAATGCCTTCGGCGAGCACCTTGCGGATCAGCCCGGGGCCGTGTGCGATCGCGGTCTCCCAGTACGGCTTCTGCCGGTTGGCGGCGCTGTAGGCCTGCGACAGCGCCAGTGAGGGAATGCCGAGAATGGCGGCCTCCAGCGCGCCCGCGATCGTCCCCGAATAGGTCACGTCCTCGGCGGCGTTCTGGCCGCGATTGACGCCCGACAGGATCAGGTCCGGCGCCTTGCCATCGAGGATGTGGCGCACCCCCATGATGACGCAATCGGTCGGCGTTCCCTTGATGGCGAAGCGGCGCTCCTCGACCGCGCGCATGCGCAGCGGATCGTTGAGCGAGAGCGAATGCGATACACCCGACTGATCGAACTCCGGTGCGACCACCCACACGTCGTCGGAGAGCGCGCGGGCGATCTCGGCGCAGATATCGAGGCCGGGCGCGTTGATGCCGTCGTCGTTGGTGACCAGGATGCGCATGCCGGATGCTTATTTCCGTTCGATGGTCTTGAGGCCGCCCATATAGGGCGCGAGTGCCTCCGGAACCGCGATGGCGCCGTTCTCCTGCTGATAGGTCTCCATCACCGCGATCAGCGCGCGGCCGACCGCGACGCCGGAGCCGTTGAGCGTGTGCACAGGGCGCACGCTGCGGTCCTGGGTGCGGTAGCGCGCATTCATGCGCCGTGCCTGGAATTCGCCGCACACCGAACAGGAGGAGATCTCGCGAAACATGTTTTGTCCCGGCAGCCACACCTCGATGTCGTAGGTCTTCTGCGATGCGAAGCCCATGTCGCCGGCGCAGAGCGTCACCACGCGATAATGCAGGTCGAGCCGCCGCAGCACCTCTTCGGCGCAGCTCAGCATGCGCTCGTGCTCGTCGCGACTTTGCTCCGGGGTGGTGATCGATACGAGCTCGACCTTGGTGAACTGGTGCTGGCGGATCATGCCGCGGGTGTCCTTGCCGGCGGCGCCGGCCTCGGCGCGGAAGCACGGCGTGAGCGCCGTGAGCCGCATCGGCAGCGCGGCCTCGTCCACGATCGATTCCCGCACCAGGTTGGTGAGCGGGACCTCGGCGGTGGGGATGAGCCAATGGCCGGTGGTGGTGCGAAACTGGTCATCGGCGAATTTCGGCAGCTGCGCGGTGCCGAACATGACATCATCCTGAACCAGCAGCGGCGGGTTGACCTCGGTGTAGCCGTGCTCGCCCGTGTGCACGTCGAGCATGAGCTGACCGAGCGCGCGCTCGAGCCGGGCGAGCCCGTTCCTGAGCACGACGAACCGCGCGCCCGAAAGCTTGGCCGCGGTCTCGAAGTCCATCTGCCCGAGCGCCTCGCCGAGATCGAAATGCTGCTTGGGCGCGAACGCGTAGTCGCGCTTCGCGCCGAACCGGTGATGCTCGACGTTGTCGTGCTCGTCTTTGCCGTCCGGCACCTCGGGCAGCGGCAGATTGGGAATCTGTGCCAGCGCCTCCTCGAGCGCATGCGAGGCGGCCTTCTCCTCGGTCTCCAGCGCCGCAATGGCGTCCTTGAGCTCGGTGACCTCCGCCATGAGCTTCGCGGCGGCCGCCTCATCCTTGTTCTTCTTGGCGGTCCCGATCTCCTTCGAGGCGGCGTTGCGGCGCGCCTGGGCCTGCTCGACCTTGGCGATGGCGCCACGCCGGCGCTCGTCGAGGGCCAGGAGCCGCTTCGCCTCGGGCGCGAGGCCGCGGCGCGCGAGGCCTTTGTCGAAAGCCTCGGGATTGTCTCGAATCCATTTGATGTCGTGCATCGCGGTCGCCCGAAATCGTGCTTGAAGAGCAGATGGCCGGCAAAGGCCGGCCGAAACGAAACAAAAACCTCCGGCCGTCGCTACGCTACGCGCCGATCACTCGGCCGGCTTGCTCGCGGAGCTTGCCGCGGCGGAGGGCGAGGCCTTCGCCCGCTTCTCGGCGAACCGCACCGAAATGATCGAGCCCTCGTAGAGGACCACCAGAGGGACCGCAAGGGACAACTGCGAGAGCACGTCGGGCGGGGTGAGCACCGCCGCAATGACGAGCGAAACGATGATGAAGTGGCGGCGCTTGGATACGAGCTGGTCCGCGGTGATGACGCCGATGCGCCCGAGCAGCGTCAGAATGACCGGCAGCTGGAATGCGATGCCGAACGCGAAGATGAGCTTCATCATCAGCGTGAGATAGTCGTCGACCTTCGGCAGGAGCTCGATGGTGGCGCGTCCCTCGCCGCCGAGCTGCTGCATGCTGAGCGAAAAGCGCGCCAGCATCGGCCACAGCACCCAGTACACGACCATCGCGCCGAGGAGGAAGAAGATCGGGGTCGCGATCAGATAAGGCCGGAAGGCATTGCGCTCGTGACGATAGAGCCCGGGCGCCACGAACATGTAGAGCTGGGTGGCCACCACCGGAAACGAGATGAAGGCCGCGCCGAACATCGCGATCTTGAGCTGGACCACGAAATATTCGAGCAGGCCCGTGTAGATGAACTTGGCGTTCTCCGGACCGGCGACCCACACATAGGGAAAGGTGAGGATGTTGTAGATCTGCTTGGCGAAGAGGAAGCAGACGACCAGCGCGATCGCGAAGGCGATCGCTGCCTTGATCAATCGCGAGCGCAGCTCGATCAGATGCTCGATCAGCGGCGCCTTGGTGGCCTCGATGTCCTCGTGCGTCATGCGCCGCGACCTCCGCCGGCAGGCGGCCCTGCCGGGGCGATCTCGCCCGGCGCGGCGGCCGGCTCTGGCGCCGGCGCGGACGGCGCGGCGGGCGCAGCCTCGGTGATTGCGGGTTCGGGCGCTGGCGCGGACGGCGCCTCAGTGATCACGGCTTCGGGCGGCGGAGCGGGCGGCGCATCCGCGGATGGGGGCGTCGTGGCCTCGGGCGGCTTCCAGGACATCGACTCGTGGAGGTCGTTGAACGGATCGACGCCCGCGGCCTTGCTGGTCGCGGCGTCGATGTCCTTCTTGAGGTCGGCCATTTCGGCCTCGCGCATGGCCTCGCGGAACTGATCCTGGAATTCGCCTGCCATGCGGCGAATCTTGCCCGTCCATTGCCCGATGGCGCGCAGAACCGCTGGCAAGTCTTTCGGCTTGATGAAGATCAGGACGGCCAGCGCGATCAGCAGCAGTTCGCCCGAGCTGAAGTCGAACATGGTTGCCCTAACTCCAAGGGGCGCCCCACCCGCAAAGGCCGGCGCCCCTTTGTGGCATTCGAGACGGACCGGCCGACGGGTCAGCCCGCCTTGCGAGTCTCGGGTTGCGGCGCCGCCGCCTGGGCCGACTGATGATCGATGGGCTTGGCCGGCTCGCCCCTGTCCGGCTCGATCTTCGCGCTGTCGTCGTCGGACATGCCCTTCTTGAAGGCCTTGATGCCTGACGCGAAGTCTCCCATCAGCTCGGAAATCTTGCCGCGGCCGCCGAACAGCAGCAGGACCGCGACGATCACGAGCAGCCAATGTATCCAGCTGAAGGAACCCATTGCATTTTCCTCCGCGGGGTTCGGTCACGCGGCGCGCGACCATCCTCGCCTGTCCAGTTGGAAATTAGGCTTCGGGGACGGCAAAAACAAGGACTTCGGCCGTTTCGCCGCGGTCTTCGCGCCGAGTTTTGGGCTTCAGTAAACGCCCCGCTTGCGTCACGGCGACACAGGCCGGGTCGCCGAAAGCTGCCTGTCCGGCGCCGGTTCCGCCGTAGCCCGCCGAGAAACGGCTCTACTTCTCGCCCGTGGGTTCGGGCCTGGGCGCAAGCCCAAGATCGAGGTCGCCCGGCTCGAGCGGATCCTCGTCATCGTGCAGCGCCGGATCGTCCGAGGGCACCGGCACGGAGAAGCCGGCCGGCAGGCGGCCGTCGAGCAGCCCCGAGCCCTTGAGTTCGTCGAGCCCGGGCAGGTCGGAGAGCGCCTCCAGGCCAAAATGCGACAGGAATGTCTCCGTGGTTCCATAGGTGAGCGGACGCCCTGGTGCCTTGCGGCGGCCACGCGGACGAATCCAGCCCGTCTCGAGCAGGACGTCGATCGTCCCCTTGGCGGCGGAGACGCCGCGAATGTCCTCGATCTCGGCCCGGGTGACCGGCTGGTGATACGCGATGATGGCGAGCGTCTCGATCGCGGCGCGCGACAGCCGCTTGGGTTCGACCGCCTCATGGGTGAGCAGCCAGGCGAGGTCATTGGCGGTGCGGAACGTCCATTTCTTGCCGATATGGACGAGGTTCACGCCGCGCGGCGCGTATTCGGCCTGAAGGCGACGCAGCGCAGCGCGCACGTCCACGCCCTCCGGCAGCCGCTCCGCCAATGCCTTTTCGTCGAGCGGCTCGGAGGCGGCAAACAGCAGGGCTTCGAGCAGGCGCAATTCCTCAGGGCGCTGCTCCGGAGTCGCGCCCAGCTGCTCCTCGGC
>Ga0075426_10003848_pt1 | contig 10704 bp, 13 predicted proteins | sample SoiMethybrSBSTD5_FD_75304 | JGI IMG/M metagenome (GOLD analysis project Ga0075426, IMG submission 75304) | Bulk soil microbial communities from a Populus tree surrounding site in Tennessee, USA - Soil MetaG P. TD hybrid SBSTD5 | ecosystem: Environmental > Terrestrial > Soil > Tree plantation...
CGCGAGATGCTGCGGCGCTACAAGAAGATGCCGATGCCCGAGCTGCTCAACGTCTCGATCAACTCGACGCTGTCGCGCTCGGTCATCACCCACGTGACGGTCGCGATGTCGCTGCTTGCGCTGCTTCTGTTCGGCGGACAGGCGATCCACAGCTTCACCGCGACCATGATGTTCGGCGTGGTCCTGGTCGGGACCTACACGTCGGTCTTCATCGCCTCGCCGATCTTGATCTATCTCGGCGTCCGCACCGCCCGCACGGTCGCGCAGGAAGAGGCGCGGGAGGAGGCGGCCGCCAAGCCGGCTGCGAAACCATCCGTCAGATCGCCCAGTCCGGCGCGCCGGTGATCGCACGGTGGATCGCGACAGCCCGCACCTGCCGCATGCCGCCGAGATCGAGGCCTACGGCCAGGGCGGGTTCCGCTTCGCCGGCATGTCCCACCGCGGCTCGCTCCTGTGCCTGCCCGACGGCATTTGGCCCAGTTCTGTCCGCCAACCACAGGACATCGGAGCGGCGACGCTCGCGCTGGTCTTCGCCGCCGCGCCGCCGCTCGAGATCTGCCTCATCGGCACCGGCCGCGATCCCTGGGCATTGCCGCGCGACCTCAAGGCACAGTTCACCGAGCGCGGCATAGCGGTCGAATCCATGACGACAGGTGCGGCCGTCATGACCTACAACATTCTCATGGGGGAGCGCCGGCGCGTTGCCGCGCTGCTTCTCGCGGTCGATTAGCGCCCCGGACGCTGGGCGCCGGTTTTCGGGAAAGGGCCCTGGGTCCCGGCACAGGTCTGCGAGCGCCGTCCTCATCCGCCCAGGGGTCATGATCGAACGGCAGCGCGATGCAGGAAGCCTACCGCCATTGCGAGGCGCTGGTGCGGGAGGCCGACCACGACCGGTTTCTCGCCGATCTGTTCGCGCCCGCGGAGCGGCGGCCCCATCTCCATGCGCTGCAGGCCTTCAATGTCGAGATTGCGCGCATCGGCGAGATCGCGCGGGAAGCCCTCGCCGGCGAGATCCGGCTGCAATGGTGGCGGGACGCACTGGCCGGGCGAGCGCACGGGGAGGTGAGCGCTAATCCGGTTGCCGCCGCGCTGATCGACACCATCGCGCGCTGCGAGCTGCCGACCGAGCCGTTGCAGACACTGATCGACGCTCGCGGCCGCGATCTCTATCGCGAGCCCATTCCCACGCTCGCAGAGCTCGAGACTTATGGACGTCAGACCGCTGCAGCCCTGTTCGAGCTTGCCGGGCATATTCTCGATCGCAGCGCGCGCGTGCGCGAGGTCGCAAACGCGGGCGGCTCGGCCTATGCGCTGGCCGCCCTCATGCGGGCGCTGCCGGCGCACGCGGTGCACGGCAGGATCTTCATCCCTCTCGAGCTCTTGGACCGCCACGGCGTGCGGCCCGACGAGGTGACGAGCGGCACGGCCGGGGCGGGGCTCAAGGCCGCCATTGCGGAGCTCGCCGGGGTGGCGCGCGAGCGACTCGCCGAGGCACGCGGTGGCTGGCCCGGCATTCCGCCGTCCGCGCGGCCGGCGTTTCTGCCGCTCGCTTTGGTCGCGCCGCTGCTCGATCGCATCGAGCGCAATCCTGATCCGTTCCGGCCGGTCGAGCTCGCGCCGTGGCGGCGGCAATGGGCGCTGTGGCGCGCGGCGCGGCGGGGCAGCTTCTAGAGCATGGTGAAAGTGGATCGGCAGTCTATTCGGCCGCAGCCACGTGCTCGCCGCCGATCCAGCGCGCGAGGTCGTCGAGGGCGCGGGCAGTGAGCGCCTGCTTCTTGGCGAGGGACTTGGCCGGGCCACGCAACCGCGCGCCGTCCGGAGCGCGGACCGGCGAGCGCGCGAGCGGCGGAAACAGGCCGAAATTCACGTTCATGGGCTGGAATGAGCGCGGGCCCGCATCGATGGTCTCGACGTGTCCCCCGGTGATGTGGGCGAGCAGCGCGCCGTGCGCCGAAGTCGCGGGCGGCAGCGCGATCTCCTCGCCAAGACGCTCGGCCGCCGCGAAGCGGCCGGCGAGCAGCCCGATCGCCGCGGACTCCACATATCCCTCGCACCCGGTGATCTGACCGGCGAAACGCAGCCGCTGCGCCACCGTCAGCCGCAAGGTTGGATCGAGCAGTTTTGGCGAGTTGAGGAAGGTGTTGCGATGCAGCCCGCCGAGCCGGGCAAACTCCGCGCGTTCGAGCCCCGGGATGGTGCGGAAGATGCGGGTCTGCTCGCCATGCTTGAGCTTGGTCTGGAAGCCGACCATGTTGAACAGGGAGCCGAGCCGGTTGTCCTGGCGCAGCTGCACCACCGCATACGGCTTGTCCTGCGGCTTATGCGGGTTCGTCAGTCCGACCGGCTTCATCGGTCCGTGGCGCAGCGTTTCGCGTCCGCGTTCGGCCATCACCTCGATCGGCAGGCAGCCGTCGAAATAGGGCGTCGCCTCCCACTCGTGGAAGCTGGTCTTCTCGCCGGCGAGGAGCGCATCGACGAAGGCGTCGTATTGCGCGCGGGTGAGCGGGCAGTTGATGTAGTCGGCGCCGTCGCCGCCCGGGCCCGCCTTGTCGTAGCGTGACTGAAACCACGCGACGTCGAGGTCGATGGTGTCGCGATGCACGATCGGGGCGATCGCGTCGAAGAAGGCGAGCGCGTCCTCGCCGGTCGCGGCGCGGATTGCGTCCGCCAGCGCGGGCGAGGTCAGCGGGCCCGTCGCGACGATCACGCTGTCCCAATCGGACGGCGGCAGCCCGGCAATCTCCTCCCGGCGCAGCTCGATCAGCGGATGGCCGGCGAGCGCCGTCGTCACTGCGGCGGAAAATCCGTCCCGATCGACGGCCAGCGCGCCACCGGCCGGCACCTGGTTCGTGTCGGCTGCATGCATGATCAGCGAGCCGAGCCGGCGCATCTCCTCATGCAGCAGGCCGATGGCGCTCGTGGCGCGGTCATCGGAGCGAAACGAGTTCGAGCACACAAGCTCGGCAAGGCCGTCGGTCTTGTGCGCGGCCGTGCTGCGTGCGGGACGCATCTCGTGCATCGTGACTGGAATCCCGCGGCCGGCGATTTGCCACGCGGCCTCAGAGCCAGCGAGGCCGCCGCCGATGATGTGGATAGGTTGCATGGCTGGGGGTGGTCGGCCAATTCGTGCTATAAGTCAACGGTAGCGGCGGGGCGTGTGCGAGGAGGGGAACTCATGCGACGCGCGTTGGCGTTGGTTGTGGCGCTTGCGGCGATGACCGGCCCGGCGATGTCCGGCGATGTCGATCCCGCAATCAGTTCGGCATTCGGGAACTGGGGAATCTCGGCGCCGACGAGCGGCAGCCTGATCTTCTGCCACGGCTACGGCTGCAATTTCCGCACCCTGATCGGCATCTCGGGTGCCGACCATGCGCGGCTCATCGCTCTGATGGCGCCCGGCCGCGCTTCGCCGGAGGCGGAGCGAAAGGCGATCGCGCAGACCGAGGCCTGGTTCGAGCGGCGCGCCGCACCCGAGGCCGGGACCGCACACGCCAAGGCCCGGGCGAGCGTCGGCTGGGGTGTTGGCGGCGATCCATCGCAATTCGATTGCGTAGATACCACGGCGAATACGACGAGCCTGCTGGTGCTGTTGGATCGCCTCAACCTCCTGCGGCACCACCAGGTCTCGACCCCGATCTCGCGCCTGCTGGCGGGCGGCCCGCATTTTACGGCGACCATTCAGGACAAGCGCAGCGGCCAGCGCTGGACGGTGGATCCGTGGACCCATGACAATGGGCAGCTGCCCGACGTGTGGAAGGTGGAACGCTGGACGGCCGGCGGCTGACCCGCGGCCCCAAAAGCAGAACGCCCGCCGTTGGGCGGGCGTTACGTTCGAGAAGATCCAAATCTCAAGCGCGGGCTGCTTCGCGGGCAATCCGCGGGATGTCGGAGCGCAGCACGCCGATGTCGGCAAGCTCGCGGTCGCCGAGCCGGCTGAGCTCGCGCACGCTCGCATCATAGCGGCGCCAAGCCCGGATGAGACGAATGAGGTGGGACAACATCGAAGTCTTCCTTTGTTCGCAGTGCGGCAATTCGATCGATAGGAACTGCTTGGATGAGACATAAGACGCTGAATCGTCTTAACAAAGAGAAAATGCTGCGCCGCACCCATGCAAGAATGACATAGCTCAGCCAGGGCTGGGGCCCCGCCTCACCGGTCAGAACAGACCTCGCAGCAGCAGATGGGCCCCGAGCAGCAGAAGCCCGATGAAGAACCAGCGCCGAAAGGTGGCGGGGGCCATGCGGGCGCGGAGCATTGTCCCTAAAATCATACCGGCGAACGCAGCGGTGAGGGCCAGCGCGGAAGCGCCGGCATTGGGCCAGCCGAACTGGCCTTCGCCCGCCAAGGAGATGGCGAGCGCAATGGTCGAGACCGTGAACGAGATGCCGAGAGCCTGGACGAGGTCGTCCGGGGAGAGGCGCAGTGCGTGCAGGTAAGGAACAGCCGGGATCACGAAGACGCCGGTCATCGCCGTGACGGCCCCGGTCGCTGCGCCGACCACCGGCCCGAGCCAGGGCTCGACTGCTGCCGGCAATTCGAGGCGCACGGGCGCGAGCCCGGTGAGCGCATAGAGCATGAGCGCCGCGCCGAGCCCCGCCACAGCTCCGGCGCTGCTCACGGCACCGAGCCAATGGGCGGTCGCGACGGTTGCGAGCGCGCTTGCGAGCTGCATCGACCATAACCGGCGAAGCAGGCGTGCGAGCTGCGGCCCCGCAAGCTGCCACACATTGGTGACGAAGGACGGCAGCACCAGGATCGCCGCTGCATCGGCCGGCGGCATCGTGAGCGTCAGAAAGGCCATCGCCACCGTCGGGAGGCCGAGGCCGATCACGCCTTTGACCATGCCGGCGGCGACGAAGATCAGAGTCAATCCGGCGAGCGCGTCAAGATGGTCGGGCATTCCCGCACTGTGACGGCGCGGGCGCGGTGGCGCAATTCGGCAGTCAGCAAGTCTCGCTTCGGCCGCCACGAAGGGCGGAAGAGACTGCGAAGGTCTGCGCAACCGCGATGTGGCCGAATTGACAAGGGGCGCGTGTCACAGTGACGCCGATTCGTATTTTCTTTGCATTTGTGACTAAGCTGAGCCGAGCCATGTCGATGCAATCAGGAAGCAGCCCCTTGCCATCCATCGCGGTCGTCGACGTCCGCGAGGGCGGCCCTGTGCGCCACGCGCGCGAGCGCGCCGGCTGCGCGCGGGCGCTGCGACACGATTGCCTCGCCTGGTTTCCGGCGGTCGCCGGCCCGTTGATCCCGCTGGTGGACCGATTGGCGCGGCGCTGGCTGATGCGCTCCTGTTCGCCCTATGTGGCGGAGATCGAGGCGATCGTCGCGGCCCTCGGCTTCCCGGGCGTGTGGCTTCTCAATGCGTCGTACCAGTGGAGCTGCACCGCACTGGCGCGCGAGGAGGGCGCTGCTCCGTGGCTGGCGCGTACGCTCGACTGGCCGTTTCCCGGCCTCGGCCGCCATGCCGAGGTCGCACGCATGCGCGGGCCCGCCGGCGAGTATTTGAGCGTCACATGGCCCGGCTATGTGGGCGTTTTGACTGCCATGGCGCCGGGACGGTTTGCCGCCGCGATCAACCAGGCGCCACTGCGCCGGCGCACCCGCCACCCCTGGCTGCGGCTCTACGACATTGCTGCGAATGCAGTGAACACATGGCGGCGCGTTCGCCATATCCCGCCCGACCAGCTGCTTCGGGTCGTATTCGAGGAATGCATCAGCTTCGCGGAAGCTCGCCAACGGCTCGAGACGACGCCGATCGCCCGACCTGTCATCTACACGCTCGCCGGCTGCCGGGCGGGCGAACGCTGCGTGATCGAGCGCACCGAGGATGGTTTTTCCACCCGCGTGAGCGCGACATGCGCTGCAAACGACTGGCACGAGGACGTGGTGGGTTGGGAAGCGCGGATCGGCGCCGATGTGTTGATGACCTGCATTCCGTCCGAAGCAGGGGCCGCGAGCCGCCGCCGCCGCGAGGCCCTGGCCGGCTGGAACGGCTCGCTTCACACTGACAGCTTCGCCTGGGTCGAGCCGCCGGTCCTCAACCGGTTCACGCGGCTCGCGGTCGAGATGTGTGCGGCCACTGGAGAGTTGCGTGTGGCTGGATACGAGCGCGAGCCTGGCGCCGAGATCGCGCATCGCGCGACCGCGGTGACGAGCATCGAGGCCTTGCCCGTCGCGTGACGCCGAAGCCGTCTACGGGGTGCGCGACGCCTACCGCGGGTTCGGAGCCGGGGGCGTCTGCCGCGCGGTCCCGGGCTGCGGGCATCTGTAAAGCACCGACCGGTAGGTGTTGTCCTGGTCGACGAAATCGATGTTGTTGTCGCCTCGCACCGTGAACCGCACGTCTCCGAGCAGGATGTTCCCGCCCGGCCCATCGCACGACATCTGCGCTGCAAGCGTGTTGCCATCGTGCTGCTTCTTGACGAACTTGCAGATGCCGAAACTCGAATGGACGTCCGTCTCGGTGATGCGGACGAGCTTCGCGGCCGGATCGGTGCCATCCCCTTTACACGCGGCGTTTTGCACGTAGGTGCCGGCGATCGAGAAGTCGTCCTCAGCCGCGACCGGCCCCGACATGACCGCCGCGACCATGATCGCCGCCATCATGGCGTGCACGCGGAAACTCATGAGCCTGCTCCTGATGTCCCGACAGAAAGGTCGCCGCAAAGGGTAAAAAGTCCTGTTCTTTCGCGCAAGGCGCGCGCCTCTGAATCTTGTCAATCCGGGGCCGACGAGCGGTAACATCCGGAGCGATCCGGCTCAGCTACCGCCAAGCGCGTGCACCTCGGGGAAGAAATAGTCCTGCCAGGAGCCCGGCATGGTCTTCAGCATGCCGGTGGTCTGCATGAAGCGCGCGAACTTCATCGTGTTCTCGGGTACCATGGTCCAGCGCACTTGAGGCCCGGAGACCACCCGGTCGACGAAATCGAGCGGCAGGCGCGAATGCGAGTCGGCGATCCACAGCGCCGCCGCTGCCCGCCGGTCGCGGTTGACGATGTCGGTAGCCTCGGTCATTGCGGCCATCATGGCCTTGTAGAGGACCGGGTTCTGCTCGCGAAACCGTGCCGACGTCCACGCGACAGTGAAGGAATGCGATCCGTCCATCACGTCGTAGGAATTGAGCACCGTCCGGATTCCAGGCTTCTCGAGCTGCTGCTGCTGGAACGGCGGCACGCTGAACACGGCGTCGATCTCGCCCGCGCCGCTGAGCAGCGCGATGGTCGCGTCGGGTGGCGCCATCGAGACCGTGAGCGGATCGAGCTTGCTGAAATTGGCTGGGCCGAATGCTTTGGCGGCGGCCATTTGTAGCGCGATGGCCTGAATCGAGACCTTGATGGCCGGCACCGCGATCCGGTCGGCGGCGGTGAAATCCGCCACGGTGTTGATCCCCGGATTGCGCGTATTGAGAAGGAAGGGCTGCGAGCTCATCGCCGAGATGCCGCGCACCTCGAGCGGCGTGCCCTTGGTCCGCGCCCACAGCACCAGGAGGCCGGGCATCCCGCCCGCCGCGATGTCGACCGAACCCGACAGCAGCGCCTCGTTGACGGCCGCGGGACCGTTGAAGGTCACCCACGAGACTTTCACCTCGGGCAACCCAAGCGCGCGGGCGTGCTTCTCGATGAGCTGCTGGTGCTCCATGACGTTGAACTGCAGATAGCCCATGGAGAACTGGCGGGCGAGGCGGATCTCCGGCGTTTGCGCCGCCGCCGATGCAGCCGCGAGCGCGCAGGAGATCGCGATCGCGCAGAGAGTCGTGCGCATCATCGCTGCACTCAGGCTGCCGGGGCGGCCGGCGCGGCGTGGGCCTGCTCGCCGATCGCGAGCGCGACCATGATCTTGCTCACCAGCTCCCGGGCGGAGGCGGCGGACAGCTCGACGGCCACCCGCTCGCGGCCGCCGTCCGCCTCGCATACGAAGTCGATGGCGAGCGCATGGTCGAGCGGCGCGTGATAAGGGTGGTCGAAATAGACATTGGCGGTATCGATCCGCATCCAGCCGCTCGGCCCCTTGGCACTGCCGGAGACCTTGGCCTTCTCCACGATGTAGGAACACATGGCTCTCTCCCGATCCGGTGGACGCGCCGCTCAAGCCGCCAGGGTCTTGCGCAGGAACGCGAACACTTTGCTCCAGCCGTCCGCCGCCTGTTCGGGACGGAACGCCTGACGCGCCGTGTTGAAGAAGGCGTGGCCGGCCTTGTCATAGCGGTGGAATTCGTAGTCCTTGCCCAGCTTCTTGAGCACGGCCTCGGTACGGTTGACCTGGTCGGCGTTGGGATTCTCGTCATCGTTGCCGAAAATGCCGAGCAGTGGTGCGCGCAATTGCTCGCTGAGGTCGATCGGCGCCACCGGGCGCTTGGCGTTGAGCTGGCCCCTGTCATCGACGATCACATTGCCGCCCCAGCAGTCGATCACCGCATCGATCTCCGGCAATCGGCAGCCGCACAGGTAGGCGTGACGCCCACCCGAGCAGAAGCCGATCACGCCGACCTTGCCGTTGGAATTGGGCTGCGCGCGCAGGTATGCGATCGCGGCCTTGACGTCGCCCACCACCTGATCGTCCGGCACGCCGCCTGACGCGCGCACACGCGCGCCGATGTCGTCGGGGCTGCCCGGGCCATCGCGGAAATAGAGATGGGGGGAGATCGCCGCATAGCCGTGGTGGGCGAACTTGCGCACCACCTCGGTGATCCACTCGTCCCAACCCGGCAGGTGATGGATCACGACCACGCCGCCACATTTTCCGGGGCGGGTCGGACGGGCATAGTAGGCTTCGCCTTGGTCGCCGTTGTGGCCGCGGAACGTCACGGTCTCCGCGGTCATGCCGTTGTAGCTCATGCGTCGGTCCTCCGGGGGCAAAGAAGCAGCATACCATGGGCCCGCAGCACGGGAATCCGGTACGCCTGAGCGCCTTGCGGCAAAGCCCTGCGGTGCGTAAGTAACCGCTCGGACCATCACCCGAGGATTCCATGGTCGTCGTGCTCGACACCGTCAACAGCCCGGCCGCCCGCCATCCCGAGAAGGCGCACCGGCCCGATCAGCCGGCGGGACGCAAGCCCGACTGGATTCGGGTCAAGGCGCCGGTCTCACGCGGCTATGCCGAGACGCATGCGATCATGCGCGCTAACGGGCTGCACACGGTCTGCGAAGAGGCGGGCTGTCCGAACATCGGCGAATGCTGGGAGAAGAAGCACGCCACCTTCATGATCATGGGGGATACGTGCACGCGGGCCTGTGCGTTCTGCAACGTCAAGACCGGATTGCCGGCGGCGCTCGATCCGCGTGAGCCGGAGCGCGTCGGCGACGTCACCGCCAAGCTCGGCCTCGCCCATATCGTGGTGACCTCGGTCGATCGCGACGATCTCGACGATGGCGGCGCGCGCCACTTCGCCGAGACCATCCAGGCCATCCGCACACGCTGTCCGGCGACCACGATCGAGGTGCTGACCCCCGACTTCCTGCGCAAGGAAGGCGCTCTCGATGTCGTCGTCGCCGCAAGACCCGACGTGTTCAACCACAATCTGGAGACCGTCCCGTCGAAATACCTGACCGTGCGCCCGGGCGCGCGTTACTTCCACTCGATCCGGCTGCTGCAGCGGGTCAAGGAGCTCGACCCGCGCATGTTCACCAAGTCCGGCATCATGGTGGGACTGGGCGAGGAACGGAACGAGGTGCTGCAGGTGATGGACGATCTGCGCTCCGCCGGCGTCGATTTCCTCACCATCGGGCAATATCTCCAGCCGACGCGCAAGCATCATGCCGTCGTGCGTTATGTCCCGCCGGACGAGTTCAAGGCGCTCGAGACGATCGCCTATGCCAAGGGATTCCTCATGGTCGCGGCTTCTCCGTTGACGCGCTCCTCGCACCATGCCGGCGAGGATTTCGCCAAGCTCCGGGCGGCGCGTGCTCGCACGTGATCCCAAAACCGAACACCAATCGGAACAGATTCCGCGTCCTCCAATGATCTGACGATGCCGCAATTCAAGACCAAGCGTCGCGTGCGGCACGCCGCGGCCGACATGTTCGCGCTCGTCGCCGATGTCGAGCACTATCCCGAATTCGTCCCGTTCTGCCGCTCGCTGCGGGTGCGCAAGCGTGGCGAGGACGAGCACGGGCGCCAAACCTTCGTGTGCGAAATGACGATCGCATACAAGCTCATCCGCGAGACCTTCACGACGCGTGTGACGCTCGATGAGCCGGCGATGCAGATCCACGTCGACTATTTGAGCGGCCCATTCCACCGCCTGGAGAATCGCTGGAGCTTCATCCCGGCGGAAGAGGGCGGTTGTGATGTGGAGTTCTTCCTCTCGTACGAATTCCAGAGCCGTGCCCTGGCCCTGGTGATGGGGGCGATGTTCGAGGCGGTCTTCCGCCGTTTCGCCGATGCTTTCGAGCGGCGGGCGGATCAGATCTACCCCCAGCGCCGGCTGGTCACATGAGCGCCTCGGGCCCTCCTGCCTGAGATGTCGCAGGGGGCCTCGGCGCAGTGGAATCCGTCGCAAGAGCGGGTAGGCTTGCCGGATAATAAATCCGGAGGAAGCCCATGATCCCACGTATCGTTGCCGCTGCGCTTGCCCTCGTTGGGCTTCTTGCCGGTGTCGGGCCAGGCGCGGCGCAGCAATACCCAAGCCGCACCGTGACCATCGTGGTCCCCTTCGCGGCCGGCGGCCCGACCGACGAGCTCGCGCGCGTGCTCGCCAATGC
>Ga0075426_10003850_pt1 | contig 10699 bp, 10 predicted proteins | sample SoiMethybrSBSTD5_FD_75304 | JGI IMG/M metagenome (GOLD analysis project Ga0075426, IMG submission 75304) | Bulk soil microbial communities from a Populus tree surrounding site in Tennessee, USA - Soil MetaG P. TD hybrid SBSTD5 | ecosystem: Environmental > Terrestrial > Soil > Tree plantation...
GAGGGACCCGGGACGGTCGACGTCGCCGGGCTCGCCCGGGACGCGGTCGCCCGCGGCGCCGACCTGCTCGGGGTGGCCGGTGGGGACGGCACCCAGGCGCTGGTCGCCGCCGTCGCCGCCGAGCACGACGTACCGCTGCTGGTCATCTCGGCCGGCACCCGCAACCACTTCGCCCTCGACCTCGGCCTCGACCGGGAGGACCCGTCGACCTGCCTGGACGCGCTGCGGGACGGGGTGGAGATGCGGGTCGACCTCGGTGAGGTCAACGGGCGGCCGTTCGTCAACAACGTCTCCTTCGGCGCGTACGCCGCGATCGTGGAGCGCCCGGAGTACCGCGACGAGAAGCTGAAGACGACCCTCGACCTGCTGCCGGACCTGCTCACCTCGACCACCGGACCGCGGCTGGTCGCGCGCGCGGACGCGGTCACGCTGCAGGGCCCGCAGGCGCTGCTGGTCAGCAACAACCCCTACAACACCGGCGACGTCGCCGGGCTTGGCCGACGACCCCGCATCGACGGCGGCGTGCTCGGCGTGATCGGGGTACGGGCGGCGAACGCCATGGACGCCGCCCGGATGCTTCGCGGCCGCAAGGCCGCCGGCCTCACCCTGGTCGTCGCCGACGAGGTCGAGGTCGACGCGGACGTCGCGGAGGTCCCGGCCGGGGTGGACGGGGAGAGCGTCCGGCTGGCCACTCCGGTGCGGTGCCGGGTGCGGCCGGGGGCACTGCGGGTGCGCGTGCCCCGGGACCGGCCGGGGGTGCCGCCGGTGACGCCGACCCTGCAGCTGTCCGCCGTGCTCGAACTGGCCGGACCGGGGCGCCGCGACGGGCAGCTCTCCGCGGCCGTTCCGGCGGAGAGCTGACCGGGGGTGGACGCGGACGCCGGCACCCCGGATCGGGACGGCCGGCTCCCCCGGGGCACGATCGTGCTGCTGACGGCGGCCGGTGCGGTGCTCGTGATCGCCGGGCTGCACGAGATCGCGGACATCATCGCGCCGGTCTTCCTCGCGCTCGTCCTCACCGTCGCGGTGCACCCGATGGACGGCATGCTGCGCCGGTGGGGAGCGAAGCCGTGGGCCGCGCTGCTGCTCACCCTCGTCACGATCTACCTGATCCTCATCGGCCTCGCCGCCGCCGCGGCGTTCTCGCTGGCGCGGCTCGCGACCGAGCTGCCCCAGTACAAGGGGCGCGGGCAGGAGCTGATCGACAACGTCAGCCAGACGCTGTCCAACCTGGGGATCGGCAGCCAGCAGATCGACGCGGCGCTCGGCAACATCGACATCGACAAGGTCGTCTCCGAGCTGCTCAACGTCCTCGACGGGCTGCTGGCGGTGACCGGGAGCCTCGTGCTGGTCGTCACGGTGCTGTTCTTCATGGCCCTGGACGCGGTCGGCTTCACCGCCCGGCTGCGCTCGGTCGGCCGGGCCGGGCTGGCGCCCGCGCTGTCCGGGTTCGCCAGCGGCACCCGCCGCTACCTGGTCGTCTCGACGGTCTTCGGGCTCATCGTGGCGGTGCTGGACACGATCGCGCTGACGCTGATCGGCGTGCCGCTGCCGGTGGTGTGGGGGCTGTTCTCGTTCATCACGAACTACGTCCCCAACATCGGCTTCGTCATCGGGCTGATCCCGCCGGCCCTGCTCGGGCTGCTGGACGGCGGCCCGTGGACGATGCTCGCGGTCATCGCGGTCTACTGCGTGATCAACGTGATCATCCAGTCGGTCATCCAGCCGAAGGTCGTCGGCGACGTGGTGGGCCTGACGGCCACGCTCTCGTTCGTGTCGCTGATCTTCTGGACCTGGGTGATCGGGCCGCTCGGGGCGATCCTGGCGATCCCGCTGACCGTGCTGGCGAAAGCGGTCCTGCTGGACATGGACCCCCGGGCCCACTGGTTGTCGGTCCTCGTCTCACCCGGGTCGCCGGCCGCGTCCCCACCCGGACCTGCGCCCGCGCCGCCATCCGGTACGGCCGCGTCCCCATCCGGTCCGGCCGCGTCCCCATCGGAACCCCTGGCCGACTCCCCGCCGGGATCGCCGGTCCCGTCCCCATCGGGACCTCCGCCCGACGGGCGCCTCGCCGGCACGCCGTCCGACACCACACCGCCGGCCGGGCAACCGCCCACCCAGCCGGCCCCCGCCGACACGCCGTCCGCGGAGCCGTCGCCCAGCTGATCCGCTGCAGCACCCGCCACCGCCGCCTGCCCCGCCGCCTGCCCCGCCGGCATGACCAAGGGCGGGCGGCTCCGTCGGGATGACCGTCCGGAGCCGCCCGCCCGGGATCTGTCAGGCCGTGACGTCCTTCCAGTGCACCGTCAGCGCGTAGATGACGATGACGTCGAAGGCGATGATGAGCGTCGCCCAGACCGGGTACGCCGACAGGAAGCCGAGGTTGACCAGCGCGCTCAGGCCGGCGAGCACGATCACCACGATCCGGCCCCAGCTGCGGCCCTGCAGCAGGGCGATGCCCGCGAGGATCGAGACCACGCCGATGATCAGGTGGACCCAGCCCCAGACGGTGTAGTCGACCGACACCACGAGCCCGGTCGACGGGACGAGGTAGTACTGGTCCTTGAAGATCGCGACGAGGCCCTCGATCGCCTCGAACGCACCCATCGTGATCGCGATGACGGCCGCGAACACCACCCAGCCGACCCACGCGCTCGAGGTCCGGCGGTACGTGGCCGTATCGGTGGACCGGCCCGGCGCCGACGCCGGTGGCATCTCCGACGTACTCATTCTCGACTCCTCCATCGCCTGCAGGTCCGTCGTCCCGCCCGGACCGGTCGGTCCGGACCTCGACGGCTGGCCCGGACGGTAGATCCCGATACGGGCCGGTCGCGTCGTCAGCGACGGATGAGGTGGCCGTGCTCCGCGGCAGCGCTGCCGCGTGCTCACCCGTGCGAGAGGAGGCGAGCCGGCCCGATCGCGACCACGCTCGACCCGTGGAGCGCGCAGAGGTGCAGCCGGAGCGGCCGGTGACCGGCTGGGTCGCGTGGACGTTCTTCACCGGCGGGATGCTCGTGCTCGTCGGCGTGATCCAGGTGATCACCGGGCTCGTCTCGCTGTTCCGGGACAAGGTGTACGCGGTGCGGCCCGATCGCCTGCTGGTCGACGTCGACTACGACGTCTGGGGCTGGACCCACATCGTCCTCGGCGTCCTGTTCGTCGTCCTCGGCTACGCGGTCCTGTCGGCGAAGCGGTGGGCCCGGTTCACCGCGGCGGGCCTGGCCGCGGTCAGCGCGTTCGTCAACTTCCTGTTCCTGCCGGCGTACCCGGTGTGGGCGGTGATCGTCATCGCCCTCGACCTGATCGTGATCTACGCGCTGCTCGTGCACGGCGGGGAGCTGCGGATGGGCACCGAGCACTACTGAGCCACCGGCCGGGCATCGTCCCCGACGGATGATCTCGGGTCAGCTCGATCCGGGGCCGGGCGCGCGGTGATCGCGGCTCGGCATACTGGCAGCTGACCGCAGCCAGAGGGAGGCGCCGCCATGCTGATCTCGACGATGAACGACCTGCCAGGCTCCGAGGTGACCGAGGTGCTCGGTGAGGTCTTCGGGCTCACCGTACGGTCCCGGCACGTCGGCTCCCAGGTGGGGGCCGGACTCAAGTCGCTGGTCGGCGGCGAGCTGCGCGGGCAGACCAAGATGCTGGTCGAGAGCCGCCTGCAGGCCCAGCAGCGGCTGGAGGAGGAAGCGACCGCCCGGGGCGCCGACGCCGTCCTCGCGATGCGCTTCGACGCGACCGAGATCGGCGGTGGGTGGCAGGAGATCTGCGCGTACGGCACCGCGGTGAAGACCCGCCGGCTGCCGGACCGCGGCTGACCGCGCGCCGCAGGGTAGCGCGCACCCGGCCGGGGGTACCGTTCCCGGCGTGCTGCGGGCTCTGCTGGTCGGTGCGGGCGTGCTGGCGCTCACCACTGCCTGCGCGGCGCCGGGCACGGACGGGGTGACCAGGGCCGCGGACGACTGGCTGGCCGCCGCTCGGGCGAAGGACGCCACGACGCTGTGCCGCCTGCTCACGCCCGCGGCCGCGGAGTCGGCGGTGACCGGCGACCAGACCTGCCCGCAGGCGGTCGGCGACCTCCGCCTGCCCGGCGCCGGCCCGGTCGGCCAGGTCGAGGTCTGGAGCGACCGGGCCCAGGTCAAGGCCGGGGCCGACACGCTGTTCCTGACCAAGATCGACGGCGACTGGCGGGTGAGCGCCGCCGGCTGCACGGCCAGGCCCGGCCGTCCGTACGACTGCGAGGTGTCCGGCTAGGTGCGCGCGCTGTTCGTCACGCTGCTGGTCCTCCTGGTGCTGGGGTTGGCGTACTTCATCGTGCTCGGGCTGGTGCACCGGTGAAGCGGTTCCTGCGTGACAACGGGCTGTCGCTGTTCTTCGGGACGATCTTCCTGCTCGCGCTGCTCGGCCAGGCGGTCTCCGGGCTCGCGCGCTACAACCAGGACCAGCTCAGCTCCGGAGCCGAGCGGATCTCGTTCTGGGCGTACGTGACGTCCTCGAGCTTCGCCGTCGACGTGGCCGAGAACTGGCAGTCGGAGTACCTGCAGTTCTTCCTCATGATCCTGGTGACCGTCTGGCTGGTGCAGCGCGGCTCGACCGAGTCGAAGAAGCCCGACGAGGTGGGCACGGAGTCCGACGAGCAGCAGAAGGTCGGCCGGCACGCGGACGAGGACTCGCCGACCTGGGCCCGGCTCGGCGGCTGGCGGACCGCGGTCTACTCCCGGTCGCTCGCCACCGTGATGGGGCTGTTCTTCCTCGGCTCGCTGCTCGCGCAGTCGGTCGCCGGCCGGGCAGCCTACAACGCCGAGCAGCTCGGTCAGTTCTCCGACCCGGTGAGCTGGACCGGCTACGCGACCTCGGCCGACTTCTGGAACCGCACCCTGCAGAACTGGCAGTCGGAGTTCCTCGCGGTCTGCTCCGCCGTGCTGTTCTCGATCTACCTCCGGCAGCGCGGATCACCGGAGTCCAAGCCGGTTGGCGCGCCGCACGAGGCCACCGCCGAGGAGGGCTGACGCCCGAGGAGTGCGCGTCCGGTCTGGACGGTCGTCAGCCGGGCTCGCCGCGGCGCTTGCGGCGGGCCACGACGACGATGTCGACCACGGCGACGACCGCCAGCACGAGAAGGACGATCCCCAGCCAGACCGTGCCGGCGGCGAAGCTGATCGCGGCGCCGGCCGCGCAGACGACCAGCCCGAATCCGGCCAGCCAGAGCCGCAGTGTCAGCGCGCTGCGTACCGGACCGAGGTCCGGGTCATACCGGCTCATCCCGACTCCGCACTCCCCATCCCACCGTCCTACCCACCCAGACCGGACCCCACCCCCCGGACTAGCGTCAAGTGCGTGCGGCTCGGCTATCCGGACGCGCTCGTCGGGCAGGCAACCCGCGTCGCCGCGCAGCTCCGGACCGCCGTCGCCGAGCAGGAGCCGTTCGCCAGCCACTACCTCGCCTGGATCGACAGGTCGCGCAGGCCGCCGAGCTGACCCCACCGCCGACGGCGGACGCGACGCCGGCCGCCTGCTCACCGCCGCGCACGCCCTGCTGCGGCGGCCCGGCCGGCTGGTGGACGGTAGCTGACCGTCCACTGGGGACGGTCAGGGGCGGGCGGCGGCGACTGCGTCGACCAACTGCCGGACCGCTGCGTACAGGTCGAACCAGTCGTCGTGCTCGTACGGCCGGCACCTTCCGTCCCACCGGCCACAGCGTCACCATCGATACCCTCCTCGTCGACGTCGGTCCCCACGCAACCAGACCGCGGCCCTCCCCGTGGCCCGAACCGGACGAACGCCGACGGCCGCTAGCGTGCGACGCGACCGGTTCGATCGAGCGTCGGGAGGGGTGCCGCATGCACGTGCTGATCGTCGGCGCGGCCGGGATGATCGGCCGCAAGCTGACGGACCGGCTGGTGGCCGACGGCAACGTCGGCGGCCGCGAGATCGAGCGGTTGACCCTCGTCGACGTGGTCGCTCCGGCGAGTCGGGACGGGCGGGCCGAGGTGGTCTCGGCCGACCTGGCCGCGCCGGGCGGGGCCGAGCGCCTGATCGAGAACCGGCCCGACCTGATCGTCCATCTGGCGGCGGTGGTCTCCGGCGAGGCGGAATCGGACTTCGAGAAGGGCTACCGGGTGAACCTGGACGGCACCCGGGCCCTGCTCGAGGCCGTTCGGGCCGCCGACGGATACCGCCCGCGCCTGGTCTTCACGTCCTCGATCGCGGTCTACGGGCCGCCGCTGCCCGACCCCATCCCGGAGGACTTCCAGGAGACCCCGCTCACCAGCTACGGCACGCAGAAGGCGATCGGCGAGCTCCTGCTGGCCGACTACACCCGGCGCGGGTTCGTCGACGGCATCGGGCTCCGACTGCCGACGATCTGCATCCGCCCCGGCCGGCCCAACAAGGCCGCATCCGGGTTCTTCTCCAGCATCCTGCGCGAGCCGCTGGTCGGGCAGGAGGCGGTGCTGCCGGTCCCGGACACGGTCCGGCACTGGCACGCCTCGCCCCGCTCGGCGGTCGAGTTCCTGATCCGCGCGGCGACGCTCGACGGCCAGGACGTGGGCCCGCGGCGGACGCTGTCCATGCCCGGCCTCAGCGCCACCGTGGCGGAGCAGATCGAGGCGCTGCGCCGGGTCGCCGGAGACCGGGCCGTCCGGCTGATCCGCCGGGAGCCGGACGAGTCGATCATGCGCATCGTCGAGACCTGGGCCCCGGCCCTCGACGCGAGCAGGGCCAGACGCCTCGGGTTCACCGCCGAGACCTCGTTCGACCAGATCATCCGCGTGCACATCGAGGACGAGCTCGGTGGCTCGCTCTGAGCGTCACCGCGCCGGCACGGCGGCGATCGCCTCGATCGACACGAGCAGTCCGTGCGGCAGCCGGACGTTCGCCGGGGCGGACCGCGCCGGCGGCGGGTCGGGCATGTGCCGGGCGTAGACCTCGTTGAGCCGCGCGAAGTCGTCCACGTCCGCGTAGAAGATCGTCGTCTTGACCAGGTCGGCCATCGACGCGCCGGCCGCCTCCAGCACGGCGGCGAGGTTCCGCAGCGCCTGCTCGGTCTGCGCCTCGATCCCGTCTGCCGCGACACCGGTCGCCGGGTCGATCCCGGCCGTGCCGGAGCAGAACACGAAGCCACCGGCGACGATCGCCTGGCTGTACGGACCGAGCGCGGCGGGCGCCTGCTCGCTGGACACGGCCTGTCGGGTCATGGTTCACCTCTCGCGACGTAGGGACGGCCACTCCTGGTGGTCGCCGAGTGAGGATGGTCCTCCGGACGGCCGGGCCGAGGCCGGCGCGCCGCTGCGCGAGTGGCAGGCGGCCGACGACCCGGCCGTGACGTGTCGACGCGGCGCCGTCAGGCCGGAGTAGGGGGTGGCGTCGGGCGGTCGCGGTGAATGCCGAGGGTGAGCAGGTCGGCCAGGCCGAAGCCCGGGCCGGCCGCCGGGAGGTCCGGCTGCCAGTCCGGCTCCAGGCTCAGGTAGCTGGTCGGGTCGGCCCGCAGCAGGCCGATCAGGACCTCCGCCACGATCAGGCCGCCGACCGGGCCGAGCCGGTCGCCGCCGCCGCGGTGTTCGGCCTCCTTGAGGACGTAGAACCACAGCGGTGTGCCGCCCGGCCACGCCGGCTCGACCTCGTCGGCGGTCAGCGCCGGCACCCCGATGAGGCCGGCGACCGCCTCGCCGCTGGGCAGCCCGGTCGTGTCCCCGCGCAGCAGGTCCCGGACGGCGAGCGAGCGGTAGGCGGCGGTGTCCACCGCGCCGGTGACCTGCTCGGGCAGCCCGATCAGGCTGGCGGCGAGCCGGCCGTCGAGGCGCTTGGCCCGCTGCGCCGGCGGGCGGCCCGGCACGTCGAAGACCTGGCTGAGATCAAGCCGGCGGTCGGCGGCGACCGGCCCGAACCCGACCAGGTCGGGGAACAGCGGCACGGCAGGACCACCCTCGGCCAGCCGGTAGGTGTGCCGGATCTGCCCGTGCCCGTACCGGTAGGCCGCGTCGGCGAACTCCAGCGGGATGTACGCCTGGTGCAGCGCCGGCGTGAACCACCGGCCGCCCTCCGCGAGCACCTGCTCGACCAGGCTCGCCCCGACCAGCCGGGGCAGGAAGTCGTGCACCACGATCCACTGGACGTGCCAGGTGAGCGTGGTCCTGGCCCGGCCGAAGAGCTCGGGCTCGGGCACCCCGTCGGCGCGCAGCAGGTCGACGATCCGGTTGTGCGCATGCAGCAGCGCGACGTGCAGGCTCAGCGAGAACAGGTGCACGTCGTTGCGAGGGTCGCCGATCAGCGCCACGCCCTGCCGGTTGCGCGGCACGTCGCCGCCGTCCGGGTCGAGCAGGAACTTCGCCGGGTCGGCGACGTCGAACAGGAACGGCGAGCCGATCGGGCCGTCCGAGTAGAGCATCTCCAGGTTGAGCTTGGGTGCACGGGCGTTGCGCAGCGCCAGCGGGTCGACCCCGCCGGTCGCGATCGGCGAGCGGTCGGCGGTGATGTCGTGCGCGATCAGCTGGCCGAAGAACGGCCAGCCGGCGGCCTCGGTGGCGTCGTCGCCGTGGCCCGCCCCGCCCAGGACCGCGGCGGCGTCGCAGATCCCGCCGGTCTCGCCGGCGTGCATCAGCAGCCCGGGGTCGGTGCCCAGCGGGTCGAGGCCCGGGAACATGCGCCCGTAGCGGGACGACCCGGTGGGCCGGTCCACCGCGCGGGCCGGGCTGAGGCAGTGGTCGCGGGCGGCGGCGTGGCTGCCGTGCGGGTGTGGCCGGAGGGTGGTCACGGGCGGAGCCTATGCCGGGGCGGTGGCCGCTCCGGGCCCGTTCGGCAAATGCTTGCCGGTGCGGCCGGCGCATTCGAGACTTGCACGGTGGAAGCGGACCGGGGACTGTCGCAGAGCCAGGACCGGCCGGCAGGGGAGGTCATCCGAACCCCGGACCAGCGGCTGCGGGTGTTCGTGAGCTCCACGCTGGGCGAGCTGGCCGAGGAGCGACGGGCGGTCTCGCGGGCGATCACCGCCTTGCGGTTGACGCCGGTGATGTTCGAGCTCGGGGCACGGCCGCACCCGCCCCAGGAGCTCTACCGGGCCTACCTGGCGCAGAGCGACGTGTTCATCGGCCTGTACTGGCAGCGGTACGGCTGGGTCGGGCCGGGCATGGACATCTCCGGCCTCGAGGACGAGTTCCGGCTCTCGGAACGGTTCCCGCGGCTGCTGTACGTCAAGGAACCGGCGCCGGACCGCGAGCCACGGCTGGCCGAGATGCTGTCCCGGATCGAGGCGGAAGGTCGGGACTCGTACCGGCACTTCCGCACCGCCCGCGAGCTCGGCCGGCTGGTCCGCGACGACCTGGCCACGCTGCTGAGCGAGCGGTTCGCCGCCGGGCAGCCACACCCGGCCGCCGGCGCGCCGGCACCCCGCCCGCACGGACCGCGCCCGCTCCCGGTGGACCTGACGTCGCTGGTCGGGCGGGACCGGGACATCGACGCGGTGGCCGACCTGCTCGCCGGCCCGGACGTACGGCTGGTGACCCTCACCGGTCTCGGTGGGATCGGCAAGTCCCGGCTCGCGGTGGCGGTGGCCGACCGGCTGGCCGACGGGTACCAGGGGCGGACCGCGTTCGTGCCGCTGGCGGCGGTCACCGAACCCGAGCTGGTGCTGGCCGGGGTCGCCCGGGCGGTGGGGGTCGAGCTGGCCGGGTCGGGCTCGCCGCTGGAGGCCCTGGCCGAATACTTCGGCGACGACCGGTGGCTGCTGATCCTCGACAACCTCGAGCAGGTGGTCGAGGCGGCCGGCGACGTCGATGCCCTGCTCGTCCGCTGTCCCGGCGTGGTGGTGCTGGCCACCAGCCGTACGGTGCTCGGGCTGCGGGCGGAGCACGAGTATCCGGTGCCGCCGCTGTCGCTGCCCGCCGACCTCACCGGCGCACCGGTGGCCGAGCTGGCGGCGTCGCCGGCGGTCGCGCTCTTCGTGGACCGGGCCCGCGCGGCCCGGCCGGGCTTCGCCCTCACCGACAGCAACGCGGCGGCGGTGGCGGAGATCTGCCGGCGGCTGGACGGCCTGCCGCTGGCGATCGAGCTGGCCGCCGCCCGTATCCGGCTGCTCGACCCGAACGCCCTGCTCCGCCGGCTCGCCACGTCGCTGGACGCGCTCGGGACCGGCGCGGTCGACCTGCCCGAGCGGCAACGCACCCTGCGAGCCACGGTGGAGTGGAGCGTCGGCCTGCTCGACGACGCCGAACGGTCGCTGCTCGAGGTCGCGGCGGTGTTCGTGAACGGCTGGACGGCGCAGGCCGCCGCCGGGGTGGCCGGCCTGGACGAGGACGAGGCGCTGGACCGGTTCGACGCGCTGGCCCGACACAGCCTCATCTACCTCGACCCGGCCGCCCAGGACGGGCCGCGGCTGCGGATGCTGGAGACCATCCGCACGTTCCTGGCCGAGCGGCTGGCCGACCGGCCCGACGCCGCCGAGATCCGCCGCCGGCATGCCGACTGCTTCCGCGCGCTGGCCGAGCAGGCCGACCGGCCCCTGCGTGGTGCCGGCCAGCGCGAGTGGTGCCAGCGCCTGGACGAGGACGAGGCCAACCTGGCCGCCGCCGTGGGCTGGTACCTGGACAACGACACCGGGCCGCTGCCGCACCTGTTCCGCGTTCTCTGGCTGTTCTGGTTCCTGCGGGACCATCTCGGCGAGGCCAGCTCCTGGGTCGGCCAGCTGCTGCCCGCCGCCGACTCC